>Ga0209299_1000654_pt1 | contig 19695 bp, 21 predicted proteins | sample S_140806_MF_Meta_FD_187326 | JGI IMG/M metagenome (GOLD analysis project Ga0209299, IMG submission 187326) | Freshwater microbial communities from Lake Simoncouche, Canada to study carbon cycling - S_140806_MF_MetaG (SPAdes) (version 2) | ecosystem: Environmental > Aquatic > Freshwater > Lake ...
ATCAAATTGATGCTAGTGGCGAGGCAAGATTTGCCAAAGGCATCCTAGACGCAGCAGATATAGCACTAGTAATGGAGGCACATGAAAAAGACGCACAAGCAATTAGTTTTGAAACAACAAAAATTCGTGGGGGAAAAGAGATGGCATTTACTTGCCCTATTGATTGGGACACACTCAGAATATCCCCCCAAAGTATTGATCAACCATCTAAAAAAGAACCTATTAAAAAATCAACTAAAAAAGCAGATAATCAAACACAAGAACTCCCAACTGATTTACCTTGGAACGCATAGAAATGGATCCCGTTTTAGACTTGATTCAAAAAAACGGATTGCAATTTCAGGTGTCCGGTCGAGATTACTTAATCAAATGTTTAAATCCAGAGCATCCGGATACAAATCCAAGCTTTCGAGTAGACAGAGTAAGTGGAATAGCCCATTGCTTTAGTTGTGGATTTAAAACTAATATATTTAAGTATTATGGAGTTTTTACTAATCCCATACCTATAAAGATAGCTAAGCTAAAAGAAAAACTGCAAGACTTAAAAACTCAGGCAGTAGGTTTAGATCTTCCAGCAGGAGCAACACCATATACTAAAATTTTTAGAGGCATTAGTGCACAAACACTAAAACACTTTGAGGCTTTTTATACTCATCAAGTAGAAAAGCTACAGGACAGAATTATATTTCCTATAAGAGATATAACTGGAAAAACCGTTGCTTATGTAGCTAGACATACTTTAAGTAATGGAAATCCTAGATATATTAACTATCCTAGTAAAGTGCAACTTCCAGTATTTCCACCACAAGTACCAGCAGGATATAAAAGTCTAGTATTAGTGGAAGGTGTGTTTGATATGCTAAATCTTTATGATAAAGGTTTAAAGAATGTTACTTGTACGTTTGGTACAAATACACTGCAAGCAGATACAAAACTAAAATTATTGCCATTTAAAGCGCAAGGAATTAGTCACATATACATATTGTTTGATGGTGATGATGCAGGTAAAAAAGCAGCACAAATCTTAAAACCAATTATTGAAGAATCAGAATTTATTGTAGAAATAGTTAAACTACCGGATGACACAGACCCTGGAGATTTAGATCAGCTTGATGTACAAAGCATTGCGGAATATATTAAAAAATAACTTGACTTTACTAGCTTGATACGCTATAATAAAGTATTACTGGAGAATTAATGAAACGAGTTGCCCTAATTGATAAAGCACCTAATCGTACAAACTATAGAGAGTATTTTCCTTTTGAGTTTGAACATTTTCACATGAGTCAGGTGCCAATTACAAAATTGTTGAAAAAAAACGTTACACTTGAGTTCGACCCTAAACCGTATGATCTCGTTATTTTAGTAGGCGCTGAGGCTGCTAAAGAGTACGCTAAAGTTACCAGTGTAACAAATTATGCTGGTCAGTTAGTTGCGGAAAAATTTGTGCCAATTACAAATCCAGCTATGCTGGCTTTTAAACCTGAAGGCAAACCTGATTTTCAACGAGCAGTAGATAAAGTTCTTAAGTATTACAATGATAGTGTTGCTGCACCTACTACTGGTGATTTTGCTGGTATTGATGACACAAACCAAGCCAAAATCTACTTGCAAGAAATCTTAGACAATGCTCAAGGTTATGTGGCTTGGGACACGGAAACAACTGCACTCTATCCACGAGACGGATACGTACTCGGAGTCTCGTTAACCTACAAGGCTAAACAAGGCCGGTACATTACCACAGACTGCATGGACGAGGAATGTATTCAATTACTACAACGGATTGCCAACGAATTTTATACCATTTTTCATAATATGAAATTTGACTATAAAATGATCCGCTATCATCTTGCTATCGATTTTCCTAGGGATAAGGTACATGACACTATGGTCATGCACTATGCCTTAGACGAAACTGACAGTCATGGACTAAAGCAGTTGGCACTAAAGTACACGGACTACGGCGACTATGATAGTGCACTAGACGAATTTAAGCGTGATTATTGCACACAACACGGTTTGTTGCAAGAACAGTTTAGTTATGACTTAATTCCGTTTGATATTATCAGTGAATATGCTTCAATTGACACAGCAGTAACCTATGAACTATTTCACAAGTTTTGGCCAATTGTTCAAGCTAACGCTAAAATTAACTGGGTTTATAAAAACTTGTTAGTAGATGGTACACTATTCTTAATGGATATGGAAGAAGTAGGTATTCCTATTTGCAAGGACCGCATGGCCAGAGCTAACCTGTACCTAGACGAACAAATTCAAACTGCTAAAGAAGTAGTATTTAGCTTTGATGCAGTTAAACAATTTGAGCAAGCTAGTGGTAAAATTTTTAATCCTAATAGTGTAATGCAGCTTCGTGAGATATTATTTGACTACTTGGGCTTAGAGCCTACCGGCAAGAAAACTGGCACTGGTGCAATTTCAACCGATGCAGAGGTATTGGCACAGCTAGCTGAAGAACATGAATTACCAGGCGCTATTCTTAAGGTTCGACAGTTGAGTAAAATTCAAAATACTTATATTCAAAAAATCCTACCGGAATTAGACAAAGATGGGCGAATTCGTACAAATTTTAATCTTATTTTTACCACTAGTGGCAGGTTGTCTAGTAGTGGCAAATTCAACGCTCAGCAAATTCCACGAGACAATCCAATTATTAAAGGATGTATCCGTGCTCCAGCAGGGTATAAAATAGTCTCACAAGACTTAGCTACAGCCGAGATGTATTATGCTGCTGTACTCAGCGGTGATAAAAACTTACAACAAGTATTTTCTAGTGGCGGCGACTTTCACAGTACAATTGCTAAAATGGTATTTAATTTGCCGTGTCCAGTAGAGCTGGTTAAAAAAGAGTACGGCAGTATGCGGCAAAGTGCTAAAGCAATTAGTTTCGGTATCTTATACGGTAGTGGAGCTAATAAAGTTTCACAAACTGTAAGCAAAGCAACTGGTGAAGTATATCCAGTAGAGCAAGCTCGTGAAGATATTAAGGCGTACTTTGGCAAATTTAGCAGACTAAAACACTGGCTAGACGAGCGTAAGAGCTTTATTGAACAAAATGGATATACATATAGTTTTTTTGGTAGAAAACGCAGACTTCCTAATGTTTTTTCAAGCGATAAGGGAATTGCTGCACATGAAGTACGTAGTGGTATTAATGCTGAAGTTCAGTCTCTAGCCAGTGACGTTAACTTATTGGGCGCTATGCGAACTGCTAGACATATTGTACAGGAAGGTTTAGACGCAAAGATCTTTATGCTTGTACACGATTCTATTGTAGCCCTCGTAAAAGACCAACACGTTGAAGACTATTGTAAACTATTAAAACTAAATACTCAGCATGACCATGGCTGTAGTATTCTTGGTACACCTATTGGTGTTGACCAAGACATTGGCGACGACTACAGTTTTGGCGATTTTGAGGTGCAGTATGAACTTACTGGAGATAAACTGGCCCGTGTTTAGGCTTGGTGAGCATAAGCCTGTAGTTGAGGATAGCCTTGTCTACTACTCCAAAGAGTATGTAGACAAGGAATCACTAGAGACTAAAATAGGTTTACGCATTGTAGATGATAAATCTGTACAGGGAGCTACCTTAGGTTTGCGTAGATTAGCTATTACAGGAGTAAGGCTTTTTCCTATACGTCAAGCCATGTACTTTTTAGGCGATTTAATTAAAATAGCCAAACAAACTACTTGGTTTATTGACAACAGCGGCAAAGTATTTCAGTACAGAAAATCCAGCCGCGCCAAGCTGACTGCGCACAAGATTAAAAAAGTTTTGCCGCTTGAGGGTATGGGTGCAATTGTTGAAGTGGATGGTCTACCACAACGATTTAAATGTATGTATGCTCCTAAACCAGATCAGTACTATGCAGGTGTGTTGCGTTGGGGCTTGAGTTATATATTATATGGATTTTACGATGAACAATTCAAAGCAACGCATAGGTTAGTATAGTGGCTAAAGCAATTATCTCTAACAGAATCTATTTAGACAATCCAGGCGTAGATGAAACTAAGCAGATTATAAAAACGCTTACTTATAAAATCCACAAAGATACAGGTAGCAAGCAGTTTAGTACTGTAGAAACTATCAGAAACTATAAAATCTTACCTAAAAATATTGTAAGCATTCCGCAAGGTAGACTAGACTTAATACCTTTGGGGTATGAAATTGTAGATAAACGCACACTAGTACCAGCACCTTTTCCAGAGCCTAAATTTGCCTTACGCGATTCACAACAGGTAGTTTATGATCAAATTACAGACACTTGTTTTATCAATGCTCTTGTGGGCTGGGGTAAAACTTTCACAGCCCTACACTTGGCTAAAAAACTGGGACAGAAAACACTGGTTATTACGCACACCACAGCATTGCGAGATCAGTGGTGTGAAGAAGTAAAAGTGTTATTTGGCATGGATGCTGGTATTATAGGTGGAGGTAGCCTAGACTGGGAAGATCATGCTATTACAGTAGCCAATGTACAAACCTTAGTAAAACATAGTGTTAAATTGAACAAAGAATTTGGCACTATTATCTTAGACGAAGCACATCACTGTCCTGCTAGTACATTTTCACAGCTAATAGACGACTTTCATGCGCGTTATAGAATAGCACTTAGTGGAACTATGATCAGAAAAGACGGCAAACACATAATGTTTCCTGACTTTTTTGGCAGTAAAGTATATAAGCCTCCACAATCTCATACACTAAATCCTGAAGTTAAACTAATACAAACAGGTATTACACTTAAACCTGGGGCTACTTGGGTAGAAAAAATTAACGATCTTACAGAAGATGAAGACTATCAAGCATTTATTTCACAATTAGCAAAAATTCAAGTTGCACTTGGACATCAAGTTTTAGTTATTGCAGACAGAGTTGGATTTTTACAAAAGGTAAAAGAATATGTTGGAGAAACGTGCGTGTTGGTTACTGGTGAAACCAATTTTGAACAGCGTCAACAAATCAAACAACAGCTACTCTCAAAAGAAAAAATGTGCATTGCTGGTAGCCGCCAAATCTTCAGCGAAGGGATCTCCATAAATTCACTTAGTTGCGTTATCCTAGCAGTACCTATTGCAAATGATAGTTTACTAGAGCAAATTGTTGGCAGAATTCAACGTCAACATGAAGATAAGTTGATTCCGGTAGTCTTAGATATGCAATTTTCAGGTTTTATGGATAAAAAACAAAACAGGGATAGGCTTGGATTTTATATGCGTAAAGGCTGGAACATTGAACTGGTATAAAAATTTACACTTGTAAATTGACCTTTACTATGATATAATATACTCTTACATCTAAAAATGACTTTATTTTTTAACTTTAATACTTTACTCCGAGACACACTAGGTGACGCAGAGTATATGGTTGAAGCGCTGCGTAAATTTTACTTAGGCATAACTATACCAAAAAATAAGCATGAAAAATACAAGCCATTGCCTAGATTAAAAGCAGGAAGTAGTTTTTTACTGCAACCTGAACCGTTTTTTAATAACACGGGCATAGATTCAGCATATAGAGCACAGTACATTAGATTAGCTGCACTACGAAATTACGGTTTATATAAAACCTACGGCATTAAATCTGTAGACTTAACGCTATATCCTGACGTTGATTTAAACAAAATAAAATCAAACCCGCTTTTAACAATTGCAAACAAACAAATTAAGTTTATACACGAGGAAATTTAAAAATGGCACTAAGCTTTAAGCAAACTAAAGGTCGCGCACAGAAATCTTCAGTTGAAAGCTACGAATACAAAGACGGCGAAAATACTGTTCGTCTAATTGGTGGCGTACTACCACGATATGTTTATTGGGTTAAGGGTACTAACAACAAAGATATTCCTATTGAGTGTCTTGCCTTTAGTCGTGACAAAGAAAAATTTGACAATCTAGAAAAAGATTGGGTTCCTGATTATCATGCTGATCTACGCTGTAGCTGGAGTTATGCAGTTAACTGCATTGACCCTAAAGAGGGTAAAGTTAAAGTCCTTAATCTTAAAAAGAAATTGTTTGAACAAATTCTTACAGCAGCAGAAGATCTTGGTGATCCTACCGATCCAGAAACTGGCTGGGATGTAGTATTTAAACGAGTAAAAACTGGCCCACTAGCATATAATGTAGAATACACACTACAAGTATTACGTTGCAAGCAGCGTGCTCTTAATACTGAGGAACTTGAATTAGCAGAAAAAGCACTGCCTATTGATGAAAAATATCCTCGTGCAAATCCTGATGAAATCAAAGCACTACTCGAAAAACTACAAGCTGGTGTAGAAGAAGAACAGTCTCAAAGCGAACAAGAAGCTGTAAAAGAGCTAGGTTAAACAACAGGCCCGCTAGAGTATTTGCTTTAGCGGGCCATTTTGTCTGGTACAAAATGAACATATTATTCACAGCAGATATACACATAAAACTGGGTCAGAAAAATGTTCCAGTTGAATGGGCTAAAAATAGATTCCAACTATTTATTGAACAGTTCCAAAAAATGCAGCAACATGCTGACCTAGTAGTATTGGGCGGTGATATATTTGACCGGCTACCTACTATGGACGAAGTTGAATTATACTTTGACCTAATTGCTAGTATTGATGTAGAGTGCATTGTCTACCCTGGCAATCATGAAATGCTTAAAAAAGATACTACTTTTTTAACATACTTAAAACGTGCTACTACTAGAATCAATCCGTTAGTAACTATTGTTGATGATTTTTATACTCGGCACAGCATTGACTTTGTGCCCTACAATAAGCTAAAAGAACTGGAAACTACAAAGTATACTTTTGCAGAAAAGATTTTGTGTACTCATGTGCGTGGTGAAATTCCACCACACGTTAAACCAGAAGTTGACCTAGCACTATTTGATCGTTGGCAAAAGGTACTAGCAGGAGATTTACACAGCTATGAGAACTCACAAAGAAATATTATATATCCAGGCAGCCCTTATACTACTAGCTTTCATCGTAGCAGGGTTGATACGGGCGCTGTTTTATTAGAAACAAAAAATTTAACACACGTTTGGATGCCATTTCAACTTCCGCAGCTTATTAAGCAAACTATAGGTGTGCACGACCCTAAACCGCAGACGGCATTTCATCATACAATCTATGAAATTGAAGGTGATTTACACGAACTAGGACAGCTTGAAGACAGCGACTTAATCGACAAAAAGGTAGTTAAACGTGCACAAGAAACTCAGTTAATCCTAGATCCTGAGTTAAGCCTAGGTGAAGAAGTGCGTGAATATCTTACCTATATCCTACAGCTAAACGAAGACGCAGTTGCTGAAACACTAAAAGAATTTTACAACTACTCGGACAAGCTAGAACTATGATAACACTAAAAGAACTGCGCTGGTCTAATGCTTTTAGTTATGGTGAGGGCAACAAAATTGACTTTACTCAGAGCCCGCTTACTCAGCTTGTGGGTAAAAATGGGCATGGCAAAAGCAGCGTTGCACTAATCCTAGAAGAAGTCTTATTCAATAAAAACAGCAAAGGCATTAAAAAAGGCGATATCCTAAATCGTTATATCAAAGACAAACACTATCAAATTGAACTAGTATTTAGCAAAGACGGTTGTGAGTATAGGATTGAAACAAAACGTGGTGCTCAGCAACAGGTAAAGCTGTACCGCGGCCTGGAAGATGTTAGTGGTCATACGGCTACTACTACCTATAAATTAATAGAACAATTAATTGGCATAGATCACAAGACTTTTTCACAAATTGTTTATCAGAGTCATGCAGGTAGTTTGGAGTTTTTAACTAGTGCTGATACTGCTAGAAAAAAGTTTTTAATTGAATTGTTAAATTTAGGCAAATACACCCAGGCTGGAGAAGTATTTAAACTGGCAGCAGCAGAAGTAGGTAAAGACCTTACACAAGCACAAGCTAAGTTAGATACTATTCAACAGTGGATTGGTAAATACAGTAAAACAAGTTTTGAACCAAAAGGTTATGCTCTGGTTTCTATATTAGATGATAGTCTGGTTGCAGAATCAAGTAGATTAGCAACTACAATTCAGGACATTGAAAAAACTAATAAAAAAATTACGCAAAATAATACTTACAAGCAGTTAAAAGACAAAATCAACTTATTACCAGTGCCAGATAAACCTACTGGCGATATTAGTACTGCAATAACTAAAAAAGCAGAGTATGATAAAACCATTCAAGACGCCGGACTTTTCAAAAAGAAAATGGGAGCCCTACATGGTAATTGTCCAACCTGCTTACAAACCATTGATGCAGAAAAAACCAAAAACTTAATCACAGAACAAGACGCTATTATTTTAGTTGCCAAAGCGCAAGGCAAACGAGAAACTGAACGTATTAAACAATACAATGAACAACTTGGGCAGTGGAATACAGCTCAACGTAATCAAGAAGAATGGGAAAAGTACCATCAGCTAATAGATACAGAATTGCCCGAAAGCCTATTAGACGAAGCAATATTACAAAAACAATTAAAAGATTTGCAACAGCAAATAGCAAAAACAAAACAAGATATTGCCAATGCAGAAAAACACAATCAAGAAGTAACCACACATAATAATCGACTAGAGTTGATTAAATCACAAATAGTTGAAATGGAAGTAGAACTTGGTGAATGGACTGCAAAAGCAAAACAATTAACCGCAAAACTAAATACTATTAATACTTTGGTGAAAACTTTTAGTACAACAGGTTTGGTGGCGTATAAGATTGAAAATCTTGTTAAAGACCTAGAGGGCATCAGTAATGAGTATCTAGGCGAACTTAGTGGTGGCAGATTTCAAATTAGTTTTCAAATCAGTGGTAGTGATAAATTAAATGTAATTATTACTGATAATGGAATTGATATTGATATACTTGCGCTTAGCGGCGGTGAACGAGCTAGAGTTAATGTGGCAACACTATTAGCAATTAGAAAACTAATGCAAAGCCTAAGTCAAAGCAGAATAAATCTATTAGTTTTAGATGAAACTATAGAAGCCTTGGATGTGGATGGTAAGGAGAAATTAATTGAAGTCTTACTCAAGGAAGAGTCCCTTAATACTATCCTCGTTAGTCACGGATTTAGCCACCCCTTATTGGAAAAGGTACACGTTGTTAAACGCAACAACATTTCAACAATCGAGGGATAATATGTATAAAATTGAACAAGTAATCAATGCCAAAGCTACTGCGGTTATAGACGGCAGGGAAACAGAGTTGTTTGTAGGTGATCATCTTACTGAAGAACAATTGGCTACGCTAAAAGTTTATGGCGATAAGTTGATCTATAGAATTGATCAAAACTGCACTGGAGAGGTTTGCGGAATTGACATTGAAGCGCACCTATCACAGCCTTCAACAGCTGGGGTTACTAAACCTGCTGTAAAACCTGTAGAGCTACCAGTTACTGAATAATGGTAGACTCTAGGGCTAAAGGCGCTAGAACTGAAACAGTAATCAGGGACCTTCTTCGTAAATACACCCACTTAGGGTGGGAGAGGGTTCCTGGTTCTGGTGCATTAGATGAAAAACATGGATTAAAAGGCGACTTGTATATCCCTAACTATAATAACACATTTTGTGTTGAAGCTAAAGGATATGCAGACGATCATTTAACTAGCGCTGTACTAACATCTAAGTCACCACAATTACTAGAATTTTGGCAACAAACTATTCGTCAGGCTAAGCAGGTAAATAAATTACCACTGTTAACCTTTAAACACGATCGTAGTAAAGTATTTGTAGCGTTTAGTAGTGATTACTGTATACCAGAAAATTATCATCATTTTTATGTATACAGACAACCACATAGCTTTTATGTTGCACTCCTAGAAGACTGGTTGACCGTTGAGCAACCACAATTTGTCACTTGACACAGACCTGAAATTTTAGTATAATATTAGATGAAAAATACTTTAATAAAGCCAACCTTAGACTGGATATATCATGACTTTAAGTCCAATCGTTTTAGGTTTATTATGGAGTTGGTTGCTTGGACTCTTAGTATTGGGTGTGCTGCTATCATGGCTGGAACAGTACCAAACCCTCCACTTGTGGCTCTTTATCCCGCTTGGATTGCTGGTTGTACTATTTATGCCTGGTGTGCTTGGTCTAGGCGTTCATTTGGTATGTTGGCTAACTACCTCTTGCTTGTCTCCATTGACCTATTTGGCTTTACAAGACTACTAATTTTAGGATAATATGAGTAAAACATTTCAACAAGTTACAGAACAAGAAAACAGCTTAATAATCGTAGATGCACTTAACCTAGCATTTCGTTGGAAACACAGCGGTGCTATAAATTTTGCAGAAGATTATAAACGCACTATTGAAAGCCTAAAGAAAAGCTATAAAGCCAAGTGGGTTGTAATTGCAGCAGATCAAGGTTCCAGCAGCTATCGTAAAGCAATTTATCCTGAATACAAGCAAAATCGCAAAGATAAATTTGCAGAACAAACTGATGCAGAAAAAGCAGCTTTTGAGTTATTCTTTGAAGATTATCAAGCAAGTTTAGATCTTATTAGAGATACTACAGATTATCCTGTAATTCAATTTAAACAAACCGAAGCTGACGACATTGCTGCATATATTACTAGTATTCATCACCTATTACCTGTTGATCACATATGGTTAATTTCAAGTGATAAAGACTGGGATTTGTTAATTGGCGATAAGGTAAGTAGATTTAGTTATGTAACCAGAAAAGAAGTTACTGCTAATAACTGGCATACACACTATCAATTTGCACATGATCAGTATATTTCAATAAAATGTTTAATGGGAGATAGCGGTGATAATGTGCTAGGTGTAGAAGGCATTGGCCCAAAACGTGCACAACAATTAGTTGAAGAATACGGTACTGCACTAGATATAGTAGCAGAACTACCTATTCAAAGTAAACTAAAATATATTAAAACACTAAATCAAAATGGTGATAGAATTTTACTCAACTATCAACTTATGGATTTAGTCAGTTTTTGCCAAGACGCACTAGGTGAGAATTGTAAAGAAATAGATGACATTTTAAAAGATTATTGTAAGGATTGATATGGTTAGTACAAGAGCACAAGTAATTACACGTCGTACCTACAACAGGCCCACCAGCGACGACGGCAAACAATTTGAAACCTGGCAAGAAACAGTTGCTAGAGTAATCGACCACCAAGCGTGGTTGTGGGAACGTGCCCTTGGGCGTGAACTAAACGATCAGGAATACGCAGAACTTTATGATCTGGAACAGTTAATGTTAGACAGAAAAGTTTTGATGAGTGGCCGCACACTATGGCTTGGTGGTACTCAAGTAGCTAAAACACGTGAAGCCAGTCAATTTAATTGCAGTTTTACTCATGTAGAAACTGTGTATGATGTAGTCGACGTGCTATGGCTATTGCTACAAGGTTGTGGCGTAGGCTTTAAGCCGGTTGTAGGTACACTTAACGGTTTCTCAAAGCCAATTAAAAATATTCGGACAATTCGTAGCCAGTGTACAGAAAAAGGTGGTAATGAGTATAACACAGAAATTTGGGATGCAGAAACTAAAACTTGGACACTACAAATCGGCGATAGTGCGGAGGCTTGGGCTAAGTCTATTGGCAAGCTATTGGCTGGTAAGTATCCCGCTGATACTTTGGTTTTGGATTTTAGTCAATTACGTCCCGCAGGTGAAAGGTTAAAAGGTTATGGTTGGATTTCTTCAGGTGATACTGCAATTAGTACTGCATATACTGCTATTGCCAATATCCTTAATGGTCGTGCTGATAGCCTACTTACTAGGATGGATATTCTGGACATTGTTAATCATTTGGGGACTATTCTTAGTAGTCGCAGAAGTGCTGAAATCGCTCTTTTCGACTATGGTCAGCCTGAGTGGGAAGAGTTTGCGGTAGCTAAAAAAGACTGGTGGTTGCACAACAATGAACATCGTACGCAAAGCAATAATTCACTAGTGTTCAAGGAAAAACCATTGCGTGAGGACTTGGAGAAAATCTTCAACTTAATGCAGGAAGCTGGTGGTTCAGAGCCAGGATTTATTAATGAAGTAGAAGCGCTACGTCGCGCACCTTGGTTTAAGGGTGCAAATCCTTGTGTAGAAATCCTCTTAGGCAACAAGAGTTTTTGTAACTTAACAGAAACTGACTTAGCTAAATTTAAAGGTGATAATGCTGGACTACACGCTGCTATTCGCCTAGCGGCACGTGCTAACTATCGTCAAACTTGTGTTGACCTGCAAGACGGCATTTTACAAGAAAGTTGGCACCTAAACAACTACTTTTTACGACTATGCGGTGTAGGTTTAACTGGTATTGCAATGCGGCCAGATATGGGTAGTTATGATTATGAATATCTAAAACGTACAGCAACTAGTGCCGCGGTAGGTATGGCGCAAGAGCTGGGATTGCCTAGTCCTAAAAACGTAACTTGCATTAAGCCGTCGGGTACACTAAGCAAGATTATGGATACTACTGAAGGAGTGCATAAGCCCTTAGGCAAGTACATTTTCAATAATGTGCAGTTTTCAAAGCACGATCCAGTTGTAGAAAAAATGCGCGAAGCAAACTACAAAGTTATCAATCATCCCGTTGATGACAGTGGTGTATTAATCACTTTTCCAGTATGCTGGGACGGTGTAGTGTTTGATAAGGTTGAGGGTAAAGAAGTCAACCTGGAAAGTGCTGTTACACAGCTAGAGCGCTATAAACTACTACAAACTTCTTGGAATCAACAAAATACGTCGGTAACTATTAGCTATGATCCTGGGGAGATTAGCGACATTATTAGCTGGTTACTAGACAACTGGGATTGTTATGTAGGTGTTAGTTTTATCTATCGCACAGATCCCACAAAAACAGCTAAAGACTTAGGCTATTTATACTTACCACAAGAAGTGGTAGACGAACGTACTTACAGAGATTATGCAGCTCAATTAGGTCAAGTGGTATTAGATGAAGCTAATAGCTTTGATGAGATTGTAGATGCAGAGTGTGCAACCGGGGCGTGTCCCATTCGTTAATATTAAACTATGAAAACATTTCAATTTGAACTTACAGAAGACGAAGCTAATGTAATTCTTGCAGGACTACAAGAATTACCAGCTAAAGTGTGCAATCCACTTAGTCAAAAGCTGATTGAACAAGCCAAACAGCAAATGCCTGGCCGTACAATTAATCAAAATATTGATGAAAGTGTACAAACCACTGAACAGCTAGGCTAAAAAACAAAAAGCCCCTAAACAGCAATGTTTAGGGGCTTTTTTATTAGTCGTTGTAGGCTAGAATAATCTGCTTACACATTCTGCTGCGTACAATGTCCTCGTCTAGGAATCTAACAATTTCCACTCCAGGAATACCCTGCAGTCTACGAACGCTGTCTTCCAGTCCACTGTCTGGAATGTCTACTTGCCTAGGATCGCCACTAAGAATAATCTTACAACCTTTGCCAATCCTGCTCAACAACATTTTAAACTCAGTTTTAGTTAAGTTTTGTGCTTCGTCTACTAGTACAATTGCATATTCAAAGCTTGAACCACGCATAAAACCTATAGGTCTAGGATCTATATCTTTGCTTTTAACTGCATACTCATAAAACCCACGGCCTAGGGTTTTTGTAAATACTGCGTCAAATGGTTGTAAATAGGGCGCATACTTATCGTCAATTTTGCCTGGTAAAAATCCCATGCCACGACCAGTTTCCACATTAGGTCTGGTTAAAATAATTTTTGAAACTTTGCGGTGAAATAATAATCCAGCTGCGTAACTAGCTGCTACATAGGTTTTACCTGTACCGGCACTACCTATACCAAAAACAATATCATTTTGTTTAATTGCTTCCAAGTAGACGCTTTGAATTTCGTTTAGTGGTTTAATTTCCTTGAAACCATTTTCAACTGGATTTTGATGTTCAAGAAGTAGAGCCTTACGAACCTGCTTACCAGAATTATTAGCCATATATAGCCTTCAAGTAGATTAATGAACAAACTTTGTGTACTTTTCACTGCGTATGTTGATTACGTTTCTTACATGTTCACGGTTAATATCACAAGCACTACGATTACCGTAAAGTGCCGCCTTGGACTTTAAACAAAGTTTCTCCACATTATCAAACCACTGGTTAGGATCACACCACGTAGCTAATTTACAAGCTCTGCGTTCATGATCTACGCCGCCTGCACCGCCGTTGTAGGCAGCATCTGCAAAAGCATATGCGTGATAAGGATCTTTTACGTGCCGATTAAAATACTGATAATTATCTCGCATCATTAAGGTTAATGTACGAATTTGTAAATCTGGTCGATCGTAGACTACTTGCCACGATAATTCTGCTAATTCTTTAGGATACTTATGTTTTAGTTCTGATAGAGCATCAAACCTAATGGTACCATCTGCTTTAAACGCCCGGGTAATCTGTCCAAGTCCTGCACCTTCCTCTCTAGGACTCTTAAGTCTAGACTTAGGATTCCAACAGCGTGGATGCTTTAAGTGTATGCAGGACTCGAGCTCTATTAAACTACCAAGGTATGCAGCTTTGGGTGTGTAGACCAAAGTTTATCTTTTTCTAGTTGAACTGTGGCTAAATGCTCTTGTGCCTGCTGGGGAATATAAGTACTAACTGGTTGTGCATAAACCTGTGAGCCAAATAGCGAGAGTAGGCCATAGATAATTACGCAAAGACCTAAAAAACTCAAACCTGCGCCAGTGGCGGTTTCGCGTGCTTTTTTCAACAGTGATTCCATGTCTGCGTAGTCAAATAAAGCACGACGTGCTAGATGTGCAAACCATACGGCTACAATAGGAGTTGCCAGTTTGGCTAGGAATGGGATAGTCATGTTACCACCATTAGGGTCGCTGATAAAAAGATACAGCATAACAATAATGGTGCCGCCAATCATAAAAACGTTGCGGAAGCGTAAGTGTTCTTTCATGGTTTGTCCAAGTTGGAAAGTTTGCGAATAGCTTCAATGCTAGCCGCTTGTTTAAGTGCACACGTGCCGTATAGTCCAATAACTTGAATATAGTGTTGGGCTATGTTGTCGTATGTAGGATTTTTAGTTAGTGGCGGTAGTAGTTCACAGCCCGTTAATAACTCAGGTTCTACTACCACACGTTTTTGTGTTGCCGCGACTACTGGTGTTTCAGTTGATTTTTTGGAAAAAATTCCACATCCAGTAAGCGCGGCAACAAGGCAAAAGCTGAATATTGTATTGATTTTCATTTTTCGTTGGCTCGCATAATTGCCTCGCCGATACTATCTACAAAACTAGGTGATGGTAAACACTCACCGTTTTTTACAATAGTAACGGGCTCAGTTTTTAACTGTTCAGTAATTGTTACAATTTGACGATTTAATCGTTGTTGCTTTTTATTAGCCAATTGTTGAGTACTAGTTAAACTACTCTCTAACTGCGTAATTTTATCTTGCAGCTCCTGTTCATATTTTTGCTTAGCCTCTACACACTCTAAGTGTGCCTGCTCATATCCACGATTGTAGACTTTGTTATAGGCAAACATACCTAATACGCCTAGGCCTATAACTACGGCAATGGTAATAATTATTTTTATGTCGTTTAACATTATCTGGCTCTGGCATATTTAAATGGTGTTTCTGCAAAAGCTATAAATATGTAAGATGATCCGTTGTTGTTGAACATGGTGTCGCTAGTTTTGATTTTAAATCCATTGGATAAAATGTCAAATCTTGGATAGCCGGACACTTCAGCATTAGATATAGCTGGATACAATTCATTTTGTACAACGTTAATTGGACTGCGTTGTAAATCAAATATACCCCACTGACTGTCGATAGAACCAGTTGCAACTTTAAGCATTACAAAAGCAGGTCTAAAACCACAATAAACAAACGGGCCATCTGCATTGCCATTTCCAGCCCACGATCCAATCCTACTATAACCAGGCACTTCTGCAAAACAATAAGCAACATAGTTACTGGAGCTATTATTACCATACCCGCCACCAATTAGTCCAAATGTTGTGCTATTAGGGCCACTAGACCCCCAATAATTGCTTATAGTTCCCGCAGCAACATTTGTTGTATTTAACATAAGGTATGTGTCTCTACCCAGAGATTCGTGATAAACTAACCAATTTGTACTTGCATTTCTTGCTTTGAGAATAATCATTTTTGGTACAGCACCCAAACCATGTCCAACAGTTTTTTCTGCTGCAGGGTTACCAGTATAAGTTACTATACTAAACCCACTTGTAGTGTTTGCACGAACTTCACTAGTAAGCGAACCGGCAGTATTTGTTACAGTTGTACCACCAGCATTCCAGTTCCAAGCAACATAAGTTGCGTTGTTTACGTTGCTGTTAGTACCTCCTGTTGTGTTCGTACCAAGGGAAAACCCATTGCTATTGAAAGCAGTCACACAGTCTGTGTTTGTTTCCTGTGCGGCGGAATTATCGCTAAACAACTGACTGTTTACGCCCCTGACAGAATCTGTCAAAGTGTTACGCCCCACACCACTTCTAATTTTAATCCAAGTAAAATCAGGCTGGAATCCAATTCCTGTAACTGATTGTGTGTTTGATGTTGGATACCCATTACCAGTATATGTTACAGCATTAAAATACTTGCTGGCCTGTGTAGTACTAGTTGCACCTATTGCGGGTGTGGGTAAGTTTTGTGAGCATAGTGCTTTGAATCCACTAGGCGCGGTGTAGGCAAATGGGCGTTGACCAAAGTTGACAGACTTAACACTATTTAAATAGTAAGTTGTTACTGCAAATACAAAGTTGCCTGACAATCCTGTAAAAGCAGTCCCTTGACTCACGCCATTTTTGTAAAACACCAATGTTCCCGCATCTAAATCAAGAGCAGTACCAATAACGTCACCTGTAGTCCAACTAGCACCATAACTCGGAAAAGAACCACCAGTTGCTTTGTTGCCGCTTGTATAGTAAATATACCCAGAAGAATTGTGGCCAATATAATCCGACATTGCACCTATAGGAGTATTTACATTGTAAATTCCAACCATAGCATCGGCAGTGCCACTAAGAATAACAAATTCAAAGTAGAACTTTCCTGAATTCATTGATATTGTAGAAAAACAATTTGTCCAACTTACTGCGCTATTTACGGCTTGTAAATTTCCATTAGAGAAAGTTGATTGTCCAGTACCTCCAGGCGAAGAGTTAAAAGCCAATGGATTCAGCGTAGCATAATTACCACGAACCTCACCACCTACGCCAGTGTCCACACCATAACTAGTAGGAGAGTCTACTAGGCTATCATTGTCCACTCCAGCGGCAACACTAAAATTATTGGGTGTAAAATTATTACCATTACCAGAATAATCTTTGCCTAAGGTGGTGGCAGTAGTTGCACTATTATCTGAAAAGTTTAAGTAAAATCCATTAGTGCCGTAAGTACCAGTATAACGAACAGGTCGCCACACTCCGGTATTAGGATCCGCTCCACCAAAATTTGTGGGTGTAAGCGCTTGACCGTCTACAAAGTTTATCTCAGTCATGTAGCCATTAAATTCATTTGTAGCACTATTGTTGCCTATTCTATGTTCAACAGTATTATCTACATTGCTATCAAAATTTAATGTTGGGTATGCAGCCGTACCAAATACTGTTACTTGTGTTCCGTTTACATATAATTTAATACGATTTGAACTTGTTGCTTGTGTAGAATCATAGACAAAAACAATATGATACCAAGCAGATGGATCACGAAATACTTGAGTTGTACTTAATTGCCAAGAAAAACCATTGTTATATCTAAACATATAGAAGGTGTTGTCAGTATTAAATCTAATTGTGTCATTATCACCACCGGTTCCTGCAAAAAATAAAACTTGATCATTAGAAAACTCAGTGCGCTTAACCCAACCGCTCCATGTATATGTTCGGCGATTTCCTGCACTACTAGGAGTACGATTCAAATATGTTGTATCCGGCTTATTAAAACGCAAGCTACGAGCAATTTGTTGAACTACACTAATACTAATACTAAAAGCACGTGGGCTGTCCTGCAGTTCCTGATCAATGGCATTTATTGTAAAGTTGTAAGTAGTGTCTACAGTAACACCAGTAACAGTACCAGACAACAATCCGTTACTACTTAAATTTAAACCACTAGGCAATGTGCTGCCACTAGCTAGTGAATAAGTAATATTGCTATTACTAGTAGCTGCAAATTGGATACTAATAGCATTACTAGCTAGGCTTTCAGGCAGTGTGCTGCCAGTAGTCCAAGTTGGTGTAGCGCTAAAAGTAATACCATTAACTCGAATAGCTACCGAACCATCCGTAGCCACTACATACACCACATAAGTACCTGCTGCCGTAGCCGGTAGTTGTGCACGCAGCTCAGTGCTGTTTACAAAACTTACACTGCTAGCACTAGTAGTATTAATTAAAACCTGACTGCCAGTGGTAAAACCGGTACCTATGATTTTAATATAACCACCAGCAGTGCTGACTGCAGTATCGTCTAGTGCAGTATAACTGCTGTCGGTAACCACAATGCTGGTGATTTTGGGTATTGCTGCAGTAGCGTCTACAATACCATAACCAGCAATGGTAGTTGGTTTATTAACCAAGTCTGTAAAACTACCCGTTGTAGCCACAGTAGCTAAGGCTGTAGCACCACGCTGAAGGTTCCAGGTAGTGCCGTCCCACTTCCAGGTTCTGGTGCCATACGTATAGGTCTGATTTAGGGTGGGATTTGCTGGAAAATTCATGTGCTGGTCCTGTTAATTAAGCTGCGGCATTACGAAGTGGAGTAAGATCTTCTGTAGTCCAAAAATCTTTGGCTAACATGATATTTAGATGATCTTTATTGCGTTTAACACAATCTGTCCATTCAGCATCACTCATATATGCAGGTTTACCGTCATTGATCAAGTTAACTGAATCTAGTGCAGCTTTGTAGTGTTGGGCAATCTGCTCTGGGTTGTTTTCAATCATGGTTAGACTCGATTGAGTTGAGATTTGAGGCTCGCAACCTCGGCTGATAATTCTTGTACTGCTTTGATAAGCATTGGTACAAACACGCTGTATTTGACGTTCTTAATTCCTTCGTTGTCAGTTTCAACCAAACCCGGAAAAACTGTTTCTAATTCCTGTGCAATCACACCAATATGTTTTTCATCAGGCTTTGCTTTTAGATTGTAACTGCGAACTTGAACTTGATTTAATGCTGCAAGTTTAGGCGTTGCGTCTACAATGTTTTCTTTTAAAGAAATGTCAGAAATAGACCCATAAGAATTATTTGTATTAACTGCATTGCCAGAGTCTCTAATTACAAATGCTCCAGTGTCATTGCCGTTTCTGGTATCAAATGTATTAAAAGTACTATTAGTTGTGTTTCTATTGCCGCGTACTGAAAAAGCGGTTCCTGCAAAGGATGCACTGTCTGCCCTAATGTACACTACTTTGTCACCCGAACCACCAGCGGAAGCAGGGCTACTAAAATAATGAAATCCTAAGTTTGTCCCGTCTGGGAATCCACCACTTGGCGATGCAGCAAAATATCCGCTACCATTGAACATTCCGCGTGGGTTGCCATCACCGTCTGAGAATACTATGTAGTTAGACGCGGTGCGAATGTCAAGGCTACCTTGATTTCCGTTATACGTTCCAATGACAGTATTTTTAGAACCAGACGTTACATTATACCCAGAATTTGACCCGATAAAAGTATTTCCGGCACCGGAAGTGGCGCTG
>Ga0209299_1000655_pt1 | contig 19693 bp, 15 predicted proteins | sample S_140806_MF_Meta_FD_187326 | JGI IMG/M metagenome (GOLD analysis project Ga0209299, IMG submission 187326) | Freshwater microbial communities from Lake Simoncouche, Canada to study carbon cycling - S_140806_MF_MetaG (SPAdes) (version 2) | ecosystem: Environmental > Aquatic > Freshwater > Lake ...
ACGGGATTTGAGACGATGGTGGGATGGCTCTTTTTGCGGAACCCACGGCGGCTGGCCGAGCTCCTGGACCACCTCGCGAAGACCGATCCACCCAACCCGTCGCCCCGCACCCCATGAGCCAGTCCCCTGATCGCCGTCCCGGAGGCCGTCCCCAGGGCCGTTGGAACGGTCCCACCGACCGCGGTCCCCGTCGCGGATCAGGGGGATCTCCTCCCAACCGACCCTTCGGCCGGCCCGGCGGCCGGCCCGCCCGACCTGGTGCGCCGCGGCAGGAGCCCGGTCGTGACCGTGACCGTGAGGGAGGGCGCTTCGGTGCCGAATCCGGCGCCGGTCGTTCTGAGCGTCCCGAGCGTCCCGAGCGCCGGGCCTATGCCCCCCGCGACGGCCAGCGGTTCGAACCCCGCCGCGACCGTGCCCCTTACGGCGGCAGGGATGGGGAAGGCCGCCGGGGAGCGGATGGTCGTTCGCCCGAGGGGCGTGGCCCGGCCGACCGACGGCCCCGCCGCAATGACGCCCGTGCGCCTTTCCCGGCGCGCCGCGGTCCGGATCGCTTTGGCGCCGATCGCCCCTCCGGTCCACGCTTCCGCGATGGGCAACCCCAGCGGCGCGTTCCCTTCGGAGCTCCGTCCGTCCGTCCTCCAGCACCGACGTTGTTCAGCCGCGGATCCGGCACGGGGGCTCCGGCCCCCGGTGTCGATCGGGAGCGGAGTGAGGCCGAGAGCTTCGCCGCCGCCGCTCCTTCCGATCTGATCTGGGGCCGTCACACCGCCCAGGCCGCCCTCGAGAGCGGTCGGCCGGTTCACCGCATCTGGTGCACTCCCGAGATGCGTTTCAGCCCTCGCTTTCTGCAGTTGCTGCGGGAGGCCAAGGCCTCCGGTGTGCTCGTGGAGGAGGTCACCTGGGCCCGGCTCGGCCAAATCAGCGGCGGTGCCGTGCACCAGGGCATCGTGCTGCAGCCCGCGGCCGTGGACACCCTCGATCTGGCCAGCCTGATCGAGGGTTGTCGCGGCATCGGTGAGGCGCCACTGCTGCTGGCCGTCGATGGCCTCACCGATCCCCACAATCTTGGCGCCATCGTGCGGAGTGCCGAGGCCCTCGGGGCCCACGGCCTCGTGCTGCCCCAGCGCCGCAACGCTGGCCTCACCGGTTCGGTAGCCAAGGTGGCGGCCGGTGCCCTGGAGCACCTGCCGATCGCCCGGGTGGTGAATCTCAACCGTTCCCTCGACGCCCTCAAGCAGGAGGGTTACCGGGTGATCGGGTTGGCGGAAGAGGGCACCGTGAGCCTGGAGGAGGCGGATCTGGAGGGTCCGCTGGTGATCGTGACCGGATCCGAGGGAGACGGGCTTTCCCTGCTGACTCGCCGCAACTGTGATCAGCTCGTGCGCATCCCCCTGCGCGGCGCCACTCCGAGCCTCAACGCTTCGGTGGCCACGGCCTTGCTGCTTTATGAGGTGGCCCGCCGCAGCTGGATGAAGGGGCTCAGCGGCACCTCCCCCGCCCCGCGCCTGGTGAGGCCTGCCCTCCCGACTCCGGCCCCAGTGGAAGCGGTTTCCAGCCCCCTGGATCCCGAGCCGGCTTCCTCCCGCCTCCCTGCTGCTGGGGGACCCGACGCGGCCCTGGATGACGCGGACATCGACGACAGCTCAATGGACGACGGCCCCATGGACGACGGCCCCATGGACGACGCTCCCATGGACGATGGGGCAGGCAGCGCCGCTCCGGCGTCGCTGGCCGCTGCTCCTGATCAGCCCGCTGGGGAGGACCAGGCGACGGAGCGGTTCTCGCCCGAACCAACCGCAGGCGAGGGCCCCTCAAGCGAGGTCAGGGTGGAAGGGGAATCCGTCGAAGGCCCATCCTCGGGAGTGGAATTCAGGGGTGAGGCTGTCGGGCCGGACCTCCATGAAGCTGCCCAAGATGGGCTGGAGACCCCGGCCGGAATCGGGGAAGCTGAAGCCCCAGAGGGCTCTGCCACAGCCACCCGGCATGCCACGGTGGCCCCCGAACCCAGTCTGTTCCAGGCCGATATCCGGCTGTGACCCTGCTGGAGAGCAGGGCTCCTGCTGGAACCTCGCCGTCCCCGGTGCTCGGCTCAGCACCGGGGCGGACGGCGTGGAGCCCGAGGTTCAGAATGGGATCCAACCCTTTCACCAGCCCATGAATCCGCTTCTCTGGCCCGTGCGAAGCGTTGCCAACGGGTTGGGCCTGGCGTGGTGGGCTCGCGTTCAGACCCGCGCACCGGATGCGGTGTACTGGTTCGGCCCCTTCTTGCGACGCTCCACTCTGGAGGCGGCCCTGGAGCCCTTTCTGGCCGATCTCCGCTCCGAAGCTCCGGCCTCGATTGAGCATCAACTGCTGCGCACCCAGCGGGGCGAACCCCTCACTGAGGCGGCCGATCTCGGTTGAGCCCTGGGAACCGCGCTCGCCGCTGCATCGCGGTGGCGCTGGGCGGCCACGGCGGGGTTCCGGGCTCTGGCTGATAGCGTCGCCCCAGCCGGATTGATGGGTGGATGGGGATCGCCGAGTGGCGCGCGCAGCTGCGCCGGGGTGAGGTGTCCGCCCGGGAACTCACCGAAACCCACCTGAAGCGGATCGCGGCCGTGGATCCCACTGTCCACGCCTACCTCGAGGTCACCGCCGAGCGGGCTCGCGCCGATGCCGATCGGATCGATGCCGCCCGTGCCGCCGGCGCGGAGCTTCCGCCCTTGGCCGGCATTCCCCTGGCCATCAAGGACAACCTCTGCACCCAGGGCATCCGCACCACCTGCTCTAGCCGCATGCTGGAGAGCTTCGTGCCCCCCTACGAATCCACCGTGACCGGGCGCCTCTGGGAGTCCGGCGCCGTGTTGCTCGGCAAGACCAATCTCGATGAGTTCGCCATGGGCAGCTCCACCGAGACCTCCGCCTTCGGCCCCAGCCGCAACCCGTGGGATCCGGAGCGGGTGCCGGGCGGCAGCTCCGGCGGCAGTGCCGCCGCCGTGGCGGCGGGGGAATGCGTGGCGGCCCTCGGCTCGGACACCGGCGGCTCGATTCGTCAGCCCGCCAGCTTCTGCGGCGTGGTGGGGCTCAAGCCCACCTACGGCCGTGTCAGCCGCTGGGGGCTGGTGGCCTTCGCCAGCTCCCTCGACCAGGTGGGTCCCTTCACCACGAGCGTGGCCGATGCCGCCGAGATCCTTCAGGCGATCGCCGGTGCCGATCCCCGCGATGCCACCTGCCTGAAGGTGCCTGTGCCCGATTACACCTCAGCCCTTAACCAGCCGGTTAAGGGGCTGCGGGTGGGCCTGATCCGCGAATGCTTCGAGCAGCCGGGCCTCGATCCTGCCGTGAAGGCCTCAGTGCTGGCCGCCGCTGCAAGGTTGGAAGCCCTCGGCTGCGAGTTGGTGGACGTGAGCTGCCCCCGTTTCGATGACGGCATCGCCACCTACTACGTGATCGCCCCCTCGGAGGCCTCGGCCAACCTGGCCCGCTACGACGGCGTGAAGTACGGCTTCCGGGCTCAAGCCCCGGAGGGCGGCGACAGCTTGGCCACCATGACGGCCCGCAGCCGCGCCGAGGGCTTCGGCGCCGAGGTGCAGCGCCGCATCCTGATCGGCACCTACGCCCTCTCGGCCGGCTATGTGGACGCCTACTACCGGAAGGCCCAGCAGGTCCGCACCCTGATTCGGCGTGATTTCGACCGCGCCTTCGAGGCGGTGGATGTGCTGCTCACCCCCACCTCCCCCACCACCGCCTTCCGCTTCGGCGCCCATACCGACGACCCCCTGGCCATGTATCTGGCCGACCTGCTCACCATCCCCGCCAACCTGGCCGGCCTGCCGGCCCTGAGCCTGCCCTGCGGCTTCGATGACCAGGGCCTGCCGATCGGTCTGCAGCTGATCACCGGTGTGCTGCAGGAGGAGCGGCTGCTGCAGGTGGCCCATGCTTATGAGCAGGACGCCCAGGTGATGGCGAGTCGGCCGGCGGCGGCGCTGGTGGCTTGAGCCCCCTTGCCCAGTCGCTTGAGCCATTCGCCTCAGCGATTGGTCGGGTTCCGGCCGAGGTCCAGTCGCTGAAGCAGGCACCAGTCGGCTGATGCCGCGACCCTGACCCCAGATCTCTGTCGCTGTGGCCGGCCACAGCCAGCCCCGCTCGGGCCTACGCCCCCAGATCTGGTGTGCTTTCGGCGCCTGGCGCCGCTTTCACACTGCCCCTTGCGTCCTCCCCTAGCCTGGAGTTGCCCGGTCTGCGCCCCCTTGGCCTTCGTTCCGCTCCACAACCACAGCGACTACAGCCTGTTGGACGGGGCCAGCCAGTTACCCCAGATGGTGGAGCGGGCGGTGGAGTTGGGCATGCCGGCCCTGGCCCTCACCGACCACGGCGTGATGTACGGCGCCATTGAGCTGCTCAAGCTCTGCGGCAAAGCCGGCATCAAGCCGATCATCGGCAATGAGATGTATGTCATCAACGGTTCGATCGAGGATCCGCAGCCCAAGAAAGAGCGCCGCTACCACCTGGTGGTGCTGGCCAAGAATGCGGTGGGATACCGCAACCTGGTGAAGCTCACCAGCATCAGCCACCTGCGCGGCATGCGGGGCCGGGGCATCTTTGCCAGGGCCTGCATCGATAAGCAGCTGCTGCGCCAATACAGCGAAGGTCTGATCATTGCCACCGCCTGCCTGGGTGGCGAGATCCCCCAGGCGATCCTCAAGGGGCGCCCCGATGTGGCCCGCACGGTGGCCGCCTGGTACCAGGAGGTGTTCGGCGACGATTTCTATCTGGAGATCCAGGACCACGGCGGCATCGAGGACCGCATCGTGAATGTCGAGATGGCGCGGATCGGCGTCGAACTCGGCATCCCCCTGGTGGCCACCAATGATGCCCACTATCTGAGCGTGGGCGATGTGGAGGCCCACGATGCTTTGCTCTGTGTGCTCACCGGCAAGCTGATCAGCGACGAGAAACGACTGCGCTACACCGGCACCGAATACATCCGCAGCGAAGCCGAGATGCTTGGGCTGTTTGCCGATCACCTGGAGAGCGAGGTGGTGGCCGAGGCGGTGGCCAACACCGCCCGGGTGGCCGAGAAGGTGGAGGACTACGACATCCTCGGCCGCTACCAGATGCCCCGCTTCCCGATCCCGGAGGGCCACACGGCGGTGACTTACTTGGCCGAAGTCTCCCGTGATGGCCTGAGGCAGCGCTTGGGCCTGACCCCTGACCAAGCCTTCGATCCGGCCTACGGCGAAAGGCTGGAGTTTGAGTTGCAGGTGATGGAGCAGATGGGTTTCCCCACCTACTTCCTGGTGGTGTGGGATTACATCCGGTTCGCCAGGGATAGCGGCATTCCGGTGGGGCCAGGCCGTGGCTCGGCGGCGGGTTCGGTGGTGGCCTGGGCCCTGGGTATCACCAACATTGATCCGGTCAAACACGGGTTGTTGTTTGAGCGCTTCCTGAATCCGGAACGCAAGTCGATGCCGGATATTGATACCGATTTCTGCATCGAGCGCCGCGGCGAGGTGATCGATTACGTCACCCAGCGCTACGGCGAGGACAAGGTGGCCCAGATCATCACCTTCAACCGCATGACCTCCAAGGCGGTGCTCAAGGATGTGGCACGCGTGCTCGATATTCCCTATGGCGAGGCCGATCGCCTGGCCAAATTGATTCCTGTGGCTCGTGGCAAACCCGCCAAACTGAAGGAGATGATCGGCTCCGAATCCCCCAATCCTGAGTTCCGCGAGAAGTACGAGGGCGATCCTAAGGTGAAGCACTGGGTGGATCTGGCGATGCGGATTGAGGGCACCAACAAAACCTTTGGTGTGCATGCCGCCGGCGTGGTGATCGCCGCCGATCCCCTCGATGAGCTGGTGCCACTGCAGCGCAACAACGACGGCCAGGTGATCACCCAGTACTTCATGGAGGACGTGGAGTCGATGGGCCTGCTGAAGATGGATTTTCTGGGGCTCAAGAACCTCACGATGATCCAGAAGACCCTCGATCTGGTGGAGCAGAGCAGCGGCGTGCGGGTGGATCCCGATGCTTTGCCGGCCGGCGATGAAGGCACCTACGCCCTGCTGGCCCGTGGCGATCTGGAGGGCATCTTCCAACTCGAATCCAGCGGCATGCGTCAGATTGTGCGCGACCTCAAACCCTCTTCGCTGGAAGACATCTCCTCGATCCTCGCCCTCTACCGACCCGGTCCGCTCGATGCCGGGCTGATTCCCAAATTCATTAACCGCAAGCACGGCCGCGAACGCATCGATGTGGTCCACGCCAAGCTCGAGCCGATCCTGCAGGAGACCTACGGGATCATGGTGTATCAGGAGCAGATCATGAAGATCGCCCAGGATCTGGCCGGCTATTCCCTAGGTGAGGCCGACCTGCTGCGGCGCGCGATGGGCAAGAAGAAGAAGAGCGAGATGGAGAAGCACCAGAGCCTCTTTGTCACGGGGGCCACGGAACGGGGAGTGGATGGGAAGGTGGCCGAGGCGCTGTTCGAGCAGATGGTGCTCTTCGCCGAGTACTGCTTCAACAAGAGCCATTCCACCGCCTACGGCGCCGTCACCTATCAGACCGCTTACCTCAAGGCCCATTACCCGGTGGCCTACATGGCCGCGTTGCTCACGGTGAATGCGGGCGCCAGCGACAAGGTGCAGCGCTACATCGCTAACTGCAATGCCATGGGCATTGAGGTGATGCCGCCCGATGTGAATGCTTCCGGCATCGATTTCACACCCGTGGGTGAACGGATCCTCTTTGGCCTCTCGGCGGTTCGCAACCTTGGCGAGGGTGCGATCCGCTCCCTGATCGAAACCCGCCACAGCGATGGAGCCTTCCAGTCGTTGGCCGACCTGTGCGACCGCCTCAGCGGCCAGCAGCTCAACCGACGCGCGATTGAATCGCTGATCCACTGCGGCGCCCTCGATGCCCTTGAGCCCAGCGCCAACCGGGCTCAGCTAATGGCCGATCTGGACCTGATCCTCGACTGGGCCTCCTCCCGGGCCAAGGACCGGGCCAGCGGCCAGGGCAACCTCTTTGATCTCTTCGCCGCGCCCGCCGCCGAATCCGGCGCGCTCCTCGCCGATCTCTCCACCGCCCCGAAGGCCGCCCCCGTGGCCGATTACCCGCCGCGGGAGAAGCTCAAGCTGGAGAAGGAACTCCTTGGCTTCTACATCTCCGACCACCCCCTGCGCCAGCTGGGCAGCCAGGTGAACCTGCTGGCCCCGATCGGTCTGGGCAGCCTGGAGGAACAGGCCGACAAGGCCAAGGTGAGCGTTGTGGCCATGGTGGCCGAGCTGCGCCAGGTGAATACCCGCAAGGGCGATCGCATGGCAGTGCTCCAGCTTGAGGACCTCACCGGTGCCTGTGAGGCGGTGGTGTTCCCGAAGTCCTATGCGCGCTTGGCCGATCACCTGATGCTGGATGCCCGGCTGCTTGTGTGGGCTTCGGTGGACCGCCGCGATGAACGGGTGCAGCTGATCGTGGACGACTGCCGCAGCATCGAGGATCTACGGCTTCTGGTGGTGGATCTTCCAGCCGACGAAGCCGGCGACATCGCGATCCAGCACCGTCTGCGGGAGTGCCTGCAGCGGCACCGCCCGGGCCAGGAGGAGGTGGGGGTGCGGGTGCCGGTGGTGGCACGGGTTCTCGACGCCCAGCTGAGTCGCTACGTCCGCCTGGGTCCCCAATTCTGTGTGGCCGATGGGGAATCGGCCCTGGCCACCCTCACCTCCGCCAGTTTCAAGGTGAGCCTCTGCTCGCCCCTGGGGGCAGGCTGAAGATCGATCAGCGCGACAGTTCGATGGCGTGTTCCGCGATCCTGATCACCGCGTCGTGGTCGACCTGATAGCTGTAGAACCAATTGGGCCTTTGGATCCCGTCACTATCCAAATCCCGCTGGGAATCCTGGATGACCTCTGCCATGATGCACCCGTAATGGTGGTGAAAGTTGGCTGAACTTCTGTAGATCCAGCTATGGGCCGCCGGCGGTGGCAGGATTTCCACGATGCTGGCGCCTGGGGCCGCCAGGCCACTCAATGCAAAGGCTGAGCCCACCGGTCCGAGAATCACCCGGGCTTGGGCGAAGAGGCCGATCTGTTCGGCGGGTGTCAGGGTTTCGGGCGCCACGGCGACATAGCCGAGCTTCTCAAGGGCGGCACCGAGAGTCGCCTCATTCACCAGTGTTCGGTGGGAGGCTTCACCCCGACCGAGCCTCGAGAGGTAGAGGTAGGGGTTGGCCGTGCCTGGACTTTGGGCTCGCGAGCGGAGCGCATCGATCAGTTCCACGGTATGGGGCCCGGGATAGCGGACGTTCTGAATCGACAGGGTTGAGGGGATGATGGCGTGCCGTGCTTTGACATATCCATAACCGCCCTCGATGATCGCGTTCTCCGGCACGCCCAACAGAGCCAGCCAGCTTCGTTGCCATGGTGTTGCCGCAGGCATCACCACCCGCAGTTTGCCGGAGCGGATGGGCTCGATGAAGGTCACGATCGCCGTGAGGGTGTCATAGATCCAGTGGCCGAAGGCGCGGTTCCAGCCATTCGCTGGCATCAGTACGGGTTCATCGATGATCGATACATCCTGTAGGCTTTGCCGATGAAACACGGTTTGCCCCCGGCGGCGTTTCGTTCCCGTCATGGCGGAGAGATCCGGACTCCTTTCTAAGAGTGTGAATGCGGATTCGTTGATCAGCTTGCCAGAGGTTGTCATGGCGACGCCATCCATCAGCCAGAGGATTGCATCATTGATGCGAGTGAATCTCACAGGGGGTGTCCAGCAGCCCGAGTCGATTGTCATCCAGTTGGGTATTGGTGCCGCAGTGCTTTCATGCGATAGTCCTTTGTTGAATCCCTGGTGTTTAGGGAAGGTCATCTCTGGATAGGCCTCCCAAAATGCCGGTCTGCCAGGGGTTAGGAGCATCTCCATGTCACTCACCTGGGCGAAGTTGCCCATGGGGGTCAGCGTGAGTGGCGTTATGGATTGGATGTCATCGAGCCGGCGTGCCATTGCCCTGATTGGGGCCATACCGATGGCAGCGATACTGGCTCGCATTTTGAATTGTTCTACCGACGACACACTCTAGGGGGGCATAGCAGGAAGCCATGGGTTCAGCTACTGGCCCCGATGATCTCAGGATGATCAGTTGTGGGATTCTCCTTAGCCTGCCTGGCGCATGCTGCGGATCGATTCCCGCAGGCGGCTCAAGTTCACGCGGATCTGCTCACTGCCCAGCAGGCTGCCGGGCTTCTCCTCCCAGCTGGAGGAGAACACCCCATAGCTGAGGCCCACCAAGCCGAGCAAGAAGCAGCCACCCGAGGCCAGGAGGGTGGCGGCAGGCGGGACATCAACAATCTCTCGACTCACCAGCAGATAGCTGGCCACGAAGACAGCCATCCCCATCAAGGTGGGAAAGCCACTGGCAATCGCGCTGCGGCGTGCCATCCGATTGGCCACAGCATCAGGGATAGCCCGCTGGCCAGGAGTGCGCTGGCCGGCTGCGGGGCCTCTGCCGGATTTGGCTGCGGTTTTGGAGGTTGGGGTCCCAGGCGGTGCCAAGAACTTCGCCTGGAGCCTCGAATCCTCGGCCGATCGTGGCGGCGTGGAAGAAAGGGCAGGAGAAGGACCCGACTCAAAGCCCTTGGGTCCGCCATCACCAAGGCCGCCTCTGGAATCGGTGCCGGGGCGGCGCTTTTTGCCACCGCCAGCTGCACTGTCCCCTGGCCTACGGGAGGGGAGTTTGTCCTTCGGATCCCTCCTACGGGCCATGGTTGGGGATAGCGGAAGGGATCAGCCGCGGATGCCGAGCTTCCCGATGAGCGCCGCATAGCGCTGTTCGCTCTGGGCCCGCAGGTAGCCGAGCAGGCGCTTGCGGCGGCCGATCATCTTGAGCAGACCCTGGCGGGAGGAGAAGTCGTGGATGTTTTTCTGCAGGTGCCCGCTGAGCTGCTGGATGCGCTCACTCAACATCGCCACTTGCACTTCAACCGAGCCGGTGTCGGTTCCGTGGGTCTGGTGACCGTTGATCAGTTCCTGTTTCTTGGTGGTGGTGAGCGGCATGGGCGGGTGCGGGCCCCGATTGGTGCAAACAAACACTTTACCTGGCGGCGGAACCCTGCTGGGCCAACGCTCCAAATTCCCTGGCGGTTGCCGCCCTCAAGCCAGCCGCGCTGATGCTCAGGCTGCTGCTCGGGACAGCCAGCGAAGGCATTCCCGGATCCAGGTGTCCACCGGAGCATCGCTCGCTAGGCCCGTGGCGGCCACGGCCCTCAGGGCCCGATGGATCTCCAGAGCCTCGTAGCCCAAGGCCGCCAGGGTGATGCCCACCTCGTCGGCGCCAACGGCATCCGGCAACGCATCCCCCGGCAGGTCATCCCCTTCGCTGCTGATGTCGGCCCCATCCACCAAGGCCACGAAGCGTTCCCTGAATCGCTGCCGCAGTTCCACCGCCAGGCGCTCGGCTGTGCGCTTCCCCACGCCAGGGGCCTGGCAAAGACGGCGCAGATCGCTGCGCACCACCGCACTCACCAGCTCTCGGGCTTCAAGTGTCCCGAGCAGCCCGAGGGCTGCCTGGGGGCCCACCCCGCTCACAGCGAGCAGTTCCCGGAACAGATCGCGCTCGATCCGGTCGGCAAAACCAAAGAGGGTCCAGCCGTCATCACGGATGCTGTGATGCACGTGCAAGCTGAACTCCTCCCCTAGGGCGGGGAGCCGCTGCCAGTGCCGCTGGCTGAGCTGCAGTTCGTAGCCCACCCCCTGGCAGATCAGCAGAAGCCCGCAGCGGCCCCCCTGTTGCCAGGTTTCCGAGAGTCGCCCCTGCAGCCAGCCGATCATGGAGATCCGAGCGAACGCCCCCATGCTGCCTTCCCCGTCGCCCCCCATCAGCACCCATGTCCCCCTCCCCCAGGGCCTGGGGCACGAGACTCTCAGACGGCTTGCCTATGGGCTGGTGCTGCTGATTCTTCCCCTCGTCTTGGTTGCCTGCGGTGGTCCGGGCCAACCACCGCGTTCGGTGCTGCTCGATGCCCTCGCCCTGCAGATCCAGCTCACCCAGGGTTCCATCGCCCAGGCCCTCGAACTGGAGGAGCCGGGATTGCCCCAGGTGAGCCGGGTGCGGGTGGAGGAGCAGCAGGCCCTGTCGATCGGGGAGGCCCGCGGCCTGCGGCTGGCCGGACGTTTCGACTGGCGCCTGACCGATGATCCGATCCGGGTCGACAGCCCCTTCGAGCTCTATTTGGCCAGGGGGGAGCGAGGCCAGAGCTGGCGGCTGGCGCGACCGGGTTCCCCGGCGCCCCTGGATCCCTCGGCGGCGGATCCCGCCACCACAGCGGCGCGCGGGGCCGGCTCCACTCCGTCGAGTCAGTCCTGGATTACTTACCCCCTGCCGCTCCCCGGGCAGCGGGGGCGTGGCTGAAGGCGATGTGAGCACAGGCTTCAGCCGTGGAGGGTTGAAGCAGCCGGCCCGTCGTTTTCGCCCAGGTTGAGCCAGCGGGCCAGCGGGCCAAGGCTGATGCCCTGAACGAGCAGGTTGAGCACCACCACGCAGAACACGATCACCTCAGCATTGGTCACCAGTTTCGGCACCAGGGCTGCATCGATGCCCCGCACATAGGGAATCGCATCCACCACCGTGAAGCTCAGGGCGAGGGGCACAGCACCGCGCAATCCGCACCAGGAAATCAACAGGGATTCCCGGAGGTTGAAGGGCGAGAGCCACTGAAAGGCCAGCACACTTAGGGGCCGGGCAATCAACATCATCCCCAGGGCAATCACGATACCTTCCGGGAGCGAGCCGAGCATCCTGGCAGGGTGCATCTCTAGTCCGAAGATCAGGAAAATCGTGATCTCGGTCATGGTGTTGAAGGGCAGCAAGGTTTCCACCAGCATGGCGTCATTGACGCGGGTGTTGCGATAGACGTGATTGCTCATGAACAGCCCGGTCACATAGGCGGCGATGAAACCTGAGCCCCCGAGGGTTTCGGCTAAGCCATAGGAAAGAAGGGCAATCGCCACGCCGAGGATCAGAAGCTGGTGGCTGTGATCCACGAACTGCTCGAGGCTGAAGCGTGCCAAATAGCCAAGGATCACGCCCACGATCAGCCCGGAACCGATCTTCTGGAGAAACAACTGGATCTGCTCCATCAGTACCAGTTCGCCGCCACCGGCGTGACTCACCGTGAACAGGCCTACCACCGCACCCAGAACTAAAATGGCGGCAGGATCGTTCACCGATGATTCAAATTCCAGCAGGGATTGCAGGCGTTTCGGTAGGGGTTTCGCCATGCCGCCCAGCACACTGATCGTTGCTCCGGCATCGGTAGATCCCAGGCAGGAAGCAATCAGCATCGCCACCGCGAACGGCATCTGGTTGAAGCCCAGTTCGATGCCATCGGCTGTTGGAGAGGAAACGAAGGTGATGATCAGACCGAGCAGCAGGGTGGAAATCAGCACACCTCCCACAGCTAGCGTGAGGCCATACTCCAGAAAACCACGGATCGATCGCAGTTCCGTGCACAGCCCGGCATAGAACAACAGCATCGAAAGGCTTAGGGTGTGTAGCCACTCGATTGTGTCGTGGCTAATCAATGGGTTTTTGGTGTTGATCATCAAGCCCAACAGCATCACGGCGAGAATGGCCGGGATGCCGGCACGCAGCGCGTAGCGACTGATCGCCAGGGTGCCTAGGAAGAGCCCACCCACCACCGTTGTCACGAGGGGAAGCGGTACCCCATCGCGGAAGGTGGGGGGACCCAGCAGTTGCTCAGCGCCGCCAGCGGCGGCGCCGGCCTGAACCGTTGCCGTCAGGGCCTGCAAGCCCTCCATCCCATGGGCAATGTACAAAACCTGCACCGAAGCTGTCTTTACGCGCCACTGTATGGCTGCTGCCTTAGTCCTCCTGTTCCAGGGAAGCCCCTCGCCGCAGCTGCTTCCTGGCTGATCCAGGCATGGCCTGTGTGCCTGCCTGGCTCACCAGGATGCTGGCCAGAATGAGTCCGGCCCCCGCCAACGTGGGAGCGCCGATCCCTTCCCCAAACACCAGCCAGCCCCAAAGGGCGGCGAAGGCCACCTGGGCATAGCTGACCGTGGTGGCCCGCGCGGCGGGCAGGTGCACCAGGCCGTGGGTGAGGCCGATCTGGCCCAGCTGGGTGAACAGGCCCACCCCCAGCAACCAGCCAAGTTCCGGCAGGGTGGGAATGATGGGTTCGAGGGCCACCAGGGGCAGGCTGAGCGGAATCGAGATCAGAGGAAACCAGAGCACGATCACCTGGGGATGCTCGCTGCGGCCCAGTTCGCGCACGCTCACGTAGGCCACAGCGGTGAGTAAGGCACCTCCCACCGCCCATGCCACCCCCTCCAGGGGAAGGGAGGGGCCGGAGCCCGCGGCGCCTAGGGGGTGAGCCATCACCAGCACCCCAAGCCAACCCAGCGCCATCGCCAGAGCGATCCGGGGGCCGGGTCGTTCCCCCAGCCACGCCCAGGCCAGCAGGACGGTGACGGAGGGGTATAGATATTGCAGCACCGTGGCGGCGGCCAGCGGCAACCGCATCACCCCGAGGTAGACGCAGAAGAGGGCGGCTGTTCCCACCCCCCCGCGCAGAGCAAGCAGCCCGCGCCGCTGGCCCCGGGGATCGAGGCCGGCCCGCCACACGATCCAGCCGCTGAGCACCACGCTCACCAGGGCCCGGCCCAGCACCACCTCCGCCACCGGTAGGCGGCCGTGGAGCTGTTTCACGCACACGGTCATCAAGCTGAAGCTGAGCGCTCCCGCCAGCAGAGCCAGAACCGACCCTTGCGACGAGCCCCATCCCTGGTGGGATGGATCACAATGCAGGCACCATCGACTCCATCCCTGGCGTAAACCCTGGGGGCTGCCCTGGGGTAACCGGGGCTTCAACCGTGCGTCTCCTGCCTCTGCAGCTGGCGTTTGCCGCCCCCACTCCGCCCCTCACCGCCCTCCCATGACCGCTGGCCGGAACCTCCGCGGCAGGGGGCTCCCCCGCCGGCACCAGGCCCCCTCATCGTTCGCATCGGCCCGCTCCCTTTCCGCCGCACCGGCAACACCCACCCCAAGGCTCTCCAGCTTCCCAGGTCTGGTCCTGCCTCCCTGCCCCGCCCGTCCGTCCCCGTTCTTCCTACCCCAACCCCCAACCCGTGCCGTCCCTGGCCAGCCCCCGACTTCACCCCCGCACGATCGAGGCCGTCAAGGAGCGGGCCGACATCGTGGATGTTGTGGGCGAGCACGTGGTGCTCAAGAAGAAGGGGCGGGAGTTCGTGGGCATCTGCCCCTTCCACGACGACACATCACCCTCGATGACGGTGTCGCCGGCCAAGCAGTTCTATTACTGCTTCTCCTGTGGCGCCGGCGGCAACGCGATCAAGTTCCTGATGGAGCTGCAGCGCGGCAGCTTCACCGATGTGGTGCTCGACCTAGCGCGCAAATACCAGCTGCCGGTGGAAACCCTGGAGGGTCCCCAGCAGGAGCGATTGCGCCAGCAGCTCTCGCGGCGCGAGAAGCTCCATCGCGTGCTCACCCTGGCGGCCGGCTGGTTCCAGGCCCAGCTCCGCTCACCGGAGGGGGCCGCAGCCCTGGCCTACCTGCGGGACGGCCGCGGGCTCAGTGAGGCCACCCTGGAATCCTTCCAGCTCGGCTACGCGCCGGAGAGCTGGGATGGCTTGCTGCGCCACCTCCAGCAGGTGGAGCGGCTGGAGCCGGAGCTGCTCGAGGCCGCCGGTCTCGTGGTGCCCCGTAAGGGAGGCAATGGCCACTACGACCGCTTCCGGCAGCGGGTCATGGTGCCGATCCGCGACCGGCAGGGCCGGGTGATCGGCTTCGGCGGCCGCAGCCTCGATGGCGCCGAGCCGAAGTACCTCAACTCCCCGGAGACGGAGGTGTTCGAGAAGGGCCAACACCTCTTCGGCCTCGACCGGGCCGCCGATCCGATTCGCCGGGCCGACCAGGCGGTGGTGGTGGAAGGCTATTTCGATGTGATTGCCCTCCATGCCGCCGGCATCACCCATGCGGTGGCGGCCCTGGGAACGGCCCTGAGCCGCCAGCAGATCACCCAGCTGTGCCGTTGCTGCGACGGCAAGCGGCTGGTGCTCAACTTCGACAGCGATGGCGCCGGTGTGCGCGCTGCCCAGCGGGCCATCGGCGAGGCGGAGCAGCTGGCCCTGCAGGGCCAGCTTGAGCTGCGCGTGCTCCACCTCCCGGCCGGTAAGGATCCCGACGACTACCTCAAGGCCCATGGCCCGGGCGATTACCGCGCCCTACTGGAGGCGGCCCCGCTGTGGCTCGACTGGCAGATCGAGCAGGTGCTGGCCGGCCGTGACTTGGCCCGAGCCGACCAGTTCCAGCAGGCGGTCACGGCTTTGGTGGAACTGCTCGGCAAGCTCCCCCAGTCGGCTGTGCGCAGCCATTACCTCCAGAGGGTGGCGGAGCGCCTCTCCGGTGGCCAGGCCCGCCTCACCCTGCAGCTGGAGGACGACCTACGCCAGCAGGTGCGGGGCCAGCGCTGGCATGGCCGCTCGTCGCGCTGGGAGCAGCCGGGTGAGGCGGGGATCAGAGAGCGGGCCGAGGCCGAGGTGCTGCGGCTTTACCTCCACTGCCCCACCTGGCGCTCCCGAATCCGGGCCAATCTGCGGCGGCTCGATCTCGAAGACTTCGCCCTGCACCACCACCGCCAGCTCTGGGCCACGATCGGCGAGATCGAGGAGGACAACCTCGGATCCGGCCGACTCGAGCAGGTGAATCGCGGCATCGACTCCGGCCAGGAGCTGGCCGATCTCGATCTGCCCCGCCTGCTGGGCGACCGCCTAGTGCTCGATGGTGACCACTCCATCCTCCTCACCAGGCTCACTCCCCTCCTGGAGCCCTCCGATGTGCAGCGGTTGTCGCTGCGCCAGCCCGAGCTGCAACTCCGGGGCGCCACGGCGTCGATGGAACGGCAGCGCACCTTGAAGCGATGCCGCCACTTGCTGGATGCCTGGAGTGCCCAGCGGCTGGCCACCCTGGAGCACTGCATCGCCCAGCTCCTGGAGGCTTCAGCCGCCGCCCCGCCGGCTTCTTCCGCTTCCGTTGCGTCGCTGGTCAGCCCCGCCCCACCCGAGCTCCCCGGGTCTGCGGCCCTGCAGCCCCTTTCGGATCTGCTTCCCGCCCCCCTGCTCGATATGGAGGAGCGCATCGACCAGCTCTTCGCCAGCCTCAATACCGATGCCCTGCGCTTCCAGGAGGCTTACTACAGCGAACGTCGTTACCTCGGGGAGCTCGATCAGCGACGCTGCGCCGGCTACGAGGAGATCCTGGCCTCCCCCGCCGCCTGAATCCGATTGGGAGGGTGAACCTTTGGATGGGGCCCATGGGGACACGGCCACCCCATCCTCTAAAGCCACGCCTACGACCCGCCCGGATCGCCATACGGTGAAGTAGCGCCTTCCCGGCCATGGCCTGCACCCTGCCGACGCCCTACCCCATCCCCGCCGATGAGCCCTTGCGGCTGCGGGACTTGGAGCGCCGTGCCGTCATCGGCCTGGCCAGTGATCCCCATTTCGAGCGGTTGGTTGATCTGGCTGCCTCGCTGTTCGAGGCACCCATGGTGGCCATCTCCCTGGTGGATGCAGAGCGCCAATGGTTCCTGGCCTCCCGCGGGCTGGGTGGGCTCCAGGAGACACCCCGCAGCACGGCCTTCTGTGCTCATGCCATCGCCGGCACCGGCGTGATGGTGGTGCCCGATGCCCTCAGCGATGAACGCTTCCGCAGCAACCCGCTGGTGCAGGAAAGTCCCCACATCCGGTTTTATGCCGGTGCTCCGCTCCGCAGTCCCGATGGCCACAACCTCGGCACCCTCTGCGTACTCGACACCACTCCGCGTTCCCCTCTCGATCCCCACGGGCAGCAGCAGCTCCAGTGCCTGGCCGACCTGGTGATGCGGGAGCTGGAGCTGCGCCGGCTGGCGCTCCATTGTCCGGTGACCGGTCTGCCGAACCGGCCCACGTTTCTGATGATCGGCGAGCGGGAGTGGCTGCGGGCCCGCGCTGAGCACCATCCCTTGGCGTTGCTCTGCTTTGACATCGACGACTTCCGCCGCATCAACCAACGCTGGGGCCACCGCGCCGGCGATGGCGTGCTTCAGGATTTTGCCAAGCTGGTGGGCAATTTCATGCGCGAGGAGGATTACGCCGGCCGCCTCGGCGATGGAGAGTTTGGCCTATTGCTGATCAACACCACCGTGGACCAGGCCATGGCGGTGGCGGAGGCCCTGCGCACCGCCACGGCGCACCTCCCCGGGGTACACACCCATTCGGACGTGACCCTGCATATCAGCGGTGGCCTGTCATCGCTGGCCCCTGCCGATCGCAGTTTCGATGACCTGCTGCAACGGTCCGATCGTGCCCTGCAGCTAGCCAAGGGCAATGGCCGCAACCAGATCGCCTCTCTGCTGAAGGGGGATTGAGGCCCGCCGCCGTTCATCCACCGACCTGTTGATCATCCCTGTCGGGTAGGCCGGGGCCTTCAACATCAACAAACGTTCGCCCCTTGTTGCACAGGAACCCCGCCTGGAGCTCTCCCTGATGGTTCTGCAGATCGGCCCATCGAGCAGGTCCGCCGTGTGGTGCTGGAGCAGCTCCAGCACCAGATCCAGCGCGCCGACAACCGCCTGGCCGAGCTGCGCTCCCTGCGTCTCCAATCCGGCTTGCTGGGGTGGATCATCGATGGCCTGGCGGCCCTCGCCTTGGCAGCCTGTTTCTCCGCCCTCGGCCAACTGCAGCCAGGTTGCCTGGCTGGATTCCCTTCAAGATCGCAAGGCTAGACCTCCTTCCGATGGCCCCAGCAGTCCCTGACGCTTTGCTCAGGCTCGGGCCACCGGCACATCGCTGAGCCGGGTGGTGGCGGCCCGCGAGAGGTGGCCCCGCCGCATCCTCCAGGCCGGCGCCAGGCCGCAGGCGGCCCACTGCACCGTGCCGCTGCCGTAGCGCCGGTTGAGGCCGTCCACGGCGGCCATCAAGGTTTCGCGGCGCCGCTGTTGCTCGGGGCTCTGGGGCACCAGCAGGTGGTGCTGGAGCAGGGCCACCGGCTGGAGATCCTGCAGGATCACGCCGGCCTTGCGCAGGGGTTTGTGGGGGCGGAACAGCCGCTCGGCCAGGGGCAGGGCGGCGGCCAGGAGCACGGCGGTGTCGTTGCTGGCTAGGGGCAGGGTGGTGGTGGCGGCGTTGGCGTAAAAGGCGGTGCCATCGAAGGGGCTGCTGCGCACGAACACGGTGAGGGTGCCGGCCCGCTGGCCCTGGCGCCGCAGTTTCTCGGCGGCACGGCAGAGATAGGTGGCCACGGCTTCCTTCAGGGCCGCTGCCGTGTCGACCGGGGTGCTGAAGCTGCGGCTCACGCAGGTTTCGCGCTTGGCGGGCGCCACGGAGGCTAGGGGCAGGCAGCGGCGCCCCTGCAGCTCCTGCTGCAGCCGCAGGCCCACGACGCCTGCGCGGCGGCGTAGTTCGCCCGGGGGCATGTCGCGCAGGGCGCGGGCATCGGCGATGCCCCGCAGCCTGCACCAGCGCGAGAGCTGGCGGCCGATGCCCCACACGTCCTCGATGGCGATGGCGGCCAGCCAGGGATCGGGATCGGCCACGGCGGCGAAATCGAACACACCGCGCTCCCGCCAGCGGGGATCCCGCTTGGCGATGCGGTTGGCCACTTTGGCCAGCACCTTGGTGGGGGCGATGCCCACCGCCACTGGCAGCCCCAGCTGGCGGTGCACTTGGCGGCGCAATTCTTCGCCCCAGCCGGTGAGATCCTCCGTGCCGGCGGGGCGGTGCAGCAGGCCGAAGGCCTCATCGATCGAGTAGATCTCCAGCTCCTCCACCCAGGTTTCGAGGGTGGCCATCAGCCGCTGACTCATGTCGGCGTAGAGGCCGTAGTTGGAGCTGCGCACGATCACGCCATGGCGCTCCAGCTCGGCCCGCAGCTGGAACACCGGCGCCCCCATGGGGATGCCGAGGGCGCGGGCCTCGGCACTGCGGCTCACGATGCAGCCGTCGTTGTTAGAGAGCACCACCAGGGGCCGGCCGACCACGGCGGGATCGAGCACCGCCTCGCAGGAGGCGTAGAAGTTGTTGCCATCGATCAGCACCAGGGCGGTGCTCATGGGCTGAAGCTGCGGATGGCATGGGTCACCACGCCCCAGAGCTCCCCCTCCCCCAGGGCCAGGGTCGGATAGGCCGGGTGGGCCGCCACCAGCAGCCAGCACTCATCCCGTCGCCTCAGGCGTTTGAGGGTGAAGCCATCAGCCAGCCGGGCCACCACCAGCTGGCCGTCCCGGGGGGTCGGGTGGCGTTCCACCACCACCAGGTCGCCGTGGTGGATGCCGGCATCCACCATCGAATCACCGCCCACCCGCAACAGCACGGTGCGGGCCGGATCGGGGATGAGCAGGCGCTGCAGGTCGATGGCCGCCCCCGGCCGGGGGGCGGGACTGGGCAGGGCTTCCGGCACGGGGCGCAGCAGAGATCTGCATGCTAGTACATTTGTATTGCCTGGACGGGGCTGGTCGCTGGGGGCAGGGAGGAGTGTGGGGGGAGCGCCGAGAGTCGAAACCTGGCGGAGAGTCCCGGGTATGGGGACGGCCGCGTTCGGTAGAAAGGGGAGCCGGCCTGTGACCTCCCGGCCTCCGCTGCGACGACCCCGATGGCCCCGCTCCAGCCGCCCGCCAGCGGGCCTGATCATTCCGGT
>Ga0209299_1000657_pt1 | contig 19609 bp, 20 predicted proteins | sample S_140806_MF_Meta_FD_187326 | JGI IMG/M metagenome (GOLD analysis project Ga0209299, IMG submission 187326) | Freshwater microbial communities from Lake Simoncouche, Canada to study carbon cycling - S_140806_MF_MetaG (SPAdes) (version 2) | ecosystem: Environmental > Aquatic > Freshwater > Lake ...
ACCGCATTACGATTATTAGTGCTCATAAAATAAGTTGCCAAATCTTGGACTTTATATTGGTCAATTCCTTTTTGATTAACAGACATTTTTTTTTTCGTAATTGCAGATTTCAATTGATTAGCTTTTGAATGATTATCTTTTCCGTCAGCTTCTTCAACATTAATAACTAATTTTGATTTTAATTGACCGTTAAAAGTAGAATAAATTTCTGCATTGTCGGCAACAGATAAATAATAATCATCACCAATTAATCGTTTACCAATCAATTCATCAAAGAAGATATTTTTACCAGTTCCACCACCAAGAGATACAATACCATCTTCATCACGAAATAATAATGCAACTTCACATTTTTGAGAAGGATTTTGCACAATCCAAGCGAGAACATTACATAGATAATATCCAAACCCACCAGTTAAAATTTCGTGGTGTTTTAGAATAATTTTTAAACCAGAATTAATTTCATTAAGTCGTTTTTCAGAATATGCTTCTGTAGGTTTATATTTTTCAGCCTGAAAACCACGGAACAGATTAAATACATTTGGAGGGCAATTCTCAATATCTGGTATAAAATCAATTCTATCTTTTTTATCTCTGGTTTTATCTTCGAGATATTGGTCAAGAAATATTTTTTTGACATCTTTATCTTTGGAAGAGTCATACTCAGTCCAATTCATATCTGCTGTGATAATTCTCATATCGCGACAAGATATAGTTGTAATCTCTTGAGTATATTCATCGACACAAATAAAATTTGCCCCTATCTGATGATACTTTTCTTCAAATTTTAACTTTTCTTGTTGATATTGTGACATTGCTTTTTTGGGAGGGTTCCAATCAAATTTAATTTGTTTTTGGGTTAGAACAATACGCACACCAGAATGTAATGATATAGCCTCAGACAATTCAGACAAAACATCTTTTGGAAATTCAGTTTCACCTTCCAATTTACGAACAAGTCCTCCATCATGAATAGGAACATCTAATCTGCGTCCTTTCTGTGTCAATGCATAATCTAACATTTCCAACAGTTCTCTTTCTTTTGTTTGGAATAACAAAGCCATTAATGACGCTTTTGGATTATTTTTGTTCTTAACAGTTTTCTTTTCCTTGCCCATTTTAATAGTGTAAATATAATCATTTCTAACCCAAAGTAAATCCATCAATTGTTTTGTTTCTTTTTCTAATTCTCGTAAAAATGTAAGACCAGCATCTTTGACAGAGCCATCAATTATTTCATAATGTTCATTATACAATTTTATATCACCACCATATAGAATTTTAAGAAATTCAGTCTTAGCCAATTTTCTATTATCAGAAACCATTGCAAGACAGGCATCTCTGTTTTCACAGTATTTTATAAGATTAGGAACCAGCATATTATTTTGTTTTGCATACCATACTGCAATGTTGTAGTGTGCATTTTCGATGTCAATATCCCAATAAAACTTTTCAGCAAGGGGATTTCGCATATCAAAACGGAAGCCAGCTAATCCAATACCATCAGCTGGGAAAATTCTTCCCAAACGATGTTCAGCACAACCCACAGCATAATTGTAGGTGGCAGACAAAGTTCCGCCTGTTGTTCTGTGTTTGTTATACTGAGTAAGTCTGTTGCGGTCAGCACGAGCAAATAATTCATCAAGTAATATGGCTTTGCAATGGTCTTCGTCAAATAATTCTTGTTTGGAAACAGGATAAAAAGGGGGTTGGTAGGTTTTGAACATTTCGCTAAACATTTCTATATACACTAAAAAGATTTTATTTTTAAGTTCTTTAAAAATAAAACAATAAAAAATTCAATTTTTCATATTTTCATTCTGAATAATTCTTTTACTGCCCACTCATAAGAACATGCTTTTTTTGCATAATAATATATTTTTTCTCTTTGTGCAGTCAATTCATTAACTCGGTTTCTATTTCTGGCTACATAATCATTTTGTTTTTCGTTGTATAATTCGCGGTTTCTAAGTCTCCACATTTTAGTAGCACGCTTTTGGGCTTCGGTTGATGGCATTATATCTATACTATATATATCTAAAAAGAAATGTCTAAATCATTTTTTCAATTTTATATAACAATTGTAACATTTTTTATAACCTATTTTTTGTTGTTCCACACATTTCCGACAGACTGAAGGAGGGGGTATAAGTGGCGGATTATGCATCCAGACAGCCTTTGCATAACATATAAGTTTTCTGTGTTCTGCGGAATGAAATAAAGTTGGATTTCTTTGTATCATACGAACATACTCAACATCTTTTATAACTTCATTGAATTCTATTTGGTCATATTTAAGCCCAGGATTGCGGTATTTTTTAAAGTGCCATTTTTCATATGCACCTAATATTGTTTTTTCTTGGCCATCCCATTCAAAATATTGCATACAACTACTTCCAATTGGAGCTAATAAATTATTATTATTGTAATTTTTGATAATAAATACATATTTGCACTTTTCGTGACCACACAAACAAGTTACTCCTTTTTTTTCTTTATAATAAGCAGTAATAAACCATTCTGCTCTTGCAACTTCCATTAAGGGGCTTTCACTGTGCTCAACAACAGTTTTCATCAACTGCACATAATTTGGACTAGTTCTTTTTTCTTCCATTTTAATATATTATATTGATTAAAAAGAAATGTCTAAATAGTTTTCAATTTTATACCAATTTTGCAATTGGTAAAAAATGGGAGGAGCACTTATGGAATTAGTCGTCTGGGCCTATATATTCTCTAAATATATATTTGTTTATCAATCCATTCACTATTCGGTAGATTTCGAAAAAAATAATCTAATTAAGATATATGACGAAGCGATTATTAGAATTATTTTGCGGGACGAAATCTGTTGGGAAAGTATTCGAATCTTCGGGATACGAAGTCGTAAGCTTGGATTTTAACCCGAAGTTTAATGCAACTATCACGGAAGATATACTAACTTGGGACTACACTGTATATCCTCCTAATTATTTTGACGTAATTTGGGCGTCGCCAGATTGTTCGACTTGGTCGATAGCTACGAGTGGGAAATACCGTTTAAAAACGCACCCTTACGGGGTTAATAACGAACATCAAGAAAAGGCGACAATCGGGAATAATATGGTTTTACGAGTCATCACTATCCTTTTATATTTTCAACCAACAGCTTGGTTTATTGAAAACCCAAGAGCACTATTACAGCATTTTCCGCCTCTAAAACAATTTATTAGCGAATATAATGCTTACGTTAATGTAGTATTTTACGCAAACTATAACAATTGGCCGTTTCCAAAACCTACGAATATTTGGTCGAATCTTCCACTTTGGGAAAATGAAACTAAACCCGTAATGCCGCCCGACAGCTATTATAGAATAAATAATAAATTATATTATAAAGCTTACGGGACTAAAAGAAGCTCTGAAAATCGCAGTAAAATACCACCTTTATTAATCGAAAGGTTGAAAGAACTGATTCCAAAATAAAAAAATTAAGTTTATATTTTTTATTTTGTATTACTAAATGCTGATGGGTCTTTTCTGTGGAAAGCCTGAATAATCCAATGGGCGTTCCTCATTGCTCTCTTCCAGTCTCTCAAATACATCTCACGAGCCATCTCATCAATCATATCATCGATTTCTTTTCTTTTACTGCATTGCCATAATCCGGACATTCTATATATAACCAAAACAAAAGATTTTAAGTAAAAAATCGCCTAAATAATCTCCAAGAAGTCCAAAACCCATAAGCGAAGCGGCGACTACGTAAAACAACGGTTCCATTATCCCGCCCCTTGCCTACATACTTCTCATACGACATTATAGATTCTGTGAAGAAGATAAAGCTTCGCGAAATGCCTGAACCCTTTGTTCGTTGATTTCCAGACGGCGTGCAATTTTGGCTCGGCGGTATTCGGTGTCGCTCATACCATTCGGTTTATTCATATACCAACACGCGGCACGTTTGAGAGTGGGAACAACGGCTCGTCCCTCCTCCTCCATCACTTTATCGGCGTAAGCCTGACGGGTTTCCTCGCGGTGTTCTTCACGCCATTTTGCTTTGCACAGAAAATCTCTTTGGTATTGTGCAATGCGTTCTTTTTCCTCACGGTATGCTTTGGTGCTTCGTTGCAATATCCGCTCACGGTTTCTCATGTAGTAGCTGTCCATATATACTATACAGAAAATCTGCGACGATAAGCGGCGATGTTCCCGTCAATGCTCGTGTAATCCCCCCACAAAATCCAGCGACTCAGACTTCCTGCATTCACTTCGTTCCAGTTTTCACGGCCGGCCCCGTGTCTGGCTAAATATGCGGCCCGCTTATCTTTGACCTGATGGTCAATATACGTCTGGCCGCCAGCCTGTCCAAAATGGATTTTTCTCCCGTCCTTGAATATGGCGACAAAGCGTTTGCCTTTACGATTACTATCTGCAATTTGCATATACAAAGTGCAGAGAAAAAAAGGGGAATATCCCCCTTTGTTTTTTAATTAATTAAGTTTAAAATTATTCGCAACAATCACAAACACACATACCACATTCCTCATTCCAAGCAATGTCGCAATGAGGGTCTTCATTTTCCTTTCCGCATTTACCACAGACAAAATTGTCGCATTTTTTGCAAACGAAAATCCCCTGAACCTTAACCGCAGGTAAGCCACTATCACAACATTCGCACACAAAGACATCCTCCTTCTCATCATACTCACCTTTGTAACAGTCAGCACAAATCCAGTTCTCGCCATCGTCGTCGCATCGGCATTCATTATGTTCCCTGCTGTTAATAATAATTACGCAACCGCATTTAGTCTTAAGGGTTTCCTCCTCATATCCATTTGAACTAAGATACAAATCGTGGTGTTGCTTATAAACTTCGGGAGTAATATATGGATACAACCACGCATATTTTATTCTTAGAGTCGCCATTGCCTGTTCTTTTGTTATACTGCAGTCAATGACAGCCCACATAATTTTCTTAACCTTCTCGGACATAGTGTTCATTTCTTAGTTCTTAGTTTTCGTTTTAGTTATCAATTTATTTGTTTTATGCCTTTTGTAAAAATGCAAAAAAAGATTTCAATTTTACGTCTTTTTAAATACGGGTTCGAATGTCAAATTATTATTACTATCCCAATATTGGAATAAAATTGGAACACGATTTTCGTCATAATGAATAATAACTTTTACGCCATCGTAAATTTCAATAATCTCAATGGATTTGCAATTGTCCTCGGAACACATATATATAACATGGATAAAAAAAAAGGGGAATATCCCCCTTGTTTTTTGATTAATTTAAAATTTAAAGTTTATACATAATATATATTTTCACGACATATAGGACACGCACACACATTACCGCCTTGTCTACATATCTCAATCTGAGACCAGCACCGATTGCAGAGCGAATGTTTGCACGGAGTCTTTGTATCGGTTTTTTCATAGCACACACAGCATACACCAGTTTTATCAACTTTCACAGTGTCGCATTCAATAGCGGCAAAGACATCTTCAAATGCAGCCCTTAAAGACACATATCTGGTATCACGAATAAGTAGCCTTCCATTAAGTCCCAATCTGAGCTGTGGTAATTCTTCCAATAACTCACAACTAAAAGCTAAAATGTCGTCTTTGTTTATTCCTTTTTCGTTGATTTTTGATTTGAAATAAATTGTCTCGCCGTCTGAATCTTCTTCATCATATTTGAAGTCTGCTGTTATTTCAAAAGCAAGACCCTTTTTCTCATAATAAAAGTGAATATTGGAGGAAATATTTTTCACACCATCAATCTCAACAATAGGCATACCCATTTTCGGCATACATTCCTCAGTGTGGGCAAATCCACATTCGCATTTCTTCTCCTTCAATAATCCAATAGCGATGGCAAGTTTCTTGGCGTTGGGATTCATTTTCGTTAGTTCGTTTTTAGTTTTCAATTCAATTTATTTGTTTTATGCCTTTTGTAAAAATGTAAAAAAAGATTTCAATTTTACGTCCTTTATTCTTTGTCGTTAATCTTGATATAGACCTTGGCTTGGTTTGAAGAGCTACCCATCTGTTGAAAATCCTCATCCATTTCTTCTGTCTTCTCCATAAGGTCTTTGTATTTACTCGTGAGATAGAAATGCCTCAATGCATTCACCGAAGCTCGTTTGCCACCGAAGATGGCGTTCAGGCGTTGGTTCAACGAAACATTGCTCAATGGTAGGAGCTGACTATTGAAGAAAAGATTATCAACTTCTGCAGGAATAACAGCAATCCATTTCTTCAGGATTTTCTTCAATGATGGTGGGATTTCCAACTCTTGCCTGCCCTTCAATGTCTCGCCCATTTTGGTTGCGGTCTTGTATTTGTTGAACACCAAACGGTTATCCTGCATATCAACATAGTTGTCATATTTCTTGTCGGCGTTCTTGTGGAGCATCAGCACATAATCCTGCGCCCTTCTGGGAACTATGTGGCCGTAATACATCGAGAGAATAACCCAGTTCTGTATCTCCATAAGGTCTGGGATAGTGTGTGATTGCTTTTTCAAAAGGGCTTTTGCATTCTGTTTGAGCTTGGCCATTATCCCGTCAATCTCTTCTTGGGATATAGCGGACTCGTCCAGCTTGTCGGTGAGTTCAGACTTGGAAACTTCGTCACGGTATGTGCGAATGTCCTCGTTCATCTGGTCCTTGTAAGCTTTGTTGTCCGGTTCGATGCACAACAATGCAGCCATAAAAGTCTTCCTTGTGTTGTAGGGCTTTTTATTCAGGTATTCCATGATGGGCTTTTCCTTCTTAAAGTTTTCAATGTTAGGCTTGTCATCACCGAAAGCGGTTCGGTGCACATTCTTCAGGAGAGAGTTGTAAGTCTTGAGTGAAGCTACAGAAATCTTGGGCTTGATTTTTTTTATTTCGTCGGAGAAATCCATTTATATAATGCCTAAACATAATAACCTTAAACCTTTTCACGATTGGTTTATATAACGGACGGGGCGTAGCCCCGTCAAAGCTAAAACCCCTTAGCATAATGCAGCCATTATATAATCAAAAGCGTTTAATTAAGAATTATGCAGCCAATATAGATTTATTTGTTTTAATTAAACAATATATTATATAAAAGGACTTAAATAGAAAATTAAAATATTTTAATTATGCCTTTAAGTCCTTTTAAAGCCTTTTTTATCTAAATTAACTTAATTAAAATCGCTATTCTATTAACTAATATATAAAACATTAAGTAATAAACCCCCACTGCATATATGCAGTCAATACTTTTAATACAGCTCACTTCGTTCGCTCGGGGCCCCGTCTTTCTCTTAACCATTGTTAAGCCTTTAAATAAATATTGCAAACCACATAACATAATTAAGAAACTTTGCTAAACCATACTTCATAAGAAACAACTGAATAAAATACAAAGCATCCATTGTAACTAAAGCTTTGACAATCTTCGGAGTTTTAACAAAGTCCATAAACTTATTTACTAAATAGTCTTGGACAAATGATGTAATCCATTCTTGCAGTTTTCAAAGAACCTTTCGCTTAAACCAATCAACAATGCTGTATGCACACAACTTCCATTTGGGGTGTGCAATGATATGATGGTTGTCGTGAAGAAACTCCACATTCTTTTGTAGCGTATCAATGTCAGCCGGTGAGAGGATTCCATAAAGGGATTTATAAATCTGTATCAGCAAAACCTTCTTATCGATTTTCAGCTTATCCGTTTTATCACAGTTCTTAATACCACAGTTCTCAATCATATTGCACACAAGGGAAACCAATTCCATATTGTGTTTGTTCTCACGAATCTCAGCAGGGAGATTTGTTATTGTGTCAAGAATGCGTCCATGCACCTTGGCGATTTTTGCGTCTTTCCAAAGTCCGTTTTGCGGTTTGATAAATGAGAATGATGACATATAATGTTGTCAAAGATTTTTATCCGATGCGAGTCCAACTAACATTTGTTTCTAACTTTGTATTCGTTCCGCTATTAACAATTGAACGAGCATTTACATAAATCGTTGTAGCAGCAGTGACAGAGACAACGCCTGTGATTGTCCCTCGCTGTCTGGCTTGTGTTGATGTTGCTGTGTCATCTATTTGTTCAAGATATGTTAATCCTGGAGCAGCAGCGACGCTGCTTGCGGTTGTTTTAGATAGAACTACTTGTTTTGTTTCAATTGTATTCGTTGTGTTAGATGAAAATTCATAACCACATATAACCAACCACACACCTTTTGATGGTAAGCTAAAATTACTTCTTTCAGCAAGAGTAGTAGTCATAGGGTCAGTAGTTGTTGTTTCTGTATCCGTATAACCCAAAGCAGAACTGTTTGTTGGTGGATAAGTGTCTTGCTGAACGTATAAATTAGTAGTAACATCCACCCTAGTATTTTCAATAGTCAATTTATTAGCTAAATTATTTCTGAACCTACATATTCCAGCAGTAGACAAGTCAAACGCCATATCGGTTGCTTCCATATTTAAATCACCTGCCGTCGCCGTGATTAGCACGCTTTGAGCTGCTGTCACTAAAATATCACTTCCTGCACTAAGACCTATGTCAGTTAATGCTGTAATATTCGTGGATGTGGTGCTATCTATTGTTACAGCACCAGCACTATCTAATTTCAAAGTAGATGCTGCTCCATTTGATTTGATTGTATTTATTCCATTATTTACACCTTGAAGAGATAAACCAGCAGTAGCACCTCCAGATTGACTTAGTCTCATTAAATATCCAGGCCTAGTGTTGTTTTCTAATGACAAGTCGGTTCCTGTCGTTACGCTATTGTGAATAATAGCAGTTGCTGCCGATACACTCGTAGTCATTGTAATTTGATTGCTTGATGTAATAATGTCATCTGCTGCTGTAATTGTAATATCATTCCCCGCCCCTGTTGCTGTTATTGCTATTGCTTTTCCGTCCATCGTAATATTTCCAGTGGCATTTATGTCCAAAATGCTACAATTAATTTCTGTTTCTCCAGTGCTTGTGCAAATTAATGTATCACCAGCAGTTATTATTATATCAGCAAATGCGTTTGTAGCTTGTAATGTAATATTATCGGTGGTGGCGGTCAATGTTATTCCCAATGCGTCAATTGTTGTTGCGCCAGTTGTATTAACATCCAAAATTACAGTATTTAATTCTATTTCACCTGTTGCTGGTGTAAGAGCATTTAAAATAAGATTACCACTTTGAATAGTCATTGTTCCTCTATTATTATCAACACCATTGCCTAGTTGTTGAATAATTTGCCCATCGAAATCATTAATACCTGTAGTATCACCTTTTAAATCAATTCTGACTTTGTTATTTGATGCATCTTTTACAAGTGCGATTTCCTGTGTAAATCCAGCAGATTTTAAAAACTTTGATGTTGGAATATAACTGGTTTCCAGTGTTTGGTTCATGGATTTCATTAATGTTCTTGATAATCCTAACCCATCACCATAATACCATTGGAATGCCGAGTTCGCATTACCATCTATTTCTGCGTTTAAAAACTTACGACTGCCTACGCCATCATCAGTCCAAAATCCAAGATAGTCATAATCGTTGCCTGTGTTGTTATCATACAATACCAGTTTCTTTTGTGAGGTAAGTAGGGTTCGTGTAATATACATTTCACCTGCCGTGATGGTAGCATCATTCGCGACTTCAAAATTATTATTGACCAATAGCGAATCCATTTGTGATGTGCCTCCTGTGCTTGTAAAAACATTTGTTGTTGAGATTAGTCCCGAAGAAGTGATTCCAGAACCAAATACACTTGCCACTGTTTGGTTGAGTTCAACACCTGCAATAGTGCTTCCAATATTGACACGCCCTGAAAATGTGGTTCCTGATATTGCCGAAAAAGATTGTGCAGTTGTTTTTGTTTGTAAATCTAACACATTTGCCTGAACTGTATTCATTTCGCCCTGTAAAGTTCCAATTGCTGCGTTTTGTGCTGCTTGTCCTGCGTTAGTTGAAATAATTTCAGCAGCAAGTCCTGCCGCTGTTGTGGTTGCCAATGCTAACGCTGCATACGCCACTGGTCCGTCACCATTATCGCCTTTGTTTCCTTTAGGTCCAGTGTCTCCAGTGGGTCCCGTGGGTCCGCCTGATGGTCCAGTTGGTCCAGTGGGTCCCGCTGGTCCTCCCGCTGGTCCCGTCGGTCCTGTGGCTCCTGTGTCTCCATTGGTTCCATTTGTTCCTGAGGGTCCCGTTGCTCCCGTTGCTCCCGTAGGCCCCGCCAATGCATTTGTCACCTGCTGAACCGTTATTATTACACTCGGCGTTGCTGGTCTTGTAGGAGACGCTCCTGCCACATCATGATGTAAAAACATATCTACATCTGCTGAATGCCACGCAATCTGAATATAATCATTTGCATTGAGGGAAAGCATAAAATTAAGCACTGCTATTAATTTATCAGGATTGCCTTCCATTGTGTAAATACTGTTGCTGTCTGCAATATTGACTCCGTTCTTAGCAAACCAAATTTCAATTGTGTCTTTGCCTCCATCGGTTTTATCTACTTGTGCCGAAAACTGAATATTATAAACACCATCATTCAACACTTTGATTTGCGAACTAGTAGCACCGATTTGCACTCCATTGTTGCTGGGGTCGCTATTATTAACCGTCATAAAATTGACGCTTGTTGCACCAGCGTTTGCTTGGTCTACATTGCTCCAAAATGAACCCCAATAACCTATCGTTTCTAAACCAGCAATAATGCCGTCTATTTGCTCTTGGATTGTTTCATTTGTATTAATTCCCTCCAACATATCAAATTGCAAATCTGAGATGTCGGGGTCGGTTTTAGTCAAAACATCTGTATTGACTTCATTTGCATTGACTGACGCTAAATTTGTTAAATAGTTATAACTGGTGTAATCAAGATTATTAATACTCATTATAAAATATACCTATATAATATAATGGCTTCAAACAACTCAAATTACAATAAAATCTCTGTAAAGACGGATTCGATAGTTGAGCTGATTGAGCAACTGGCTAAACTCGGAGTATTTAAGGAAAAGCGGAAACCCCGTGCAAAAAAGGCTACTGGGGGAATACGGCAAACGGACGAAATGATCGGGTCTGTAACATCGCTGGAAGGGGAACCCGGGCGGGGCGACCCCAGTTTATTCGCATTGAGACAAATTGACCCCGGTATGTCTGAGCAAGAAATACTGGATATTCAGGAGAGAAATAATGCAGGGATTGCCGCACTCAGAGAAGAGGTGCAACAACAACGATTGGCCGATGTTCGAGAACAAGAACGATTTATTGGCGGTTTGGCAACAGCGGCCGCAGGAAGATTTGGACAACTTGAAAGTGGTCTTGCTGATATTCGTTCTGGGAAATTTGGTGCTTCCTCGGAACCGGTGCGACAATCTTCTGCAATTTTACTTCCAGACATTCAAGAGCAAACTTTTACACAAACCCTTAATGAAGGCGGACCAATATCTAAACCAGCTGTTCAAACTGAACTTTATGCTGGTGGTGAAGAGGAGGAGGAGGGTATTCCTACAAGTGGGGGAGGCCTGCCTTTTCAACCTGTTCAATCATTCCGCAGTCCCCGTGCTTCTGGTAAGGTAAAACAGCGTGATGCTGTAGCCAGAACATTTGGTCTTGGACTTGTTCCAAAAATTAATCAAACAACCCCCGCTGAAATGAAGGCTTACTATTTGGCTTTGTTTGATGCAGTTCAAGAAGACCCTGACGATAGCATCACAAGCAAAGCTGGATATTTCAAAGCCATTAATGATTATTTAGATTCCGTTGTAATACCCGATTAATCTCTCCCTTAATTATATATGGCCGATTTTGTTAAAGAGAACGAAAGAGAATTTATTATCGATTTAGAGAACTTACCCAGTAGCCTCACTTATAAACTGGAAGATGTAGAATTCACATTTTCACCCCTGAAATTCGGTATCGGAGAACGCTACACCATTGAATACTATGAGCAAATGTTCGAGAGAGCCTTTCCCGGACTTCTGTATCAATTCCCGTGTCTTTACTACATGGTCGAGGAATGGAGAGACCAAGCCAGTCAAAGGACCCCTTTAGAACACTTAGAAGCCCGTAAATAAATTATTCGTTATATATATAATGAATAATGTTAGGAATACCCCAAACCGTCCTCTTAGTCTGTATGATAGTCTCCGTGTGGGTTACATTGGTGATGAAAATAAAAAGGGCAGGGAGATGGCCAAATACGGTTACCAAATCGATAAGGGATTGAGTAACGACAATCAGCAAGTTTATTACAATCCCGAAAGTAAAAAATTGTTATACAATGTCACGGGCAGTCAATCATTGAATGACTGGGTCAATGTCGATGCAAAACTGGCATTGGGCGGAACAATCGGCAAAGGCATTAAAGCCATTGGCAAACCCTTAGAGCGTGGGATTGAAGCATTGCTTCCTTCATCTTGGAGAAACAAATTTGAGCGAGGATACGAGAACATTGTAGGTGGGTATCGTGATACTACCCGTTATAAGGAAGCCGACGAAACCTTGAAAAAGGCCAAAGCCAAATATGCTCCCGCTGATGTGAGCATAACTGGTCATAGCCTCGGGGGACGTATTATACAAGACATCGCCAAGAAGTCGGACAAGGTTTTTGCACTCGACCCCGGCCAGACCATCGGGCAAAAGGTCAAAGGCAACCAGAATATCTACAGGTCTGCAGGTGACATTGTTTCACTTGCCTCTGCTGGTTCTAAGAATATAAAAACGCTTCCTAATCCACACGTCAGGAAAATTATTCCTGCTTTGCTTACTGGCAACCCAAACACTATCGGCATTGCTACTGCCATCGACGCCTACCACGCACACGACATTAAAAATATAAAAGACTCGGATATTTTTGTGTAGGCATTCAGGATTATTTAGCTAATTAGAATTAAAGTTTCAATTTTTTTTATAAAACTATATTATATAGATATGGCCCAAACACAAACACGAAGTTTAGTCTTACGCTCCTATGATATTAATCCTAGTAATGTTAATACAGTATATTTTTCAAATGTAGGTGCTGCTGTTGTGACTGCTGCTGGTTCTGTGGCTGATAACAGAAACACCATGATTTGGAATAATGTCAATATCCGTCAAGCAATGGGCGACACTTATTATGAGAAATATAATAAGTTCCATATTCGCCTTAATTCATTTTGGCAAGGCCAGTGCACCACTTCTGTTGCTGCCGCAACCGCCGCAACCACTGATGCCCGTTCTGTAAGTATTTATTTGAGTGGATTGCCATTTGAACCAGCTCCTTATAATCAGGGTTCATCGTCTAAAACAGGCAGTAGGGTTCAACTTTGCAATGCTGTATTACCAATTTTAGCAACCACCGCAGGGCAGGGAGTTGGAGCCGTCGTAAATTATGCCGACGGGCAATCACCTTCTTACACATTTAGCAAAACATCCGATAATCCTACTATTATGATTCAAATTGTTATTGCTAATACACAAACTGCCTATCAACCTCTAACCAATCTTCTAATATATGGACATACCGAGTTCATGTTTGAAATTCACGGAATACCTGATGATGAAACTGCTACAACCAACAACCCTAATTTAATGAGGCGATAAATATTTCGCTAATGCTTATTATAATAAACAGACATTTATTATAATTTATTTTGGTTTCTTATGTGTTAGATACTGACTTTTTGCAGTATGTGTTAAACCCGTCATCAGACGACCTTCTCCCGCTTTGTGAGTCGGCATAAAACTTGGATAAATCTTACCGCTTGGTAAATAGTGGACTTTTCCTTTGGGCATTATAGAGTTCTCTGAGATTTTAATAACGAGCGTAACAAACACCCGATTCATAGACTAGCACTTGATCGTAGGAGGCAAACGCAGTTTGCAGGATAGTAACGTTGCCCGCAGGTGTGAAATTCGCATTGAAGAAGATGTCGGAATTGTTGGTGTTCGTTCCGGCGAAAATGGAACTCTTATCGGCATTGGAATACACCTCCATATCCATACCAACGACGAAGGAACCGGAATCAAGCAAACTTGCATCACCAGAACTGGCAATGGTGTTGGGGACATCTAATGCGTAAGAAACCAAATCAACCGAGGGCTGGAAAGCCAAATCAGCAAGGGAGCCAAAGCATTTGACAGCCTCAGAATAAAATTCAGGGACAGTCGCAGGCTGTGTCGAAGGAAGCACTTCCGCACCCACTCTGAAAGAATAACTGGTAAGACCATATTTGCAGTGGGAGTTGGGATACAATCCATCGGCACCCACGGAGGTTCTTGTGGCGACGAAGAGGTTCTTAAGACTGCTGTATTTGGCGGGAATTGGAAAACTCACTGATGTTCCCGCAGTTGTGATTGCGGCACTGTTGGTGAAAGACCTATAAGAAGGCAAGACCATCTGCATTGGTGAGGAAGACCCCGCATTAATTGCAGAGATGGCACTATCAGGGAGTTCTAAGAACTCTCCGCAGTAATTGACCGATGTCATTGTAAATAACTGGGCAGTGGCAGTTCCAGCGAGAGACATCAGAGATGTTACAACTGACGATTTTAAAACAATTTCTACACGGAGAGGGGCTGCGGTCATCTGCCACAACGGCAAATATTTCTCACCGGCCAAAGCACCTACGAGCGAAATCAAGTTGATAGCAAAGGGAACAGTGGTGGCGGTGGTTGTAACACCCGTGGTGGCACCACGATTTACACCTCGGACAATGGTTCCGGAGGTAACATTATATTGAGGATTGGTTGCACTGGTAACAGCAAGGCGTCCCTTAACCGCATCGTCGGAAGCCTGGAAATCGTACAGGATCTTCCCTAATTGTGCGTAATTGTCAATATCTTCACAGATATACCACGCTATAACTAATAAGCATTTCCTCTTATTAAGCGTCATACCTTTTTAAATGGGGTATGCACCCTCTCGGGTCGGAGTAGACTATATCTTATGCATCATCAGGTTGATTAGACCATCATTTGACGCCCACAGGCATTTAGTCGTTGAACCGCCTTCATATCCTATCATAACGGACTTAGAAGACTGGCTGCGGATTGCCCTATAATATGAAACTTTTTACTATACCTTATGTTGTTAGCATAAGCCACTACAATGTTTCCACTGCAGTTTAGTATTTCATATCTTGAGGGGTTTCCCGCAATTTGGATGTGTTGCCCTAAATAGGACTTGCTTATCTTTTAATAAACATTTACTCCCTGAAGGTTAAGGAGATTTGACCCGTGGAAAACCCTAATTCTCTGGATGAAACCATGAACACCCGCTGACTCGAAAGTTGCAGCGGTGGCGTTGGCAGTCGAACAAGAAAGACTTAAAGTGCCTTTCAAATAGGACTCGGAGGGGATGAGAGCAGTGTTGGCGCGAGTGGGGATATTGATAGTTATGGTCTCGCCCATACCGAAGGAGGTCGAGCCCTGTGGCTGGATCTGCGTGAGGAACCTACGGGCCGGAGCGGACTCTACCTTGGACTGAAATTTTCGTTACTACCACGCTATAACTAACAAGCATTTCCTCTTGTTAAGCGTCTTATCTTTTTAAATGGGATAAGCACCCTCTCGGGTGGGACTAGACTATATCTTAAGCATCATCGGGTTGATTAGACCGTCATTTGACGCCCACAGGCATTTAGTCGTTGAACCGCCTTCATATCCTATCATAACGGACTTAGAAGACTGGCTGCGGATTGACTTTATTCTATGCATTTTTACTATACCGATTGTGATTAACAACCGCCACCATAATGTTTCCACTATGGTTTAGTAGCATAGACCTTACAAGTTATCCCCGCAATTTGGAAGTGTTGCCCTAAATAGGACTAGCATATCTTTTGGATATACTCTTAAACCCTAAAATTAAGGTTTGCAGGTATCATTTATATATTGTAGTCCGACTTTTTTTTTGGATTCAAAGCATTTAAATTGTCTAAATGTTTTGCGTTTATCGTTTCAGGACATTTCTCTCAAGACCTGCCGATATTTTCTTTTGCAAAGCTTCGGCAACTTGTCTGGCCGCCGGTCTTGCTAATAGAGGAATCTTTGAGCCAATTCTCATTTTTCCTAGGGGCATTTTGAAGCCCAGCATCTGTTTTCCTAAAGGTTGTTTATAGCCAATCATTATACCATATACAAACATTTTATGTGAACTTGACACAATCCAATTGCAAAGTCATTTGGTAATTTATCCCATTCAGGTCAATTAAGTTTCCATCGTTCGACAACAACCGTATCTGTATCTGGTCCAATTTATTCACATACAAATTTGTTCTAAAGTTATTGGCGTTCTGGTATGTGATTACGCTAAAAGGCGCGACATACACCGGAATCGTTGCTAATATATTGTTCTCATAGGGGGCCGCTACATTGACGTTGTATGTAGGGAAATTTATCTCTACATTGATAGCACGGATTTGATTGAGATTTACGCAGTCTCTCCCGTATAGTAAATTGGCCGCCGAAGTAGTATTGGTCGTTTTAGAGAACCCCAGCACATGGTTTATTGTCGCCGCATATATTATAAAGTTGCTTGTAGAATGAGTGATAAGAATTTTACTGGTTATCGAGCTGTAAGTTATTGTATAAGATGCACCCATTGCTGTTTTGATAACATCTATAAACTGTGTTATATTGTAATTTCCGGGTGCTACATAATATACACTAGCTGGGTCTCCTACAAGCCCCCAGCTGAAAGTGTTGTCAATACTGCTGATGCTGTAGAATGAATATGGAATATTAGCGTTCTGTAAGGACAGATAGATATGATGGCCATCTGGGATTTCTATTACTGGTAAATAGTATATGCAGTTAGCGGTGTTGTCACCTACTGTTTCATTGGCGTATCTGGAATTTAAATATATTTGAATACTTTCGATATGCTCCATTTATATTATAGGGAGGTTTAGTTTTCAGTTATTTCAAGATGGTTTCCGTTCTTATAGAACTTCTCCTCAAATAAGTCTAAATCCATATGTTGATACGGTTTATCAAATACATAATCATAGAGGGTTTTGGCATCTTGCTCCGACATTTTTAAGAGTTCTTTTGTAATGGTATTCCATTCCTCTTTATTTCGGACACCACTAAAGATGCTGACCCAAGTCAGTTGCTTCCTCAAGATCTTTGGGTAATACAGATATGACTGCACGGTGAAAAGGAAACAACAATTCAAATGCCTCGCTTTGATTAGCATTGAATTTAGTTTGGCAAGCAGATGTTTATCTTTCAAATTGTTTGCAAAATCGTCTATGATAACCAGTGAGTATTCTGGCATATCATCCTCTTCCCTCTCCTCTTTGATTTTTGTGAGTTCCTCTCGGATATCATCTAATGCTTCCGTTGTCAATTCGTGATGCACCTTATCGTGCTTTTCAAAGGGGTGTTTCTCTACACTTAGGAAGGACGACGATGGGCAGAAATACCAGATGTGGTGGAACTTCTTTTTGTAAACCGTTTTCATTTGGGTTAAGAGGTGGCTCGTCTTTCCACTGCCTCCCGAACCTATGTAGAGGATTATCCCTCCGTTCCGTCGGGCAATCCCCTCTACAATATCGGGGACATATATATCCATGGTTTCTTTTATTGGCTTAGTCATCGGCATTTTATCATTGGCTACTTCGTGGATTTCGAGGGGCATTATAATATAGTATGAGAGATTTAATTAAGCTTTAGACATTTTTTATGTTTCCCTATTATATAATGTCAGACGAACCCCTAAATGATGATGCAGTCCTTACCAAACCAAAGCAGAAAAAACCACGCTCCGATGCACAACAGGAGGCCACTAAGAAAATGCTTTTAGCCCGTGATGAAAAAATGAAGACCACCACTCAGAAAGCCTTTAGAAAAGCAGTCGTCGAACATCTGAATAGTTCGGCTCCGTTAAAGGTCGTTTCCGAGAGCGAAGAGTCGGAGGCTTCTGAACCTGAACCCCAGCCAGTTAAGAAGAAGGTGAAAGCGGTTGCAGTAACCGAAGCACCTCCGGTGCCTCCTCCGGTGCCTCCTCCAAAGAAGAAGGAACCTAAAGTCATCTATCAATCCGAATCCGAATCCGAGGAGGAGGTGGTCATTGTAAAAAAGAGGAAGAAGCCAAAGAAGAAGACCATCATTTACGAGGAGTCCGAATCCGAGGAAGAGGCCGTAAGCGAAGCTCCGCCACCGAAGCCGAAACCCCGTGAAACCAAAACCCAGCAGAATGCACGGACCGGTTTCAAAGTCACTGTACCTGAGGTCAAACCTAAACAGCCAGTTTATTATTTCGCAGAATAAAATATATTTTAATACTATACAAATGGATACTATTAAAGAACCCGTCAATGACATTGAATGTAGAGAACCTTTAGAGGTGCAACCCCAACGCATTGAGAGGAGTGTAAGTATGTTCGCTATAACCAACGAGGAGGAGAAACGATGGAGGACCATTTTACTCTCCATCGGTGTAGGGGGTGTCCTGCTCCTTACTGGGTTTGTTATTTATGAAATCGTTAATTGAATGGCTGCATATTCCAGCAGTAATTCAATTTTGAAGAAAGGGTATAGTGGCTTTCAGTTGCTTTAATTAAGGGACCTGCAGGTGTTGGGTCTGTTGTTGGGTGTAGGGTTTTATAGGTTTTGTCTTATAATTTCTTTTTACAAAAAATTATTTTTATTTTGTAAAAACATTTTTCATTTTTTTACAAAAACTGCCAAAACCCTACACCTCCTACACCTCCTACACCTTATTATATTTTATTATAAAAACATATAATATAACACTATAAATGCAGTGTAAAATAACAAAAATGATAAAAAGAGAGGTGTAGGGTTTTTAAACAAGCCTACACCTTTTTTCAAACCCTACACCACCCACTTTTAATTATTTTTTTAAATAAAAAAAAATAATATAGACTAACGGACAGCCAAATAAAAAGGCAAATTTATTCATCTTTTTCTTCTTCTGAAACAGCATTAACTGGAATTGAATAGACAAAATCAGCATCTAACAATTTTAATTTTTTAAACCCTGTAACCAAATCTACAATATTCCAACGAAACTCCATATGATGTTTTGTTCTATGTTTATCACCAATTGAATTGAAATTAGCATTTGCAAATTCATCATTTTTTAGTTTTAATGAAAACGAAGTTAAAGATAAAAGACCAGTTTCATTTCCTTCTTTCCATTCGGATACATATTTTTTATATCGACAATACAATTCAGTCATAGAGTCATTGGCAAGCAATCCATTCTCTAATTCCCATTTAATCCATCTTAACCAGTTAGGACAATTAAGACAGGTCATATCCTTTAATGCAGAAGTGTTTGGAATATTTTTTTGAAACTCAAATGGACTTGAATATGTTTTAAAACCCTTCAAATATTGATAATAAGCCCATACAACATCAGGATCATTAATAGCACCAAGAAGATTTTTAAAGTATTGTTCATTTCCACGAAAACTTTTATCTACATCAAAAGGTGCAAAACGACGATTAGCCAAACCAGCAGGAACCGCATTACGAGTATTAGTGCTCATAAAATAAGTTGCCAAATCTTGGACTTTATATTGGTCAATTCCTTTTTGATTAACAGACATTTTTTTTTTCGTAATTGCAGATTTCAATTGATTAGCTTTTGAATGATTATCTT
>Ga0209299_1000663_pt1 | contig 19577 bp, 22 predicted proteins | sample S_140806_MF_Meta_FD_187326 | JGI IMG/M metagenome (GOLD analysis project Ga0209299, IMG submission 187326) | Freshwater microbial communities from Lake Simoncouche, Canada to study carbon cycling - S_140806_MF_MetaG (SPAdes) (version 2) | ecosystem: Environmental > Aquatic > Freshwater > Lake ...
CTGATCGCAACCATCGTCGGTTCACCTTCCCTTCACTTCCTTCCATGAAGACCCCCCTCACCGAAGCTGTTGCAGCTGCCGATTCCCAGGGCCGCTTCCTCAGCAACACCGAGCTCAACGCCGCCTTCGGTCGCTTCGAGCGCGCCAAGAACGCCCTTGAGGCTGCCAAGGCCCTCACCGCCAACGCCGACAACCTGGTGAACGGCGCTGCCCAGGCCGTGTACAACAAGTACCCCTACACCACCCAGCAGCAGGGTGCCAACTTCGCCTCTGACGCCCGCGGCAAGGCCAAGTGTGCCCGTGACATCGGTTACTACCTCCGTCACATCACCTACTCCCTGGTGGCTGGTGGCACCGGCCCCCTCGATGAGTACCTGATCGCCGGTCTCGATGAGATCAACCGCGCTTTCGAACTCTCCCCCTCCTGGTACGTGGAGGCCCTGAACTACATCAAGGCCAACCACGGCATCTCCGGCGACGCCGGCGTGATTGCCAACAACTACATCGACTACGCCATCAACGCTCTCGTCTGAGCCTGAGGCCCATCGATCTCCAGGCCCCCGCAAGGGGGCCTTTGTTTGTGGCTCGTTTGATGGATGAATGGATGGCCCACGCGCTCGAAACCGAGCCTTGACGCTGACCAGCAAAGCGGGAGGGATCACAAAGGCTGTCTGGGGTGAATCCTGCCGCCCATCCCATCCTTCTGGCTTGCGCGTTCCTCCGGCCTTCGTGGCCATTGGTTACGTGCCCCTGCTAAGCCGGCCGAGCAGGCTGGGGCCGATGGCAGCATCAGGGCATGCAGGCATTCCCCACGTAGTCATGGCAGGCGAGGAGCACGGCCCGCCGTTGACGGAAGCCGGTGAACCGATCAGCGAAGCGGAGGCCCTCAGGCGGCTGCGGCAGACCGACGACCAATCTCTTCAGTACTACGCCGCCTGGTGGCTGGGCCGGATGCGCAGCCGCCACCGCGACACCGTGCCCCTGCTGCGCGCCGCCCTGCGCCAGCGCCAGCCGCGGGATCCCGGCGCCGGCGTGGAGCACAACGCCGTGGCCCGCAACGCGGCCCGGGCCCTGGGCAAGTTGGACGATTCCAGCGTGGTGCCCGACCTACTGGCCGCCCTTGAAGACGACGACGACGGCCTGCGGGAGGCCGCGGCCCGAGCCCTAGGCGAACTGCGGGCCCTCGATGCGGTGGCGCCGATCTGCGCCCGCCTGGCCAGTGGTCCGGCCGGCGCCGGAGCGCCCCAGACCAACAGCCCAAAGCTCCAGGAACCCTGCGAAGCCCTGATTGAGGCCCTCGGCGCCATCGGCATGGCCGATCCTGCGGTGGTCGGGGTGATCGAGCCGTTCAGCGGCCATGACCGTCCGCTGATCCGCAGTGCCGCTGCCCGGGCCCTGCTGCAGCTCACCGCCGAGGTCCGCTGGGGTGAGGTGCTGCTGGAGCTGCTGGAGCATCCCCAACTGCAGGTGCGCCGGGCCGCCCTGATGGACCTGGGCGCCGTGGGCTGGCGTCCCGCCCTCGAGCCCATCCGCGCCACCCTGGCGGAGAACAGCCTCAAGCTGATCGCCCTGCGGGGCCTGGTGGAGCAGGGCAGCGGCGAGCCCGGCCTGGAGGCCCTGCTGGGCGCCATGGATGACCTGCTCTGAGGCCTGCCGATGTCCTCCCTTCCGATGACCGATCCCTTCGCCAGCGTGAGCCCCCTGATCCAGGCGGTGGAGCAGGCCGACACCGCCACCGCCCTGCTGGTCGCCACAGCCCGCCTGGCCAGCCAGCTGGCTGGCGATGATCCACCGGCCCCGGCCGCCATCGCGGCCCTGGTGCAGGTGCTGGGCTTCAACAATCCCGGTGCCGCCGTGGCCGCCGTGGACGGCCTGATCGCCTGTGGTGAAGCCGCGGTGGCCCCCCTGCTCGACAACCTCGATGCCCACAACTACGGGGCCCGGGCCTGGGCGGTGCGGGCCCTGGCGGGGATCGGCGATGTGCGCGGCCTGGAACTGCTGGAACAGGCCCTCGCCGGCGACATCGGCCCCAGCGTGCGCCGGGCCGCCGCCCGCGGCCTGGGCCAGCTGCGCAATGACGCCCTGCCAGCCCAGGAGCGGCGCGAGGTTCTGGAACGGGCCCTGACGGCCCTGGAGGCGGCGGCGGCTGATGGGGAATGGGTGGTGCGCTACGCGGTGGTGGTGGGCCTGGAATCGCTGGCCCTTGATCTCGCGCCCGAGAGCAGGAGCTCCGAGGGGGATCTCAGGGAGCGCGCCCTCCAGACCCTGACCCTGCTCAGCGATCCCGATCAGGACACCACGGTGGTGCCGCTCCGGGCTAACCAGGCCCTCGGGCGCCTCGGCCCCGCCGCCTGACCCAGATATCCCCCATGCCCAGCATGTCCACGCCTAGATCCCAGAGCGGAACCAGCGGCGGCCAGACCCCACCCACCAGGGTGTTGTTTGTCTGCATGGGCAACATCTGCCGCTCCCCGGCCGCCGAAGGGGTCTTCCTGCACCTGCTGGCCCAGGCTCGACTGGAGCACTGCTTCGCGGTGGATTCAGCCGGCACGGGCGGCTGGCACGTGGGCCATCGGGCCGATCGCCGCATGATCGCCGCAGCCGAACGGCGCGGCATCCACCTTCCAAGCCGGGCCCGCCAGATCGAGGCCGCCGATCTGCAGCGCTTCGACCACATCCTCACCATGGATGCCGACAACTTGGCCGCGGTGCGACGGCTGGAGCGCCAGGCGCCGGGAGGGGCCCGGATCAGTCCCCTGATCGACCATTGCCGCCAGCTCCGCTCCCCCGAGGTGCCCGATCCCTACTACGGGGGTGAGGACGGCTTCGAACGGGTGCTTGACCTGCTCGAGGATGCCTGCGCCGGCCTGCTGGATGACCTGTTGCAGGAACGGAGCCAGCGCTGAGGTGGTCACCAGTGCAGCCGCATCCTCGGGCTGCCACAAGGGGCCAACGTGCGGCTGGAACCGACCCGATCGCACTCGGCAAGGCTGAGCTGAGCGGAAGGCAGAACTGAGCGGGAACGGGGGGCAGCAGGCCTGACGGTCGCCTCAAGCCTGAAGATCGCTCCCTTCCCCCGCAGCGACTGGGCCGGACCAAGCATCCTCGGGCACCCGCGCCCTGAAGTGATCCTCCAGGGCGGCGATCACCTCCTCGATCGTGAGCCCATCGGTGATCAGCTCGGCGGCATCCTCCGCCTGGAGCAGGGGGGCCACCTCCCGGGTGGAATCGAGCCGATCCCGTTCGGCGATCGCCGCCTCCAGCTCCGCCAGGGGCGGCACCGGAAAGCCCCGCTGCTCCAGATCCAGGGCCCGACGCCGGGCCCGCTCCGCCACCGTGGCGGTGAGAAACACCTTGCACTCGGCATCTGGGAACACGGCGGTGCCGATGTCGCGCCCCTCCGCCACCAGGCCGCCCCGCTGGCCCATGGAGCGCTGCTGGGCCGTGAGGGCCTCCCGCACGCAAACATGGGCCGCCACGGTGGACACCAGGGCGGTGACCTCCGGACTGCGGATCGCGGCGCTCACATCGTGGCCGTTGATCAGCACCTGCTGCTCGCCATCCGCCCCGCCGAGTAGGCGGAGATCGAGATCCTGCAACAGGGGGGCGATGGCCGCTGCATCGGTGGGATCCACCCCCTGCTCCCGCACCCACCAGGTGAGAGCCCGATACATGGCGCCCGTGTCGAGGTAGAGGAGGCCGAGCCTTTGGGCCAGAGCCCGGGTCACGGTGCTCTTGCCGGCCCCGGCGGGACCATCGATGGCAACGATTGGGGCGCGGGACATCAGGAAGCGGTGGTCGATCAGGCGACTGGCGCCGCAGTGCACGGCGGCAGCCAGCAGGGAAAAGCTACCGGTGCGCTCCACCGAAACCAGCCGGTGGGGATCGACAACCTCCACGTAATCGGCCATGAGACCGGCCGAGCCGAGGCGTTCGGCCACGGCGGCGATCAGGGGGTCGGAGCGATCCTCGCCTCCCCGCCCTAGGGCCTGGGCCGCATCGAGGGCGTCCCCCAGCACCCGGGCCCGCCGCCGTTCGTCGCCGGAGAGATAGCGGAGCCGGGAGCTGGAGGCGAGCCCATCGCTCTCCCGCACCGTGGCGCATCCCTGCACGCTGAGGGGCAGGCCCAGATCAGCCACCACCTGCCGCAGGATCACCAGCTGCTGCCAATCCTTCTCGCCCAACAGCAGCCGATCGGGCCGGACCAGGGCCAGCAGCCGGCACACCACCGTGGCAACACCATCGAAGTGCCCTGGTCGAGACCGGCCGCAGAGATGGGCCGTGAGCCCGGGAGGGGGATTGACCCGGGTGAGGGCCGACTCACCGCCGGGATAGATCGTGGCGATGGAGGGGAGGAACAGGGCATCCACACCGGCCGCCGCCGCCAGGGCGCCATCGGCGCCGGGATCGCGGGGGTACCGATCGAAGTCCTCACCCGGCCCGAACTGCAGGGGATTCACGAAGACACTCAGCAGCACCCGGGGAGGCCTGCCCCCCGCCACCGGACGGCGGGCGCGCTCCAGCAGGGAACGATGGCCCTGGTGGAGCGCCCCCATGGTGGGAACGAAGTGGAGGGGACGGTCGGGATGCTCCCGGCGCCAGAGCAGCAGCTCGGCGCGGGTGGTGATCAATCGCACGCGCTTGTTTCAAGAACAAGGCCCACCTGCCAGGGGCAGGTGGGCCGGATAGAGCCAACCTAGGGCTGAAGCTCAGGGCAGCACATCAAGGCGCACGGTGGCGACACCACTGGCGGTAACCCCGAGGTCGCTGGCGGCACCATGGGCCAGATCAATGATCCGACCGCCGGTAAAGGGGCCCCGATCATTGATCCGCACCACGGTGGAGCGGCCATTGTTCAGGTTGGTGACCTTCACGCGGGTCCCAAAGGGAAGGCTGCGGTGCGCGGCCGTGAAGGTGCCGGGACGGAACACTTCACCGCTAGCGGTGCGGTTGCCATAGAACCCAGGCCCGTACCAGCTGGCTTGACCTGTGTAAGAGGAGGCCAGCAGTTGGAGACCTTTGGGTGCCGCCGGCATCTGCCTGAGGAACCGATCCTCCCAAGAGGGGGTAGGCACCGCGTCACGGATCACCGCATCGGCGGCCGGAGTGGAGAGGGAGGAAAAGGAAGCGGCCAGCGCAGGGGCGGTGGTCGCCAGGGGGGCCATCAGGAGGGCGGCGGCGCCCAGAAGTTGAGTTGCACGCATGGCAGGCGGAACTCGCTGGCTGGAGCCCTGGACATCGGAGGAATCCGAGTGGCGAGGGTGAACTCACCTCCCGGCGCCCTTAGGGCAACAGGATTAAGTGAATCCGCCGGGGCGAGTTCCTGGCTGGAAATAACGACCACGGCAACGTAACGGCAGCGAACAGCCGCTGAAATGGCGACGGATCGAAGTGATGACTGATCAGTTTTCTTCATCTTTTCCTTGGGATCCCTGTACCACTGGCCTGAGTGACCCCACCCACACCACGCTTTGATCAGAAAATCCGATCCCTCTGATCAGCCAGGCTGATCCTTAAACGTGACAATCGCTTGACCGTCCACCAGCGAGCGGGCCTTGGGCGGGTCGCCGCCGATGCAGGATCGGTTCAGAAGGGCCTGATGCCATGGATTACCGCAGTGCCGGGGTGGATGTCGTCGCCGGTCGCGCCTTCGTGGAGAGGATCCGCGCCAGCGTGGACTCCACCCGCAGGCCGGAGGTGGTGGGGGGATTGGGCGGCTTCGGGGGGCTTTGCCGCCTGCCCGCCGGTTTGCGCAACCCCCTGCTGGTGGCCGGTACCGATGGGGTGGGCACCAAGCTCGAACTGGCCCAGGCCCACGGTGTTCACCACGGGGTGGGCATCGATCTGGTGGCGATGTGCGTGAACGATGTGATCACCAGCGGCGCCGCCCCCCTCTTCTTTCTCGACTACATCGCCACCGGTCGGCTCAGCCCCGAGGCGATGGCCGAGGTGGTGGAGGGCATCGCCGATGGCTGCCGCCAGAGTGGCTGCGCCCTGCTGGGGGGTGAAACGGCGGAGATGCCGGGGTTTTATGGTGACGGTCGCTACGACCTGGCCGGCTTCTGCGTCGCCGTGGTCGAGGCCGACCTCCTGATCGACGGTCGTCAGATCATGCCCGGCGACCGCATCGTGGCCGTGGCCAGCAGTGGGGTGCACAGCAACGGGTTCAGCCTGGTGCGCCGCATCCTGGAGGCCAGAGGGACAACAGCCGAAACCCGGCTCGGCGGCGATGGCCCCCCGGTGATCGCCAGCCTGCTCACCCCCACCCGCCTCTACGCCTCCCTGGTGCAGGCTTTGCTGGCCGAGGGGGCGCCAATCAGGGGCATGGCCCACATCACCGGCGGAGGCCTGCCGGAAAACCTGCCCCGCTGCCTGCCCGCCGGGGTACACGCCCGGGTGGATCCTGCCAGCTGGGAGCGTCCCCCCCTATTCCGCTGGCTGCAGGAGCAGGGGGAGGTGCCGGAGCCCGACCTCTGGAACACCTTCAATCTGGGCGTGGGCTTCTGCCTGGTGGTTCCAGCGGAGGCCCTGGAGAGTGTGCTGGCCAGCTGCCAGGCCCAGGGCCACCGGGCCTGGGCCCTCGGGCGGGTGGAAGTCGGCAGCGCCGTGGCGGAAAACTCCGTTGCTTCGGCGGATGGCTCGCTGGCCGGATTGCCGTACTGAACGGGCCATGGTCCGTGGCGTCCGTACCTCCTTAAGGTTTCCAGAAGTCGCCTGCGCTACAAAGGCAGGTTCAGCCGCCTGGCCCCCGGTGGTGATTCAGCAGCCCCATACCCCGCAGAACCCATGTTCGATACCTCCAGCCGCATCACCCGCCGGCGCAGCTCCGCCGGCCCCATTCCACCCCAGCGTCCCCAGCAGCCCCGCCCCCGCCTACGTGAAATCAGCGGCCCGCGCGAAGGCGGCAGCGGTGGGCAGCGGCCCACGTTCCTCACCCTGCGGGACCACGGCAAGGTCTATGTAGCCGACCTGCCCCGACTCTCCGATGGCCAGCTGAGTCAGATCGCGCGGGAGGCCGAGGAGGTGCTCGAAAGCCTCAATCGAAGGCTCGAGGAACTGCGCAACCAACTCTCCCTTAGCCAGGTCGATCAGGACACCCGGATCCGCGCTACCACCAAGCGGGACGTGACCGAACGCTTCCTGGCCTCCATCGCCCAGGAGCAGGAGCTGCGCCGCAGCAACCCCGCCCTGCGGGCGGCGGCCGGCGAGTCCCTCTCCCGCGCCTTCCTGGAGCTGGCCCGCCACCGCCTGCCGGGAGCCACCTTCGATTCGCTGCTGCAGGAGGCCCTCACCGCCTGTGATCCCTCCGATCCGGAGGGGCGTTCACCCACCTCCCAAGATCCCCACGTGATCCGTCTGCTTCAGGGGAATACCCCGCCGGCCGCTCGGGCCGAAGCCATGCCAGTGGTGCTGACCCCCGATCTCCTCCCCCGCGACAGCGCGGTCTGAAGCGATCGCCTCCAGGGACCCGCCAACACGGGGCTCAGGCGCTCTGAAAAGGATTGGCGGGCATCCGGGCCCCGGTGGGAAGGGCCAGGGCGAGCTGGTCGAGCCGCTCCCGTTCTCCCTCCTCAAGGCTCCAGGCCAGGGCATCGCCCGCCGCATCGGCCTGAGCCACGGTGCGCAGCCCGGCAATGGGCCTGGCCCCGTGGGCCCGGCACCAGTTGAGCGCCACGGCCGCCGGGGAGGCTTCCCTGCTGGAGGCGATCTCGGCCATCGCCTCCAGCAGGGGTTGCAGATCACGCCAGAGCCTGCGGAACAGCCAGCGCCGCGGTCCGGAGGGAAGCGATGGCTCCTTGCCCGGCATCCGGGTAAGTAGTCCCAGGGCCAAGGGGCTGTAGGCGATCAGCTCAATGCCCAACTCGCGGCACACATCCACCAGGCCACCGGGCCGGATCGGTTCCGGTGCCAGCAGCGACAGCTGCACCTGCAGGCTGCTGAGCGGCACCCCCCGGGCGGCCAGGTCGCCCTGGATCCGCCACAGCCGCTCAGGACCGACGTTGGACACGCCCAGCTCGGCCACCGCCCCGGCCAGAACCTGATCGGCCAACCCCTGGAGCAGGGGACCCTCCTGCCAGGGGGCGTAGCGGGCGGTGCTCCAGTGCAACTGCACCCGGTCAAGCTTGCCCTGCAGTCGGCCGCGGGAGGCCTGCAAAGCCCGATCGAAGCCATGGCGCCCCAGGCGCCATGGGAAGGGAGCCAGCTTGGTGGCCACGCACAGATCTTGGCGCTGCCTGGGAGGGAGCGCCGCCACAAACTGCCCCAGCAGGTCCTCACTGCGGCCGTTCCAGCGGCCGGTTCCGTAGGAATCAGCGGTGTCAAAGAAATGGAGGCCCCGCTCCACGGCCCGCTGGAAACAGGCCTCCAGCTGCTGGTCCTGCTCAGGGGAGTAGCCCCAGAGGAACTGGTTGCCCCAGGCCCAGGTGCCCACGCCGATGGCGGGGCTGGCAGGGGTGGCGAGGGGCATGGCGCAACGGCAGTGGGGCTCCGGGCGCCATGATCGGACCACAGCCCAAGCCGATCGGGCCGACCATGCCAACTCGCTATCCCGCTCCCCTACCTGCCGGCTCCGCGGCCGACGGGAGCGGAAACCATCCCCAGGATCTGACGCCCGAGCAGGCCAGCGAGGCCGACGCCGATCCGATCCTTTGCCGCCACTGCGGCCGCACCGCCAGCAACGGCATCAGCTGCGAGGGCAGCTGTGTGGCGGATTCGGGCTACTGAGGCTGCGGAGAGGCGCCGTTCCGTAAGGAATATGAAGCGATATGGCGCTTCCCACCGATTCCTCCGAAGCACCGGAAGAGAACTTAAGGATCCCTTTAGATTTTGCCCATCGATTGATTGGCGAGGCGGAACCATGACCAGTCCAAGCTCCCTCCTGGCGATGATGGCCCTGATCGGGTTGGCGATGGTGGAGTTGTTCACCCACCTGCTCCCCTGGGCCTGAGCGGGATCGCCTGAGCGCGGCGGCCGGTTTCCCCCCTTCACCGTCGTCCAGGGATCGGCCTAGAACATTGTTCGTGCCCTTGCTGGCGCCATGAAGGTCACCCACTGCAACGACGAACACCTGGTCTGCCTCAGCTCCGATGAGGTTGCCCTGCTGGTGGATCTCTGCCACGCCGGTGCCTTCTCCGATGAGCTGGCCCAGGGTGGCGACACCCGCCGACGCCTGAAGCGCTTCCTGGGGGAGATGCAGAACTCGCTGTTCGACACCGCCCAGGAGGTGTGGCAGCGCCAACGAGACGATGAAGCCCGATCGGTCTCTCCCACCGTCTCCCACGGCCGGCCTTAACGCGCGGATCCTGAGGACCCGGAGCCTTCGGGGGATGCCGGCTGACTGACGCTGAGATGAAACCGCTAGTGAGCAGGGTTTGAGGAAGGCGGCACCCAGATTCGAACTGGGGGTAAAGGATTTGCAATCCTCTGCCTTACCACTTGGCCATGCCGCCGGCCGAGGAGCAAACTCCCCGGATCGGATCGTATCAGCCATGGCATGCCCTCTCCCCTGCTGGTCCTGAGCAACGGCCACGGGGAAGACGTGATCGCCCTGCGGCTGGTGGAGGCCCTGCAGCGCCAGCGCCCAGGGCTCCCGGTGGCGGTGTTGCCCCTGGTGGGCGAAGGGCAGGCCTATGGCACGGCGGAGACCCGGGGACTCCTCAGCCGCATCGGCCCGCGCCGCAGCCTGCCCAGCGGCGGCTTCAGCAACCAGAGCCTTGGCGGTCTGCTGCGGGATCTGGCAGCCGGGCTGCCGCTGCTGAGTTGGAAGCAAAGGGAGCTCGTTCGAGCCTGGGGCCGCCGCGGCGATCCGATCCTGGCGGTGGGTGACCTGCTCCCCCTACTGCTGGCCTGGGCCGGTGGCGGGCCGTACGGCTTCGTGGGCACCCCCAAGAGCGATCACACCTGGGCCACCCCGGCGCCCGCCGGATGGGGGGCCTCACCCCTGGCGGATGGCTACCACCGCCTCAAGGGCAGCGAATGGGATCCCTGGGAATGGGCCTTGATGGGCCAGCCGCGCTGCCGGCTCGTGGCCGTGCGCGACCGCCTCACCGCCCGGGGTCTGCGGCGCCATGGCGTGGCGGCCCTCGCCCCGGGCAACCCGATGATGGATGGCTTCGAGCCAGCCCCCCTGCCGGCCTGGCTGGAGGGACAGCGGCGCCTGCTGCTGCTACCGGGAAGCCGCCTTCCGGAGGCCCTCGGCAACCTGGCTCGGCTGCTCGATGGGCTGCCGAACGGACCGGAGCCGATCACCCTGCTGCTGGCATGCGGGTCCAGGCCGGCACCCGCCGAACTGGCGCCTCTGCTGAGCGCTGCCGGCTTCGTGGCGAGCTCCCCTCCCGCCGGCAGCGGGGCCGCCGCGGCCTGGCGGCGCGGGGAGATGCAGTTGCTGGTGGGCCCTGGCTGCTTCAGCCGCTGGGCCGGCTGGGGTGAGCTGGGGCTGGCCACCGCCGGAACGGCCACCGAGCAGCTGGTGGGCCTGGGGGTGCCGGCCCTCTCCCTGCCGGGGCCCGGCCCCCAGTTCAAGGCGGGCTTCGCCCGGCGCCAGAGCCGCCTGCTGGGGGGAGCTGTGCTGCCCTGCCACAACGCTCGGGAACTGCGGACCCGGCTGAACGCTCTGCTGGCCGATCCGGCCGAACGGCTGCGCCTGGGCAGGATCGGGCGGCGCCGCATGGGACCGGCCGGGGGCAGCGAGCGGCTCGCCCGGGCGATCGCCGACCAACTGCTCGATCCGGCCTGAAATGGGGATGCCGCGGGGGATGATGGGATCCTCCCCGATCCACCCCGCCCAATGGCCGGCATTCCCGAGCGCAGCTACAACGCCGCCTGCGGTCGGCTGGCCAGCCGCCTCGGCATCAGCCAGTCAGCTGCCCGGCGGAAGGTGGAGGTGCGCTCCGCCCAGGAAGGACTGCGGGACACCCCCTCCCGCCAAGCGATCGCCGAGCGGATGCTGGAGGAGGCGAATGCCGCTGGCGTGGACAACGGCGACTTTCTCACCGCCCAGCTCGAGGCGGTCGGCAACGACGTGAACTTCATGCTGGAGGACTGAGTCCTTCCGCCGCCTCAGTGCTCAAACACCGAGCCGAACCGCTGGCGATCGAGATCGGCAAAGACGGGAATACAGCCGAAGCAACGCTGGGCGAGGTCCCAGCGGTCCTCCCGGCGCAGCATCCTTTCGAGTCGGTCGCGGGCCGCCAGCAACCAGCGCACATCCCCGGCTGCATAGGCCAGCTGAGTCTCGCTGAGGTCCTCCACCATGCCCCAGTCGGAACTCTGGGCCTGCTTGTCGAGCTCCACCCCCACCAGCTCCTGCACCACCTCCTTTAACCCGTGACGCGGCGCATAGGTGCGCCCCAGGCGGCTGGCGATTTTGGTGCAGAAGATGGGATTCACGGCGATCGCCAGGTTCTGGGCCAAGGCCGCCACATCGAAACGGGCGAAGTGGAACACCTTTTCGATCGCCGGATTCTCGAGCAGCTCCTTGAGGCGTGGCGCCCCCTGCTGGCCCCGGGCGAGGCGGATGCAGCACACGTTGTCGTTGGCATCGCAGATCTGCACGAGACAAAGGCGGTCACGTCCATGGATCAGCCCCATCGCCTCGGTGTCGATCGCCAGGGCGCTCGCAGCGCCGAGGAGCTCCTGCCATTCAGCATCGAGGTCGCCGTCGAACACGGCAAAGCGGGCCGGAGGCACGGTGGGGGCGGAGGCGCTGCGGGCCTGGGTCATGGCAACGATCGCCGGAGTGGAGAGAAGGTTCATCGTGCCCCAGACCGGGGCCGGGGGCATGGGGGAGAATGCTTCCTACTGTTCTGCAGGCCCCTGATGCCCACGCTGGCTTCCACCCTGCTGCTCACCCTGCTGATGGCGGTGGGTCTGGTGTTCTTCCTGCGGGCCGCCAGCAAGGACCGCACCACCGTGGTGGAGGTTCACTCGCCCCGGCCCGCCCTTGAGGTGCTCGAGGGCCTGAGCGGCTGGCTCACCAAGCGGGGCTGGCGCACCGAAACCGGTGATCCCGCCATCAACCTGCTCCGCTTCCGCGGTGAGGTGGGCGCCAGCACGCCCCTGGCCCTGCTGCTCTCGCTCCTCGGCAGCGTGGGGGCCGCCTGCCTGGGCCTGGTGATCCGTCAGGTGCTCCCCCAGCTCGGCTGGTGGCCCCTGCTGCTGGCGCTCCTGGGCCCGGCTGCGGGGCTCATCTACCGCCGCCGGGCCGAGCGGGCTGAAACCTTTGAGCTGCGGCTGATCGAGGCCGACACCAACCAGGGCAGCACCCTGCGGCTGCGGGCCCACCGCGATGAACTGATCGCCATCGAAACCGAGCTCGGCCCGACCCTGCAGCTCGTCAGCGATGGCCGCCTGCTTTCCTCGCCGATTTAGCTCACGATCGCAACCCGTGCCGCCTGACGGCTGCGGGTCGCTTCCTTCCGGTCCGCTCCTTCGTTCCCTCGCTCTCTAGGCCGATGTCTCCCCTCCAGCCCCACGCCACGGAACGGCGCCAACCGGTTCCCCGGCTCGCCTCGGCGCTGCTGAGCCTGGCGGCCCTGGTGGTGCAGCTGCCCGGCGCCGTGGAAGCCCAGTCCGTCTCCAGCCTGGGGGGCTCCGCCGCGGCTCCTGCGGTGGATCCCCTGCTCGGGCCCCGCTCCCCTCTGCCCAAGGACTGGGTCGGCAGCCGCGGCGTCAGCCCGACAATCCCGATCATCATGTTGGCCGGCCATGCCGATGCTCAGGGCATCGGAGGATCGGGCACCAGCGGTGAGGCCGTAGGGCTCTACGGCGCCGCGCCGATGCGGCCCGGCATCAGCGATGAGCATTACTGGTGCCTGCAGGTGGCCCACGCCATCGCCGTGCTGGGCCGGCAGCGGGGGCTCAACATCAACTTCCACATCCCGCCTGTGCGCACGATGCTCAGCGGCGACGAGACCGGCAGCAACTGGAGCGTGGGCCGCGACCACGCCGCAGCTGGGGGCTACGCGCTCGAGATTCACTTCGATGCCTACGGCAGCGCCGGGGTGGGTTCGGGCCTGATCCCGCCCCTGCACCGCCCATTCAGCACGATCGATGAAAGCCTGGCCCAGGAATTCGGCAGCTTCCCGATGAACTTCCGCGACCGGCTCGGGGGGCCCAAGCGGGGCATCGGCCTGCTGGAGGTGGGCAAGCTGGAGGGCCCCCTGGAGGCCTCCCTGCGGGATCCCCGCACCCGAGAGCGCACGATCAAGTACATCGCCCAGCGGGTGGTGTATGCCCTGCAGCGCGGCATCGCCACCCCCGGAAGCACCACCGCCACAGGACCATCTCCGGCGCTCCCGCCGCCTCAGCCGCCCCCCGTGGTCGCCGGCCCCTGAGCGAGGCACGGCTTAGGGGACAAGGTGCCGGCCGATGCCGGGTCTGGGCTCACCCCACGGCCTGGTGGGCCGCGCAGCGATCCACCAGGGAGCCATCCTCCAGCCAGTTCTGGGGCCGGGTGAACACCTCGGTGAGCAGGGCTTCACGGCTGCCGGGCTCGGGGGTGTATGCGTATTCCCAGCGCACCAGCGGCGGCAGCGACATCAGGATCGATTCGGTGCGGCCATTGGTCTGGAGACCGAAGATCGTGCCCCGATCGAACACGAGGTTGAATTCCACGTAGCGGCCGCGGCGATACAGCTGGAAGTCCCGCTCCCGCTCCCCCCAAGGGGTGGCCTGCCGGCGCTCAGCGATCGGCAAATAGCTCGGCAGGAAAGCATTGCCACAGGCTCCGGCCAGCTTGAACAACGTCTCCCAGTCGTGCTGCACCACTCCAGCGGCGGCACTGGCCGCAGCAGCCGGACCGGTCGGATCGGAGCCCTTGTAGAGCACCCCACCGGGATCCTGGTAGTCGTAGAAGATGCCGCCCACGCCGCGGGTTTCGCTGCGGTGCTTCAGGAAAAAGTATTCATCGCACCAGGGCTTGAACACCGGGTAATAGGCCGGATCGACGCTGTCGCAGGCGCCCTTCAGGGTGCGGTGGAAGTGCTGGGCATCCTCCAGGAAGGGGTAGTAGGGGGTGAGGTCGGCGCCGCCGCCGAACCACCACACCGGGCCGGCCTCGAAATAGCGGTAGTTGAGGTGCACCGTGGGGATATAGGGATTGCAGGGGTGCAGCACCATCGAGGTGCCGGTGGCGAACCAGCGCTGGCCCTCCGCCTCCGGCCGCTGGCTGAGAATGGAGGGCGGCAGCCGGTCCCCCTCGACCTCGGAGAAGTTCACGCCGCCCTGCTCGAAGATCCGGCCGGCCTTCATCACCCGGGAGCGACCGCCACCGCCCTCCGGACGCACCCAGCTCTCCTCCTGGAACTGGCCTTCGCCATCAAACTCCGCCAGAGCGGAGCAGATCGAATCCTGGAGGCCCATCAGAAGGGTCCGGGCCCGGCTGCGCGAATCGGCGGGGGGTGAACTCAGCAGAGGCGATTCGCTGGGCACGGAGGGCGTGGTCATCCAGTGGTGCGCCCTCGGAGGCGCAGAACATCCGCCCACCCTTTCAGTCCGCCGGCCCGCCGCACAAGGCTTCGAGAGCGTCTGTCACGGGGGAGCGGGAGCGAGGCTCCTAGGATCCGCCCTTCCCGAGGAGTCCGAGCACCGGATGGCCACCCCAGACCCGGCTTCCGATCCCCAGACACCCTCCCTGGACGTCGATTCCCTCGGCGCGGCGCTCCAGCCGCTGCGGGATGCCGGCAGTGGACGCAGCCTGCTGGAACTCGGCTGGATCCGGCGGCTGCGGCGCCAGGAGTCCAGGGCCGTCTTCGAACTGGCCCTGCCGGGTTTCGCTGCCAGCCAGCGGGACCGGATCGCAGCCGAGGCCCGCCAGGCCCTGCTGGCGGTGGCCGGGATCGAGGACATTCAGATCGAATTGGCCCAGCCCGAAGGCGCCCCGGCCGGGGCGGCCCCTTCCTCCGCGCCGATTGGTGGCGCCGGCCACGGGCCCGGAGGCCATGGCCAGCCGCCCCAACGCCAGAGCGTGCCGGGGGTGCGCCAGGTGATCGCCGTGAGCAGCGGCAAAGGCGGTGTGGGCAAGAGCACCGTGGCGGTGAACCTGGCCTGCGCTCTGGCGGCCTCCGGCCTGAAGGTGGGCCTGCTCGATGCCGACATCTACGGCCCGAATGCCCCCACGATGCTGGGGGTGGCCGACCGCACCCCAGAGGTGCACACGGGCCCCGAGGGCGAACAGATCCTGGTGCCGATCGAAACCTGCGGCATCGCCATGGTGTCGATGGGGCTGCTGATCCAGGAGAACCAGCCCGTGATCTGGAGGGGGCCGATGCTCAACGGCATCATCCGCCAGTTTCTGTATCAGGTGGCCTGGGGCGAGCGGGATGTGCTGGTGGTGGACCTTCCTCCCGGCACCGGTGACGCCCAGCTCACGGTGGCCCAGGCGGTGCCCATGGCCGGGGTGGTGATCGTCACCACGCCCCAGCAGGTGTCGCTGCAGGATGCCCGCCGCGGCCTGGCGATGTTCCTCCAGATGGGCGTGAACGTGCTCGGCGTGGTGGAAAACATGAGCGCCTTCGTGCCGCCCGATCTGCCGGATCGGCGCTACGCCATCTTCGGCAGTGGCGGCGGCCGGCAGCTGGCCGATGAGGCCGGGGTGGCGCTGCTGGCCGAACTGCCGCTCGAGATGGGCGTGCAGGAAGGCGGAGACCGGGGGCTGCCGGTGGTGCTGGCGGCACCCGAATCCGCCACTGCCCGTGCCTTTGTTGCCCTGGCGGCCGAACTGGCCGGGCGTTGCGTCGCTCCGGCGACCCCCGCCTGAGCCGGTGACGAACCTCGGATCCCGCCGCGGCGCCGGCCCCGGGCGGGGCAGGCCACGCCGCTCGCCCTTCGCGGAGATCGACCTCATGCTCTGGGGAATCCCGCTGGGCCTCACCGCTCTGGCCGGCATCCTGATCGCCAGCACCCAGCGCCAGGCCGACTACGCCGACTGGTATCAACACTGGATCACCGCCGCAGTCGGCATCGGCGTTGCCCTGGTCATGGCGCGCTTACCGCTAGGGCAGGTGCAGTCCTGGCAATGGCCTCTCTACGGGCTCACGATCCTGAGCCTGGTGGCGGTGCGCTTCGTGGGCACCTCCGCCCTGGGGGCCCAGCGCTGGATCAGCATCGCGGGCTTCCACGTGCAGCCCTCGGAGTTCGCGAAGCTGGCCGCGATCCTGCTGCTAGCGGGGGTGCTCTCCCGTTTTCCGGTGGAGCGGCCCGTCGATCTCGTTCGGCCGATCGGCCTGATCGCCCTGCCCTGGGGCCTGGTGTTCATCCAGCCCGACCTCGGGACCTCCCTGGTGTTCGGGGCGGTGCTGCTGGTGATGCTCTTCTGGGCCGGGCTACCCCTCCCCTGGCTGGTGCTGCTGCTGTCACCGCTGGTGGCCGCGATCGTGGCGGGCGTTCAGCCCTTGCTGCTGATCGTGTGGATTCCCCTGATGGGCTGGCTGGCCTGGACCTCCCTCCCCTGGAAGCGCGTGGGCTTGGCGGTGGTGCTGGCGGTGCAGGGCCTCTTCGCTTTGATCACCCCTTATCTGTGGATGCACGGTCTGAGGGAATACCAGCGGGACAGGCTGGTGCTCTTCCTGGATCCCTCCAAGGATCCCCTCGGGGGTGGCTACCACCTGTTGCAAAGCAAGGTGGGCATCGGCTCAGGGGGCCTCTGGGGCACGGGCCTGATGCATGGCCACCTCACCCTGTTGCGCTTCATCCCAGAGCAGCACACCGATTTCATTTTCAGTGCTCTGGGGGAGGAAACCGGTTTTTTGGGTTCCACCCTGGTAGTGCTGGCCTATGCCCTGCTCTGCTGGCGCCTGCTGCAGATCGCCAGCCGAGCCCGCACCGATGTGGAGGCGCTCCTGGTGGTGGGCATCGGCGCCATGCTGATGTTCCAGGTGGTGGTGAACATCTGCATGACCATCGGCCTCGGTCCGGTCACCGGCATCCCCCTGCCCTGGGTGAGCTACGGCCGCTCAGCGATGCTGGTGAACTACGTCTCCCTCGGCCTCTGCGCCTCGGTGCGGCGTCGTAGCCGCAGCAGCAGCCGCTGGTGACAGCGACTCCGGCCGCATCCCCCTCCCGCAGGCCCACCGGTCCACCCCGGGAGGCGATCGCGATGGCCCAGCCCATCACCTCCCCGAGGGCGATCCGATGGTGATCCTCAGCGACCTGCGCCGCGAGCTCGGCCAGGGCATGCCAGCCGGTCAATCCGACGACGACAGCGTGCGGCGCCAGTGGTGGGCGGCCCTGGCCACCCTCCAGGACGACCTGTTGGCCGGGGCGGATCCCCCCCGCGGGCTCTGGCTGGCCGCCCCCCTGCCGGCCCTCTACGCGCCGGAACTGCTGCAGGGCCTGCGGGGCTGGGTCTGGACCCCCAAGCAAATCGGCACTCTGCTGCCCACCCCGCCCCTGCTGCCGGGGGGCGCCGCTGCCGAGCACAGGGGCACGCTGCCGGGCCTGCAGCGGCTCGCCCTACGGGATGAGGACGGCACCGATCCGCTGCTGATCGTGATCACGCCCACCGTGCAGGTGGCCCTGGCGATCGAGGGGGCGGCGGGCGCCCGCCGGTTGCTGGTGCGCTTCGATGCCCCCGCCCTCTCAGCCGCCCTGAAGCTGCTGGACCGACGCCTCCAAGAAGACGCGCCGGTCCAGGCGCGGCGGCTGCGCTCCAGCCTGCGGGAGCTGGGCCCCCTCCACAACGATCCCGATCTGGCGATGCGGTTCTGGCCGAGGCTGGCGGAACGCCTTGCCGCCATGGCGCCGAGCGTGACCCTGCAGCCCCTGGTGCGGGCTCCGGATGGGGCGGGGCGGGGCCACGAGGCTGAAGGCGAGGAGCGGGTCGATGCCGGACTGGAGGCGGCCGCCCAGGCCGAACTCGCCCTGCTGGAGGCCCTCACCCATGAGGTGCGCACCCCCCTGGCCACCATCCGCACCCTGATCCGTTCCCTGCTGCGCCGCCGGGAACTTTCGCCGGTGGTGCGCCAGCGGCTGGAACAGATCGATGGCGAATGCAGTGAGCAGATCGACCGCTTCGGCCTGATCTTCCTGGCGGCGGAGCTGCAACGACAACCGGAATGGAGCCGGCCCCTGAGCGCCACCGAACTGGCCCGCACCGACCTGAGCCAGCTCCTGTTGCAGCTCGAAGCCCTCTGGCAACGCCAGCTGGCCCGCCGCGATCTGGCCCTCACCCTGGCGATCGATCCCGACCTGCCGCCGGTGCTGAGTGACCCGACCCGACTGGAGACCATGCTCGGCGGCCTGATCGACCGCTTCAGCCGCAGCCTGGCCAGCGGCAGCCACGTGCTGGTGAGCCTGCAGCCGGCCGGCTCCCGCCTGAAACTCCAGCTCAGCAGCAGCAATCCGGCACGGCGCGCCCAGGGGGAACGATCCGACAGCGCCACCAGTCAGGGCGACCTGGTGGGTCCGGTGCTGAGCTGGAATCCGGGCACCGGCAGCCTGCAACTCAGCCACCAGGCCACCCAACAGCTGTTCCACCGGCTGGGTGGGCGCCTCACCGAGCGGGGCGACTCGAGCCTCACGGTGTTCTTCCCGGTGGCCACGGGCTGAGGGTGGGCCGGGCGCCCTTTGTTGACGGGTGTGAAGAGTGAGCCGCCACGACGAGGGTGGCCCGAATCACGGTGCTAGCTTCCGCCTGAAACGGTCCTTGAGCCATGGCAGCGACGGCCCTGAACGGTCAACTTCCGAAGTACATCGGCAGCACGGGCGGCCTTCTCAATTCCGCCGAAACCGAAGAGAAATACGCGATCACCTGGTCCAGCTCCGCCGCCCAGGTGTTTGAGCTCCCCACCGGTGGCGCCGCCGAGATGAATGCCGGCGAAAACATCATGTATTTTGCCCGCAAGGAGCAGTGCCTGGCCCTGGGCACCCAGCTGCGCACCAAGTTCAAGCCCCGCATCGAGGACTACAAGATCTATCGGATCTACCCCGGTGGTGACACCGAATTCCTCCATCCCAAGGATGGCGTTTTCCCTGAGAAGGTGAATGAGGGCCGCGAAAAAGTGGGCCATAATGCCCGCCGGATCGGCGCCAACCCCAACCCCGCCAGCCTCAAGTTCAGCGGCAAGGAGCCCTACGAAGTCTGAGCCCCTGAGCGAAGCTCTATAACAGCGGGGCAGGTAGCCCCGTTTTTTTTGCCTGCCGCCTGCCGTGATGCCGGATTCCGATCCAGCCACCGACCGCTGCGCCTTTCTAGCCGAAGCTGCCCGCGGTGCTGAGGCCTTTGGCGGCCGCAGCTTCATCCCCCTGTGGAAACGGTGGCCCGCCGACCTGGAAACGCCCCTGAGCACCTGGTTGAAGGTGGGTGCCGGCGGACGCCAGGGGGTGCTGCTGGAATCTGTGGAAGGTGGCGAGCGGCTCGGCCGCTGGAGTGTGGTGGTGGGCGACCCCCTCTGGACCCTCACCTGCCGGGGCCAGGGTGCCCGGCGGCAATGGCGCGACGGCCGGAGCGAGGACCTCCAGGGCAATCCCTTCGACCTGCTGCGGCAGTGCCTCGCGCCGATCCGGCCGGCGCCCGTGCCGGAGCTTCCCCCCCTCGGCCAATTGTTCGGTGCCTGGGGCTATGAACTGATCCGCTGGAT
>Ga0209299_1000666_pt1 | contig 19542 bp, 16 predicted proteins | sample S_140806_MF_Meta_FD_187326 | JGI IMG/M metagenome (GOLD analysis project Ga0209299, IMG submission 187326) | Freshwater microbial communities from Lake Simoncouche, Canada to study carbon cycling - S_140806_MF_MetaG (SPAdes) (version 2) | ecosystem: Environmental > Aquatic > Freshwater > Lake ...
GCGATGCGGTCAGCGATGGCCAACCCCAGCCCGCAATGGCCCTGACCGCCCCGGGCGACATCCAGCCGCTGAAAGGGCTCCAGGGCGATCGGCCAGGCCGCCGCGGGGATGCCGGCCCCCCGATCCCACACCTCGATCACGAAACCGTGAGGATCCGCTTCGGCGGCGCGCACCACCAGCCGCAGCGGTGGCGTCCCGTACTGGAGGGCATTCTCCAACAGGTTGCCCACCGCCCGGGCCAGGGCCGTGGGCCGCACCCGGCGCTCCAGGGGCTGCAGATCGAGCACCAGGGGCACATCCCCCACCAGGGCAGCGACCTCGGCCAACAGGCCATGGAGGGGCACGAGCACCGCCGGCTCGGCCTGCTCCGCCCCGGCGAAGAGCAGGAACTGACGGGTGATTCGCTCGAGGGCGTTCAGATCGGCCTCGCTGCGGTGGCGATCCAGCTCCGTCAGACCATGGGCGGAGGCGGCCAGATCGAGGCGCAACCGGAGGCGGGTGATCGGGGAGCGCAGGTCGTGGGCAATGCCGGCCAGCATGGTGGCGCGTTCACGCCCGCTCCGCTCCAGGCGCTCCACCATCCCGTTGAAGCGGGCGGTGAGGCTGCGCACGGCGCCGCTGCCCCCGGCCGGCAGGGGGAGGGTGCCGGGCTGGTCGAAACGCACCTCAGCCAGGGCCTGCTCCAGCCGCCTCAGGGGGCGTTGCACCTCCAGGGCGAGATAGAGCAGACCGGCACCCAGGCCACCGCTCCCCAGGGCCAGCCCCAGCAGCAGCGGATCGGGAGGCCAGCCCGGCAGCGGCGGCAGGGGGGCAAACAGCCACACGGTCTCGAGGGGAGCCTCGAGGGGAGCAACATCCGGTGGGGCACCTTCGCTCGGGGAAGCCATCCGCACCCACACGCCGCGGGGGGCCTGGAGTGACGGCCGAACCAGCGGGCATGGGCTGAGGCGGAGGCAGAGCCGGCGCTGCAGATCGAGCGCCTGGCGGCGCAACAAGAGATCGGGCGCACCAGGGGAGAACAGCGCCCCCTCCGGGTCTGTCGTGGAGGCCATCGGCTCGGGCACGGAGCCCACCGCCAGCCGCAGGCCGCCGATTTCCGCCAGGGCGGCGGGGGTGAACCGCTCCAGGGCCACCTCCGCCAGCAGCACCTTGGATGCCACATCCGCCCCCAGCTGCTGCTGGCGCTGCTCCACCAAGCGTCGGCCTAGCAGCAGCTGGAGCAGCGCCAGCACCAGGGCGCCCAGACCCAGGGCGATCAGCCCGTAGGCCAGGGCCCGGGCGGCCGCGTGAACGCCGGGCCGGACGGAGCCCAAGGACTCAGCCACGGCGGGGTTCGCCATCGGGAACGAACACGTAGCCGTAGCCCCACACGGTCTGCACATAGCGGGGGCGGCCGGGATCGGGTTCGATCAACCGCCGCAGTCGCGACACCTGCACATCCATGCTGCGGCCGTCGGTCTCGCTGTCGGGCCCGCGGGCCAGCTCGATCAGCCGCTCCCGTGACAGGGGCCGGTGGGGATGGGCCGCAAAGGCCTCCAGCAGGGCATATTCGCCGCCGGTGATCGCCACCGGCACCCCGGCCCGCTCCAGGCGGCGACCCACCGGATCGAGCCTGCAGTCGCCGAAGACAATTGGCTCGGCGCCGGGGCGGGGCGATCCGGGCGGCGTGGGCTGGCGGCGACGCAGCACCGCCTCGATCCGGGCGGTGAGCTCGCGGGGCAGAAACGGCTTGGCCAGGTAGTCATCGGCGCCCTGCTCCAGCCCGATGATGCGATCCACACCATCGGCGCGGGCGGAGAGCAACAGCACCGGCAGGTCGTCGCCGTTGTCGCGCAGGCGCCGCAGCAGGGTGAGGCCGTCGCTGCCCGGCAGCATCAGGTCGAGCACCAGCAGGTCGGGCCGCTCTCCGCCCAGGTGCCCCTCAAGGCGAGCCCTCAGCTGCTCGCCATCGGCGAGGGCGCGCACGGCGTAACCCTGTTCCGTGAGATAGCCCGCGAGCATGCTGCGCAGCTCGGGATCATCATCGACAACCCAGATGCGCCGGGGGCGGGCCATGGGGGCCTGGGGGGTGATCAGGGATCGAGGGCCCGCCGATCCGCCACCACCCGCACCCGCTTGGTGGCGCTCACCACCCCCTGGGGATGGACCAGCAGCACCGCCCAGGTCTGGGATCCGGGGGTCTGGGGCGCCCGCACCGTCTTGAAGATCCCGCCGCCGCCGAGGGCTCCGAGCTCAAGCGGGGGGCTCTCCATCGCGGCCACCTGCTGGAGCGAGACCGCGGCGATCCCGCCCGCCACCAGGGAGCCATTGAGAGGCTCATCCACGATCAGATCCACGTCGTAGCTCTGGCCGGTGAGGACCGCGTCGGGAATCTGCAGCAGCACCGGAATAGCCTTCTCACCACTGCGCAGCAGGGACGACTCGGCCAAGAGGCTCTGGCCGGCGAGATGGCTGCCGTCGCTCTGGAGCACCAGGGTCTGCTGAGCGTCGAGGCGGTACGTGCTGCCCGCCTGCACGCGGGTGCCGCTCACCTGCAGATTCACGGTGCCCCGGCCGTCTTGGAGGGGTGTGCCGGCCCGCACCCGCCAGGTAGCATCCGGGAACTGCTGCCTCAGTAGTTGGCGGCGTTGACGCAGCTCCGCGGGATCAAGGCCCGGGCCGGGCTTGAGCAAGGCAACGAGGGCAGCGTCATCCCGGGCATTGAGCGCGCTCTCTAGGGCCTGGAGCAGCACGGGGGAAGGGGCCGGAGCCCCCTGGGCCACCGCTCCGGGGGGAAGGATGGGGCTGGCGGCCTGGGGCATCGCCGCCTCGGCCGGGGCAGCGAGGGCCAGAATCGGAACCCCGAGACCGGCCATCAGTCCAGCCAGCAGCAGGGCGGAACGGGAGCGGGACGGCGGGCGACAGGGCATCGGAACGGGAGGGGGAAGGGTACGGAACCGGAACGGAGCCGCAGGGCGGCCCGGGGGTGGCCGGATCGGGGCTGGTGCTGCCTTTTAAGTTAGGCGCGCCTGGCGCCGCCACCATGCCCACGCTCCTGATCGCCGCCAGCGGCACGGGTGGCCACCTCTTCCCGGCCCTGGCCGTGGCCGATGCCCTACCCCCGGACTGGCGGGTGCTGTGGGTGGGGGTGCCGGACCGGCTCGAAACCCAGCTGGTGCCGAGCCGCTACCCGCTCCACACGGTGCGGGCCGGGGGGCTGCAGGGAAAGGGACTGCGCAAGCTCACCAACCTCGGCCAGCTGATCCTCGCCGCCCGGCCGATCCGCCGGCTGATCCGGCGCGAGAAGGTGAACGCAGTGTTCAGCAGCGGCGGCTACATCGCGGCTCCGGCCATCCTGGCGGCCCGCTGGTGCGGCGTGCCCGTGGTGCTGCACGAAAGCAACGCGGTGCCGGGCAAGGTGACTCGGCTGCTGGGGCGCCTCTGCAGCCATGTGGCGGTGGGGCTGCCGGAGGCCGCCGAGCGCCTGCCCCAGTGCCACCCGATGGTGACCGGCACCCCCGTGCGCCAGGCCTTCCTGGAGCCCGCGCCCCTGCCGGCCTGGGTGCCGGCGGGTGATGGGCCCCTCGTGCTGGTGATGGGGGGCAGCCAGGGGGCCGTGGGCCTCAACCGCATGGTGCGCCCCCTCATCCCGGAACTGGCCGCCGCCGGCTGCCGGGTGGTGCATCTCACCGGCAGCAACGACCCCGAGGCCGGCCGCTTCAACCTCGCCGGTGTGGTGGAACGCCCGTTCAGCGATGAGCTGCCGGGCCTGCTCCAGCACGCCGACCTGGCGATCAGCCGCGCCGGCGCCGGCAGCCTCAGCGAACTGGCGGTAGCCGGCACTCCCACGATCCTGGTGCCCTACCCGGCCGCCGCCGACCGCCACCAGGATGCCAACGCCGCCGCCGCCGCCGCCCAGGGGGCCGCCGTGATCGTGTGGCAGCACGATCCCGGGGAGCCGGCCCTGGCCCAGGCGGTCTGGCGGCTGCTGGGACCGCGGCTGCGCCACGCGGATCCGAGCGCCGATCCGCTGGTGGAGCTGCAGCAGGGCATGGAACGGCTGGCCGTTCGCGACGCCGACCGCCGCCTGGCCAAGCTCATCGAGGCGCTGGTGAAAGGCCCGGGAAGCCTTCCCGCCGCAGGGCCCTGAGCAGCCGGCGGTTGCCGGCGCCATCCAGCAGAGCGATCCGCAGCCAGCCCTCCCCCAGGCCCTCAAATGAACGGCAATCCCGCACCAGGATCCGGTGGCGCTCCTGCAGGGCCAGCCGGAGCGGCTCCAGCGACAGCGGCTGGCCGCCCAGCTCCCCCCTCACCAGCAGGAAGTTGGTGGCCGAGGGGAGCGGCACCAGGCCACCCACCGCCGCGAGCTGCTCGGCCAGCCAGGGCCCCTCCGCCGCCACCCAGCCCTGCACGCGCGCCAACCAGCGCTCCAGGGCGGGGCCATCGCCCAGCAGCACCTCCCCTGCCAGGGCCGCCAGGCCATTCACGGGCCAGGGGTCGCGCCAGCGGGCCCAGCGGGCCAGCCGCGCCGGATCGGCCAGGGCGTAGCCGAGCCGCAGGCCGGCGATGGCGAACAGCTTGGTGAGGCTGCGGATCACCACGAGGTTGGGGTGGTCGGCCAGGAGCGGCACCAGCGACTGGGCCTCCCCCCCCGGCACCAGGGGGAGGAAGGCCTCATCGACGATCACCAGAGCGAACCGCTCCAGCAGGGGCTCCAGGGAGGAGCGGCTCCAGAGCTGGCCGGTGGGGTTGTGGGGGTTGGTGATCCAGAGGGTGCCGGCCAACCCGGCACAGGCATCGGCGCTGAGGGGGAAGGGCTGGGGGAAGGCGCCATCCCAGTGCATCGGCAGAGGCAGCGGCCGCCATGTACCGCCCCAGCAGGCCAGGGCGCGGCGGTAGTCCGCAAAGCCGGGGGTGGGCAGGAGGCTCACGCCAGCGGCCGCGGCATCGCGGGCCGCCCAGGTGAACAGCTCGGCGGCGCCATTACCCGGCAGCACGGCGCTGGGCTCCAGCCCGTGGTGGGCGGCGATCACCTGCCGCAGGGCGCCGTAGTCGCGGTCGGGGTAATCGCGCAGCAGGGGGGCGGCCACCGAAGGGGCGCCGGGAACCCCGAGCGCCGCCAGGCCGGAGAGCAGGGGCGAGAGGACACTGAGCGGGCCCGGCGGAGCGCCTGCGCCAGCCAGCGCCCGCCGCAGCGCCCGCCGCAGGCTGGCGGGCGGACCGAAGGGAACGAGCGAGGCGCTGGACTCGAGCAGCTGTTCCGGCCGGCAGCCCAGCCGCCGGGCGATGGCAATGCGGTTGCCGCCGTGGGGGTCGGCGGCCGGGGGCCCGGCCATCGGCGGCGAGGTCGGCAGGGGCCCCAGAGCTACCACGGGTCGCCCCGGCGCCGTGGATCGGTCAATCTGGTGGGAATCGCAAAACCGCTCCGGTGTTGTCTCCGAGCCTGCAGCCGGTGATCCACGGCATCGGCCGGGTGCTGCTGGGCAAGGAACGCCAGGTGCGGCTGGCCCTGGCCTGCCTGCTGGCCCGGGGCCACCTGCTGATCGAGGACCTGCCCGGGGTGGGCAAAACCACGCTGGCCGAAGCCCTGGCCCGCAGCTTCGGGCTGGAGTTCAAGCGGGTGAGTTTCACCAGCGACCTGCTGCCCGCCGACCTCACGGGCCTCAACGTGTTTGACCAGACCAACCTCCAGTTCCACTTCCAGCCCGGACCGCTGTTCAGTCAGGTGCTGCTGGCCGATGAGATCAATCGCGCCAGCCCCCGCACCCAGAGCGCCCTGCTCGAGGCGATGGCGGCGGGGCGGGTGAGCGTGGATGGCACCAGCCACCCCCTGCCGCGGCCCTTCCTGGTGATCGCCACCCAGAACGGCCTCGACCAGGGGGGCACCAGCCCCCTGCCGGAATCCCAGCTTGACCGCTTCCTGATGCGCCTGAGCCTGGGATTTCCAGAGCGGCAGGCGGAGCGGGCCTTGCTGGAGGGGAGGGGTAAGCCGCCCGAAGCGGTCGGCTCCAGCCTGGGTCCGGCCGACCTGCTGGCCCTCCAGGAACAGGCGGAGCGGCAGCACTGCAGTCCGGCCCTGCTCGAAGACGTGCTCGATCTGCTGGAGCGGAGTCGGATCCCCCAGGGCGATGGCTTGCCGCTGTCACCCCGGGCCGGGCTGGCCCTAGTGGCCGCCGCCCGGGCCTGGTCGTTGCTGGAGGGCCGCGACCACGTGATTCCCGACGACGTGCTGGCGGTGCTGGAGCCGGTGTTTGAACACCGGCTCGATGGGGGGCGCGGCCTGGGCCTGGCAAGGCAGGCTGGTGCAGGCCCACATAGCCGCTCCCTGCGGGAAGGCATCCAGCTTCTGCGTTGAAACCGGCGCCCTGAGGACGGTTCGCTCGATGAACTTCGGAAAGACCCAGCTGGACGACCCCCTGACCCTGGGGATGCGCAACCTTTACATCGTGCCCACCCGCTTCGGGCTGCTCTGGCTAGCGGGCATCGGCCTGCTGCAGGTGGTGGCGATCCAGCTGGAGAGCAATGGGCCCCTGTTGCTGAGCTTCCTGATGCTCGGCCTGTTTCTACTCACCCTCCACCTCACCCACTTCAACCTGCAGGGGCTGGAGGTGCGGAGCGGCGAACCGGCCGCGGGATTCGCGGGCGACACCCTGGCCTATCCGCTGCGCCTGCGCTGCCGGGGTCGCTGCGAGGGCCTGCGGCTGCGGCTCGGCCCCGGCGAACCAAGCCAGGCCCGCAGCCTGGCCCCGGGTGAGCACCTGCTCACCCTGCCCTGGATCCCGCCGGAACGCGGCAAGGTGCGACCCGGAAAGCTGCGGCTGCTCACCACCGCACCGCTGGGGCTGTTCGTGTGCTGGAGCCGCTGGGCTCCCCCCGTGCCCCAGCTGGTGATCCCGGCCCCCCGGCGGGGGCCGGTGGGCCAGGCCCCCGCCCACGCCGAGCCGGAGGAGGGTGCCCGAGCGAGCTCCCAGGGGGAGAGTGGGGGAGACCTCTGGCACGATCTCCATCCGCACCGCCCCGAGGATGGGGCCGGGCGGCTGGCCTGGAAGCTGCTGGCCCAGGGCCGGGGAGCTCATGCCAAGCGCTTCGTGGCACCGCTGGCGGAGGCCCCCCTGCTCACCCCGGCTACGGGGATCCCCCTGGAGCGGGCTCTGGAACACCTCAGCGCGGCGATCCTGCGCCTGCATGGGGAGGGAGCCAGCTACGGGCTAGTGCTAGGGCCCACCACCATCCCGCCGGGCCGGGGGCCCGGCCATCGGGACCGGTGCCTGGAGGCCCTGGCCCTTGCGCCCCGGTCGCTGTGATGAACCGCCCCCCCTCCGCCGCAACCCGCATCCGCCAGCGGCGCCCAGCGGCAGCACCCGAATCCACCAGCCCCGAAGCGCGTCGGCTGCAATGGCTCACCGAGGCGCTCCTGATCGTGGGCCTGCTGGGGCTCCAGCCCTCCCTGTTGCTCAGCTGGGTGGCGATCGGTCTCACGGTGCTGGCGGGCCTCAAGCTGCTCGAGGCGAAACGCCTGGCGGAGCGGCGGCTGGTGGGCCTGCTGCAACTCGTGTGCGCCGGGGTTCTGGGGGCGCTGCAAGCCGATCTGGGGGCCAGCCTGCTCCAGGGGGTGGCGGTGTTCCTAGCGCTGGCCGGCCTGCTGGCCCTGGAGGCGGGCCAGGGACCCGACTGGCGGTTGCTGCTGCGCCGCAGCCTGCAGGTGCTGGTGGGTGCCCTGCCGGTGGCCCTGGCCCTGTTCGTGCTGATGCCCCGGCTGGCCCCCTTCGCCCCCCTCAACGACCTCGGCAAGGGCGGAGCCCGGATGGGCCTGAGCGAAAGCCTCGCTCCGGGCAGCATCGCGAGCCTGGCCGCCAATAGGGAACCCGCGGCCAGGGTGAGCTTCGAAGGGGATCAGCCACCGGAAACGCCCGATCGCTACTGGCGGGTGCTCGTGCACGACCGCTTCGATGGGGAGAGGTGGCAGTCCAGCCCCACCCGGCCCCAGAGCGGCCCTGAGACAACACCAGCTCCGGCCGGCACAGGGTCTTCGAAGGCCCAGCAACTCTGGGTGGCCGAAGCCAGCGGACTGGAGGCCGTGCCCTGGGACGGGTCGGCGCTGCCGCTGGGCGGTGAGCTGCGGGTCAACGGCCGCGGGGAGCTGCTGCACAGCGGCCGTGCCTCCCAGCGGCGCCTCTACGGACTGCGCCCCGATCAGGGAACAGACAGGGGCTGGCGGCGCATCCCCCCGCGCCCCAGGGACCTCTCCCTGCCCGCCGGCACGAACCCACAACTGGAGGCCCTGGGCAGGAGCTGGCAGGAGGCGGGGCCGCCCGCGGCGCGGCTGGCGCTGGCGGAAACCTGGTTCCGCTCCAGGCCTTTTCGCTACAACCGCAGCCCCGGCACCCTGCCGGCCCGGGCCCCCTTGGATGCCTTCCTGTTCGAACGACAGGAGGGCTTCTGCGGCCACTACGCCAGCGCCTTCTCCGCCCTGATGCGGGCCGCGGGGGTGCCGGCCCGGGTTGTGAGCGGCTACCAAGGCGGCACCTGGGTGCAGCCCCTCGGCGGTCCCGGCTACCTCGACCTCCGCCAGGACAACGCCCACGCCTGGAGTGAGGTGTGGGTCGAGGCGGAAGGCTGGCGGCGGGTGGATCCCAGCACCTGGATCGCCCCGGCCCGGGGCGGCGGCCTGCGGGCCGCCCCGGGCCGGGGCGCGGTGGGCTGGCTGGAGCGGCAGTGGTGGGCGCTGGATCTGGCCTGGGGACGCTGGTGGCTGGGCTTCGATCGCGAGGGGCAGGAGGCCCTGTTGCAGAGGCTGCTCGGGGAGCGCAGGAACCTGGTAGGGGTGCTGGTGCTGGCCGCAGTGACCGGGGGACTAGGGATCTCGGTGAGCGTGCTGGGCTGGCTGCGGAAACGGCCCGAAGGGGATCCGCCCCGGCGGGAACTGGAAAGGGCCCTGGCCGCCCTGGCCCGGCGGGGTGTGGTGCCGGAGGCGGGCGAAACCCTGCGCGGCTTCAGTGCCCGCCTGGAGCAGAACGAGCCCGAGCTCGGAGCCCTGCTGCGGGCCGTGGCCGAGCCCTACGAGCTCTGGCGCTACGGCACGGGTGCCCGGCCACCGCGGGAAGCTCGGCGGCTGAGCGCCAGCCTGCGCGGCCACCGTCGCGGGCTGGAGAAGGCCCTGCGGCGCCAACCTCAGCGCCGGCCGACAGCCTGAACAGCCGCAGCCCGCCAGCGCTTACAACAGGAGCACTGCAGAGGCGGATCGATGGCCATGCGTCGCCCAGGTTCGCCAGCCGGCGGCAACCCGATCAACCCAGGGGGACCGGGGAGGATCATCCTTCCATCCTGCGGTGCCCAGGCGCTGTTGCTGGCGATCACCCTGTTCCCCCTGCTGCCTGCTCCAGGGGCCATGGCCGCCTCCGACGACGACCTGATCCGCCTGCTGCAGCGCAAGGCGTGCCCGGGATGTCGGCTGCAGGACGCTGACCTGGTGCAGGCGGATCTACGGGACGCTGACCTGCGCAACGCCCGCCTGCAAAGGGCCAACCTCAGCCAGGCGCGCCTCGATGGAGCCGTGCTCAGCGGCGCCGATCTCCGGTTCACCAGCCTGCAGGGGGCCTCGCTACGTGGCGCCGATCTACGCGGTGCCCAGCTGGAGGGCACGGATCTGCGCCACAGCGATCTGAGCGCGGCCCAGTTGGATGAGGGGGCGCTCGAGCGCAGCCACTGGGAGGGCGCGATCGGCATTCAGCCCAGCACGGTCACCTACGCCCAGCTCCACAACTCCGGGGTCAAGGCGGCGGAAGAGGGACGCTATCCCGAGGCGGAAGCCTTCTTCAACCAGGCGATCCAGCGCCAGCCCCAAGCCCCGGTGAGCTGGGTGGCCCGGGGCATCAGCCGCCAACAGCAGGGCCAGAACAAACTGGCCGCCCAGGACCTGAACCATGCCGCGGCCCTGCTGGAGCAGGGTGGCGATGCCAAGGGAGCCCAGGATCTCCGCAAGGCCGCCAGCGGCATCATCAAACCGGATGCCAAACCCCTAGGCGGCAACGGCTTCGGCGGCCAGCTGCTGCAGGGCGCCGCCGCCATGGCAGGCGCCCTGGCCCCTTTGGCAGTCAAGTTCCTAGTGCCGCTGGCCTTCTGATCAAGCGGATCAGGGCCTTAGAAGGGGGACTGGCCGCTGCTGGTGCCGAGGAAACGACGGCTCTCCCGGGTGCTGGGCTGATAGCCATAGCCCCAGCTGCCGCCCTGGGTGTCGTCGATGATCCGGGGGGTGACCAGGATCACGAGTTCACGCTTAGCGCGATTGCTACCGCTATTTCGGAAGAACTGGCCAATGATCGGAACATCTCCCAGGATGGGCCACTTGGTCACAACCTCCGTATCGCGATCGGAGATCACGCCCGTCAAAATGAGGGTCTGGCCATCGCGGACGCGGGCACTGCCTGTATCCAGTCGCCGGATAGCGAGAATATCAATCGGACCGCAACCCAGCACCGGGAACTGACGCACCGTTGCAGAAATCGCAGGCGACATGGAGAAGGTCACGAAGCCATTGTCATCGATCTTGGAGACTCGGGCCCCGAAAGTGAGTCCGGCGATCCCAAACTGGGGCTGACAGGCATTGCCATTCCCCTGGGTTCCAGTGGTCACGGTGTAATTGGTGATCACCTGCTCGCCAACGGTGACAAAAGATTCATTGGCCTTCGTGCGACCGATCGAGGCCGTTGAAGCACCACCACCAGCTGAAGATCCAGCACCCGAGCCACCACTGGAGAGGGACTGAATGTTAACGGCCAGTTGATCATCACCGGCTCTCAATTCCTCACTGTTTTCGCTCAGGATCAGGGTGGGGCTTGCTAGCACTTTTGTACTAGCTGAAACAATTTGAGCCCTCAAAAAGTCGACGAAATTATCAGCCGGTTTGGCTGCTGTTCCGCCAATGGGCACGGTATTTGTGGATGTTGTAGTGGTCGTTGACCGATTTCCGGAAAAAGAATTGCTTGGGCTTGAACTAGAGGATTGACTCCCAAAAAAAGCATTATTGGAGCTCGAGGAAGAGGAGCGATCATTCGAAAATGAACTGTTCGACCTCGATATAACTGTTGTGTCTATCTGGCTTCTATCTATGCCAGTAAGCCTGGTTATTGTTGACTGTAGGTTTGAAGATATGCTATCCAAAAGACTCGCGGTTCCAGTGCCAATCGAAGGAGTAAAGGTAAATGACTTTGAGACAGGATCATAAGTAGATTGCCCGGGAGTCTCGAGATTTAATTGATTTTGAATGGATGAGATCTGGGAATCGGAAAAATTGGAAAACTCATTAGACCTTAACGTTACCGATGAATTGCTTCCGCTCTGGCTTGAATTAAGAGTATCAAAACCTGAATTGCCTGAGCCAAGACTAGATAGAGAGGAATTGCCGCCAGCATTGCTGGAATTCGTACTAGAAAAAGATGTGTCACCACCAGAATTATTTGTATTCACCGTAGTGGTAGTAATCGACCCAGTAGGCGCAGTTCCCGCTATGGGCTGATCCCTGCCGAATTGAGCGACCAGCCGACCCGACTCATTGAGGATAAAGCTATTACCGAATCTAAACGCAAAGCTGTTATCAATCTCCTTGCTGTTATCCAGCGCAACATCCAAAATCTTCACCGAGAGCGCCACTTGGCGCTGGCGCAGATCCATTTGGCGCAGGTAGGTTTCAGCCACCGCTACCAGCGCCGGGCTGCCCACTAAGGTGATCGTGGACAGGCGGGAATCGGTCGTGGCCTGCAGGCCCCGCAGGGGGCCCGTGGATGCCCCGTAGGCCTCCACGGTGGTGGAGCTGCTCGACTGGGTAGTCGCACTGGTCGGGCTGGTGGCAACCGCCTGGTTCTGACTGATGCCCTGGGTGACCGCCGTGGTGATCGTGTTGGTCTTGGTGACCTGGGCTCCGAGGTTGGCCAGGTAGTCGGCGGCGGAGTTAGCCCCCACCTGGTTAAGCCGATAAACCTTGGAAAGCTGGGCGCCGAATCCCTTGCTCAGCACATTCGGACCGGCGAGCAGGGTGTTGCCTTCCACCTTCCCCTGCAGGCCAGAGGCGAGCAGCACCGAATTGAGGGCCCGGGCATAATTCTCATTCCGGAAGGTAATCGAGATCGGACGGCTGGAGGCTTGGTCGCTCGTGGCCTGCTGGGTTCCGCTGCTGCCGGAAGCGGATGGGGTTGAAGAATCGGCATTCACATACACAAAGCCATAACCACCCATCCGGCTAAGGCTCATCAACACCGTTCGCGCCGGTGCGTTCTGCATGGTCATCGTGATCGGCGGACCACTCACATTCACGAAGCCCGAATTCGCGATCAGGATCGATCCCACCGCCATGTCGCCCACCGGCGGCGCCACCGCCCGGGGCTGCAGCGGCGGCACCATGTCCGGTTGGGGCACCCGGCCGGGGACGGTGAGATCTCGGCTGAAGGTCTGCTGCGAGGCCTGCGGCGCCGCGGCGAAGGTGAGAATCAAGTTATTGCCGTCGGCGCTCACCAGCGGGCGTCCCAGGGGGAAACCGGGCACCGGTGCCACCTGGATGTTGAACTGGCTGCCAATCCCCGAAAGGCTGATCGACTGGAAGCCGGCCTCCGGCAGCGAGAGCGTCTGAGTTCCGCGGCGCAGGCCGGTGGGAGTGGCCACGTAGAGACGGCCGAGCCAGGCGGCACCGCTGCTGCTCTGCTGAAGCTGGGGTCCGGGTCCCACGCCACTGATCACCACATCCACGGCGTCGCTGCGACGATCCACCCGCAGTTCCAAAGGGGCGGTGCGGGCCGAAATCGGAATCGTGCGAGGCGAGGTCGGATTTGAGCCGGCCCCCGGCAGTTGGACCTGGGCCAGCGCCGGAGCGAGATCCAACCCCGAAACGCACACCAAACTGACGGCCACGCCAGCGGTACAGATCGGCGAAACGGTTCGGAACACGGATCGGGAAGCGCGAAGAGCAGGGAGGGGAGGCACGGATTTCAGCGGGCTGGGGCCGGGGTCGGTGGGGGTGTGGTCGGGGTCGGTGGGGCGTTGGAGTTGCTCGCTGGGGCGGTGCCGGGGGTCGGGATGGTCGCGGCGGGGGGCGCTGTCCTGGAGGGGGTGGCGGACTGGCTGGTGGATCCCGGTGGCGAATTCGGCGGGACTGGAGGAGGGGAGGTGGCGGGGGTTCCGGGACGGGGTGGGGCCGGCGGCGGAGCGACGATCCCGGGTTGCCCGGAGGCGGGCGCACCAACCGGGGATGGGGGGGGAGCCTCTCGGCCGTAGAGCTTGAGCTGGAGCTTCATCAGCACCGGCGGCTGCCTGGACTGAGCCGATCCGGAGGCCGCATCCACGGCCTTGTCGGCCTGAAGCACGAGATCGCTCTGCACCACGAGCACATTGAGCAGTTCAAGCCGGTGCAAGAAATTCACCAGGGCCGGGTAAGGCCCCCGGGCGTTTAGCAGGATCGTGGTGGTGCGCAGTCCCTTGATCTCGCCACCCCCAGCAGCTGGGGGCTGGCCCGGCTGCCCTGGTTGACCCGGCGGGGCCCCTGCAGGAGCCTGAGCCGGGGCGGTTCCCGGAGCGGCGGGTGGAGCGGCGGCTCCGGGGGCACCAGGCTGAGCCGGAGTGGGGGCTAGCTGGGGCTGAAACAGATCAAGCTGCACCCCAGCGAACTTGGCTTCGCGGTCCACCATCGCCATGAAGGTGGAGAGGTCGCCGTTGCCGGTCACGATCTCGAAGAGTTTCGCCTGCTGGGCCTGGGCCTTCTCATCGGCAGCATCCAGAGCCTGGAGCTGCAGGCGGCTGCGGGCCACCTGATCCCGCAGGGCTTCCAGCTCGGAGCGTCGCTTGATGTCACGCTGCAGGGCCAGCCACTGGGGTAACACGGCCGTGGCCAGCAGCAGGAAGGCCAGGATGCCACCGAGAGCGATGGGCATCCCCAGCCAGAAGCGCCGCAGCCAGAGGCCGGAAACCTGGGATCCACCATCCTGAAGATTGGTCATGGCATCAGACCCTCGGAACGAAGCAGTTTGAGGCGCCTTGCCATGCCATCGGAACCGAGTTGCTGCAGCAGTGCCAGCTTTCGCTGGGCATCAAGGCTGGCAAAAGAAGCCCGGATTTCAAACGCCAGGGGCCCCGCTTCTGGCGTGGGCTCCGGCCCGGTGCCGGACCGGGGGGCGGCCGGAACCACGGAAGGCTGGCGCTCCACCTTGGTGAGCTGCACCGCCTTGGGATCAAAGAACGCCAGGCCCTGGAGCTGCAGCTGGAACGCATTGATACTCACCAGGGCTAGGGGGTCGAAGGCCTGGCCCTTGATCACCAGATCACTGGTTGCATCCACCGAGAGCAGCTGCACGCCCACGGGCGTGTTGAGCTGCAACGCGGTGAGCAGAGCTGAGGACGTGCGCCCCGAAGTGAGGGCCTGGGCGAGTTCCTGGTTCGTGTTCTTGACGGCCGCCAATTTCTGGTTGCGGGCGTCGATCTGGGCTTGGAGTTCGGCGGCCTGGCCCTCAAACTGCTCCAGCTGACCCATCTGGCTGCGCACCAGGGCGGTCTGCAACAGCAACAGGGTCCAGAGGCCCAGCATGCTGCCCAGAAGGATCAGGCCAATCAGTGCACCCCGCTGCAGCAGGGCACTCCTCTGGGCCAGGGTGGGAGAAAGGGCTTCAATCCCGAGGGTGCGTCGCCGCTCGCGCAGGAGGTCGAGCACCATGGATCCCTGGGCCTTGCCATGGATCCGGGCGGGGGAGGTCATGGTTCCAGCTCCGCAACAGCGAGGCCTTCGATCACCAGGGAATCAAAGGGGGTGGAGTGAATGATCTCCGCCTTCACCCCCAGCCGTGCGGCGAGGGCATCGGCATCGGGCATGGGCGCAGCCAGCAGGAGGCGCACCGCACGGACTTCGGGGTCCATACGGCGGTAGAAGGCAACGCTGCGGGCCACATCCTCTAGCAGCTGCTGGCCTGCGGCGGCGACGGAGCGATCGAAGCGGGGCGTGCCGTCACGCACCATCAGCAGCCGGGTGGCGGAAGGTCCTGGGTTGAGCAGCAGCACCAGATCCCGGCTGGACACCCCATCCAGATGGGCGCTCAGGGCGAGGAACTCGCAAGACTGAGCCGGGGCCAGGCGCTCCAGCCGGGCACCGGCATGGTTGAACACCTGGATCCAGGCATCCACCACCTGGCGGGAACTGGCGGCCAGCATCGCCTTGGAACCGGAGCCGGCGATAGGCCTGATGTCGATCACGGCCTCACTGAGCGAGAAGGGAAGCCGCAAGGAAACGGGATCGAGTTCGCGAACCGCCTGGATGAGATCGTCCGGAACCGCAAGACCAGCCGACCATTCGATCACCCGCCAGGCCGCCGCAGCAGGGGGAAGGGCCGCCATCACGAAGGCTTCCATCAGGTTGTCGCGCACCATCAGGTCACCGATCAGATCGCCGATGGGCTCCCGCTCTAGAGGAATGCCATTGCGACAGGTGAGGGGGGGGAGTGGAGCCTCGAAGCGCACCTTTCCGGGAATGCCATCGGCGAGCACCTGCCCCTGAAGCCCATCATCGCGAAGCTCAAGCAGAACCTGGCGAGGGAACAGACGGGCCTGCAACGGCCGGATCCGGTCCTGCAGATCCTCAATGAGGCTCGCAATCTCCAACGACATGCATCGAATTGCTAAAAATCTATCCCTAATGCAGCGGATCTATATGGCTCCGTCGCCAGATTGAAAGCTGTTACCAGGAACCTCTTAAGTAGCTGATCGCCAGAGCAGCCCTGAGCCGACCGCCTCCGCCAGAGTTGCCAGACCGTGGCGATCGAGCTGCAGCAGCAATCCCTCCAGGATCTCCGGCACCAAGGAGGGCCCTTCGTAGATCCAACCGGTATAAATTTGTACCAAAGAGGCGCCGGCGGTGATCCGCTCCCAGGCGGCCTCCGGTCCATCAATTCCCCCCACACCCACCAGGGGCAGGGCGGGCCCCGCCGTGGCCCGAAGCCGCCGCAGCACCTCCAGGGCCCGCTGCCGCAGCGGCCGGCCGCTCAGCCCCCCCGCCTCCTCCTCCAGCAACCGGCCCGTGGCTGCCAGCCGACGCTGGCCCAGCCCCAGCCTGTCCTGACTGGTGTTTACCGCGATCACCCCCGCCAGACCCTCCTCATAGGCGAGACGGGCGATCGCATCGATGGCGTCGTCCTCCAGGTCGGGGGCGATCTTCACCAGCAGGGGCGGGCAGGCCGGCAGACGGCGCAGCCGCTCCACCAACCGACGCAGCTGGCTTTCCTCCTGCAGCTCCCGCAGGCCTGGCGTGTTGGGGGAACTGACATTCACCACGGCGTAATCCGCCAGGGGTGCCAGCAGCTCCAGGGAGGATGCGTAATCGTCGGGAGCTAGCTGTATGGAAGTGAGGCGCGATTTACCGAGGTTGATGCCCAGCACGGCCGGCCGCTGACCCGGTGGGGGCAGCTTCTGTCGCTCGAGGATGCGGCGCACCGCCCGGGCCCCCTCGTTGTTGAAGCCCATGCGATTGAGGGCGGCCCGCTCAGCCGCCAGGCGAAACAGCCGCGGCCTTGGATTGCCGGGCTGGGCCTCCCAGGTCACCGTGCCCAGTTCCGCAAAGCCGAAGCCGAAGCGGTCCCACAGGGCCGCGGCCACGCCGTTCTTATCGAAGCCGGCGGCCAGACCCACCGGATTGGCGAACCGGCAACCGAAGAGGGTCTGCTGGAGCCGCGGATCACGGCGCTGCAGCTCCTGGGCCAGCCCCTGGAGTGAGTCCCGCACCACCGGCCAGTCGCGGCGCAGGGCGGTTTCTCCAAGGATCCCGAGGCTGATCCGACTCAACTGCTCGGCGTCGGCTCCCTCATCGGTGCGGAGCAGCGGCTCCACGAAGCGGCGGTAAAGCCCGCCGGTGGCTCCCGAGCGCTGCGGGGGGGGGGATGGATCACTCACCATGGCGCGACGGCGGTCACTCCGGCTGCGCTCATCCTCCCGTGCCACGGTCCAGGCGCCAGCGCCCGTCCTCGAGCGGCAGCACGCGCCAGTCACGCCAGGTCCAGGCGGAGCTGCGGGATTCCAGCTGGCGCAGGGGGAGATCCACCAACTGGGCCAGCTCCACCAGGTTGAGCGCAAAGCCACCCCGGGCCAGCCGATCGGCCAATTCGAGGCGCTCCAGCAGGCGCCCGAGGGCCGGTGGGGCTGGATCAGAGGGTGCCGGCGGCGGGAGGTCGGTCTGGACCACCGCAGCGGCGGCGGCGGGGGGCAAGGGGGCAGACGACCGATCAGCCTCGACCCTGGCGCTGGCCCGCCGTTCTCGCACCTCCTGGGGCCCATGGCCGCGGGAGAAGGCCACGGCGATGACATCGCAACGGTCGTTGTCGGGATCGCCGCTGTGGCCGCGCACATGCTGGAGCTCCAATCCCTGGATACGACTCCCATCGAGCTGCTCCCAGAGATCGCGGTTGAGCACCGCGCCACCGGAAGCGGTGCGCCAGCCCTTGCGCTTCCAGCCCGGCAACCACTTCTGTAGACCGTCGATCAGATAGCGACTGTCGGTGCGGATCACGAGGCCCGGATGGCGGGGCAACTCCCGCAGCTCCCGCAGCAGGGCCAGGGCCGCGGTGAGCTCCATGCGGTTGTTGGTGGTGGCGGCCTCCGCTCCACCCATCTCATGCACCGAGCCATCGGAGAAGCGCAGCAGGGCGCCCCAGCCGCCAGGCCCTGGATTGCCACGGCAGGCCCCATCACAGGCCGCTGCCACCACCTGGGGTGGCCCCTGAGTCGCCGTGTCGCCCATCGCCCGCCCCGCCCCTTGCCAGGTTCGCTTGAATTGGAAGCCCTGCCGGCGGCTGACCCGGATGCCCCGGGGGCTCCGGAGACCCTGCCATGCAGCGAACCTACCTGGCCCTAGCCGGAGCCGCCCTGATGGGCACTGCCGTGGCCATGGCCGCCCCAGGATCCGGCCTGACCCTCAAGGGGCAGGCCAGGGAGCTCTTCGAAGCCGGGCCGGTGGATCCCGGCCGCTACGCGGTGCTGGGTCGCCCCCTCGGCAATGGCGAATGGACACTGCTGGTGCTGGAGCAGATCAAACCAACGCCCCTCTGCTGGCAGAGGCGTCCCGACGGGCTGGTGGACCCCAGCCTGAACCGCTTCGACTTCACCGGCATCTGCGGGCGCTATCTCGACAGCAACGGCTATTCGTTGCGACTGGGCAACCAGGAGGACAGCGGCCTTGGCCCCGGCCGCCTGCGGCTGCGCCTGGAGCAGAGCGGCCAGGATCTGCGCTTGCTGGCCAGTTCCCCCACCCTGAACCAGGATCTGGTGGTGGGCCGCGCCTTCGTTCCAGTGCGCGACCGCAACGCCTTTGTGGCCCTGCGGCTCAATCCCGGCTGGGAGCTGCAGCGGCGCCGTTACGGCAGCCAGACCCTCAACCACCTCTACTTCGCGAACGCGGCCAGTGCCGAGCAGCTCGTGGCGGCCTCCCGGCCGGAGCCCACGGCCCCCCTCGGCGCCCGTCGAGCCTGGAGCCCGATGCGGCTGCCGCCGCCGCCACCGCCGCCCAGTGCCGTGCTGGTGCCCCATGGGGATGGGGGCAGGCGCGCCCAGCCGGCGATGGCAACCGGAGGCGAGGGCCGGGCGATCGCCCTGCAGGTGATTCCCTTCCGCGAATGAGAAGCCCACGGGGGCGGCCACTTGATGATCCGGACGTCCTCCTCTGGCCTGCGGGAAGCTTCTGTTTAAATTCTGCTCGTGTGAGGAGTGAGGAACGAACCCGAGGGTCGAAACGAGGACAGACTCCCCAGGAACGTTCCAACCTTCAGGCCCCGCTGTCAGCGGGGCTTTTTCATGGTTTGCCGCCGGGAGCATGCGCCGGCACTGGCGCCCGCGCCTGCTCCCGGCGGCAGTGCAGGCCCGCAGAGCCGGGCATGGGCACAAAAAAGCCGGTCCTAAGGACCGGCTTCATGGCATCTGGGCAGGACGCCCGGGGATCACTTGATCGTGACCTTGCCGCCAACTTCTTCGATGGTCTTCTTGAGGGCCTCGGCATCGGCTTTGCTGATGCCTTCCTTGACGGCCTTGGGAGCAGCCTCCACCAGGGCCTTGGCTTCGCCCAGACCAAGGCCGGTGGCCTCGCGGACGGCCTTGAGGACCTTGATCTTGGCGGCAGCATCGAAGCTGTCGAGGATCACGTCGAATTCGGTTTGCTCTTCGACGGGCTCGGCGGCGGCGGCGGCGCCAGGGGCGGCCATCACAACGCCGGCGGAAGCGGCAGCGGACACACCGAAGGCCTCTTCAATCTGCTTAACGAGCTCGGAAGCTTCCAGCAGGGAGAGGGTCTTCAGCTGTTCGAGAATTTGGTCAGTGGTAGCGGACATGATTTGGGAATCAGCAACAGATCTGTTGGGTTGAACAGTCGGATCGGTGGAGCTCGGTGGAGCGCAGGCCCGTGTGCCCGAAGGCGACACAGGGGCTGGTCCTCAGCCTTCGCCGGATTCGGCGTGCTGCTTGAGCGCCCGGGCGAGGCCGGAGGGAACTTCGTTGATGCCCACCGCCAGCTTGGTGGCCACGCCGTTGATCGCACCGGCGATCTGGGCCATGAGC
>Ga0209299_1000669_pt1 | contig 19449 bp, 19 predicted proteins | sample S_140806_MF_Meta_FD_187326 | JGI IMG/M metagenome (GOLD analysis project Ga0209299, IMG submission 187326) | Freshwater microbial communities from Lake Simoncouche, Canada to study carbon cycling - S_140806_MF_MetaG (SPAdes) (version 2) | ecosystem: Environmental > Aquatic > Freshwater > Lake ...
AATTTGTTCAGCTTTTTTTTGATCCACATCACCAACAATAAAAACTGCCATCAGTTCTGGGCGATACCACTGATTATAATAATCTTTTGCAGTCTGATATTTGAAATTTCTAATGACCTCCATCTTGCCAATTGGATCTCGAGTTAAATATTTAGAATTTTTAAAAATATAAGGTTTTTGTTGTTCTAAAATTCTATCAAACTTTCCAAGGTCCATTCGCCATTCCTCTTCAACAATTTTTCTCTCTCTTTCAAAGGCCTCATCCTCCAATATTAGCTCACTTGCAATCTCAGATAAGATATGAACGCCAGTATCTAAAGGCTCATCAGTATTAGTTGGAACTTGAAATTTATAAATAGTTTTTGTAAATCCAGTGGTTGCATTAAAATCAGCACCAATTGAAAGACCTAGAGAATTTAAATAAGAGTCAATTTTATTTTTTGGAAAACTTTTAGTGCCATTGAAGGCCATGTGCTCTAACAAATGAGCTAGACCTTGTTGGTCGTCATTTTCATGAAGTGATCCAGCTTTAATCACAAGCTCTACATAAGCTTTATTTTTTGGAAGTTGATTATTCTTTATGTAGTAAGTAACTCCGTTATCTAGTTTTCCGTAAGTAATTTTAGGATCCATAGGTAATATTTTCTTTAAATCTATTTCTGCAGCATTAACGTTAAAGATGATTGCTACAAAAAATATAATTTTAAAAAGCAATTTCACTAGTGATAGGCTATTGAGATTCGAAAGCTTCATATAATTTAAACTAAGCCTCAATTGTGGCTGTGAATTATTTAAGTCAACCTATTGTATTGTTGATAACAATCCACATATATAAATTATAATTTTAAGCTAAAATTTAATTATGTTTTCTTTTTTTTGGCAAGTGTTGATTAGTATCATATTATTCGTGATTTTAGGATTTGGACTGTTATACATTTTTAAATTATTTCTTGGTTTTTAATGGCTTGGCTTTTTGATTATCTAAAAATTGTTAATAACAGAAATCTTTGCTTAAATTATTTTTGTGGGACTTGTGGAGCAAGTGAGTATTCTGCTGGTCTTGTAATTCAGGCCTACAAATCTTTAAAAAAAACTATTCCTAATAAAGTTGAATTTAATAATAAAATCCCTACACGACCAAATTTTCGCGATTTGAAACTAAATTCTAAGAAAGAATGTTTTGAAGAGATCAGTTATCAACTTTCTATATTACAAAAAACTCAAATTACAAAAATTAAAAACGAAAATAAGAATTTATGTCCAATTAAATTTATATTTTTAATGGCATTAAATGAAAATTTTCAAAATATTCTATTAGATAAGATTACATATGCTCCAATACATGAGTTTTATGATGAATATCTAAAAGAAAGATTGCGATCGCAGAAAAGAATTGAAGATGAACACAAAGCTTTAGCTTATGCCGAAGAACAGGCCAAGTTAAAGAAGGCAGAAAAAAAAATATTAAAGACTAAGTTACATTTGAAAAAAATTGAGGATCAAAAAATAAGAAGTAAAAAATTTAATGATTTTATAAGCCAACTATCTAAAAGTGACATTAAAGAAAGGTTTAATCTTATTATTAATAAAAGCCCATTCGGAATAGCGGCTATACCTAAGGATTTTTTTGAAATTTGTAATTCAGATCAATTTATAAAAGCGTTTAAAGTCCTAGATCAAAATAAAAAAGATAAATTTAAAAAATTCTTAGTAGGACGCAAAGAAAATCACTTTAAAAAAATAATTAAGTTCATTGCAAATTCTTAATTTTTTCATTTAGTACTGTAAAAATTTCATCATTAATTTTAGTTTGATGACACCATGATATTCTTACCGCGCCCTTTATAATTTCTTCATCACTTGTCATTGATTTAATAACATGACTTGGTTCATAAAGCGCTGAAGTGCATGCCGACCCATTTGATATTGAAATAATTTCCTTAGTAGTTAAAATAAAAGCCTCCGAATCTATCCCCTTAATTGCAAAATTAATTGTGTTTTCTAATAAGTTATTTAAATCGCCATTAATTTGTGCTTTGTATTGTTTTAAAAAATTAAGAAATTTTTCTTGTATATTTCTATTGTACTCACTTCTTTTTTTATAATCTCTTAATGCAATCTCAGCAGCTTTACCAAGACCAGCAATCAAAAAAACTGGAAGTGTGCCAGGTCTTAATCCTCGTTCTTGACCACCTCCATAAGAAATTGGCTCCAATGGTGGCTTTTGAAAATCTCTAAGTCTGGTTATTAAAACGCCAATGCCTTTAGGGCCATATATTTTATGACCGCTTATACTTATTAAATCTATTCTTTTATTTTTTAGCGTTTCAATAATTTTTCCATAACTTTGCGATGCATCTACATGTAAAAAAATATCTTTATTGTTAATTTTATTAGCAAGCTCTTCAATAGGTTGAATAACTCCTGTTTCATTATTTACGTGCATTAAGGAAATTAATACCGTGTCATTTCTTATTTTATCAATAATATCATTAGCGTTCACTCTTCCAGAAAGATCTGGCTTAACTAAATCTATTTCAAAACCTTCTTTTTTAAGTATTTCTAAAGGCTCTAGTACGGCCTTATGTTCAATTGTTGAACTTATAATATGTTTTTTGTTTTTTAGTTTTGCAAAATTTTTAAGACCAAGTATTGCAATATTATTACTTTCAGTTGCTCCTGAAGTGAAAATTACTTCATTTCTTGTAGCATCAACTATTTTTCCAACATGATCTCTTGCTTCTTGAACAGCTTTTTTTGCTTTAGTACCGTGTTCATGTGTGTGACTTCCTTCATTACCAAAATCTTCTGTTAGATATTGGTTCATTATTTTTAGTACTTCAGGATCAATCGGGGTTGTAGAATTACAATCTAGATATACAGCCATAGGTTGTTTGTTGACTTTTAATTAATGTATGTTAAAAAAACAACATACAAAAAAAATTTATTTATTCAAGTGTTATAAGAAATGGGCCTAAATTCATATACCTTTGCAGCAATTAGAGGAATTCAAGCGGGTGACGAATATTACACATGTATCTGCGACTTAGCTACAATTCCAAGACTTTTTGTTTTTAACGATGCTACAATTCCAGCAGAACTAAGATCGCAAAGACATGTTAATAAATCTCGAATACCAGAAATTGCAAATTACATTTTAGAAAATCCAAAAAATTATATTTTTTCTGCAATAACTGCTTCAATTGATGGCAAAGTAGAATTTAAACCAATTAAACTTGAAGGCAAAGAATCGGATTTAGGTCAGCTTATTATTTCTAATGATGCACATTTAGTTATTAATGACGGACAGCATAGAAGAGCGGCTATCGAAAAAGCAATTAAAGAAAATCCAGCAGTTGGTAGAGAATCAATAGCAGTTGTTTTCTTTAAAGATAAAGGTCTTAAAAAAAGTCAGCAAATGTTTTCCGATTTAAATCGTCATGCAATCAGACCATCTAATAGTATAGCAAGATTATATGATCATAGAGATTTAGTTGCAGAAACTGTTAGAAGAATAACATTCGAAGCAGATGTATTTAAAGGAACTGTTGAAATGGAAAGATCAACTATCTCAGAAAGAAGTTCGAAAATGTTTCCATTTAGCGGAATTTATTCTGCTACAAAATATTTGCTTCCAAGTGATATAAAAAAAGATTTTGAAAAAACAGTAAAACACTTAATCGAGTTTTGGGAATGCGTGGGGAATCAATTTGATAAATGGAAAGCAGTTAGAAATGGGATTGCGCCAGCAAGCGAACTTAGACGTGATTATATAAATACTCATGTTGTAATACTTCAGGCAATTGGAATATCAGGAAAAACTTTAATGGAAAAATTTCCATCTAATTGGAAGGTTAAAATGAAAAGTTTAAAAGATATAGATTGGTTAAAAACAAACCCTATTTGGCAAAATAGAATTTTATTAAATGGAAGAGTTATTAAATCAACTATTAGTATTACTCTTGCCTCCAATGTTATTAAAAAAGCTTACGATATAAACCTTACGCCGGAAGAACAATTATTAGAAAATAATTTAAAAAAAGGACTTAAAAATGTTGGATGATCTGAAGACAAAAAAATATTCAGCATTTAATGAATTGGGTTTTAAGAAAACTATCGATGATTTAATAAAATTAATAGCTGATCTTTATTCTAAAGATGATATTCCTTGGTTAGTTGGTTATTCAGGTGGGAAAGATTCTTCCGCAATATTACAGTTAATGTGGAGCGCCTTAAGTCACTTAAAAAAACAGGGAAGAACTTTAAAGCCAATGTACGTAATGACAACTGACACTTTAGTTGAAAATCCGATTGTATCTACTTGGGTAAAAGGATCATTAGAAGCGTTAAGAGAGAAAGCTAGACAAGAAGAACTTCCAATTTATCCAAATTTATTAATTCCAAACATTGAAGATACTTTTTGGGTAAATTTAATTGGAAAAGGATACCCAGCACCAAGACCAAAATTTAGATGGTGCACTAATAGACTTAAAATTAAAAGCGCGAATACTTTTATGTTTAAAATAGCCGCTGAAAAAGGCGAGGCGGTCATTGTGCTTGGAACCAGAAAAGCTGAAAGTTCTAATCGAAGCAGAAATATAAAAGAAAGCGAAGAAAAGTCACAAAGAGAGCATTTCTCTGCTCACAGTAGTCATAACAATATTAGTGCATTTTTACCTATTAAAGATTGGTCTAATGATGACGTTTGGCTTTATTTATTACAAAATAATTCACCCTGGGGAATAAACAACAAAGATCTATTGAGTATGTATCAGGGGGCAACAGAAGGAGGAGAGTGTCCATTAGTTGTTGATACCTCAACACCTTCATGCGGCGATAGTAGATTTGGTTGTTGGGTTTGTACACTTGTAGCCAAAGACAAATCTATGTCTGCAATGGTTCAAAATGATGAAGAAAAAACATGGATGGAACCATTATTACAACTTAGAAATCTTTTAGATGAACACGACCACGATAAAAGAGATTTTAGAAGATTAACAGGTAACGTTCAGTTGTTTGCAAACGATGATAGCAAGTCAGTACCAGGACCATATACTCAAAAAAATAGAGAATATTGGTTAAGAGCGTTATTACAGGCTCAAAATAAAGTTAGAAGCAATCCAAAACTTCCTAAAGAATTAAAAAAAATAGAATTAATTCTTAAAGAGGAATTAGATCAAATAAGAAAAATTTGGTTTTATGAAAAATTAGAGACAGAAGATTTAGTTCCAAAAATTTGCGAACAAGAAGCAAAAGGACTTTATACTTTCGAGCCTTTGGAGGAGACACATGTCTTCGATAATGAAGTTATGAAAATTTTAAAGGACGTATGTGGAAATGATGATTTAACTTTTGAGCTGTCTAGAAATTTACTAGAGATTGAACGAAAATATTTTAAATCCAATAGAAGGCATGGTTTGATGGATGAATTTTCCAAAGCTTTTAAAAAGTCATTTTTTAAAGATGAAGAGGATGCTTTAAATTACGCAAGAGAGAAGAAAAGTATTCAAGCAAATAATTTGCATTCTTTAAATTCAGAAGATTTAAGTAAAATTGATATTAAAAATATAAAAAATCTCAATGGCGAAATAAATTTAGAAAGTGATAACGTAAAATGATTTTAGATAAATTATCTTTACATAATTTTGCAATTTACAAAGGTGAGCAAGAATTTGATTTAAATCCACTTAGTAAAGAAAAACCAATAATTTTAATTGGTGCGATGAATGGAAGTGGAAAAACGACCTTTCTTCAATCGATAGATTTTTTATTATATGGGAAAAATTCTAATACATTTAAAAGTCAAAATCTTTCTTACGAAGGATATTTAGAAAAGAATATTCACAAAGATCACAAAAATGATGGAGCTTCTATTAGTCTCAATTTTAGAAAACAGACAAGGGGTAAAGAAGAAAACTTCAAAGTAGTTCGAATGTGGAAAAAAAGTGGAGAAAAAATCAAAGAAAATTTTTACGTTTATGTAAATGATATTTTAGATGAAATTATTACAAAAGATTGGGATAATTTTATTGAGCAAATACTGCCAGCAAAAGTTGCTCAGCTATTTTTTTTTGATGGAGAAAAGATCGAGCAATTGGCAGACCTTGATCAATCTAAAGAAGTTTTGAGAAAAGCTATCGACTCATTGCTTGGTCTTGAAATTGTTACCCGTCTAAATTTAGATTTGGAAGAATTTGCTAAAAAATCTGCAGTTCTTTCAAAAGATGACAAGGATTTAAAAATTATCAACGAGTTTGAAGATCAGGTTAATCTAATAAACAATGAGATAAAAAAACTAGAAGAAAAAAAAATTAAGCTAGAAGATGACTCAACAAAGATAAAGTTTGAAATAAGTGCTTTAGATCAGGAATTAGAGAGATCCGGCCTGAGTTTTTTTGATAAGAAAAAAGAAATAGAACTAACACTTGAAAATAAAAATAAAGAAAATGAAGATTTAAAAAGTAATTTATTAAATATTGCGGCTCTAGAAGGTCCATTATTGCTTGTGAAAAAAGAATTAAAAGAAATAGAAGAAAAACTATTAAATAATATAAATCAAAATAATAAAGACTTAGTTTCAGAAGAAAAAAATAACTTAATAAAAGATATAAAGTTATTCACTGAAAAAGACTGCAAGGATAGTAATTTTAAAGAAAAATTATTTAATTTTTTGGTATCAAAACAAATCAAGAGTACTTTTGCTGAACAAGATTTTTCTAAAATTAATGGATTGAGTTTAGAAAATTTAATAGAAATACAAAACAAAACCTTACCAGATTTAGATAAAAAAAATAATTTCAATTTAAGTCAATTAAAAAAAAACATTCTTGATATAGAAAAGTTAGAAATAGAGTTTAAAAAAATTCCCGCAGAAGATAAAATTAAACCAATAATCAATAAGCAAGAAAGTTTAAAAATTGAAGTTATTCAAATTTTAGGAGCAATCAAACAAATAAACGAACAAATTGAACAAAAAAATTCTGAAAAAAGACCAAAAGAATTTCAACTAAAAAAACTTTATCAAATTCAATCAGATAAAAAAACAGTGTTACTGGATAGTGAAAGATTTGTTGTATTTTCAGAAAAGACAAAAATTATAATGGATCAGTTTAAAAAAAGAGTTTTAGAGCATCATATTTTTAAATTAGAAAACTTTATTAAAGAGTGTTTTAATTTTCTAATTAGAAAAGAAGAATTTCTAGAGAAAGTTAAAATAGATATTAATGATTTTGCGCTTTTACTATATGATAAAAAAGATAGAAATATTGAAACCTCAACACTGTCAGCAGGAGAGAGACAGTTATTAGCAGTTGCAATATTATGGGCTCTTGCAAAAGCTTCAAATAAATTATCACCAACTATTATTGATACACCATTAGGTAGACTAGATTCTAAGCATAGACTTAATTTAGTTGAAAAATATTTTCCAAATGCAAGTCATCAAGTTATTCTTTTATCGACCGATGAAGAGATAAATAAAAATTACTTAAATATTATGAAAGAGAGTATTTCAAAAAGTTATTTAATTAATTTTGATCCTAAAATTAATGGTAGCGTTGTAGAGAAAGGGTATTTTTTTAATGTTTGATTTTAGTCAAATCTCAATCGATACGGTTTATACATCCCAAAATAATAAGAATGCCATGAATAGACTTAAAGGTGTTACAGGTATTAAGTATTGGAACATTCTTTGCAGATATGCTTTTTGTATATCAATTAAGGAAGGCTCTGTACCTAGAATATTGGATGAAAAAAATGATGGGGTTGAAATGAATTTTGATACTTTTGCAGGAAAAGACAAGGGTATTTATATATCTTTATTAGCAAACAATTTGCTTAAAAATAATATTCAAATTAATAATGAAAATTTAGCAAAACATCTGCGAGCTCATATTAGCAGAGGTATTAATGTGTTATTTAATAAAAAAATTAAAAGCATTTTAGATTTTTATAATTTTTAATTAATCAAAGATGTTAGTTCTGCCTGATATATACGTTTTAAAAACAGAAAGTATTCAGAAAAAGACTTTTTTAGAAGATAATTTAAACAAAAAACTCGATGAAAAAAACATCAATAATAAAAATTTTGATAAAAATTTTTTAATAAAAATTGATGACTTAGATTTACCGATTAGAGTGTTAAATTTTTTAAAAACAGAAAATATCAACTATGTTGGAGAATTAATACAATATACAGAAAAAGATATTCTTAGTTTCCCAAACTCTGGAAGAAAATCTCTACAAGAGATTAAATATGAATTATCTCAAATAAATTTAACCTTAGGAATAAAATTAGATAAAGAAAGAGATCTTTACAAAAATATTGAAGAAGTTGCCGAATATAAAATTAAACATAAGTTAAAAGAAGAACAATTAAAAATATTAGTAAAAGAGATTAGAAATACTAATCTATCTCAAAGGTCTATAAATGGTCTCCTAAACATAGGATGTGTGCAAGCTGCGGATATCCTTAAATTTCAGATTTCAGATTTAAAAAGAATGCCAAATTTAGGCGTTTCATCAATTAAAGAGATTGAGCTATTTCTAAAAGATATGAATTTAGAATTTAATGACGAACTTGCTCCATGGAATGAGGAAATTATTCAGGAATATAGAGTTTATTTTAGCAACAAAAGAAAGAGTGAATTAGATAATATTCAGAATTATAAAAATGAAAGAACTATAGATGAAGAAATAACAAGGGTATTAAATCAGACTGTTAATACTTTTTTTAAAGTAAATAATGATTTTAAAAATAGAATTTTAGAAATATTTGTTAGCAGATATGGACTTGATGATACGCCACCAAAAACATTGGAAATAATTGGGCAAAAATTTAATGTAACCAGAGAGAGAATAAGGCAGATAGAATCAAAATTTGTGGCACATTTGAAAAAATACGAATTACCACTTCCAATGCTTGTTAGAGCCTCTAAAATAATCATAAATAAATTACCTTTTTTTGAGAAAGAAATGAATGAAATCTTAAAAAAAGAAAAAATAATAGAACAAAATTATGACTTTGAAAGTCTTATAAAAATATTTGAGATATTTTCCGTACAAATTCCAGCTATAAAAATATTTCAAATAAATAGAAAAAAAATATTTTTTTTAAAAGAACAGGACGAAAATATAAAAAAAATAATTAAATCAATAACAAAAATATTACCAAAAACCGGGGTATGTAGTACCGCATATGTAAAGAATCAAAAAGAATTTTATCTAAACAACTTTTCTGATGATTTTATTCTTTTATTGATAGAATCTTTTCCAATGTTTAGTTGGATTGATAGTGAAAAAAAATGGTTCACATTTTATACAACAAGAAGTCGATTAGTTAATTTAATACTAAAAGTCACTAAAAATAATTTGGTGTTTAAATTTAAAAACTTTTATGAAAATATATATAAGAATTATAGATTAGATAAAAATTTTAAGTTGTCTGAGAATAATTTTAAAGCATTTTGCAAGATAGCTTTCGATGTATCTTTTGAAAATGATAATATTGTTTTTAATTCGTCTCTGCCGAAAATTGCAGAAGCAAATGGAGTTTCCGGTAACATTATAAGTGAAAAAGAAAAAATATTAATTTCTGTTTTCCGTGATTATGGACCAATTTTAATTTATGAAGATATGGTAAATTTATTGTTAATAAATGGTATTACTAACGCTCATATACTTCAATTCACCCAATTCTCTCCGTTGCTTGGAAGAATAGATAATGCAACATATGCATTAACAGGTAGTAATTTTAGTGAAACAAATAAATTGGTTAAAACAATAAAGATTGAATTAACCACTCGCTCTTTTCCACTTAGCCAATGTACTTATATAAAAAATAAACAAGTCTATGTTGAGGTATATAAAAATAGGAAATATTTAAAAACATTAAATTATCCTAGGCCTTTAAGAGAAATAGAGGGTAATCATTTTGGTATTAGTTATGAAGGAAAAATATATCCAATTATTAATTGATAGTTAAATTTGTTTTAATTTTTTCAAAAAAAACAAAAAGATCATTAGGCTCTTTGTTATCAAATATTTTTAAAAGTTCGATGTATCCAGCAAATGCATAATTGTGCAGCTCTATCATTCCCTCATCGCTAATTGCTCTTATTTTATCATTACCAAGTTTTCTATTTAATAATTCTTGTATTTCTTTTTTATCTTTATAATCTTTGTCGGATAGCTCTATTACATTTGCAATATATAGCGCTATTATTAAATCTTTTGTATCGCTTAATCCTTCAGTCCAAATATGCGTCATTTCACTTGTTTGATATTTTGTATCGTTAAAATCTATTTTAATATTTTTTTTTAGACCAATCATCAAAGATATATAAAATAAATCCATCATATCATTTATGGGACTAAATTTTAATGAATCAGATCTTTTTGTATTTTTAATTTTATCAAAGAATTTATCCATTGGTATAAAATCAGAATTTCCATCAATATTTTTAAGGTATCTAAATCTATTCATTATTATTTATGCCTCTAAATTTATAAAAAAAATCAGCACCATAACCCACAACTCCATTTTTGAATTCTGTGGTTGGAATATTACATTTGATAGCTTGATCTACAAGGTGATCCGAATCTTTTTCAAAAGTATTAAAAGCGGTAACAAAGTTGATTTTTGATTTTGACTTATTTTGCAATTCTTCTGCAAAGTAATCTCTCTCTGTAGGTAATAAAAATGCAATATACTGATTTTTTAATTCGTCACTTATTGTGGATGCTATTTCTTTTCTACTTACATCGTCCATTGCAGTCACAGGACTATCAACAACGAAGGGAAAATTAAAATTAGGACGATTAAGTAAGGTTATTAAAAACAAATAACCTATCCTTGCTAATTGCCCCTGCGAAGCACTTTCTTGTCCTTCTAATTCAATTTTTTTGTTAATATCTTTTACTAAAATTTTTTCATATGGCATTACTCTTGGTATCTCTAAATTAATTTTTTTAACTAATTCATCTATTATTTCCCTTAAAGTTTTATCTTCAACTTCATTTAAAATATTTTTTAATAAATTAACTTGATTATTCTTTTTTTGTGTATCAGTTGCAGAAGCGTATTCTGCCCTTGTGTCTTCCAGCAGTGACTGTAGTTTTCTGATGCTTTTTGCGTCAACATCATCATTATATTTGTCTGGTTTTTCATTATATTCCTGAAATTTTATTTCAAGTTCTCTTACTTCTATTCCAATATTAATTAATCTTTCTCTAATTTCTTGATATTTAGTATCGTCAATGCTCGTCTCAATTTGATCTTTTTTATTAATAGAAATATTTAAATCTCTTTTAGCATTGCTTATATCATCAAGCGACATACTAATATCTTGAAAATCTAAATTATTGTTATTAGTAATTTTTGTTTTTATATTACTTAAAATAAGCCAAGTCTCTTCTGAAAGAATACTTTCTTTATTCTGAAGAATTTTTTTTATCATTTGTTCGTTCATATGATTTCCACACACACATTCTTCTTCTCTTATTAAATCATCAAAAAAAGATTCCCCCACACTTTTTGGTATTTTTAATCTAGCTAGATTTTTAACAAAATTATTTAGTTTATTTCTAAATTCAGGATTTAAATTCATTGGATTCTTAATTTTATTAAAAAAAATTTCGTAGTTCTTGCTTAAAGCAGTTTCGCATTCAGCCTGTTTAGCGGTAGCTCTCTCGATAGCATTTTTGATTTCAATATTCTTGTTTCCTATAGCTTTTTGTTCCTTTTCGAGTTTTCTTTTTTCATCTAAAAGTTTTTCATAAGACAATTGATTTTTGTTATTTTCTTGATTAATTAAATCTATCTGTTTTTCAATTTTAGATATTTTTAGAGTTAGCTGGTTTACTTTTTCATTAGAAACCTTAGCTTTACTTTTTGACTGCTGTTCTTTTAAATAATTAAATAATAAATTTTTTATATCAGAAAGATAGTCTAGCTTATAAAGCTTTCTTACCGAACGTTCGGCATGAGAACTTTTAAATAAATCTTCGACAAGTTCAAGATTAAAAAAAGTTTTTTCAATATATTCTTGATCAATATATTTATTAAGTTCGCTAGGTAATTTTAGACCAGGAATAGTTCCCTCCGTTGCTTGGGTTGTGGTTTTGTATGACATCGTATAGTTTTCAAAATTAAAGATTGTTTGAATTCTAATTTTGCTGTTATTAATTTTTAATTTTAAATTAAATTCGCCTTCTTTTATTTTTTTATTTTTGGATTGAAGAACTTCAATATCACTCCTTGTAACAATTTTTGAGTAATCAAAAAAACTATATCTTAGAAGGGTTAACGTTGTTGTTTTCCCCATTCCACTTGGCATTAAAATAAGTGCAATATTTTCGTCGTTTATTATAGTGTCAATTTTCCAGTCTGGAATTCTCAGACCTTTTGTTTCCCATCCTAAAATTTTAACTATTGTGTCACTCATTGGTTTTTTTCAAGATTTCTTCAACTATTTGATTTCGATCAAAATCTTCACCAGAATCTAATTTTTCAAGAAGTGCTTGTAACAGTTTAGATAGTTCCTCATCCTGATTATTTTCTTTTAATATTTTGCTTAAATTTTCTATAATTTTTTTATCTATACTCATTTTTTTCGTGTCGACGACCAGTCTGTTAGTTTTAAATATCTCTCATATTCAGGACCTTCTTTTTCCTGCATGTCATTTTCTTCATAAAAATCTATAACACAAGCTCTTTTATCTGGATTATTTGTTAAATCACTTCTAAGTACACGACCTAGCCTTTGTATTAGTTGCCTACCCTTAGGTGTAGCAAATAATATTATGTTGTTTACACTTTTAACATCGATCCCTTGAGATAATTTTTCGCAATTTAATAAACAATCAATTTCTCCTTTTGAAAAAGCTATAATGTTGTCATAATTTGCCGATCCAACATGTTTTTTTACATTGATGTTGTGATAAATAAGTTTTTCCATAACCTGATCAATGTAAATACTTTCGTCCGCAAATATGAAACTTCTTTGTAAATGAGGTTTTATTTTATCAAAGTTTTCCTCAAAAACTGCTATTTTATTTATTGCATTTTTGTTTACATCTGCAAGTCCAATAGAAAGTTCGCGTGCTGCAACAAACTCTGGAACACCCAGACTTAATTGCGAATTAAATCTTGCAAAGAGAGCTTTTTTTTTTGATTTTTCCTCATCAGTTAACTTGTAAGTAAAGTCCATTAAATCAAATTCTACTAACACACCGTCCTCTATTGCTTGTTTTAAAGTATAACTATAGATGATTGGCCCAACTTCTGAAAAAAGAATTCCTTCTCTTTCTTCATCATACCCATCCACAATAGTAGCTGATAGTCCTAGTCGGTAACCAAACTTAGATTGTTTTCCCAAGATTTTTTCTTTAGTTGCTGGTGTAAAAAGTCCATGAACTTCATCATGAATAATAATAGTTTTTGTAAGATTATTTTGACTAATTTGATCAAGTAAATTTGGCAAATTATGCTGACTTACTAAAATTAAGTCTGCAGTATCATTTTTGAAATTGTACAAAAAGTCATTTAATTCATTTTTTTCATTTGTATAAAGCAGTAAATTTACATCTTTGTACGTTTCAGAAATAATCCACTCCCTAATATTTTCTTTCCATTGTTTCAAAAGGTCATTACCTTCCATTTGAATTATAATTTTATTAATTTTTTCTTCTTTTAATAGTTCGGTAACAATAGACAGAGCAGTTCTGGTTTTTCCGGTGCCAGTTGCCATTTCTAATAAACCATATTTTTTTTCTATAAAAATTTTTCTAGCTTTTTCTTGAAATGTCCATTTTTTTTCTAAAATATCTAAATAATTTTCTTTTTTATTTTGGTCTTTGCTTATAAAATTATTTTTTAGGTTGTTATCCAGGGTTTCCTGTAAAGGATCTATAAATTGTTCTTTAAAAGTTTTAATATATTCTTTTATTTTAGGTTTAGATGGAGCATAGCTAATTATTCTATCCAATGTTTTTTGACTTAACTTTTTAGTTCTAAAACCTTTTGCTTTATCATTCCAAGCTTCATATAATTGTTTTTCAGTTCCTGAAACTCTTCCGTTATCTCCATTGACGTCATTATCAACCCATATACTTTCAATGTTTTTGTGATATCCGCCAAACGTTTCATTGCTGCCACCATTAAAAGCTACTTTATATTTACCAAATTCATAAAGACCTGCTTTAGAATGAAATAATCCTGCGTCCGAAACGTGGTGAGGAAAAGCAAATTTTAGTATTAGTTTTTTTGTAGATATTAAATAGGCAAATATTTTTAATTTTATTTCGTAGTCTTTTTTTTGATTTACTAATTTAAAAGCATTTTCTATGATATTATCAGAAATGTGATCTAAATATTCATAATCTTTATTTTTATCCAAGACCTCTTTTAAGATTTTTTTGTCATCTTCATGTAGCTTTGGTTCAGCTATTATTTTGATTACTGTATCTTTATCTTCCCTTTCAATAATATCTTTTAATGCCTCTCCCCATTGAAATATTACGTTACTGGTGAAGTCTGAGGTTTCTCTAATAAAGGAAGTGCATCTTGAAAGGCATGGATTATAAAAATCTTTTGCTAGATGATCTCCATGACCAGAGTGATAAGTTGATTTAAGATTTAAAATAAAATTTTTTATATCATCTGACATGGTTTGCAAAATATGTTTTGAACTAAACTAAATAAAGCATATCTTTTATATTGACTTATTGCTTAAATGAATTAATTATACAATCTAAGACGTTTGACATAAACCTTGTAATGTAATGTTGGATCGGTCTTAAGTAGCAAGTCTTAATACTTTAAGCGTATTTAATGTATACGCGTTACATAACATCCAAAGTTTTCAAGCATCTACCAAACTAACTAGATAGGAAAAAACTATGGATCGTTCACAAATAGGTCAATTTTTTAAAGACACTTTTAAAAAAGAAGACAGCATTACACCTGTGAAATCAGGAGAAATTATAACCTTTATGTTCGCAAGATTTGACGAAAAGGAAAGAATAAAACTTATGAATTTTATTGATCAATTTATAATTGAAGAATTTAAAATTAAAGCATCAAATTTACCTTGGTTAAACACATCTAATAGAGATAATCAGGAAGACTGGACAAACTTTTTTGTCTATTTTCGTTTAACAATAGCAAGAATATTAGAGCAGATGACAATTAATAAAAGAGGACAAAAATTAAATTAAAATGAAAAAAAAATTAAATTATTAGTTAAACAAAAAATATGGCCAAAGATCCATTAAGACTAAGTAGATCAAGATGGGATAGTTTTATTAAATGTCCCAAATGTTTTTATTTAAAAGAAAAACATGACATAGGTCCACCAAGTCAACCTGGACATCCTATAAATTCAAGAGTTGATGCACTCTTAAAAGTAGAATTTGATCTTTTAAGAAAAGATGAAAAACCACATAAAATTTTTAAAGAATATAATTTAAATTTTATTCCTTATAATAAACTTGATCCTGAAGTTCTTGCTAAATATAGAAATAATTTTAAAGGCGTTGAAGCAAAATCTAAAAAAACAAAATATACTTTATTTGGTTCTTTGGATGATCTGTGGTTTAATTTAGATACTAAAGAAATAGTGGTGTTAGATTATAAAGCAACGTCTAACAAAAACCTTGAAGATTATAAAATTTCAACAAAACATTATCATAGATCATATTTAAGACAGTTAGATTTCTACGCTTATTTACTAAAACTAAATGACTACCCAGTTCATAAAACTGGTTACTGGTTAATTTGTAATGCTGCTGATGAAAATCAAAAAGTTTTTAATAATAATGTAAGTTTTAAAACTACTTTACTCCCGTACGAATTAAAAACAGATTATATTGAAGATAAACTAGTAGAGTTAGAAAAATGTCTTGATAATATAGAAATCCCAATTTCTGGTGATGACTGTGATAATTGTAGATGGTTTAAAGAAGTAAAAAAAAAAGAAGAATTAATTTCAATAGATAAAGACAAAAACAAAGAAGATTTTAGAAATTCTAATTTTTTAGAAATATCAAAAGGAAATTATGAGTTTATATTTCATTGTGGAGATTTGTACACGAGAGAGAATGTAAGTTGGGATGAAGATTTAGAATATTGTAGGTTGAAAATTGTGAATGCCGAACTTAAAGATGTACAAAGTTTAAAAGTTAAAATCACTTACACCATACCCGACAATGATGACATCTATGAGATGAAAAAGAAAAGTATAAATAAATATAAAATAGATTCTAAAAAACATTTATATACTGTTGAATTATTAAATTTTAATCAAGACGAAGGTAAATTTAAAATCTGTGAAGAAATATGGATCGGTTATGAAAACACTATTAAAGAATTAATAAAACAATTAAAAAATTTAAAACAGATTTATTTTTTCGGAAGGCATTTTATAGAATCTGAAAATGGTTTTTCATTCGATCTTATCGACGATGATGATTATATTAGACAGAATTGCAACAATCCTAAGTGGGAAGATTCTATGTTTATAGAACCAGCAGAAGACAAGGACTATCTGGAACAATTAATACTTTTAAAAAAACAAGTAGGAACAAATGTTAAAATTAATTTTGAGTCATTATCAGAGGATTCTGAGAAATTAGTAAAGAAGTTTAAAATTACGGATTAAAATGAAAAACACAAATTAATGGTGCTTATAATTCAAATTGCTCTAGGTATTGTTTTAGCATTTGCTTTAATAAAGTTTTTTAAAGTTTTTTTAAATAATTTTTCAGAAATACCGTGGAAGGATATAATAATTCTTATACTTATTATATCTGCTTTAGTATTGATTGGTCGTTACTGATAATTAAATGAAAAAATTATTACTTATTTTGATATTTATTTTTTCTACTTATGCCGCTATTGATCGAGTTTTTTATAAAGAAGATAAAAATGCTAATCAGGAAAAATGTTTAAATCTCAAAGATTACGTTGGTGAATGTAAAGATGGTAAAAAACATGGAATAGGTACTCAAATATATGAAGGGCGAAAATATGTAGGTCAGTGGAAAAATGATAAACAACACGGGCAAGGAACTTATACTTTTCCAAATAGTGAGACTTATGTAGGTGAATTCAAAGATGGTCTTTTTCATGGAAAAGGAACTATTACTCTTAAAGATGGTACAGAAACAATTGGAATTTTTAAAAATGGTGAGTTAAGAGAAAAAATTAGTACATCTATAAAATGAATGAAGAAAGAAATTCCTGATTTTCTAGCAAATCAAAGAAAGCTTTTTTATAATTTTTTAGATGGAGATAATTCTTTAATAACTGGAGATACTGAAAAAATTTTAGATATTAAAAATCCTTAAATTAAATGAATGAAAATAAAGAAGAAGAAATAGTTATAATTCGATTATTATGTGGTGTAGTTGGAGGTGTAATAATGTTTATTTATCAATCATCATATGGATGGGTTGGATGGGATTTTTTTAGAGTTACAGGTGTCCTATTAATAGGCGTATGTCCCGGATACATATTTAGTCCATCGGTTATTAAATGGATTGTTAATCTATTCAAATAAAAATAAATGAAAAAAACATATAAAAATTCTTATGAAGAATACGTAGGTGAATTTACGGATGATTTAAGTGGAAAAGGAATGTGTACCAACGTAAATGGACAAAAATACGTTGGTGAGTTTAAAGAGGGACTACCTCACGGAAAAGGAACTAATATTTTTGGTGATGGTCCAAAAAAGGGAGACAAATACACAGGGGAATATAAAGATGGGTTAAGACACGGACAAGGAACTTATACTTTCAGTAATGGAGACAAATACGTTGGTGAATTTAAAGATGATAAACAAAACGGACAAGGAAATTATACTTACAGTAATGGAGATAAATACGTTGGTGAATTTAAAGATGGGTTAAGACACGGCCAAGGAAATTATACTTACAGTAATGGAGACAAATACGTTTGTGAGTTTAAAGAAGGACAACCTCACGGACAAGTAACTCTTACTTTTGGCGATGGTCCAAGTAAAGGAGATAAATACGTAGGTGAATTTAAAGATGAGTTAAGACACGGACAAGGAACTTATACTTGCGCAAATGGAAAAGTATTTAAAGGAACTTGGAAAGATGGAGAGTTTTTAGGCAATTATTAAATGAAAAAAATTCGCAAAAAGAAGTTAATTAGTGTTAAGGAAAAAAAATTCTACTTAAGAATTTCGCAAATTTTACCCTATATTAAAAAAATTAAATTAGAAAAATAAATGAAAGCTATATTTTTTCCAATATTTTTATTATTTTTTATCTCAAATGTTCAAAGCAAAGAGATTAAGGTCTCTAAAATTAATCTTTTAGATAATATTGAAAAACATATCTCATTAAAAGAAGTTAGTAATTATTTGTTTAAGAGTAAATATTCTGGAAAAAATAAGAAGTATTCAACTTTCAATATTAAAAACTCTACAAATTTTTTTAAAAACAAAGAGTATAATTTAGTTCAAATAGTGATTGATAATAAAGATAATAGAATTCATTCGATTGGTGAAATTGGTACAATCAATTCAACTTATAATAACTGTAGCAAATTAATTGACGATATAATTGATGAATTTAAATCTGCTTATAAAATTAATCTAAATGACAAAAGTATTATTACTACTGATATAGAAAAAGAAGTTAATAAAGAAAACTTTATTTTTGAAAAATATTCTTACTATCATAAAAAAGACAAGTACCTTTTTATCTTTCAGTGTGTGTATTTAACTCCACAAAAAGATAGTTCTAATAATAGTTATTCTTTGAGTTTAATTAGAGTTACCAAAGAATATAATGACTGGTTAGTAAATGCTAAAAAGTAATCTTGTTGAACTTTCTAAAATAGGCAGACAACTTCGTCTAGAAGCATTGATTTTACTATACTAGTGAGGTATTCAATTCCCTTCACTTGCTAAAAAAACATTTACAAAAATTTAAAATAATTCTGAGTAAGTTTGAGTAAATAGAAATTACTACCTGGGATTGACATAGTAATATTCTTTTGTTATATTAATAATTCAGGATTAATTCCTGCGAGCTTTAAGCTCTATAGTTTCGTAAGTCTTTAAAATTACGCGCCCTTAAATAAAGCCATTTGGTGGGCATCTCATAAAAGAAACGTGTGTTAGCACTCAGCATTTTGCTGCGCGTTAACTAAAAGTAATTTTAAATAAGGAGTAAATATTATGCGAGCAACTCGCAAACTTAAGATAGTTTCTAACAATAAGGTTAGAGCTAATAGAGAAAATGCCAAGATGAGTACTGGCCCTAGAACTGTATCTGGAAAAGAGAAGGTTAGTGGCAATGCTTTAACTCATGGCTTAACAGCAGAAAAACATGTGATTATTGGAGAAAGTATTGCTGAGTTTAATACTTTTAAAGATAGCATGTTTAAAGTGTACCAACCGTTCGGTGCATACGAGG
>Ga0209299_1000672_pt1 | contig 19339 bp, 18 predicted proteins | sample S_140806_MF_Meta_FD_187326 | JGI IMG/M metagenome (GOLD analysis project Ga0209299, IMG submission 187326) | Freshwater microbial communities from Lake Simoncouche, Canada to study carbon cycling - S_140806_MF_MetaG (SPAdes) (version 2) | ecosystem: Environmental > Aquatic > Freshwater > Lake ...
ACGTGGTACATCGACATGTGGTCGGCGTTGAACGTGCACCAGCCGAGCGCGGCTTCGGAAAGATCGCCGGTGCCGACGACGAAGCCGTGGCTCTGGTTGGCGACGTCCATCAGGATCTGCGTGCGTTCGCGGGCCTGGGCGTTCTCGAAGGTGACGTCGTGCTTGCCGGGCGGATGCTGGATGTCGCGCAGGTGCTGATCGACCGCTTCATTGATCGGGATCTCGCGGGCGGTGATGCCGAGCGTCTCCATCAGGCGCATCGCGTTGACGCGCGTACGGGCCGACGTGCCGGGGCCGGGCATCGTGAGGCCGATGATACCCTTACGGTCGAGGCCGAGGCGGTTGAAGGCCTCGAGCGTGACGAGTAGGGCGAGCGTCGAATCAAGGCCGCCCGAGACCCCGATGACGACGTGCTTGAGGCCCGTGTGGCGGATGCGGCGGGCGAGGCCCGTCGACTGGATCGCGAAGATCTCCTGGCAGTTTTCGTCGCGGCGGTGCGGGTCGGACGGTACGAACGGATGCTGGCTGTAGCGGCGGCGCAGCTTAGGCGTCTGGCCGGTCGGCACACCGAGGGTGAAGCCGATGACGCGGGGGCGGACGGCCACCGGGGCGCCGAAGAACGTGCTATTGCGGCGGCGTTCGGCCGCGAGCCGGTCGAGGTCGATTTGCGAGACAATAAGGGCCAGGTCGAAGCGGAAGCGTTCGGATTCGCCGAGCACGACGCCGTTCTCGGCGATGAGGCCGTGGCCGCTGTAGACGATGTCGGTGCTTGATTCGCCGGCGCCGGCGGCGGCGTAGACGTAGGCGGCGAGGCAGCGGGCGGACTGCGACTTCACCAGGTCGCGGCGGTAGGCGGCCTTGGTGAGGAGTTCGTCGCTGGCGGAAAGGTTGCACAGTAGGGTAGCGCCGGCGAGGGCTTGGGCGCCGCTCGGGGGTTCGACGGCCCAGAGGTCTTCGCAGATCTCGATGCCCAGCATGCAGTCCGGCATGTCGGTCGCTTGGAAGAGGAGGTCGGTACCGAAGGGTACCTTCTGTCCGAGGAGTTCGACTTCAGCGACCGGGGCGACCCGGGCGGAGGCGAACCAGCGCTGCTCGTAGAACTCGCCCGTATTGGGGAGATGGGTCTTCGGGACGACTCCGAGGATCTTGCCGCGGGAGACCGCGACGGCCACGTTGAAGAGGCGTCCGTTGACCTCCAGAGGGGTGCCGACGAGGGCGGTGAGGCCAAGCTTGGCGGTAGCCTCGCAAACCTGTCCCAGGGCCTTTACGGCGCCGTTAAGGAGGGTCCGCTGGCCGAAGAGGTCACCGCAGCTATAGCCGGTCAGGCAGAGTTCGGGGAGGACGACGATTTCCACCCCTTCTTGGGCGGCTTTTTCCAGGGCCTGGATGATTAGGGCGGCGTTGGCCGCAGGGTCCCCCAGGCGGAGGGCCGGCGAGGCGGCCGCCACGGTCACAAAACCGTTCTGGTGGATGCGGTTGGACATCAAAGGACTGTTAACGGTCATGTTCACCGTTGACCGATGGGGAGGCAACCCGAAAGGTCTGCCCAACCCTGTTAAAGGGGGTCATATGTCCGCTCAGCCGCTCAAAGAAGTCCGTATCTTTTCGCCTGCCACCGTGGCCAACGTGGCTTGTGGTTTCGACGTGCTTGGCTTCTGCATCGACGCCCCCGGCGACGAGATCGTGGCCCGCTTCTCGACGACCCCGGGCCTGCGCATCACCAAGATCACGGGTGACGACGGCCGTCTGCCCCTCGACTCCAAGAAGAACACCGCCGGCGTCTCCGCTCATGCTCTCCTCCGTCACCTCGGCAAGAGCGACCTCGGCATCGAGATGGAGATCCATAAGAAGATGCCCTTCGGCAGTGGCCTCGGGTCCAGCGCCGCAAGCGCGGTCGGCGGCGCCTTTGTCGTCAATCGCCTCCTGGGCGACCCGCTGACGCGTCTCCAGTTGCTGCCTTTCGTGGTCGCCGGCGAAGCTGCGGCCGATGGCGCTTGGCACGCCGATAACGTCGGTCCGTGTCTCCTTGGCGGGATTACTCTTATCCGTTCCAACGCCGAGCTCGACGTCATGGACGTACCGATTCCGGAGCGCCTCTGGGCCGCGGTCGTGCATCCGGATATCGTCGTGCTGACCAAGGTCGCCCGCGAGATCATGCCGCGCCAGATTCAGCTCGAGACTTCCACGCAGCAGAGCGGCAACCTTGGCGGTCTGCTGTGCGGCTTCTTCAAGAGCGACTACGCCCTCATCGGTCGTTCGCTCCATGACCTCATCGCCGAGCCGCACCGCCACCGCCTGATCCCCGAGTTCTACCGCGCCAAGGCTGCCGCCATGGCCGCCGGTGCGTTGGGTTTCTCGATCTCCGGCGCCGGGCCCAGTGTGTTTGCGCTCTGTGACGGTGAAGAGACCGCCCGCAAGGTCGCCGCCGCCGTCGCCGCCGTCTTCGCTTCGGTGCCGATCAAGGCCACTCCTTACGTCTCGCGCATCAATCCCAAGGGTGTCCATGTCCTCTCCGAGTCCTAAGTTGGAATTCGTCTCCACCGCCGACGCCTCCTGTCGCGGTTCCCTGCGTGACGTGTTGCTTTCGGCCATGCCCGGCAAGCGACGCCTCCTGTCGCGGTTCCCTGCGTGACGTGCTGCTTTCGGCCATGCCCGGCAAGGGCGGCCTCTGGGTGCCGACGCATATCCCGCAGATCGCGCCTGACTTCGTCGAGCGCTACCGCCATGCCTCCTATGCCGACCTCGCCGAGGCCGTCATCGCCCCTTACTTCGCCGAAGTGCTCGGCCCAGCGGTCCTTCGCGAGCTTTGCCAGGAGGCCTTCAATTTTCCGGTCCCGCTCGTGCGCCCCAAGGGATTCAAGGGCACGCCAGCCGAACGTATCGCCGTCCTTGAACTCTTCCAAGGTCCCTCCGCGGCCTTCAAGGATTTCGCCGTCCGCACGCTCGTGCGCGTTACCGCGCGCGTGCTCGGCGACGAGTTCCCGCAGTTGACCGTCCTAGCGGCCACCTCCGGTGATACCGGCGCCGCGGTCACCGAAGCCTGCTCCGGAGTTCCCGGCGTTCGTGCCGTGGTGCTCTATCCACGCATCGGCGTCAGCGGTGTGCAGGAATCGCAGATCGCCCGCGCCCGACCCGGCGTGGTGGCTCTTTCCGTCGACGGCACCTTCGATGATTGTCAGGCGATGGTGAAGCGAGCGCTCGCCGACGAGTCGCTGCGCCGTCATCGCCCGCTGCTCACGGCGAACTCTATCAACCCTGTCCGCCTGATCGCGCAGGTTCCTTTCGCCTTCCATGCCAAGCGCCTGCTGGCGCCTGGGCGGCGGATGGGTGTCGTCGTGCCTTCGGGCAATCTTGGTAACGTCGGTGCCGTGCAGCTCGCGCGCCGCATGGGCCTCGACGTCGCCGCGCTCGTCGCCGCGACCAACACCAATTCGCCGCTACCTGAGCTCTTCGCTACCGGCGCCTATCATCCCCGCCGCGCCAAGCCCACGGCTTCGAACGCCATGGACATCGGCGACCCGAACAACCTTAGCCGCCTGCTGGCCTGGCGCGAGGGTGGTCCCGCCGTCAGCGCGGTCACCGTCGACGACAAGGCCACGCTCGACGCTATGCGTCGCGTCCGTGATGCCAGCGGCTATATCCTTTGTCCGCATACCGCGGTCGGCTGGAAGGCCGCCGAGGACCTGTTGGCCCGCGAGGGGGCGAAGCTCGATGACGTCGTGGTCTTCGGCACCGCGCACCCAGCCAAGTTCCCGGACGTGCTGCAGGAAGCTTTCGGCGATGCCAACGCTTCTCGTTTCCCTGGTGAGTTGCCGGCTCCGACGCCGATCAGGATCGGTAACGACTTCGAGGCCGTTCGTAAGGTCCTCGAATCTGAAGCCGGCTTCGGTCGTTGAGGCTTACTTCGACGCGCTATCCGGATTCGGCTTGGCCGCGGCCTTCTTGGCAGTTGCGGCCTTCTCGACGGGTGCCTGCTCGATCACGATGATGCAGCCCGAGAGGGCGAGGCTGGCGAGGACGAGCGAGGCGACGTAGACGATTTTCATGGGGGGAATCATGGGATAGCCGGCGGGCTTGGCAAATCCGCAAAATAAAAAGGCCGCCCAGTGGCGGCCTTCGAGGGCGGTTGGGAGACGGTTTATTCCGTATCGGACACCGCGAACGTGACATTCGAGATGTTTGCCTTAGCGAGGCAGTCGAGGACGTTGATGACTCGTTCGTAGCGGGCGTTTTCTTCGGCCTGGACCGTGATGAGCAGTTTCGTCTTGGACTGCTCAGCGGCCTGTCCCATCTGCTTCATCTGATTGTAGAGGTTCTCGAGGAGCTTGTCGCCGGGGGGGCCGACAGGGTCTTCGTTGAGGGTGACTTCACCGGTCTCGCTGACGCCGATCGTAACTTCGTCAGGAAGTTCGGTCTCCTTGGCCGTCTCGGCGTTGCCGGGCAGGGTGGTCTTGAGCTCATGTTCAACCTTCACCGCGCCGGCCATGACCATGAAAAAGAGCATGATCACGAAGACGACGTCGATCATCGGAGCGATCTGGAAGCCGGCGTTCGCCTCGGGCTGCTGTTCGATTTGTTTCATGGATTATTCCTCGTGGTTCAGGCCAGAGAAGGCGATGTTGTCGATGCCGGCTTCGGCGCCCCATTCGAGGGCCTTGGAGATATATTTGGCGTGGCACTCCTTGTCGGCGCGGATCAGCAGGCGGTACTTTTCGTTGGTGCCTTTACGGTCGGCGAGTTCCTTGGCGATGCCATCCTTGTCGTTTGCATCGAGCTCTCGGTCGTCGAGTTTGTACTTGGCCTGGCCTGTGGTCTTGTCCCAGGAGATGTTGATCAGGCCGGCGGCGGCCTTGTCATCGCGCTTCACTCCGTTGGCGGCGACGGGCAGGGAGATGTTCTTGTCCACCTTGAGCACCTGCGACGAGGTGATGGACATGAAGAAGATGAGCAGCACCAGGAGCACGTCGATCATCGGCGCGACCTGGAACTCCGGTTCCCCTTCTCCGCCTCCTCCTCCGCCTGCCATGGCTGTGCTGTTTGGTTAGGGGTGGAAGGGGCTTACGACTGGACGTTCGAGGAAGCGTTCCAGTCGGGCTTGGCGGCGTAGATCTCTTCGTCGCCGACCTTACGACCTGCGACTTCGTCGTAAGGGAAGGCGCGGAAAAGGCCGGTCACGATCTCGGTGATGTCGTGGATGCCCTTGTTGATGCGGTTGGCCAGCAGGTAGTAGGACATGAACGCCGGGATCGCGATGAAGAGGCCGGAGGCGGTCGCCACGAGCACTTCGCCGATTGCTTCCGCCAGCTTGGAGGGGTCGCCCACACCGGAAGAGCCTAGCTTTTCGAACGCCTTCATCATGCCCGTCACCGTGCCGGTGAGGCCGATCATCGGGGTACAGACGCCGATCACGGAGAGGTAGGAGGAGCGGCCCTTGAGTTCAGCCTGGATGCGGCTGATCTCGGAGATGATGGCTTCTTCGGTCATGGTCTTACCATCCGGGGTGAAGGCGACACCGGCGCGCACGACGTCGGCGACGGGGGAGCCAGCGGTCTTAGCGAAGGCGTAGGCACCGACATAGTCACCCTTCTTGAATAGTTCGCGGAGCTGGTTGACGTGGTCGACCGGGTAGAGTTTGCCGGCTCCCGTGCGGATGAAGCCGTCGACGATGAACCAGATCATGGCCACCGAGCAGAGGGTGATCGGGTACATGACCCAGCCGCCTTCGTGGAAGAGGTCCATGAGGGTCTTCTCATGTTTGCCGGCGGCTTCCTGGGCCGAGGCCGCGATGGTCATCAGACCGAGGAACGCGGCGCTGAGGGAGGTGGTACGGAGATTCATCTTCATGATGATGGGGTGTAGGTTAGTTTTTTAGGTTAGGTTTTGGAAAGGGGCAAGGACTCACTTGTTGCCTTCGACCTTCTCTTCGTCGGCAAGCTTGGGTTTGGCCATGATGACGCCGTCCGGGAGGGGGCCGCCGGCGGCGATCTTCTTCTGGTCGGCCTCGGCCTTGGCGCGTTCCTCCTTGGGGAGCATCTTCTTGGCTTCTTCGGCCTCCTTGGAGACCGGGTAGGAGACGATGATGTCGTAGAGGTATCGGTTGGAGACGGCCTCAAGCTTCTGGTCGCGGAGGGCTGGGCTGTCCATGCCGCGGAAGGACCGGGCGGCGCCGAGTAGGGCCTTCGGGACGATTTCGGTTTCGGATCCGAAGAAGACCGGGATGCGCAGGTAGGTGGCCATCGCGGCTTCGTATTTCTTGGAGGCGAAGAGCGAGTTGCCCTTCACGAGATGGAGGCGGGCTTGGAGTTCGGCCGTTTCCACCTTGGTGAGGAGATTGGTCGATTCCTTTACGACCTCATCATGCTCACCTTTGCGGGCGCGCTGCATCAGGCGAGCAAGCTGGATCTGTGTGGCGACCTCAGGGAGCTTGGCGGCTTCTTCCTTCTCGAAGGCGGTGAGGAATGCTTCGGTGGCGGCGTCGTTTTCGAGGCGATCGAGGGCGTCGAGTTTGACGATGGACGCACGGGCCCACCAGGAGCCAGGGACATTCTTGATCGGTTCGAAGAACTTCAGCACGGCTTCAACGTTGTCGAGGGCCTTGGCCGGTTCGCCACGGCTGACGTTGGCCTGGGCTTCCTTGAGGCGGGAGGGCATGGGCCAGCTCACTTCGGTGACTTCGGACAGCTTGCGGGTGAGGGTCGCCTCGATGCCGCCGGAATTGCTGACGCGGTCAATGGTTCCCTTGATCACATTGATGGTGCCTTTCTTGGGGTCGACGACCGGCTTGGGCGGGATGGAGCTATCCATCTTGAATGGGTCATTGATCTCCCAGCGTTCGCCCTTGAAGAGGAAGGTTTGGGCCGGCGAGGTGGCGGCGACGAGGAGCGCGAGGGTGGGGAAGAGGAAGGAGAGGCGCATGTGTTCAGAGTCCTAGGAGGAAGGCTTTGGCTTCGTCCGCTTCACGGGTGTCCTTGATGCGGTCCTTCTCAAGCATCTCCTTCAGGAGCGCCTTCGCGGCGTCCTTCTGGTTGAGCTTATTGGCGAATAGCTTGGCGGAAGCAAAATAGGACTTCGCGGCCCAGACCTCATATTTCTTCCAAGTCATGTAGCAGCGGCGGTAGTAAGCGATGGCCTCGTTGTAGCCCTTGTCGTCGGTCGCCTGGCGTTCGGCCATCAAGCCGAGCCAGTAGAGGGAGGCAGCGGTCTTTTCGCCACGCCATTCCTTGGTCTTCGCGATCTCCTCGAATTCTTTCTTCGCTTCGGCGTACTTCGAGAGTTCGGCCAGCGCGCGGGCGCGGGTGAAGCGGAGGTCGAGCTCCTTCGACATCAGGATGTTGTTGTCGATGGCCTCGTTGCAGAGCGAGAGGGCGTCGGCGTACTTCTTGTTGGCGAAGGCGATTTCGGCCAGGCCGGCGAAGCCGTAGTCGGCGTATTCCGTGGAGCGGGAGTGCTCTAGGATGTAGCCGAAGAAGTCGGCGGCCTTCTTCTGGTCGCCCTTGGAGAGCAGGCTGTCGCCGACCATCGCGAGGATCGTCGGGTTGAGCTCCTCGGCCTTATAGTTGGCGGCGATCTTGGCGAAGTTGGCGGCGGTCTTCTCGGGCTCGCGGGTGAACACGGCGAGCTGGCCGAGGGCGAAGAAGCCGCGGGCTTGGGCGACGAGGGAGTCGCGGTGGTCCTCGAGGCGGAGGAGCTTGACGAGTTCCTTCTCGGCTTCGGCGCTGGTGTAGGCGCCTGGCTCGGGCTTGGTGCCGGGCTTCACGCGCTTGATCTTGCGCGAGAGTTTCTCGGCGAGGAACACGATGAGCTTCTCGGTGCCTTCCTGGGTGCGGTCGTTGATGGATTCGGAGACGGCGTCGGAAAGGATCTTCAGCGCGCGCTTCTTCTGGTCGGCGATGGAGACCTGCCGCTTGACTTCGACCTTGGCGAGTTCGGCCTCAAGTTCGGCGGACAGCTTCTTCACGCCGGCCTTGGCGGCGTCGACTTCTTCCTTGGTGACCTTGTCGCGGCGTTCGAGCTCGTCGACCTTCTTGCGGGCGGCGGCGAGCTGCGTGCTGAAGTTTTTGCGGACCTTCTCGGATTCAACGGCGAATTCGGGCATGTCGCCCATGCGCTCGGTGGAGCGGATGACCTCGTAGAGGTAGGTCATCGCCTTCGGGTCGTTATGGTTCCAGTCGAAGATCTCCTTGAACAGGTCGCGCATGCGCTTGTGTTCGCCGCGGCCGGGGAGGAGCTTGCGGAGTTCGCCGAGGACGAATTCCAGGGCTTGGGGATTGGTGCGGGCGCTCTTGGCGGCGGCCTCGTAGGCGTCGATGGCCTTGTTCGTGACGGCTTCCTTTTCCTTCTCGAGCTTGGTCTTGATTTCGACGAATTTGGCCTTCTCGGGGGTCTTGGCATTGAGGCGCACGTCGAGGTCGGCGGCCTTGACCTTCTTGTCGATTTCGTCGGCGAGGGCGATGTTGGCGTCGCCGATCAGCGTGTAGACCTCGGCCGATCAGCGTGTAGACCTCGGGCATCTGGGAGATGACCTCGTCGGTGTTGTTCTTGGAGTAATCCTTGAGCCAATCTTCGCAGAGCTTGATGGTGCCCGGGATGTCGCGCGGGGCGGTGCCGAACTTGACGATAGCCTGCCGGTAGCGGACGTCGGGGATGAACTGACCCTTCGGGTATTCCTGCTCGTACTTGTCGAAGTCGGCCTTGGTCTCCTTGTACTTGCCCTGGAAGAATGAGCAGAGCGCGTTCATGTAGAGCACCTGCTGGCGCACCGGGGAGCGTTCATGCTTCTTGAGGAACGCCTCGAAGGCTTTCTGGGCGGGAGCCCAGTCGACCTGCGAAAAGAGGCAGGCAGCGATGCGGAAATCGATTTCTTCGACCACTTCCGGCGTGAGGGTCTTCACGTTGTCTTGGACCCATTTGTAGTGGGCGATGGCCTCAGGGTATTCTTCACGTTCCTGGGAGATGTCGCCGAGGATCAGCGCGATTGAAGAGACCTGGTCGTCCTTAGGGAACTTTGAGATGAACTCTTTGCACTTCGCCTGAGCTTCGTTGTTACGTCCGATGCGGCGGAGCGCGAGGATGTGGTAGTAGTAGGCGCCGGAGATACGGCTGAAGCCGGGGCTGTTCTCGAAGATGTCGAGGAAGGCCACGTGGGCTTCCCAGGGGCGCTTCAACTCGAGGAGGCAGAGGCCGATGCGATAGGAGATGAAGGCGTCGTAGTCCTTGTTGGCGTTGAACTCTTCCTGGATTTTCTTGAACTGGGCGGCTTCCAGCTTGGCCTTCTCGATGTTCGCGGCCTGTTCAGGGCTAGGCTTCGGGAAGTTCTTGGTCAGCGTCTCGACCTCGGTCTGCTTCGCCTCGATGGCGCGGCCGAAGGAACTGCTGAGGTTCGCGCGTCGCAGCGTGCCTTGGTAATTGGTGAGGGCCTGGCGGTAGAAGTCGCCGCGGAAGTTCTCGTCGGCGGCCGTTTCGGCGGCGGAGAAGCGGGCATCGCCGATTTCGAGGCGCTGGAAATTGGAGCGGACGACTTCAACCGGCGAGCCGTTGCTCTTCGCGTCGATCTCGTTCTTTAGCTGGGTTGCCTCCTTGGCCAGGCCGAGCTTGGTGTACATCTCGACCAGTTTGTAGGCGGCTTCGCGGCGTTCCGGGGTATTGATACCGTCGGCGGTCGCTTGTTTCAGCAGGGCGATACCTTGGGCGTAGGCGGCTTTCTTGACGTCTTCCGGCGAGCTCTTGGCGCGGTCGACGATGATCTGGGCGGAAAGGGTGAAGGCGTTGACGCGCTCTTCAGGGCGGGCGAGCGAATTGGTGCGAATCTTTTCGAGACGGGCGAGGGCGAGTTCCCATTTGCCCTGCTTGGAGAAGGCTTCGATGAGCAGGAGCTCGGCGGTGCCGCGACGGTTATCGGTGTCGGAGAGGAAGTCTTCCGTGCCCTTGGGGTACTTATCCAGGAAGGCGGTCAGCTCAGTCTCGGCTCGCGGCCAATCCTTGATGAAGAAATGACAGAGGGATTTCTGGAACGAGACGACGGCCTTGAGCTTCGTCTCGACATCGACTGCTTTGGCGTCGAGGTCCTCTAAGACTACGAGGGCTTCCTTATATTTCTTCTCCTCGAGGTTCTTGATGGCATCCTTATAGAGAAGGGATAGCGGGTCTTCCTTCTTCTCGGCAGTGGGCAGCGGCTTCTTGGTCTGGGCGTACAGCTCGCCGGTGACGGGGGTCAGCGCGATGAGGACGGCGAGCAGGGCGGCCTTGGCCAATTTGTAGGTGCGGGACTCTTTGATAAGCATCGGGTGAGGGGAGTGTTTCGCTCCGCGTCGGGGGTATCCAGAAATAGCCTAGACGGCCAAGGATTGCCAAGCAATAAGCCCCGTTTAACCAACCTGACACAGAGGGCGAGTAGCCCAGGGGTGGCCCCTGTGAATAACTCAGGCCCCCGGCTTCATCCCCGTCGCCAGGATGGTCTCAAAGCAGGGCTCTTTCAGCTCTTTGGCGACGACCCGGACCTCGGATTGGCGAAAGCCGACTTCTTCAATCCAGTCATGGAGTTCGTTTTCTTTGAACCCGAGCCAACGGTCGGCGTAAATCTCCCTGGCTTTCTCAAAGCGATGGGCGCGGAGGTCGAGGATGAGCAGACGGCCGCCGGGCTTCAGGATGCGGAAGGCTTCCGCTAGTGCCTGACGCGGGTTCTCGGCGTGATGCAGGGCTTGGCTGAGCAGGGCGAGGTCGATACTGCGATCGGGCAGGGGGACTTTCTCGATATTGCCGAGGACGTAGGTCAGGTTCCGGAGGTGCTCTTTCTTGGCCAAGGCGCGGCCGACTTGGACCATCCGGGGTGAGTTGTCGACGCAGTGCACGCTTTCGGCTTGGCGGGCCAGTAGGCGGGAGAGCGTGCCGTCGCCGGCGCCGAGGTCGGCGATCCGCACGCGAGGCGTGAGCAGGAAGAGCATCTGGCCGATGGCTTCCCAGGAGCGTCCGGGGCAGTAGTTGCGGCCGAGGCGGTCCGCGACGAGGTTGAAGTGTTGCTCGGCTTTCTGACGACGTTTCTCGATGATCCGCTGCAGGGAACGTTGGTCCGCGGCCGACTTGGGTTCGCGCGCGCTGGCGGCGAGGGCAGCGTCCACGATGCCGGCGACGCTCACGGGTAGCTCGCGGGCTAGAGAGTAGAACGACTTCTTGCCATCGCGTCGGTCATTCACGAGCTGGGCTTTACGCAACAGCGCCAGGTGGGTCGAGATGCGCGACTGGGGTAGCCCGAGGATTTCCTGGAGCTCGCCGACCGCCAGCTCGCCGCGGTGCAGGAGATGGAGTATGCGGGACCGGGTCGGGTCGGCTAGGAGGCGCAGGGATTCCCAGGGGTCAGACATGGGGGCAGGTTGGGCAGCGCCGGCGTCCGTGTCAAAAGAGGAAGCCCCGTTTCCGGGGCTTCGTCAGGGGGCCTTTCGATTGGGCGCTTAGCGCTTGTCGACCCAGCGGGTGATGCGGACGACGGTCCAGTTCTCGGCCTTTCCGTTGATGTTCGTCGTGAAGGTCTCACCGGCCTTGTGGTTGAGGAACTGCTTCGCGAGGGGCGAGATGTAGGAGAGGATGTTCTTCTCCGGTTCGCCGTCCCAGGCGCCGAGCAGGTCGTAGGCGATCTCGGCTTGGTCGGAGCCGCGGCGGAGGACCACGCTGGAGCCGACGCTGATGGTGTCCGTGTTGGCTTCCTTGAAGTCGGTGACCTTGGCCTTCTTGAGGATGCCGTCGAGCTCGGCGCGGCGGGCGGCGAGGGTGTCATGGTCCTGACGGGCCATCTTGTATTCGGAATTTTCCTTCAAGTCGCCATGTTCCTTCGCGATCTGGATGGCTTCCTTGACCGCGGGGAGGCGCACCTTGACGATGTCCTCGAGCTCGCGTTCTTTTTCTTCCTTGGAGGCCTTGGAGACGAGGAGTTCCTTTTCCTCGGCCTCGGAGCCGGAATGCTTGGACTTGGCGAGGCGCTGGACGTGCGGCTCGATCTTGGCGAGGCGCGAGAGGAGAGCCTTCTTGGTCATCTCGTCAAAGCCCTGGCTGCTCATCATCGTACGGGTGAGGTCGAAGATGGTCTCGCTGTCGGCCTTCTTGCCGTCTGCAGGGATCAAGATGTTGGCGATGAGCTCCTTGTCCTTGATGAGTTCATTGGCGAGCGGGATACGGGCCGTGGAGTTGGACTCGAGCGACTCGGTGTCGATGGAAGAAAGGATGGCGCCGAGCAACGAGGGGTTGATCAGGCGGCCGACGATGTCGGCGTACTTCTTCGAGTCGCGGTTCTTGATGACCCAGATGATGACCGGAGCGCGCAGTTCGCGGGTCTCAAGCCACTGGGCGAAACGGCTGGAGACGGCGGCGGCGAGTTCTTGGTCGCAGAGGTAGGCAATCGATTCGGAGACGAGCTTGGCGGAGCCGCTCTTGGTGCCGCCGATGTCGCGGTTGCGGAGTAGATCAAAGGCGCGTTCAGACCAGTTGTCGCCGTGATGCGCGCGGACGAGGTCGAGCAGGCTGCGGATCTTCTCGGTGGTGTGAGGGATGTTCAGCGCGACAAAGGCGAGATCGCTTTCGGTGCAGAGGGCGATGATTTCCGAGGCGGTCGGGCTGACGGTCTCGACGTTCTCGACGGCGGAACGGAAGAACTTATCGCGATTCCAGATGCCGCCGAGGATGGCGGGGAGGTTGTCGCGTTTGCGGGCGGTCTCGAGCTTCTTGATTTCCTTGGCGAGGTCGGCGGAGACCTTGTCGAGGTTGGCGGCGGTGGCGGCCGAGCGGGTCTCGGCGGCACCGGCGCCGGCGAGCTCTTCAAGGAGGACGAGCTTACGCTCGAAATTCGGGGCGCTTTCGTACTGGGCGAAAAGATCTTCACCAAGGTCTTTCGGGGCTTCGAGCAGGGCGTACAGGCCACCTTTGCGCTCAGGGACGAGGATGGCACGGTCCTTGCGGAGGGCGGCGCGAGCCTTGGTCCACCAGGCCTTGAAAGAGGTGGCGCGATCCTTGCCGGCAGGCAGGGAGGCGAAGTAGACGCGGTCGAGGTTGGCTTCGAGGGCGTAGGAGGTGCATTCCCCGGTGGGGTATTCAGAGAGGAGGGCCTTCACGACGCCGGCAGGGTCGTTGGCAACCATGTTGGCAATCTCAGCCTTGCTGGTGTCGCCGTAGGCCTTGGCCACGACGCCATTAGGATTGATGACCTCGATCTTACCGAGGAAGAAGGCGGCGTCCATGGCGTGGGCCTTCTTGTTCTGTTCGGGGAAATCGACGGTGAGGCGCTTGGTGGCTTCGTCGTAGGCGCGGATGACTCCGATACCCCAAGCTTGGTGGAGGCAGAAGGCCGGCTGACCCGTGGCGACCAAGTCGATGGCGGCCTGCAGGGAGTTGATTTTACCACCTTGTGGGTTGTGGGCCTTGTTGCTCATTGCAAAAATGGGTTTTGGGGGTAATAATTCTCACTTGCAAGCAGGAAGGCGGGGGGCGTTGGGGTCTATGCCTCGATAGCTCTCCTGACCTGCGTCCCACATGGCCTTTAAGCCCGAAAAACCCTCAATCCACGGCGAAACTCCCGAGACCCTCGGCGAGCGCTTGGTCGCAGACGGCCATCCCCGCTACCGGGCTGGTCAGGTCTTCGAATGGCTCTACCCCCGCCGGGCTGAGACCGCGGAGGCGATGACCAACCTTCCGGCCAACCTCCGGGCCTGGCTTTTGGCCAATTATGACTTCGAGGCGACAAGCCTGGTCCAGCGGAAGTCATCCTCCGACGTCACCCAGAAAATCCTCCAGCGCCTCCGGGACGGCTCCCTCATCGAGACCGTCATCATCCGGGCCCCGATGGAGGGGGTGGGGCAGGAGAAGTCCCGCCGGACGATCTGCATCTCGACTCAGGTCGGCTGCGCCTATGGCTGTAAGTTCTGTGCCTCAGGCCTCGAGGGCTGGAAGCGCGACCTTTCGATCGGCGAGATCGTCTCGCAGCTCGTCCAGGTCTGCCGTATCGAGGACAAGTCGGACCCGGACCGCGCCGCCGAAGGGCTGGCCTCCTTTGATAACATCGTGGTCATGGGCATGGGCGAACCGCTGGCCAACTACGAGAACCTGATGTCGGCCCTGCGCATCGTCAACGCGTCCTGGGGCTTCGGCTTCGGCGCCCGTCGCGTGACAATCTCCACTTCGGGAGTGGTCCCCAAGATCCTCAAGCTCGCCGAGGAGCCGCTGGGTTTCCGCCTCGCCATCAGCCTGCACGGTGCGACCAACGAGGTCCGCAACCAGATCATGCCGGTGAACAAGAAGTTTCCGCTCGAGGAACTCATCCCGGCGGCGAAAGCCTTCGCCCGCAAGCATGGCCGGATGCTGACCTTGGAGTTCATCCTCATCGAGGACATCAACGACTCGCTCGATCAGGCCAAGAGGCTCGCGGTCATCGCCCGCGAGCTCCACGCGCACGTGAATCTTATCCCCTATAATAAGGTCGAAGGTCTGCCCTGGGTTCGCCCCTCCCTGACCCGCCAGGATCGTTTCGTGAAGGAACTCCGCGGGCTCGGCGTGACGGCGACGCTCCGTCGAGAGAAGGGGCACGATATCGACGCGGCCTGCGGTCAATTAAGGCTACAGACCGAGAAAGCCGAGGCCGGCGGTGCTTCGCCGCCGCCTGCGGCGGCTTAGTCCGTCAACGCGGCCGCGAAGGCCTTGCGGTCAGGGGCCTTGAAGAAGGCCGTACCCGCGACGAACGTATCTGCGCCTGCCTCGTGGCAGCGCCGGCCAGTCTCGACGGTGATGCCACCGTCGACCTCGAGGCGGAAGTTTGCGCCGCGCTGCGCGCGTTCGGCGGCGATGAAGCGGATGCTGTCGAGGACGGAAGGGATGAACGACTGCCCGCCGAAGCCGGGGAAGACCGTCATGCAGAGCACGAGGTCGACGGAGTCGAGGTAAGGCAGCACGCGGCGCGGATCGGCGTCAGGGTTCATCGCGATGCCGGCGGATAGGCCCGTGGCCTTGATCGCGGCGAGGGTCTTGGCGACGTCATGGTCGGCCTCGATATGCACCGTGAGGCGTTCGGCTCCAGCCTTGGCGAAGGCTTCGACGTAGCGGTCAGGATGAGTGAGCATCAGGTGCACGTCGAAGTGCAGCTTGGTCAGCGGACGCAGGTCGGCGACGACCTGTGGGCCGAAGCTAATATTGGGCACGAAGTGCCCGTCCATGATGTCGATATGCAGCCAGGTCAGGCCGGCTTCTTCCACCGTGCGGACGCCCTGCGCGAACGCGCCGTGGTTGGCGGCGAGTAAGGAGGGGGCGACGACGGCGGGGTTCATGCTTACCAAGCGGTGGTCGCGGCTTCGCGAATCTGCGCGGCGATGTCGCCGAAGAGCGTCGGTCCAAGGCTGAGTTCTTCGGCCGCGGGATCACCGGAGACCTGCAGGGTTGCGATGGAGCGGAAGAGGCGGTCCTTGAAGAGCACGCGCTTGCCGCCGTCGGTCGTCAGGGTGCAGCGTACCTCGAAACTGACGCGGTAGCTCGTGTAGGCGTAGGCGTCGCCGGTCTTGGTGGTGAAGCCGTCGCGCTGGTAGCGCGTGACTTCGGTCTCGAGGATGGCTTCGCCGGAGCCGACCTTCACGCGAGGGTCGCCCGCGAGAGCTTCGAGAATCTTGCCATGCAGCACGACGTGCGTGCCAGTGCGCGCGGTGGAGTTTCGGATCGGCGCGACTTCGATGGTACGGAAAGCAGGTTTAGGTCCGCCGAGATGGTAGGCGGAGCAACCGGCGAGGACGGTGACGGCGAGCAGCGCGAGGAAGCGGTTCATCGGCGATCGCCTCCCGTGGCGGGCTTTGACTCTTCCTTCTTGAAGCCGAGCGAATCGAGGTCTCCACCGACGGCCTGGGGCTTGGTTTCGGCTGCGGTGCGCGGACGCGGAACGGTGCCGAGCAGTCGATCAGCGAAGGTCTTCGGAGGGGTGGGGTCCTTCAGGATCCGGGCGAGGAGTTCCTCGGCTTCCTTCGAGGCGGCCGACTCCGGCGCGATGTTGCGACAGGCGTTGGCCATCAGTTTGGCGGCTTCCGGATTATTGCGGTCGAAGAAGTAGAACTTAGCGAGGTTTAGGCGGGCGCGGGCGGCGCGGTCGCGCAGAAGGGCGATCTGTTCGATGGCCTGTTTCGCGCGCGGGTCGTTGGGGAATTGGTCGGCCAGCGTACGCCAGTGGTCGGCGGCTTCGATCGTGGTAGCCTGGTCCCAGGCCGGACCGAGTGACTCCTTGGCGCGCATCGTGGCGAGCATCTCGAGGGCTTCGGCGGAGAACTTCGAGGTCGGGTAGTCGCTGACGAGACGTTCGAGCGCTTCGACCGTTTTGGCGGTGTTGCCACGTTCTTGGCCGAGGCGGGCGGTGCGGATAAGGCATTCGTCGGCGTACGGGCCGTTGGGCGCGAGGCGCAGCGTCTTCTGCCAGAGGGCGAGAGCGCCTTCGGGGTCACGGAACCAGGGGAACCAGCCGCCGAGCTTGCGGCGTTCGCCGGCGGCGAGACGGTTCGCGATCTCGAACTGCAGCTTCACGGCTTCGCCGAAGCTAGCGAAGCTGGAGTGGCGCGCGTAGAGGTCGTCGATCAGCTCGGTGGCGGTTTCGAATTCATGGCGCGCGGCATGCAGGCGGGCGCGCTCAAGGATGGAGACGGCTTCGGCTTCGGTGCCGGCGTTGGCTTCGCCGATGATGGACCATTCCTTGATGGCCGCGCCTTCGGCTCCGGCTTCGGCGGTCCGGGACGCGTGGTCCATCGCGAGCAGCACGATGTTCTGACGCTCAGCGGGAAATACGTCGCTGGTCGTGCCGGCTTTGAGGCGCCACGAGCCTTCGAAGCGGAGGTACTCCGCGTGGGCGATGGGGCCGAGCAGGAGCGCGACGGCGAGGAGGGGTTTAGCGAGGTGGTTCATGCCAGCGGAGAAGGGTTGCGCCCCAGGTGAGACCGGCGCCGAAGGCGACGATGAGGACGAGGTCGCCGTGCTTGATCTTGCCGTCTTTCCAGGCTTCTTCAAGCGCGAGGGGAATCGAGGCCGCGGACGTGTTGCCGTAGTGCTCGAGGTTCGAAGGGAAACGGTCCATGCCCACGTTGAGCTGGCTCGCGACGGCCTCGAGGATGCGGCTGTTGGCTTGGTGCGGGATGAACCAGGCGACCTGGGCCGACGTCACGTCGCACTTGGCGAGGACGCGTTCGCAGGATTCCGCCATCACGCGTACGGCGTGACGGAAGACTTCCTTGCCGTTCATTCGCAGGAAGTGCTTACCATCGCGCAGGGAGTCGGCCGTCGCCGGGGCGGCGGAGCCTCCGCCGACGCAATGCAGGAGCTCGGCGTTATTGCCGTCAGCACCGAGCAGATTGCCGAGCAGGCCGACGTTCTTCTCTGAAGTGGTCTCGAGTAGGACGGCGCCGGCGCCGTCGCCAAAGAGCACGCAGGTCGTGCGGTCCGACCAATCGACGACGCTGGAAAGTTTCTCGGCGCCGACGACGAGGACGCGGCGATAGGCCCCCGAACGCATCATGTCCTTGGCGACCTGGAGGGCGTAGACGAAACCGGAGCAGGCGGCGGAGACGTCGAAACAAGGAATGTCACGGCGGAGGCCGAGCTTGGCCTGAAGGAGGCAGGCGGTGGACGGGAAGGGGACGTCCGGCGTCATCGTGGCGACGATGAGCAGGTCGACATCGGCAGGGGTCAGGCCGGCACGTTCAAGGGCCTTGGCGGCGGCCTTCGCGCCCATGTCCGAAGGGTTTTCCCCGGGGGCGGCGATGCGGCGTTCGGCGATGCCGGAGCGGGTCTTGATCCACTCGTCGGAGGTGTCCACCATCTTGGACAGTTCGGCATTGGTGAGCTTGCGTTCTGGAGTGTGGACCCCGATGGCCCGAATGAAGACTGAAAGCTCAGCGCTGCTCATCGATGCGTGAGAAAAGACCCCTTGGGCAGGGAAGGGAACACAAAAACCTCAGGCTTCCTCCGGGGTGGAGGAAATGACCGCATTCGCCTCGGCCAGCGAGGTTAGCATACGATGTCCGGCGCCGTGGCCAAGGGCTTCCAGGCCGAGTCGGATCGCGCTGGCGATGCCTTGGCGATTGCTCGATCCGTGGGCCTTCATGACGAGTCCGGTGAGCCCGAGCAAAGGCGCTCCGCCGTAACGTTCCGGCTTCAGTTTGCCTTTGAGGTCGCGCAGGAGGGGGAACATGGCGATGCCCCCGGCCAGGTAGACCGGATTACTCTTCACCTTGCTGCCGACCATGTCGCGGACCATGTACACGAGGCCTTCGAGGGTCTTGAGGATCACGTTGCCCGTGAAGCCGTCGGTCACGACGACATCGCAGGCGTCGCCGAAGACGTCGAAGCCTTCGACGGGGCCGACGTAATTGATACGGTCGCCCATGGCCTTCAGGAGGGAGTGGGTACGATTGATGCGCGGGCCGCCTTTGCCTTCTTCGGTGCCGACCGAGAGGAGGCCGACGCGTGGGCTGACAATGCCAAGAGCGCTCTGGGCGTAGATGGAACCGAGGACGGCGTTATGCACCATCTGGGCGGGCGTGGCCTCGGGGTTGGCACCCACGTCGAGCATGATAAAATGGCCTTCACGGCGCGGCATGATGGCCGCGAGGGCGGGGCGTTCGGCGCCTTCCATCGGGCGGACCTTGATGGTGCCGGCGGCGACGAGGGCCTTGGTGTTTCCGGTCGAGACGACGGCGTCGACTTCGCCGGCTTTGAGCATCTCAAGGGCGATCACCATTGAAGAATCACGCTTCGACTTCAGTACGGCCATCGGGGCGTCGTCGGGAGCGACGATGCTGGCGGCGTGGCGGAAGCTGACGCGGCTGTTCTTCAGCGCACGATGCTCGATCGCGAGCATGCGCAAATTATCTTCATGGCCGACTAGGACCAGACTGTCTTCTGGCCCGATGATGCCTTCCTTGAAGGCGAGGGCGGCGGCGGCCACGGCTTCCGAAGGGCCCATATCGCCGCCCATGCAATCCAGGGCGATACGATGACCTTTCTTCGGAGGGGCGTCGCTCATGAGGTCGGGCTAAGCCCGGGGAGGAGCTTAAGCTCCGGTGTCCAGCACCTGACGGCCGCGGTACTTGCCCGTGGTGGGGTCGACGCGGTGGGAGCGGCGAAGAGCGCCGGATTCGCCATCTTTGACGAGTTTCGGGGCGCGGAACTGGTTGGCGGCGCGACGGAGTCGGCTGCGGCGTTTGGACTGTTTACGTTTCGGATTGGCCATGGTTCTACGCTGGGATGAGGGTCGGTTCTACCCCTCCCGCCCCCTCGGTCAAGCCCCCTTTCCATTCCCTTGCGATTGTGGGCGGGTTTGTTTGGCTGGCCTGATGCCCGGCCA
>Ga0209299_1000674_pt1 | contig 19303 bp, 23 predicted proteins | sample S_140806_MF_Meta_FD_187326 | JGI IMG/M metagenome (GOLD analysis project Ga0209299, IMG submission 187326) | Freshwater microbial communities from Lake Simoncouche, Canada to study carbon cycling - S_140806_MF_MetaG (SPAdes) (version 2) | ecosystem: Environmental > Aquatic > Freshwater > Lake ...
TCGTGCAATTCAAAGCCAAACTCCTCACATAGCTCGACCACATCATCAAGGGTCGGGATCAGCCACGAAAGGCCACCAGTGAGGGGGACTCCACCGGGCAGGGTGGGCGTCACCACCCCCTCCGGCTTGGGCTGGGCTAGGGCGGCGCGGGCGCGGAGGACCACATCAGGATGCACAACGTAGTGGGCGCTGGTCTGCTCAGCCCATTCCAGTAGCTCAACGCACAGGGCGCGGAAGTCAGTCATTGTTGGGTCCATGTGGTTGGAATGTTGCCTTCGCACCAGATAAAGCCATGCCTCTCGGCCCATTGCGCATACGTGATCGACCGAGGGGCCCGACTCAACTTGACATCTGCTTTCATGAAACAGATCCTTATGTCCAGGCCTGGATGCTGTGCCTTGACGGCCAGCATCTTGCGCCTGTCATCTGAGTCGAACAACCCCTTGGTCTCCACGATCACGCCATTGGGCAACACAAAGTCCGGGGTGTAAACCGCAGAGATGGTGTACGCCAGGGCCTGCACCTCGTACCCGAACTGCAAGCCACGGGCCTTGAGGCTGGCTGCTACTGATGCCTCGAACTTGGATCGGTACCGATTAGAAGTCGAACCCTTCGTCCGGTGCTGTTGTCCCTGTCGCGTCGAACGGGACATTGGACGACGCCTCGCCGGACGACCAGCCACCGGCTTCTTCTTGGAACCCAAAGCCTTCGGCTGATCCACCAGATTCCACCAGGTCGAGGATTTGCACAGCCTTCAGCCGCAGCGTGATGCCGGCACCCAGGGCAGGTTGGTAGAAGGGGCACGCCTCGAACGACACACGACCAGTGGTGCCGGACCACATGCCACGCAGGGCTTCACGATCCTTGACCGGCGCACCGCTTGCATCAAAGAGAGCGGGTACTGCGGACCAAGAGCGACCGTCACGGTCCATTCCCTTTGCTTTCATCTTCACGCTGATGGTGAAACAAGGCTTGCCGTCAATGTCCTCGTACCCATAGCTGGGGTCAACAGCTTTAAACTTTTGGCCAGGGGCCTGGGCCTTGAGACTGGCCTTGTGTGCCTCGAACAAAGCGTCGAGTTGGTCGGCCAATGTGCCCGCATCCTCTGCTGGGATCACAGCGGTCACTTTGTAGTGACCCTCTGCGCTGAACTTGGTCTCGGGTTCAATCAGCTTTGGGTACTTGAGGATTGCTTTAGGGGTGGTGAGGCGAAGTTTGTCGATGTACTGGAAGTTGTTCATGTGACGAAGTAGTCAGCGTTGTTTACAAGTTGGGAGTCGAACCCACCAAGCACGGGTCTTGGCGGGAGTTTGGCCTGTACGTCCGGTGGTAACTGGGCTACAAGCTCATCAGCGATGGGCGTGAACCAGTCTCGGGAGTACATGCCAGCAAAGGTACTGCGGATAATGGTCCGAAGTGTGGCCATCTCTGCTGGCGTCGTAGCAAAACAGTCATGGATTCCACCAAGGTTCCGCACGCCAGCGGCGTGGGCCTCGATGGTGACAGCAGCCATGTGGCTAGCGTCAAGACTGTGGATCACGTTAGGGCTAAGCCCGTTACCCATTCGCTTAGGGTTGAGCTCGGTCGGTTGATGGTTGGTGAGCAGATCCATCGGCACAGACGACAGGTGGTACAGGCGCACCCGGACCCCGCTGTAATCCCAGTATTCCTGGATGACGGGCACCCCCGAGGGTGAGGTCCAACGCAGGGCCAGGCCCAGCTTGCCGGCCGCCTTGCCCACCTTGCGGAACCAGGACATGGCTGCCTTGGCTGGTGCAATGAGGGCCGACGTCTCCCGGTACAGGATTGTCGCCATGTAATGGTGGCTGGACATGGCCCCTTTCTTGAAGCACCAGCTATCCCGACCAAGCACCTCCTCCGCCCGTTCACTGGCCCACCCGTGACAAAAATTAACGACAGCTTGTCTCGTTGCCGAGTACGGAATCGTCATCACCACAGGCTTGGCCAACGTGCGGTCAGGGCTCAGCTGTAGCCACCTGGTCGCGTGCTCAATGCCGGCCGCGGCATCAGCTCGAACCAGTCCAAGCACCCGCTCAAGCACCACCGAATAGATGTCCCGAGGGGCTTCGCTTGGGGTCAGGTTCACAAGGGATGCCATCTCCTCCGACCTAAGAAGGGCTGAGTAATGCTGGATACCCGAGCATGTGCAGTCGAGTACAACTGGGTGATGGCACACCCAGCCGTAGCCGTGATGGCTGAACTGCTGGTATGCCCGGCAAAACGCAAGGAATTGCCATGGGTCCTTGGCCCCAGCCCAGAACTCTTGGTTGCACCAAGGCTCCCGGCCCACTGCCTCGATTTCTGACTGGTGCTCATGCACCCAGTCGATCCTCCCCTTCCACGTCAACTTGTTGTGTCCATAAACATTGGCCCCATGGACGCGGAGCCAATCCGCTTCGGCTTCGGTGTTGATCGGGGTGCCGTTAGCGAATAACAATAACGACCGACCGACGTCGTTTGCTTGGGGCTGCAAGAACGGGGGCCTGTAATAAAACCTACCCCTGAAATCACATTGCACCGGGAAGTACAGCACCGGCTCGTCGAGCAACCGACGCGCCACCCATAACTGCTTGGCTGTCGTGAATCTTTTGCCGGACTCTCGATCATTACGGTCATGGAGGCGCTTTGCTGTGATCCGCCAGGCGGTGACGTCGTCGTGGTCATCAGGTAGATGTTTGGGGTACGGCGGAATCGGGTGACCACTACGGGGTAACAAGCAACCAATGGATAGGCTCTTGTCCCAGGCGTGGTTGATCTGATCTAACACCCAGCCATTGATGCGCCAGCCGACACCTTGCTGGTGGTTAGCTGCCACCATGAACGCATCAAACTCTGACGATCCAGCTGCGATGAGATCGTTGTTGTCCTTGAACAACGTGTTACCCGGCAACCCTTCAGTCCAATAGCCACCAGTAAATGGATCAGTCCAGTCCTTGGGCGGGATGACTGTCGGCAACGCAAAGGGGCACAGCAATCGCTGTTGATCTTCTGCGTTGCGGATCCAATCCAGTGCCGCTTGTGTAGCACGCACACGCTTGATAGTGCGCATTGCACCTCGATCCTGGTAGACCTCGATCAGTCCGGTGTGTTGCTCGACCAGGTGGACAAGGAACACACCAACACTGAGCTTCTCTTGTGGTGTCCAGATCTCTGAGTTCTTCATGCGCATTGCATCCGCACGTTTCAACCTGAACCGACGACGCACCCGTTGGTGGGACTTCAGTTCGTACTCAGATGCTCTGGCCAGCATGGTCTCAAGCCACAGCCGTTCAGCCAACGCATAGGCAAGGGCCTGGAACTTGGGGGCTTGGGTCAACTGGTCAATGATGACCCGCATGGCCACGGCTGCGACCTTGTGGGGGGCAAGTTGCAGCAGCGGCCCCATGTGGGCGTAGCCATGACCAGCCCGGCCATCACGCATCGCGTGCCTGTGTTTACGCAGATCCCTAATGATCCGATCCACACCCATAGCGGCAAGCACATCGCCGTGATTCGACAAGCTCTCCATGCCATGCTCACGGCGCTTATTCATCCGACTTGAGAATGCGTCGGCGCCGATCTGCAACATCTCGCGCTCAAGGGCAAGTTGGTCCTTATGATTTGCCACGCGCCCAGCCTTCCTTAAAGCTGACCCAAGCGACATCACGACGAGCTGGTGCTAAGTCACACGCCTTGGCCCATGCCTCAAACGCAACAAGGGCTGGATCTGGGCCTGGAATGCCCAGGTCTTGAGGCATAAACGTCCAATACACGGTGCCCGGAAAGTACGGACAATTCCAAGATGCAACGTACCAACCGTGACCCTTGGCGTACCAAAGGACCTGCCCCTTGGCGTTACCACTATCCTTGGTTGGTGGGTTGGTTGCGGGATACACGTTCTGCCAGATTCTGGCAGGTTGATTAACATGATTCTTGGAAACCATGGTGATTTTAGTAGCTGTTGGATAACGATTAGCCGCAAACTTTGTAGCTTCTTTGCGTGATGTGGCACGTAACCACTCACGCATTGGCATCATGCCGGCAAACTCCACGACTATTTCGTAAAGCTGGGCATTAGGATCAGTAGTTCTACTGATGCCGTCGCCTAAGTTTGCCTTCTCTTCCTCGCGCCACAACATGACATGGCCTCCGGGTTCAATCATTAAAATGCTCCAACCTATTGGCCACCAGTTGTGCGTAGCCAGCGATGTCACGCCAGTGATCAGGTTCCTCTGGGTTGCCAGCAATGATGCGCCCGATCTTTTGTGCAATCATGTCGAGTGTCTCTTGCATGTCGTCGTCAAGCTTGACATCAAGATCAGCAACGTGATGCCTGATCACGCGCTTTAAGTCTTGCGTGATAGAAGCATGCAAAACATAGTCTCCGTGGGTCTTCTCCCTTTCTGCAAGCAGTGTGTTGATGTCTGTTGTCATGCTGCCTCGGGTGGTGGTGGTGTTGAACCTTTGAGTTTGAACCGTTGTGCTTGTTGCCGATCACGACGACCGGCCTCGGTCAAGGTGAACCCACCAGAGATGGGCCTAACCAATCCCGACACTTGCAACAACTTAAGTTGATCCTTGATGTCATCACTAAATGGTTTCAATGGACTTGGGAAAGTCCGATACATATGGTCCAATAAATCTGAACGTAGCTTTGCTGCAGCCAACGCATTCATGGTCATGGCGATAGGGCAGGGGCAGGGCAGGGCAGCGGCACAAGCTCGACCCAGTCGTCGGGCGTGGCGGCCGCGGCCTGCTCTCGCAAGGACTGGGCCAGGGTGTGATCGCCGTTAGCAAAGGCCGCAGCTGCAGCCATAAGCAACGCTTGAGGGTCGGGGTCCATGGTGAGGTGGTGGTGGATAAAAGGGGCCCGGCAAGGGGCCCCGGGTGGGTCAGCTAAGCAGCAGGGCCAGGCCTAGCGCTGTCGTTAGTGCTGCAAGAACAGCCCGCTGTTCTCGTAGGTCTCGCAGTTGGCGTGCTTGGCTGTGGCTGTGGCCGGTCGCTACTTCCAGAATGGCCGCCTTGGTATCCCGTGGGGATAGGGCGACCGGCGCCGGCATTGGTTGGTGGACGGCATGCACTAAGGCGCGGCCCAAGGCGCGGCCCAGATCATCAAGGTCTTTCATTGGTTTAGTGGTGGTGGTGGTGGTGGTGGATGAAAGGGGCACCAATGGCCCCTCCCTGCTGGCTTCAGTTCTCCAGCTGTTTCAAGCACTGATTCAGCGCAGACCATGCTCGGCCGCGGATGTCGTCCGCTTCGACCCGGGCCTGATTGGTGATGATCTCAGCCCTAGTCTTCGCCTCCCGTAGGGTTCGCTCGATATCGAGCCGGATCTCGTTGCACCTGGCCTCTGTATCGAGGCGGTGTTGAGTAGCGATGCGGTACTGGTCCGCTGCACTCAATGGGGCTATGTCGGCCCGCACCTGATCAGCTAATTGATCAAAGGCATCCAGTAGCCAAGGCCCTAGGTAGGAGTCGGGCCCTAGTCGGTCGATCAAAGCCCGCAGGCCCTCTAGCTCTTCTGTTTTGGTAGGGGTGGTGATCATCATGGTCCTGGGTATTGAATGAGGGTTGAGCGGTCAGGAATTGCGCTATAGCGGGCGGCAGGTTGGCCGAGTTGGGCCAGGGCCACCATCCAGAGGACGGCAGACCCCACCCATGCGGCCCCTGCTAGCAGCAGGGTTCGGTTCATCGGGTCAGGCGGTCCAATTGAATCCCAACCATTGCAGCTTTTAACCAGTCGTTAGCCTCCCTAAGGGTCACCCCATAAACCAGACCCGTACATCCGCCGGCATCGTTAGCAATTTGGCAAACGTTATGGGTGCCGCTCTGAGCCACAATATGGATGCAACCAATTTGTGAAACATAGCGACCTGACGTTTCATCAATGGCATAGGTCTCAATTGGCAGGCCAAGCATTCCATTGAGACGCCTGGCCATCTCATCCGCTTGCTTGCGCGTAATTCGGTTCATGATTTGCTCCAGAGATGTTCTGTTTTTAATTGCAGAGCTGGCTTGCGCCGTGCTGCCCCGTGACCCTAGGCAGGCAAGGGTCAGCACCTAGCGCCATTACGGGCAAATAGTTGCAAATCTTTATAATTGCGTTTCCCGATGGAGACACAGGGGAACATGGGCGCGATGGGCACCTATGGGCGCCTCGAGCACCTATAGGCCCCACGATCGCCTATGGGCACCTTGGGCGCCTCGAGCACCTATGGGCAGACTTTGGCAGGCGGGGCAATACTCCACCGGTGCCCCCTCAGTGAGAATGGTTCCCATTTCCGACCCTGATCCCCTGGCCACCCATGTCCCCCTGTGTCCAGCCATTGCGTACCTGCACCTCTCACAGGTACGCAATGGCCCCAAGCCCCTTGGCACGACTGAGGTTTTGCCCTGCCCACTGGCCACACTGGACAGGCCCTGGACAGGATAAGCCCCCCCCTGGCCCCATAGGGTCCCGGCCAGACCCCCCAGCGGGGGGGACCGCCGGCCCACGCCCTATACGTAACCCCCTCAAATTTTTCCACCTAAATCTCACCTAAATTCCACCTAAATCTCACCTAAATCTCACCTAATTTTTTCACCTAAATTTCACCTTTCCATTTAAACCTTGCCTTATTTAAACTTTTCCACCAAAGAATCACTTTTACCCATCCTCCACTGGACGACGTCTCCCATAATTCAATACTGGTAGATACTGGTAAATATAGGTAGATATAGGTGTCTATGGTTGACTATGTATTTCTTTTATTATTATCAATAACAACAATACATGGTTAGCCATATTCTCCCTTGGTTAACCATGTATCGGTATTAACTTACCTCCTAACCGCTCTCCTTCGGAGAGCTATTTATCCTTAGGTGACCATAGTTAACCATAGGGGGGGTATCCCCCCTATCTATACGTACGCACACATATGTACTACTGGCCCCTAGGTCCTACCATTGGACCCATCAGCCCCTTACCCCCATGGGTCGTTCTAACGATTCCGAAGCCTCCAAGGTCCTGTCGGACCTCCACACTGACCTTGCCTGGCACCTGAAGTCCAGGTTGGACGATGGGTCGATCAGCACCGCTGAGCTCAACATCCTTCGTCAATTCCTCAAAGACAACGGCATCTCAGCTCAGCCTGTTGCTGGCACAGATTTTGGGGACTTAGTGGCATCCTTGCCAGACATGGATAAGATTGTGCAGATGCCCAGGCGCAAGGTCGCCTAATCCCCCATGGCCGATCCTGCTGACATCCCATCTGGGTTCTACATCTCGACCGCCACCAACAACACGGTGGCAGCTGCACCTGCCATTGGCATTGGTCCCGCTGGGTTTGGCACTGTGACTCAGCTGACCTCCAAGACCACTGGGGTCACCATCAACGCCAAGGCTGGTGTTATCACGACCCACGCCGCAGCTTTGGCTGCCAGCACGGCCATCCAGTTCACGATGACCAACAGCGCCATCAGCGGCACTGACGGCATTGTTGCCAACTGCGGCACTGGTGGTACGGCTGGTTCGTACCAGACCCACGTCGTCTCCGTTGGGGCTGGCACTGCTGTGGTCCGCTTGTCGAACACCAGCGCTGGGTCCCTGTCGGAAGCGGTGACGATCAATTTTGTGGTCATCGACACGTACGCCAGCTAAAACACCGCCATGAGCACACCAATCGTCACCACCCTGGGCACCCTGACTGCCGCAGGGGTCACCGATTTCCAGGCCCTGGGTCCCCAGGACAACATCGTGTTCCAGGTGACGGTGGCCACCATCGGCACCAATGTCGTGATTCGGCTAGAGGGGTCTTTGGACGCCATAAATTGGTTCAATCTCGACACGGCTGAAGCTGACACCACCTTGACCGCTAACGGCACCACGGCCTACGCGGTGACCCAAGCGCCCGTGCCGTACGTCAGGGGCCGCTTGGTGAGCCTTTCAGGGGGCTCTCCGAGCGTCGTCTTCAAGGCGGCCCTTTCCACTGCCATCTGATGATGAGGACAGACCCATGAAGCAACTTATTGGTGGTGGTGGTGGTGGTGTCGGCGAGCCTGGCCCTGCGGGTTCTGTCTCCGCAGCAGGCTCAGGTACAGCCGCAGCTCCTGGCATCGCGTTTGCGTCGGACCCCAGCACTGGCATCTACAACCCCGGTGCATACCAACTAGCCATCTCAACTAATGGAGTTGGGCGGTTGTTTGTTGACGCGAGTGGGCGGGTAGGTCTGGGGACTTCTGCGCCTGCGGCTCAATTTGTTGTTGGCTCAGGGAATACTCTTTTAGGTCACAACACGCTTGATAACTACGGTGGCAGAGTAGACGTTCGTTCGGCTTATTCAGTAAGAACCGCAAACGTACCAACACAACTGTTTGTTGCCGATTCAGCGGGAAGTCAATTAATCGATACAGGCGGCGCGATTGATTTAGGTGGATACCAGGATACATTTAGCCGTGCATATAGTTACGCTCGTATCCAAGGTCTTGCTACCGCATCATCTGGCGCTGGCGGTTATCTAAGCTTTGTGGTTCTAAATACAGGCGGTGCTTTAATAGAAAGAGTTAGAATTAATTCCGCAGGCAACGTAGGGATTAACACTACTAGCCCGGCCTTTGCATTGGATTGCAGAGGTACAATTTATTCTTCAGTTGCATCAGGAACTGCAAACTATATTCTGGGTGATTCCACAAACGGCACTCAGTCTAGCATTAGGACAAGTAATAATAATTTAATTTTTTCTAACGATGCCAGCACCGAACGCCTCTACATCGACAGCTCCGGCAGGCTCTTAGTTGGTACGTCTAGTGCGCGTAATGTTGCGTATGGTAGTGCTTCCTTAATCCAAACAGAAATAACAAACAGCTTTGCATTTAGTGCTGTTCAAAACTCCAATAACGCAGACGGTTGCGCTATTTCTCTAGGTAAAAGCAGGGGCACTGCTATTGGAGGCACAACAGTCCTCAACAACAACGATGATATTGGAATCATTGCTTTTGCTGGCGCAGACGGAACTGATGTCGAAACACAAGCAGCAACAATTCGTTGTGAGGTAGACGGCACCCCCGGCGCTAACAACATGCCAGGCCGCCTAGTGTTCTCCACTACTGCAGACGGCGCCGCAAGTCCGACGGAGCGGATGAGGATCGACTCCTCAGGCCGTGTAGGCATAGGAACTTCTGGGCCTAGCACACTTCTGCATGTAATTAAAACAAACAGTGGGGCTGACTCTGAAACTGTTCTTATCCAAAACAGAGCCGATGCAAGCGGCACAACGGCCAGCATTTATTTCTCCACTAATACTGCGGGTACGGGTTTCGAGCGCTCGGCTGCAATTAAAGCTATTTGTCCTGCAAGTTCTTCAAATGCTAACGATCTTGCGTTTTATACAAATATCACTGGCAATACGCCTGTAGAGCGACTGCGCATCGACTCCGCAGGCAACGTAGGGATTGGCACTACTGCCCCTGGGGCGATCCTGCACACAGTCAACAGGTCCGCAGGCGCGGCAACAGTTGGGGCATTCATCCAAAACTCCAGCCTTACGGCAGGCACGGAAGTCCGCTTAGGTTTTGCGCCTAATACTAATGTTGTTGCAGATAATCGTTATTCATGGATTGGTGCAATAAATAGCACTGGTTCAACTGATTCTTCTCTTACATTTGCAACCACTCCTGGAGGCACAGGCGCAACAGAAAGGATGCGGATTAAGAGCAATGGCATCATCAACTTTTCCAACGCCCCCACCTATGCCGATAATACCGCTGCCACCATTGGCGGCCTAGCTGTTGGTGATGTATATAAAACGGTCCTAGGCGTTTTGATGATCCGGTTTTGATTAGTCACCTTCCCTAAGCGAGTAGTCAACGCCACTACTAACCCCGTGGATTTCCACGGGTTTGCTACAATCAACCTGTACATCTCATTCGTTATGACAACCGCATTCACCTGGGCCATTGCAAACTTGGAACGCGAAACCGCAGATGGTTTTGTGTTTACCGCTCATTACACCATTTCAGCCAAAAGTGCCGCTTATTCAGCAGGTGCCTATGGCAGTATTGGGTTTGAGCGTCCTGACAATTTGATTCCTTTTGCTGACCTTACCGAAGCTCAAGTCATTAGCTGGGTACAGGAAGCCCTTGGTGCCGATAAGGTAGCCGAAATCGAAGCAGCTCTTCAGTCACAACTTGATGAGCAAGCTGCGCCAACCAAAGCTGCTGGAGTGCCCTGGAGCACTATTACTGCTAAATAAGCACCGCCAATGAGCATCGCCTGGCTTGGTCTTCCAGAACCTCTTTGTTCTGACTTCAGGTTTTGGCTGGTCTTGGTTTGGCGTCATCTAAGCCTGCCGGACCCAACCCCCATCCAGCTCGACATCGCTGCGTACATGCAGCACGGTTCCAAGCGCCGCATTGTCGAAGCGTTCCGGGGCGTCGGTAAGTCCTGGATGGCCGCGGCCTACGTGCTGTGGCTGCTGAGGGGCAATCCTCAGCTCAAGATCATGGTGGTGTCGGCCTCCAAGACCAGGGCCGACGATTTCACCATGTTCTGCTTGCGGTTGATCCGTGAAATGCCGATGCTCCAGTGCCTGGAGCCAGACCGGGAGGAGCAGCGATCTGCGGTGAACCGGTTTGATGTCAGGCCCGCCATTCCGGACCAAAGCCCATCGGTCAAAGCTGTGGGGATCTTTGGGCAACTGACTGGGTCCAGGGCCGACTTGATCTTGGCTGATGACGTGGAGACACCGACGACGTCGTGGTCTGTTGGCATGCGGGAGAAGCTTCTGGCCGCCGTGGGTGAGTTCAACGCCATCTTGAAGCCCGGCGGCGAGATCATGTTTCTGGGCACGCCCCAGACGGAAGAGTCGGTCTACAACAAGTTGGGCCAACGCGCCTACGAAGTGCGCATCTGGCCGGCCCGCTACCCAGAGAAGCCGGCTAAATACGGGGACCACTTGGCCCCGGTCGTTGCAGAAGGGTGCCCGGACCATACCGGCCAGCCGACGGACCCAGGTCGCTTCAGCGAGATGGACTTGTTGGAGCGGGAGACGTCGTACGGCCGGTCGGCCTTTGCCCTGCAGTTCCAGCTGGACACCAGCCTCAGTGACGCTGAGCGGTTCCCATTGAAGCTGGCGGACCTGATGGTCCTCGAGGTGTCGGATCATGCCCCAGAGAAGCTGGTGTGGAGCTCTGGAGTCGAGTACCGCATCAGTGACTTGCCGGTGGTGGGCTTTAACGGCGATTACTACTACCGGCCGGCCTACATCCATGGCACCTGGTTGCCGTTTCAGGGTTGCGTCATGTTCATTGACCCTTCCGGCCGGGGCCTGGACGAGACCGCATACGCGATCGTGGCCCATCTCAATGGGAACTTGTTCCTGTTGGAATCCGGTGCGTTCCGGGACGGCTACACAGAGCCCGTTCTCCAGGGCCTAGCGGCGGCTGCAAAGCGCCAAAAGGTAAACCTGATCCTCCTGGAGGACCAGTTTGGCCAAGGCATGCTGGAGTCCTTGCTGAAGCCGTATCTGCAGGTGCAACATCCATGCACCATTGAAGCTGTCAGGTCCAATGTGCAGAAGGAGCGCCGCATCATTGCGGCATTGGAACCCGTCTTGAACCAGCACCGGCTCATTGTCAGCCGATCCGTCATCGAGGGGGACGCCAAGGCCCGTGAAGACGAAGCGGTTGAAAAGCGCCTGGCGTACCAGTTATTTCATCAGCTGACCCATTTGACGGGTGACCGTGGTTGCTTGGCCCACGATGACCGCCTCGACGCTTTGGCTGGTGCCGTCCAATACTGGAACGAGTCGTTGGCCATTGATGAAGACCGTGCGATCAGGGAGCGGCAATCGGAACTCTGGGACCTGGAGCTTCAGGCGTACCTGGGCGACCTGGAAGGGGCGCTGGACCGAACTCTTCTGGGCGGGAGCCTTACAGATCTTGCTGCAACCCCTGCGGCCATGGGTTGGATCAGGGCCAGGTCGTAAAAAACCCAACGCCCGGGCCTGGGTGATCCGGTTGCCGGGTTTCTTCATCAAGCGGAACGGCGCCATGGAGCCCGGATCCTTTCAGACTGTCGTCATGGCAGAGACAGAAGCCATGGCATGGGAAGTTGCCATGGCTTCAGATGTCTGGGAACGTATTCCGTGGGAAGTAAGCGATGTGCAAGTTTTCCCAAAGATCCCCTTGAGTCTTCCCGATGACCACCATTCGCCTTGCAAACGCAGCTAAGCACGATCAAGGCCTGCCACATCAGCTGGCGGCTTGGAATGCGCTTCAAGAAACCTTGACGGCCAAGCAGGTCAATGACTTTGCGGAGTTGTACCGAGCCGCTCCGCCCGCCAAGCAATCCTCGACGGATCGCTTGCTGTCGGTCAAGTGGCAGAGCCAGCTGGATAACAAGTCCGGCACTGGGTACCGGGAGTGCTTTAGCTCCAGCTGCGCCATGCTTGCCATGTTTTGGGGCAAGGTGGCGAACGACGACTCCTACAACGTCATCAGGGCCAAGTATGGTGACACCACCGATGCTCGCGCCCAACTTTGGGCCCTGCGTAGCCTGGGTCTTAGGGCTAATTTTTACGACGATGGCACCCCAGCCAAGCTAGAAGCTGAAATCAACGCTGGTTGTCCTGTTGCCGTGGGCTGGTTGCACCATGGGACAGCTTCAAATCCCAGCGGTGGTGGCCATTGGACTGTGATCACGGGGTACACGGCCACCCATTGGGTCCATAACGACCCAAATGGAGAGGCAGATCTGGTCAATGGTGGGTACACGCCCAACACCAATGGCGCTGGCAAGCTCTATAGCCGCAAAAACTGGAACCCTAGGTGGATGGTTGGTGGCTCAGGCGGCTGGTACCTCACTTGCGAGTTTTGACACCGGCCTGTGACAACGCAATGGCCAGGGCTTGGCGGGGATTCTTCACCACCGGGCCTTCTTTGCCGCTGTGCAAGCCACCGGACTTGTACTCCCGCATGACTTTGGACACTTTCTTGTCGGCCTTGCTCTTGCTTTTCATCGTTTTACCAGCGGGGTGAGGACGCCGGCCAGGATTTCGATGGCCCGGTACAGCTTGACCGCCATTCTGCTGTATTTGCCCAGGGCTTCGTTGTCCTTGGGGGTAGGTGTCAGGTTCACGATGGCCACCGCAGCGCCGTGGACGGCCACTGCAACAGCTGCGTACTCAGCGATCCGGCTCATGGGTTGGTCTGGAGATTGCTGGTCGTAGTTTGCCATCGTTGCGTCAAATTGTCTGTGGCTTCCCTGGCTAACCACTGCTTCACCATGGATTCTTGGTGCCAAGCGGTGTTCAAGAGCTCTGCTGTGGCCAGCAAGCCTGACCAGTCTTCGTCTTGATACAACTCCAGCAACGTGCGCTGGACTTGCTCTTCATTGAGCTCAGACCCAAGGCTCCGTTCGATTGGGTTCAATACTTGCGTTCGATGTTCCGGATGCGTTCCTCATGATCCTGCAGCATGACCTGCATTGCGCCCAGGATCGTGGTGGTCTTGGCTTCAAACCGACCCAGGCCCCCGGCGATCTTCCAGAGGGCTGAGACACCAGCCCCGCCAAGTCCCAGGACGGCGATAACGGTGGCTGGATCCATGGCTGGCGAATGTCGTCGATCCAGCCTAGCGGCCCGTGTCCATAGGGCCCCTTAGTTTGCAATCCTTAGGATGCGGTAACCGGCTCCCCCAGAATCGGCAGCACCCACCTCGACTCTTCTTATTCCCTGAAGAACGCCATAGGGGGCAGTCCCATCCCTAAAAGCAATTTCAAGGGACGTGTGGTTCATGCTTAAAGGAGTTGCAACCCCGTGCATCTGACTACCGTTGATAAAGATTCTTTCCGCCATGCCAAGGGTGTCAGTGCCGACCCTGTTATCAAGCCACCTAAATTGATGAGCAATTGCAACATAAGCGCCGGCGTTGTTCTTACCATTGACGTATGTATCGCATATCTGGGCATTGGTGACAGAAGCGTAGTCTGACCTGTTGGACTTTATTACTTGCTGGACAGGGGATAAGGCCGGATCAGGAGTAAAGTTTGCGATGGTTTCTTTTACCACGCCGCCGGTGGAGTCGCTGGTCCACCAATCAGCAGAAACGCTAACCCCGGTTGACGTCTTGTCTGTCACAAAATAATTCAAATCCCACCATCCTTGACCCTGCCAGGTAGCACCACTGATAATAATCTGACCAGTGGGCGCTGTAACGGCTTCTATGTAAACCGCAGTTCCTCTGCAGTTAAAGTAATTGTCCAATACGTTGACACCTTCTGCCTTGCCAGCAACCTTAACTGCCACCGGAGTTGAATCCAGCGTGATGCTTCCTGGATTGTTGACTGCTTCCAAAAATTGGTTGTTGGCTACAATTATGTCTCCAGTGCCTTGGAGGAAAAGAGCGGATGGGCGGCCGGCCCAGCTGGACAAGTTTGCGTTGAAGTCAGGAACATAGATAAAGTTATCGCATATGTTTATCTGGCGATGCTCTACAATATGGGCCCCGTAAAACATTGGTGCCAAGTGGCAGTTGGTAATGATGCCGCCAGGCTCAAACAATTGAGCCGCTGCGTTATAAACGTATGGGTCGCTGTGATAAATGTAAATAGCTTTGTATTGCCCGACAAGGGTGCAGCCATCTATTCTAAAATCTTCCATGTTGCCAGGTTCCATCTTTAGTTCAATGCCAGTCTTGAAAAAACCAGCAACATACGTACTAAAGAAAATCGGAGAGTAGCATGACTCCATGTAAATAGCTGACGCGCATCCGACCACTGTGTCTTTTGATTGGTCAATGGTCCCATTTATAAGTATATTGCTAATCTTGGCGTACCATTTGTTTTTAATCTCAATGCCTTTATTGAACATGCCAATCATGTTTGAGTTATTAGCTATCACTCCTTTGGCAAAGGGACCAATAAATACATTTTCAATAATGACGCTGTGTTGGGCCATCGCCCCCGGCAGCACGGTCGAGTCAACGTACAAGGCGGTGCCGTTGTTGACGGCTAGGCCTGCTGGCGTATAGGCCCCACCGTTGTAATTGGCGTATTTAAGGGGGCTCAGAAATGCAATGTCATGGACATGCCACAATTCGGTGTTGCCATTGGAGCTGAACTTGATGCAGCCAGTTGTGTTGACGGACGCGCCATTAAGGACAGCGCCATCTGTCTCTGTGTTTATGTTGTACGTTGCTCTTGCAATCAACCTTGATGTATGGGGACTGTCGCCAAACAAGGCAATGCCGACAGGGTCTCCATTGCTGTAGGTACCAATATCAAAATAAAACACAACCTGACTAGACAGGATGTAGTCTCCAGTCGGCACATAAACCGAGACGGCCTTTCTGTCGCTCTTGGATTTGCTAACGGCGTAATTAGCGCATGCTTGAAACGCGGCGTAGTCATCCGTAACGCCATCGCCAGTTGCCCCAAAGTCCTTGACGGATACAACGTCCTTGAGCCTGTTCTCGACAGTGCGCTGGATCGCGCCTGTGCCGGACTGGGTAAAGCCACCACCAAGGGTGGCTAGATCGCGTGGCTTTGTCATCGAAAAGCACCAAGGGTAGGGGTTGCTGGGCTGCCCTTAAGGGCAAAAAAAAGCTGGCAGGTCATTATGAGTTATGCTTTGCCAGAGATATAATAGCTGATTCGATGCGTTCTGCTTGCCATGTCTGGTGAAAGACCAGCTGCGTACTTTATATAAAAGCTAGAAGTGGTTGGAGGATTTGGATCACCACTTACCATGGCAACTGGAACAAAATACCCAAGTGCATCAGCAGTGCTGGTGCCAGATATTTGTACCTGGATCAATTCATTGACAGAACTAAACAACCCAGCTGGCAATGTGACTTGCGCGATGCGCGATGCGTTCGTGGTTACAATTTCCTGACCACGTAGCTCTGCATTCCCATAGCTATCGCAAGTTGCAAAATAGTTACTACCAATAAAACTGTTCACGTATGCTGTACTAAAGCAATTGGTAGCGCCGGCTTGGCGGGTAAAGATAGGGCCTTGGTTTGTGTAAGTAACCAAAAGGCTGCTTAATTCTTTGATATTTTGAGATTGAGAGCCAACATAAATGCCACCCGTAACATCGAGATTAGTTGTATCTTGGACGGTCCAGCGTGTCTGACTAACTATAGCGCCGCTGTTGACCATGCCGGAGCTGCCATTGGCAAAGTTAAACAAGTAACCCTTGGTGCCTGTATAGCCAGCAACTTGACCAACGGTATTATATACAACAATTTCAGTTCCGTTAATTTTTATGTTTTGACAATTAACAAATTTGGTGATGTCATAGTTAATCGTTTCACCAGTTGGGATATTTCCTTTTTCGCCGCCATTCATTAGCAACGTGCCGCCTGTGATGTCCAAGTTGCCAACGCCAGTAAAAGCGTAAGCGTTGCCGCTTAGCTCGGCATTGCAATTGATAAACTTAAAGGAAAGTGCATTTTGAAGAGGTTTTGAAATACTCCAAATGTTGTTGGTGTGGCTGCAGAAGTGATGCCCACCTGCCTCGACAGAATCAAAAACAATGCCTTCAAGGCCATGGGTTTCGTCCGCAGTAATGACTTCTTGTTGCTCTGAGTTTAAGTCAATAGCTTTAGTCCAGTAATTTAGCTCTAGTTTGAAAAACTTGGAATTATAGGCACCATCGACAGCCCCACTTGTGTTAGCAGCCTGAGAGGAGTACGTGCTTAGCGTAAGAGCAACACAATCGACTGGTGTTTGTTCGGCAAAGCTATTGCGTCCCAGCATGGACACATTGGACCAGTACACACCCGTAGGCCCATAGATTACTGCGCCTTTGTTCCATCCATTGCTGCCGTTGGCGTTCCATCCAGCAACAAGAATGTCATTCCACCGAGAAGTGTAAGGGCCGCTTCCTTCAAGAGCGACAACAAATGCTGTGCCACCTTTGGTGCTTGCGGTGCCGCCTGGCAACTGACCAGCCTTAACTGCAATGCCTTCAATGCTAATAGCTCTAGCGTAACCAGGAGTCAAGAACCCAGTCTGTGACCCAGGCGTTGCTGTGCCACCAGTAACTGTAAAAGTAAATACCGTTGAAGAAATAACAGCAATGGTTTTGGGGCCAAGAAAAGCCTTGGGCAGGCGCGAGACGGGGCCTTTGTTAAGTGGCAAAGAGACAGATCCGCTGGCAAGGTTATGTGGATATTGACAAGTAACAGTGCAAACAGTGCCAACAACAGCAACCGTGATTGGGTTGTAGTTGTGCTCAATTCCATTTGCGCCTGCCGTTTGTTGAACAATGGTTGAATGAAGCGAACCATCACCATAGATTTTAACAGCAGGACCAGCAACACCAATCCTAAGAGGAACGGTGATTAGATACGTTCCCGCTGGAATATAAATTGGGTAGCCAAAAGCCGAGCCATACGTAAATGCTGCCTGAAGAGCAGCAGTGTCGTCATTGGATGCGTTTCCTGCCGCCCCAAAATCTTTAACAGATACAACGTCTTTAAGTTTGGAACTTATAGTCCTTATCGCTGCGCCAGTGCCATTTTGAGTGAAATAAAGATTAGTGGCTTGATCGGTAATTCCACCAGCAACGTTGTTAACGCAATGAACTTCAACAACGTCGCCGACAAGTAAGGCGGGGGTGATGACAATAGACGTGCCGTTGTCTGCTGTGTAGTCAACACCTCGTTGCTGAAATGCACCGTTGATAAAAACGGATTCCCGGCTGGCCGAGTACGCAAGATTGCCGCCATCCGTGCCAAGGCCTGAAAACACCGTCTGGCCAGAAGTGGCGATCTTGCGCCAACGGGTTAAACCAGGGACGCCAAGCTCGCCGTAGCGGGAGTCAACGTAATCTTTGGTGACTGCGTCTTGAGCGCTAACCGGGTCGGCAACGTTGGTGATTCGCTGGCCACTGGCCGTCAGCAGGCCTGTTGCTGGGTCAACGGAGACTGTTTGCTTGCTGTAGTCGTCGAGCTCCTGTTCGATATACAGGTGCTGCAGATTGGCGGTATCCAAGTCAGCAGCGACCACAGTCGATCCATTGGCAAAATCCACCAAGACGTTGGCGGCAGGAGTGATGCGACGCACTTCAACTCGAACCCCAGCCCCAGGCGCTGTCGCCAGCTGCACGGTGGTGCTGTTGACGTACGTGTACGCCGTGTCCACGTAGGCCACGTAGACCTTGACGTGCTCCCGGCGGATGTATGGGAATCCAACCGCAAACTGAGTGGTCGATCCGTTGCCCGTGTAAACGTTGTAGGAATAAGCCATCAGCGGTTAGCGGGGGTGGGGGACCAAGGGGCGCCGGCCTGTGCGGGCTGTGGACTGTTGCCCATACCATACTGCCGGATAGCGTTGGCTTCTTGCTTGCGGCCTTCCGTTGCAGCTTCTTCAATTGCAATCGCTTTGCCTTTGATCGTGGATACCTTGTACTGCTCCTTGGCCAACTTCTTGTACGCCTGGATCTCGGCTTGAATTGCAGCTGCCCTAAGGCTGACATCGCGTGGGTTCGGAGCATCAAGGGGCCATGACTGGTACTGAGGGGACTGGATCAACTGGGTGACGGTTTGCTCAAAGGTGCGGCCATAGGGATCTTTGACCGTGGCAAAAGTCTCGACGTAGGTCTCCAGTTCAGATGGGATCAGTCGTGCATCCGGCCCGAAGTCAGTTGCGCTGGGACCCATGAAGCTGGTGCCGCGGCCAGAGAGCCGAGCCATCTCTTCGTGGACAGGGCCCAAGCTTTGGCGCACCTGCCGATACGCCGAGAGCGGTGACACTTGCATTGCGCCCTGAAGCCAAGGCATGTCGGCTGGGATGATTTCGCCCCCAAAAATCCCCGGTGTCAAGATTGGGAGACCATTAATGAAGTCCCGGCGGGCTGGCAAGTCTTGGGAGTACCCAGGCACCGCGTTGCGGATTTCGTCAAGCGTCTCCTGCCAAAACCCCCAAAGGCCTCCTGCATCACTGGGGTCCACGGTGCGAGCAACGGGGTCCACCTCCCGTCTGGCGGCTCGCAAAGCGCTGCTGTACGGCACCATGCTGGCTGCAATGCGCTCTAGGAATCGTGCCAATGGATCGCGCTGGCCTGGGCCGACCAGGATCTTGCTGGGGTTAAACGCAGCCTCGTAGATCTCGTTGATACCTTGAAAATAGGTCTTGCTCAGGACGCCGCTGGTGGTCATTCGGGCCAGGGTCGCCCCCAAGGCACTCCCCAGCCTGTTGCGTTGGTCGCTTGAGATGTTGTTAGCAAGGTCGTTGTAGTCACCGATGGCCCCAAGGAGCGTGGTAAACGGCTCCCCTGTTGGTATTGACGTAGCAGCAGACCACCTGCCAGCGACTTC
>Ga0209299_1000675_pt1 | contig 19263 bp, 17 predicted proteins | sample S_140806_MF_Meta_FD_187326 | JGI IMG/M metagenome (GOLD analysis project Ga0209299, IMG submission 187326) | Freshwater microbial communities from Lake Simoncouche, Canada to study carbon cycling - S_140806_MF_MetaG (SPAdes) (version 2) | ecosystem: Environmental > Aquatic > Freshwater > Lake ...
CGCGGCGCATCCCACCGTGCACCTGTCAGTGACCGACCCCTCGGGCGATTCCGCGATCATCGAATACCTCGACGGCAAGCCGGTGATTCACCACGGCCGCCAGTTCCAGGTGATGACCAACAGCCCCACCTACGACCAGCAGTTGCAACTGAATGCCAAGTGGGACAACGTCGACAAGAACTCCGACCTCCCCGGTTCGATTCAGTCCCAGGACCGGTTCGTGCGCGCTTCGTATTACCTGAGCAAGCTGCCGCAGACCACCGACGAGCGCCAAGCTGTTGCCGGGGTGTTCAGCGTGATGCGCAACGTGTCGGTGCCATGGGGCGTGGGCGATCCGGAACACCCCAATCTCTCCCCCACCTACTGGCGTTCGGTGGCCGACTCGACGAACAAGATCTACTACTTCGAGTCAGCGCTGAGCCCGAACATCGTCTGGGTGAATCTGAACAACATCAACTTCAATCCCGGATCGGGTGTCCGTGCGGTGGCGGTCGAGGAGAACTACTCGATCATCGGCAATCTCGACAACGCACTGAAGCCGGCGGAACCCATCAAGTTCTTGGCACCGACGGCCGCTAACACGGTCCAGCCGGGCGTGACTCCGCCTGCGACGACGTCTGCGGCGCCAGAAATGCAGAACAAGACGGGCTTCAGGTGGTGGTGGGCGCTCCCGATCCTCGCGGTACTGGGCCTGCTCGGCTTCCTGCCGCGGCTGTTCCGTAAACCAACTCCCTAGCCCACCGCGTTGAGTGAGGAATCACGCAGACAAAGTGCGAAGAAACCCCTGCGTGATTCCTCACTCACCGAGGGGCCGGTAGCTACGTGAAGCGGCCGGCGAACCCGCGCACGGGGAGATCGGCACTGGTGAGCAGTCCTGGCGGCGCCGCCACCGCCCGCTCTTAACGCGATCCGATCGGTGGTCCCGGTGACGGTCATGCCGACGGCGCGCCGCCATGTTGGCGATATATGCTTTGGCTGTACATCACCAACATAGGGAGGCTGTCGTGTCAGTGACGCAGATCGATCTTGACGACGAAGCACTCGCCGAGGTCATGCGGATAGCCGGGGTGCACACCAAGAAGGAGGCCGTGAACCTGGCGATGCGCGACTATGTCGAACGGTTCCGACGGATCGAAGCGTTGGCTCGGTCGCGGGAGCAGGCGAAGGACTGGGACTACGAGGGGTGGCTCGCCGCGCGCGCCGAGGAAAAGGCTGCGGGGGCTTGATTCATTTCCTTGTCGACTCCTCTGCCGTCTGGCGGATTCAACGACAGCCGGAGATAACCCAGGCTTGGAACTCTTCGCTTCTCAGCGGAGCCGTCGGATCGTGCGAACCGCAGCGCGCCGAATTTCGTCGATCAGCGCGCAACGCGCGTGAGTTCGATCAGATGAACCACATGTTCCGCGACGTTTACCCCGACGTGGCGGTGCCGAAATCCGTCTGGCGGTGGATCGATTCGGCCCAGCACCGGCTCGCAGGCACGGGTGCGGTGCGCGCCCTGTCGGTCGTCGATCTGTTGGTCTGCGGAATCGCAGCGGCCAAGGGCCTCGTCGTTCTCCATGATGACCTCGACTACGAACTCGCCGCTCGTTACCTCCCAGAGGTCACAGCGCGACGCATCGAGTAAAGCTATGCGAAGCGGCCGGCGAACCCTCGCAGCGAAAGATCCGCACTGGTGAGCAGTCCCGGCGGTGCCGCCACGACGGATCGGATCGCGTTGAGGGCGGGCATCCCGGTCACCGTCATGCCGATCGAAGCGAACGACGCGGGGTCGGCCAAGTCGACGCCAGGCTTCGGGAAGATCATGTGCTTGTTATAGACATACGGGTCGCCGATGATCTGAGTGATGTAGCAGCCCTTGATATTCCAGTGCGGGTCGGTGTGCGGCGTCATCTGCCACTCCAGGTGCGTTTCGATCTTCGGCACACCGTCGACCATGCCCTGATATTTGATATAGCTGGCGCCCAGTGATCCCTTGGGGAGCTGGTACCAGCCGAGGTCGACGTCTTCGGTGCAGGCGCCGAGTTCATAGCTGAACGTGACCTCATCCAGAGTGAGATCGAAGCAGTCCGCCATCAGCAACACACTGTCGGCGAAGACGCGGGTGTATTTCTCGAGCATCGCCGGCAGGTCCGGGTGCTCCACGGACAGGCCGTAGCCGACCTCCTTCCAGGTGTCGGCGGAGTGATGACAGGAGACGTCGACGGACTCGATGGTGGTGACGTTCTCGATCTCGGCGACGTCGATCGAACACACCACCCCGAGGATCTGATTGACGCCCGGGTTCATTCCGGTGCCGTAGAACGTCGAACCGCCCTTCTCGCAGGCCTCGGCCAGTACCTGCGACACCGGCCTACCGGAGGGATGCGGGTGGTTGGTGTCGCGGTGCCACCCGGTGATCCAGTCGGCGGTGGTGACGATGTTGATGCCGGCTTCGAGCACAGTCACGTAGAGATCCTCGTCGGGGAACACTCCGTGGAATGTCAGCACGTCGGGTTTGGCGGCGATGATTTCCTCGACGGTGCCGGTGGCGATGACACCGAGGGGGTCCAACCCGGCGATCTCGCCGGCGTCACGGCCGATCTTCTCGGGCGTGTAGCAGTGCAATCCGATGAGTTGCAGATCCGGATGGGCGCTCATGCGTTTGATCATCTCCGTGCCGACATTGCCGGTGGCGACCTGAAACACACGGATTGGCTTCTTACGGCTGGGTTTCACAGGGCGGACCTTTCGGGATAGAACTGCGATGCCCACGTACGGAACGTCGCGAAGCTGTCGGATTCCGAGGGCGCCAGTGCGGGTGCTTCGCGGTAGCGCTGATGCGACCAGATCTCGATGTCGGCCTCGAACTGTTCGATGATGCTCTGGCCGAAGATCTGCGCCCGCTCAAGGGCTTTCGGCGAGTCGTCGCCGGGGCGGCGGCCGATGTAGACCGTGAAGCGGATGTCGCAGGTGTTCTCGTCGACCGGGGTGATGGCCGAGATGGTGCGGTTGTCCACCATGCCCCAACTCTTGGTGACGGCGACGCCGAGACCGCCGTTGATCGCCTCCACGCCGCTGTTGACGTGGTCGATGATCTGGCCGTTATCGCCTTCGAAGGTGATGGTGAAGTCCACGTACGACACCGGGCCGTCGAAGTCGTGGCGGGTGAACAGTGGAACGATCGGGGTTTTGTGCACGAACTTGAAATGCGCGAAGTCGACACCGTTTTCGAGTACGTACTGCGGGTGCAGCGTCACCCGGGTGCGGTGCAGTGTCATTCGCGGGTAGTAGTCGGCTGCGCTGCTGCCGTCGGTGAATCCGGCGAACACGTCCGGCACCTCGAAGGAGGGATGGCCGCCGTCGACATCGTGCCAGATGTAGACCGCGTCGTTGCACTCGGTCACCGGGTAGGTGCGCATCCGGCGGCCCCTGTTGGGCCGCGGCTCATACGGAATGCAGACATTGCGGCCATCGACATCCCACTGCCAGCCGTGAAACGGGCATTGAATGACTTCGCCCTCGACGTGGCCGCCGTAACCGAGGTGCGCGCCGAGGTGTTCGCAGTAGGCGTCCATCACGGTGAGTCGGCCCGACTGCGCTCGCCAGGCCACCATGTCGTGGCCGAAGTAGGTCATCCGGTGAACAGCGCCAACCTCGATCTCGGCCGACCAGGCAACCTGGAACCAGCCGGTTGGCGTCATCGAGAGCGGGTCGTTGGACACCTGTCCAGAATCTCAGCCGCCGCTGGCGATGTCTAGTCCCGCTCGAAGTGCTGGTAGTCGATGGGGTTGCGCCAGTTCCCGCCCCATCGCCAGCCGCGGTCGGTGAACGCCCGCACCGCCGCATCACCGGCGTGCAGCAGTCCCAGATCGTCACGAGTGCGGTCGAGGTAGCGCCCGGCGGTCGAGGGCTGCAGGTCGCCGGCGGCGTCGATGTAGGGGTTGACGAGTGGGTTGATATCGATTGCGCGGCCGTAGGCGTGCAGCGACCAGGCGGCACTGCCGGGCAGTGCTCGGCAGTTGAACGCCGAGGTGTTGTTGTCCTGCATCGACAACTCGTCCTCGGCGCCGGGGTAATGGTCGACGGTCTGCATCTTCTCGATGGGATAGCGGATTTGGCGCAGCTGGTCGACGATTGCGATGACGTCATCGACGACGTCTACGTTCACCACCAATTGGCCCCGATGGACGATGCCGTCAAAGCCGAGGAAGTCAATATCAATGCGGCGCAACGATTCTGGCCCCACCGGGCATTCGGGTCGCCAGGTGGCGCCGAGTTCGGCGGCCGTGACGGGATGCACCGTCGCAGGCTGTGTTGACGACGGTGTGGATAGTTCGACCGAGTTTTGGGGTGTGGGTGCGGCCGCGGGAACCGATGGCCCGGATGCACACTGAACCGTCACCGCGCCGACCACGACCAGGATCGCAGTTGCGGCAATGCCTCTGAGGTGGTTCACGACCGTACGATCACATCACACCATCCGGATTGGGTCGTGGCGCCACGACCGGGAGGAGGCACAGACGCATGACACCCCTGGCTGATGTCACGGTCAGGCTCGCCACCCAGCATCACCTCGGCGGGATCGTCGATCGCTGCACACCACGGCCCCCAAACTCAGGGCCCGATCGCTGGCGGAACGCGAGATCGATTCGGCGCGATATCACCTCCTCGCCTTCGGCTTCGGCGAAGTAATTTGACGTGACACTCGATCGCCGACACTTCCTGATTGCCGCCGCCGCGGGCCTGGCTGCGGCCGGGTGTTCGAGCCCGTCCACGCCGCGCAATGCCGATCCCGATCGCCCGCTCGCGCTGATCTACCGGGGGCCGGCCAGCACACCCGGGGCTCCCGAAGCGGTGGCCGAATTGCTGAGCGCGGACGAACGCGCGATGGATGTTCGCTTCGTCGGTCCGGCCGAGCCCGACCAACTCAGCGCCGCCGTGCTGTCCACCGCAGCGCTCTACGTCCAACCCGGGGGTGCCGACGATCTCGATGCCGCATGGAATGCCGTCTCCCCCATCGCGTCATCACTGAGAAGCTGGATTCACGACGGCGGCGCATACCTGGGCTGCTGCATGGGCGGTTTTCTGGCCGGCCGCGATCCGGGGTTCGATCTGCTCCCAGGCGACAGTATGGAATACAGCGCGACACCAGGGGCAACCGTGACGAACAACGCCGACACCCTCGTCACCCTCGACTGGCGCGGCGCACCCGAGACCGTCTACTTCCAGGGTGGCCCGGCCTTCACCGTCGACGCGGGAACGAACGACACCATCCTGGCCCGCTACTCCAATGGCCCTGTAGCGGCCGGGGTTTTCGGCTTCGGGCGGGGCGCGGTGGGTGTCACCGGACCGCACCCCGAAGCACCGCGGTCCTGGTATACCGCCGCCGACCTGGACGTGCCGTCACCCCTGCCGCACGCGGCCTTCACCGATCTGGTGACGACGACGCTGGCGCGCAGACGTTGAAACGCCGCAAATGGTATCCGCGTACTAGGTGATGCGGTGGTTCCGGTGCTCGGCCGCGCCACGATGCACGGCCCGGAACGCGAACGAGAACGGCAGCGCCACCAGGAACGCGCCACCGATCATGTTGCCGATGCCCGCCGGAATGATGCTCCAGGTCAACGCAACCCACCAGCCGGGGCCCTTGCCTTCGGCGGTGATCAGACCGAAGTAGGCCATGTTGGCCACGCTGTGCTGGAAATTCGCCGCACAAAATAGGGTGACCGCGAGCAGCACCGGAATGTACTTGCCGATGATCGTGCGACCCATGGTGGCGAAGAATGCCGCCATGCCGATGATCCAGTTCGCCAGCACTCCGGACAGCATCGCCTGAAACCAGGCGGTGGCCGTGCCGACGGAGTGGTAGTGCATCTTCTTTGCGACGAAAGCCTCCAGCGTCTCCTGCATCTCCGGCGGATAGACCTGCGCCCGAGAGATCAGCCAACTGGTCACGACGGCGCCGACGAAGTTCCCCACCAATGCCAGCACCCAGAACACGACCAGCCGGCCCAGCAGTGGCTTCGGGTGTTGCTGCAACAGAGTGGACGGCAACACCACGTTGGCTTCGGTGAACAGAATCGCCCCCGACAAGATCACGAAGAAGAACCCGGCCGAGAACCCGAACCCCTGCAGCAGATACCTCGGGCCCAGTGCCTGCACCTGCTCGGACAGCAGCACCGAAAACAGCGCACCCATGGTGATGAAGCCGCCGCCCATCGCCGAGAGCACCAGGATCTGCGGTATCGAGGTGTCCCGGATGCGGTGAATCCCGTAGCGGGACAACTCTTCGATGACGTGTTCGGACGACAGGTCCTGAGGGGGCGGCTGAGCTTCGGCGTCGGGCATGAGGCTCACGCCTGATCGCCGAGCGAGAGTCGAATATCCACTTCCCGGTCCACGTGGCTCCACTCCGCGGTGCTGCGCAGGCGGCCGACAAGATCCTCGAACTGCCCGCTGTCCTTCGGCGCGTATTCAAACCAGGTGAGGAAGTCGAAAGGCTCGCCGAGGTCACGGCTGTGGTGCAGGCGGCGAGCCACCGCAGGCAGGTAATCGAGGCCGATGGTGATGTGGCTCTCGGCCAACAATGCCCGTCGCTCGTCCTGGGCCAGTGTCCACCAGGAGTCGGCCTTGCGAATGGGAATCAACGCCCCGCGGGTGCTCTGCGGACGGCCGAGGCCCGGCTGACGGTTGGCGAGGACGTCCAACTCGGAGCGCGTGCTGTAGCGGATATTGCTGGTGACCCCGCGCAGTGCCCAGGCGGTGTTGTCGGACGACTCCGCCGGCGCCTCGACGATCTCCAGCCGATCCGCGGGCGGCAAGCTCTCGCCGACGACGGGGGTGATCGTCTCAATGCGCCAGAGTCCCGTCGCACCCGCAAGATAACTGGTGAGGGCCAAGGACATTGCGACACAGTACCGCCGCCATTGGACCGCCCGACCAACAGGTGACCGGGCTAGCATTGCACCGAAGGCGACCACCGAATGGGAACGGACGAAGCATGAAGCCAGGTGAGCCGGATCCGCTTGAGGCCTCATTGACCGGTCGCCGCCAGGGACCGATCACCCTGGACGATTGGGCCGGAGGTATCCCGCAAGACCGCGCGAAACTGCCGTCCGTACGGATCGGCCGCCGATGGTTCAGCAGCCTCTGGCTCCTTCCGCTGGGAGTTGTCGGCCTGGTGCTCTCGATCGCGGTGGTCCGCGAGATGACCCGCTACGGCTGGTATCAGGATTTCATCACCCGTCACCCGGGCAGCTCCACGCAGTACGTGGATCCCGTCGACTCCGGCTTCCCCTGGTGGCTCCGTTGGCAACACTTCCTCAACCTGCTGTTCATGATGTTCATGATTCGTGCGGGCCTTCAAATTCTGGCCGACCACCCAAGGCTGTACTTCAACATCGCCAGCAAGCCGGATACGGAATGGATGCGACTGCGCGATGCGGTGCCCGCCGACCGCCGCGATCCGGAGGATGCGCAGCGGGTCTGGACCGCCAAGAACGACTCGGTCGCCCTACCTAAACACATTGGCCTGCCGGGAATCCGACACACGATCGGCCTCGCCCGGTGGTGGCACTTCACCTTCGATCTGCTCTGGCTGATCAACGGAGTGGTGTTCATGGTGCTGTTGTTCAGCACCGACCAGTGGAAGCGGCTGGTGCCGACTTCATTCGATGTGTTCCCCAACGCGTTATCGACAGCGTTGCAGTACCTGTCCCTACAGCTGCCTCAAAACGCCGGATTCAGCACCTACAACGCACTGCAGTTGCTGGCATACTTCATCACGGTGTTCATCGCCGCACCGCTGGCGTTGGTGACCGGGCTGTTGCAGGCGCCGGCGATCGCGGGCCGGTTCCGCACCAGCACCGGCCTGCTCAACAGGCAGGTTGCACGCACGGTCCATTTCGGCGTGCTGGTGTGGATGTTGATCTTCATCCTCGTCCACACGCTGATGGTCTTCGTCACGGGTTTCGTTGGCAACGTCAACCACATAACGTTGGGTACCGACACAAACTCCTATCGCGGGGTTGCACTGTATGCGGCGTGGATGGCAGTGGTGATCGCTTTCTGGCTGGCCGCCTCTCCACTGACGATCAAATATCCGAGAACCGTCCAGAAAGTGGGCACGGTGACGGTCGGCTGGTTGAAGAAACTGCTGGAGCGCTGGGCGCCCAAAGCGACGTATTCCACGGAAGACATCACCGACTACTTCTGGCCCAACGGCACATTGCCGGTAACCGACGAGTACCGGGAGTTGCAGGCGGGCAACTGGTCCGACTATGTGCTGCGGGTGGATGGCCTAGTGGAAAACCCCGTCAACATCACCTACGCGGAGTTGCTCGCATTGCCCAAGCAGGATCAGATAACCCATCACTTCTGCATCCAGGGCTGGTCGGCGATCGGGGAGTGGACAGGTGTTTCCATGCGCACCATTTGTGAGATGGTCAAGCCGCTGCCCAACGCTAAATGGGTGGCTTTCTACTCATTCGGCGAGGGTTCAGACGGTGGACGGTACTACGACTGCCACCCGATCGAGAACATGTATCACCACCAAACCATCCTCGCCTACGGGCTCAATGGGGAGCCACTCAACGAGTCGCATGGCGCTCCGCTGCGACTGCGCGACGAAGTGGAACTTGGCTTCAAGATGGTCAAGTGGATCGAGGCGGTCGAATTCGTGGAGTCCTACGAGCATCTCGGCGGGGGTTACGGCGGATACAACGAGGATCACGAGTATTTCGGCTTCCGCATGCCAATCTGAGTGATCGTGACCCGTAAATCAACGTCGAGATGGCGCCTGCTCGGCACTGTGCTTACCTTGCTGATGATGACGAGCTGTTCGGGAAACGCGGAGTCGACTCCGCCGCCGACGTTGCCCGGCGACCAGATGGCGTTCATGGTGATGTCATCAGGCGGGATGGCGCCGGCGGTGTATCAGGCCCTTGCTTCCCCATCACTGGCGATCTACGGCGACGGCCGGGTGTTGACTGCCGTGGAAGCTCCAGTGCTGCAACTCCTTCCGGCCCGGTACGAGGTAGCGCGGATCGACCCGGCCGCGGTGGCGTCGTTCGTGGCCGACATCGAGGCAGACGGACTGATCAGCAACAGCACCGATTTCGGCACACCGCGGGTTACCGACCTGCCCTCGACGACGGTGATGGTGCACGGGAGCATGGCTCAGCAACTCCTCAGCGTGTACGCATTCGACGAGCGGTTCGACGCCCGCCTGACCGCCGAGCAGCGCAACGCTCGGATTGCGCTGCGCGCGGTGATCGCGAAAGCCTCCGCGCTGGCAGCCGGAGCGGCGCGGGTGCCCTACTCCCCGGATCGCGTCGGCGTGTACGAAGTTGAACCAGGCAATAACAGCGAGCCGGCCACCACGGACTGGCCCGGGCCGCCGCTGTCGGCGATTCTCGCACCGAGCACCGGACATCGTTGGATCGCGTGTGGCGAACTCAACGCCGATCCGGCAGAGGTCGTCTACCGGGCTGGGCTGACTAACCCCGGCGCTCGTTGGCTGGTTGACGGCGCCACCCGGATCTTGGCCGTCAACCCACTGCCACTGCCCGACGCATGTGGTTGACGATCATCTGACCCGCGTGGGCCCCTTGGGTTTGGCGGTGAACTCCTGCTCCGGACGACCAGTGGTGCCGTATCGCAGACCGACCCTGACCTCGTCGCTGGTGGCCAGGCCGGCGAGGTAACGCTGGGCGGTGGCACGCGACACCCCGATCTCGGCAGCGACTTCGGCCGCCGACATCGGCGCACCCGCCCTTGCGAGTGCCTGCAGCACAAGGTCTTTAGTGGGCGATTGGGTGGCTGCCGGTGACACCTGGGGTGCGATGCGGGGACGCAGTGCGTCCAGGGCGGCATCGACGTCGCTCTGACCGAGGGTGCCCTCCGCGATGATCCGGCGGTACCGGGCATAGCCGGACAGTCGCGCAGCCAGTTCGGTAGGAGCAAACGGCTTGACCAGGTAGCTCAGAGCACCGGCGGCCATCGCTGCGCGAATCGTGTCGGCCTCGGTGGCAGCGCTCAACACGATGCTGTCGCACCGCAATTCGCGAACGAAATCGATTCCGGATCCGTCCGGCAGGTAGACATCCACCAGTGCCAGGTCCACAGGTTCCGCGTTACGGGCAGCCGCCAGCGTGTTGACGATCTCGGTCACGCTGAAGCCGGGTAGCGCGTCGATGATCCCGGCGTGCATGTTGGCGACCCGGAAGTCGTCCTCGACCACCAGCACCTTCAGATCGGTATCGCTCACTTCGTCGCCTCCGCCATCACGCCCGGAAGTCTGGCGATGAATTCCGCTCCGCACAACTCGACACCCTGGTGTCGGGGGCTGGACAACCGAATGTCGCCGCCCAGCGCCCGGGCGATCTGACGGGCAAGTGCCAGCCCGAGGCCACGCCCGCCGGGAATATCTGACTGCGGTTTGGTCGACGTGCCCTCAATGAAAACCTGCTCGACAAAATCCGGTGCCACACCGTCGCCGCTGTCGGCAGCGGTGATGTGCAACGTCGAATTGTCCTGCAGCAGTTCGATATCGACCACCTTGGCGCCGTTATCGCTCGTCCGGACTGCATCGATGGCATTGTCGAGCAGGTTGCCGAGCACGGTGGTGACGTCGACGGGCAGCGCGAGCCAGCCCGGAACCCAGGTGTTCTCACCGATACGCAGCGTCGCCCCAGCCTCGCGCGCGGCGGCTGCCTTGGCCGCCAGCAATGCCTGCAGATACGGATCCCGGATGGCGTCGATGCCGGGCAGTGCCGAGCCCAGCGGCCCAGACTTGAGCAGCTCCTCGAGGTACTGCGACGCCTCTTCGGTGTGCCCGGTGTGCAGCAGTCCATTGAGCAGATGCAGCCGGTTGGCGAATTCGTGGCGTTGGGCGCGTAGCACGGTGCTCATCAACCGGACCGCATCAAGCTGACGAGTCAACAGTTCGACGTCGGTTCGGTCGCGCACGACGAGTACGGTGCCCAATTCGTGTCCGTCGCGCGACACCGGCCGGGCCGACACGACCAGGACACGCTCCCCTACGGTGGCCAGCGTCGGCGTCGGATCACCGGACCGTAGGACTTCCAGCACCCTGGGCGTCAGGCCGATCTGATCGGCGGGATGTCCGGTTGCGGAATCGATCTCGAGAAGTCGCCGGGCCTCGTCGTTGACGAAGGTGGTGTTGCCATCGGTGTCGGCGGCCAGTACACCCTCGCCGATTCCGTGCAGTACGGCTTCTTGGGTGCGTACAAGTTCGGTCATCTCGGTGGGCTGCAGGCCCAAGGTCAACTCGCGCCAGCGTCGCGCCAGCAATATCGACAACACAGCGCCGATCACCAGCGCGGGACCGCCGGTCAAGGCGGCGGCGTCAAGGTCTTTGCGGAGCAGTTCGTAGACGGTGGCGGTGGACATCCCGACGCTGACCTGTCCGACCACACGACTCGAATCCGGTGCCAGCACAGGTACTTTCGCGCGCACCGACGGCCCCAGGGTGCCGGTCTGCCGGACGACCTCCTCCCGGCCGGCCAGTGCCGCCGACGGGTCGGTACTGACCATCTTGCCCAACTCCTCGGGGTTGGGATGGCTCAACCGGAGGCCGCGATCGTTGGTGAACACCACAAAAAGGGCGCCGGTGCCCTGCTGAACCTTGGTGGCGATATTTTGCAGCGGCCCGCGTGCCAATTCGTCAGGTGCGGGCATCGTCTCGTCGCTATACCGGGCGACGTCGGCGCGGACCGCGGGGGCGGCGGCGGCGACTCGAGCGATGTCGAGGCAGCGGGTGCCGTACTCGTCGATCAGACGCCGGTGGCTCACCACAGCCAGCAGGGCGAACGCGATCCCCAGGGTCAACGCCACCACCGCGAGCTGCAACAGCAGAATCTGCGTTGCGAGCCGCAGATCGATGCGACGCTTGCCGGCCATGGCGGCAGCTTAACCGGCTACCTAAGCAGAATGCGCAAAAGCCTGGTCGGCGAACTGATCGCCCCACTGTTCGGTGAGTTCGGCGGCGTCGCCAAACGCTTGACGCAACACACCGATGTAGTGGTGCACCGAGTGGCGGGCCTCCGGCGTTTCCGGGAAGGACACGGTGACAGTGGTCTTGTCGGCGTGCCTGATGATCCACGTGTTGATGCCGCCGAGGGACAGGTTGTCGAGATAGATACCGAGCCGGTTGGTGTCGGCGTCAGCCATCGTGCGGAAGTCCATCAGCGACACCATCATCGACGGCTTACTGGCCAGCGTGATGTCAAGCTCCTCCGGCGTCGCCAGGTCCAGCACCCGCTGGAACGGCGCGACTGACATCTGCTTATTGGCGTCGAACGACTTCTGCGCAGCGCGTGCGGTCAGCGCGAAGTCTCCGCCACCAACCGGTACCGACACCGGGAACAGGCTGGCATACCAGCCCGCGCTCAGCGCCTGCGCGTCGCCGACGCGGGTGTCCGACGGGGTGAAACCGTGGAAGGTCTCAGTGCCGGTCAAATGGTGCTCGGCCAGCGCCGCGCAGGCCATCGCGCCACCGCTGAACCGGGCGCCGGCAGCGCGGCAGGCAGAATTGAACGCCTCGGACTCGTCAGCGTCGAGCAACTCAACGGTGACGACGCCGCCCGCGCTGTGGGTGGAGGTATCGCCCAGTTCCAGGGGGAAACTGGGCCAGTCGCCATTGGTGTCGCGGGCGAAGTCGACCCAGTCCTTGATCGGCCGGGAGTCCAGCGTCATGGCCTCGACCTGCAGACGGTGACGGGCGGTGAAGTCGCGGTAGCCCGACGTCTGCGGCAACTCCTCGGACCGCCCGGCGACCAGCGCCAGATAGGTCTGGTGGATATCGCGATAGATCACGGTGGCCGACGTGCCGTCGCTGTGCAGATGGTCGATGTTGGCGTAGACGGTGAAGTGGTCCGCCTTTTGAATGACGCCGAAAGTAAAGCAATCCCACTCCAGGGTGTTCGGAGTCGCGGTGAGCGTGTGGGTGCGGATCTGGTCTTGTTCCATGAAGCCCAGCACAGTGGGAACGAACTCGATGGAATCGGGGTCGGTGATGGTCCGTCGGGTGATCGTCTCAGCGTTCACCTCGAACGCGCTGTGATAGGTGTCGTGGCGGCGGACGTGGACGTTGATCGCATCCGTCATCGCGGCCACGTCACACCAGCCGTCGACGTCCCAGGACGCCATGATCAACCGCGGCACGGTTCGGCCGTCGACCTTGGCACGGAACGCGGTCCGCAGATGCTGTTCCTGCTGAAAACTCGGCGGCAACGCGTCCAGCTCGGCGCGCGCCATCATCTCGAGACTGGCCGGCGACGCCGTCCAGGTCGTGACCGGACCGCGCCCGGGCTGCCAGGAACCGTGGGAACCGACGGTGACCATGTCGAAGAACTCCTTACGCTGCGTTAGGTCCTGCGGTAGGTGCTGCGGTAGTTAATGCTCTTCATCAACGTAAGAGCTGCTGAAAGCGCTGTCGCGCTTGTGCTCGCAAACCGCGAAGTGCGCGATCTGCTCACTTTTACGCATTATGCTCAGCGCGGGCTGTTCCAGGGATTCGCGCCCCTGCGCCATTCGTCACGTAGACAACGTCGCGCCGGCCGCCCGTGGCGTTACGGCCGTGACCGGGGCGCCCGGACCCCGGTTGTGCTTGAATTTCGGATTCCGCGGACCAGCAGTCATCGCGACTTTAGGATCGACGTTGGCCCGCACGGGGCCGACTTCTTGGTTCAGCCCGACAATTCATCCGAGGAAGAGAGTCACGCCATGAACGTCAAGACCGTTCGCACCACAGCCACCGCTGCCAGCCTCGCCATCGCCGTCACACTCGCCGCGGGTTGTTCGCAGACCAAGGAGGCCACCAAGGACGCCGTGTCGAGTGCCTCGAGCGCGGGATCGTCGGCCGCCAGCAGCGCCGCCAGCAGTGCCGCCGGCGCGGCCGAGACGGCGGCCGGCTTTGCGCCCGGCGCCCTCACCGATGTCACGACTCTCTACTACCCGGCCCAAGAGGGATCGGTGTTCTCGGTCGATGCGCCCGCCGGTTGGACAGTGGCCGAGATCGACCAGTTCGGCGACTTCGGCTCCCTCGAAAGCGGAAACGGATCGGTCGTCGAATTCCGCGCTCAGAATTTCGATACCGAGGCGGAGACCGACAAGGAGGTCGACTCGATCGTCGATGGCACCTTCGAATTCCTCAAGGAGAACTACACCGACGTCAAACTCGGCGATCCTACAGAGGTGACCATCGAGGGAAAGCCCGGCATGGAGCTCACGGGCACAGGCAAGGACAAGGCCGGGAACGAGGTTCAGTTCCTTTCCGCCATCGTCGCGCTCGGCCCCAAGTCAATCGCCGAGATCTGGGCAGCCGTCTTCCCTGAGGGCAACAACGACCTCGCCGATGCCAAGTCGGTGCTCGGCTCGTTCAAGCCGACCAGCTAGTCGGGCTTGCGTAATCCGCACGCGGCCTGGCCCGGGTTGCGCTAGCTGCGACGCCGTTGTGCGCATTCGGGCACCCGGCCGGCGGCCTCTAGGGTGACTACCGTGGGGAACTCGGAACACCCTTCCGTCGCCGGTGCGAGCGGCGTCAGCCGACGTCGGCTCCTGACGATCGCGGGCGGTGCCGGACTGGCATCGGTTGTCGGCGGCCGGCCTCAGCCGCCCGTTCGTTCGGTGCCAACAATTGCGTTGCAATCGTCGTCGATGACGTCCTCGGTGATGCTGTGCAGGCAAGCGTGGGGAGCCCGGCCCGCGCTGCCCGGCGGCCGACCACACACGATCGACCGGATGACCATCCACCACTCCGCGGTAGCACTCCCCGACAACCGCGGCATCGTCGCACGGCTACAACAGCATCAACGATTCCATCAGGATGACAAAGGCTGGGTCGATATCGCCTATCACGCAGCCGTGGACCGCAGGGGAAACGTCTTCGCGCTCCGCGACACCGCGATCGCCGGTGACACCGCAACCGACTACGACACGACCGGACACTTCCTCGTCCTGTGCGAAGGGGATTTCGACACCGAAACCGTCAGCGAGGCCCAACTCGACGGCGCGGCTCTCGTATGCGCCTGGGCGACACAACAATTCGGGATCGGCGTGGATACGTTGGCCACCCACCAGGAGGTGGCATCGGCCACGGACTGTCCCGGACGAAGCCTGCAGGCCCACGTCGCCTCAGGCGATCTCCAGCAACGAATCGCCGGCCTGATCGCTAACGGATTCGAGCTGCGACCGCTGTGCGGACCTGAGGCCGATGCCCGGGTCGCGGCCATCACGGCGGGTCGCTGAGGCTCAGCCACGCATCAATGACGGCCTGATCAACGACCACGCGACCTCGGGCCGCGTCCTACGAGTGGCCCATCCCCGGCATACCCGGCATCGGCTTCTGGCCAAGAAGCGGTAGCGGGGTGGCGGCCACGTTCGCGGGGTCGACCACTCCCCTGAAGCAGCCGACCGAGTAGGGGTACTCACTATTGAGCACGTAGTGATAGATGTTTTGAATCTTGCCGTTGAAGAGCACCGGAGACGTCGTGCCGTGGCACTCATCAAGCTGGGCATTGGTGATCTCCTTGCCATCCGCACCCCGCGGCCCGTAGATTCCGAATCCATCCAGGGCGTAGCCCAGCAACGGCGACTGCCCGGTGGTGCCTTGATTCGGTAAGCACTTCCACGAGTAGGCGTGCAAGTGGTACTGCTGGCTGTAGGGATGGCCGAAGCATTGGTCCAGCGGCAGGATTGAGATCGGGTTGTACCAGGCGGTGGCGTTCGCATTTGCTATTTCCGCATGCCATACGGTCCCGGTGAGCGTGACGCCGGTAATCAGATAATCGATCGGTTGAGGTGTAGCGAGGTACTTGGGTGCCAAGGGAACCCTGATGTCAAGGTTGTATGGCGAAATGCCGATCGCCGCGGCACTCGAATAGTTTTGCCCGAACCCGGGCGTCCCCGGCGTGGAATTCGCACCGCCAGGAGCCGCACTGTAATAGGGGTACGCGGCCGTGCCCTGTTGGACCGGACCGAACCTTCCCATCGGGGTGGACGGCAGCCCGTTGCCTTTGAACATGCGGTTGGTGCTATCCGTGGTCACGGCGAAAACGCTGCCGCGCGGATCGATGTCCTTGGCCGACACCGTTCCGCTCACCGTGGGTAGCTTCGCAATCACAATCGTATTGTCGGCAGGGTTTACCCATGTCGTTGTCGCGGTTTGCAAGGTGGTGTTGGCGGGGATGATTTGTTGGAACAGTGGTCCGCCGACATAGATTCCGCCCTTCTGGGGCGTGAAGATACTCAAGTTGGGTTTTGAATTCACCATGGTGTTCGGCACCGTGGCGGAAGCCGGCGATGACACCGACGTGGCACCCACCAACAGTCCAGCGAACAGTGCTCCGATCACACTTTTTGTGCGGATCAACATTGCGTTCCCCTTTCGCTTGACGATTATCTTGAGGCGGTCTATCCGTGGCCCATGCCTGGCATGCCCGGCATCGGCGGCATTTGACCGAGTAGCGGTAGCGGGGTGGCACCGTAATTCGCGGGGTCGATCGCTCCCCGGAAGCAGCCGATCGCGTACGGGAACTCACTGTTAAGCACATAGTGGTAGATGTTTTGGATTTTGCCGTTGAAGAGCACCGGCGACGTCATGCCATGACACTCATCAAGCTTGTCGTTGGTGATTTCCTTGCCATCGGCGCCGCGCGGCCCGTAGATACCGAATCCGTCCATGGCGTAGCCGAGTAGCGGTGACTGCCCGGTGGTGCCCTGATTGGGGAAGCACTTCCAGGAGTAAGCGTGGTAGTGGTACTGCTGGCTGTAGGGATGGCCGAAGCATTGGTCCAACGGCAGGATGGAAATCGGGTTGGTGAAGACAGTTGCGCTCAGGTTTGCCAATTCCACATGCCACAACGCGCCCGTCAGCGCTACACCAATGGCCAGATAATCGATCGATTGAGGAGTGGCGAGGTACTTGGGGTTCATGGGAACTCGGATGTCGAGATTGTACGGAGAGATACCGATCGCGGCGGCGCTCGAATAGTTCTGTCCAAACCCGGGCGTTCCCGGAATAGTGTTGGCGCCACCCGGGGCCGCACTGTAACCGGGATAAGCCGCGGTACCCGGTTGGACTGCGAATGTTCCCATCGGGGTGGTTGGCAGTCCGTTGCCTTTAAAGGTGCGGTAGGTGCTATCGGTGGTGACGGCGAAGACGCTGCCCTTCGGATCGATATCTTTAGCGGTGACAGTTCCCGTCACGGTGGGTAGTTTCGCCATCGTGATGGTGGATGGGGTGGTTGAGGCGTCAACCCAGGAGGCTGTAGAGAGCGTCATCTTCAGATCTTTAGGGAGCGCTGTTTGGAAAAGTGGACCGCCTACGTACAGCCTGCCTTTCGAGTTAGCGGGCGGTACGTCAAAAATCTTGAAATCGGCACGGGAATTTACCAACGTATTCGGTACGGCTGCGGACGCTGGTGATGCCACCGATGTGGCGCCCACCAACATTCCGGCACACAGTGCCCCGATCACACCTTTTGTGCGGATCGACGTGTCCTTACGTTTCGGCACTGCGTTTCCTTTCCAACCTGTGTTGACGAGGCGACTGGGCGCGGTCACGCGCTGATCACCGACACCGTGCCGTTGCTGAAGTTGGTGATGTAGACGTTGCCGGCGTTGGCGCCGGCCGGACTGACCGCGACTCCGTAGCCGAAGGCTCCGATATCGATGGTGTTGACGACCACCCCGGCGGGGTTGATCACCGACACCGTGCCGTCATCGCCATTGGCGACATAGACATAACCGGCTGTGGCCCCGGTTGTGCTGACCGCCACCCCTTGCGGATTGGTCCCGACCGCGATGGTGTCGACGACCCGGCCGGCGGGATTGATCACCGACACCGTGCCCGACCCACTGTTAGCGACGTAGGCATAACCGGCGTTGGCACCAGTGGTGCTGACCGCCACCCCCTGCGGGCCGGTCCCGACCGCGATGGTGTTGATAACAAGGCCAAGTGGGTTGATCACCGACACCGTGCCGGCGCTGTTATTAGTGACGTAGACCAGGCCGGCCGTGGGCCCGGTGGAACTGACCGCCACCCCACTCGGGTTCGTGCCGACCTCGATCGTGTTGATCACCGTTCCGGCCGGGTTGATCACCGAGACAGAGCCAGCGTCGTTGTTGGTGACGTAGACGAAGCCCGCGGTGGGCCCGGTGGAACTGACTGCCACCGCACTCGGGCCCGCGCCGACATTGATTGTGTTGATCAAGGTGCCACTGGGGTCAAGCCACGACACGGTGTTGTCGGAGCTATTGGCGACGTAGATGTTGCCGATGGTCGTCCCCGTCGGGCTGACTGCCACCCCGTTCGGGCCGTTGCCGACCGTGATGGTGTCGATGACGGTGTTGGTGGTGCCGATCACCGGCACCGATCCGAGAAAATTAGTGACGTAGACATCGCCGGCATTGCTGGCACCGGCACCGGCCGCGCCCGCACCGCCGAGGAAACCTCCGACCGCGATGCTGGACACCGTGAAGGTGGACCCCGCGGCACCATTGGTACCGGCGCTGCCACCGATAGTCCCACCGGCCCCGCCCGTCCCGCCGGTTCCGGCATCCCGCGTGACAAGAGCGGCGCTGGTGCCGGCTGCACCCGCGTTGCCGCCGTTACCGCCGTTACCGCCACCGCTGAACAGGGTGCCGCCGGACCCGCCGGCCCCGCCGGCCCCGCCGGCGCTTACCGGAGTAGATGCGCCGTCGGTGTAGACGCTGCTGCTGCCGCCGTAGCCACCGGCCCCGCCGGTCGCCAACGAACCGCCGACCCCACCCTGGCCGCCGGCCCCGGCGGTGGCGTCGCCGCCGTTACCGCCGTCAACACCCGCGGAACCGGTATTGGCGTTGCCGCCGAAACCGCCGGCACCACCGTTCGCAAACAACGCGCCGGTACCGCCCTGGCCGCCCCTGCCACCGGTCGCCTTACCAGTGCCATAGGCCTTCGCCAAACCACCGGCGCCGCCGACGCCCCCGGCGCGCCCGAAGGCACCTGCCCCGGTGCCGTTGCCCCCGACACCGGCCACCGCGCTGGCACCCTCATAGCCCACCGCCCCGCCACCGGCACCACCGTCACCGCCGCGGCCGGCGAACCGAGCGGTCCCGCCGTTACCGCCGACGCCGCCCGTCGCAGTGCCATCGACCGTGTTCGTCGCCGCGCCACCCGAACCACCGGCGCCACCACGGCCGCCGATCGAGCCCCGACCGCCATCACCGCCGGCACCGGCAGTCGCCGACCCCTTGGCGCTTGCCGTGCCACCGGCA
>Ga0209299_1000677_pt1 | contig 19258 bp, 15 predicted proteins | sample S_140806_MF_Meta_FD_187326 | JGI IMG/M metagenome (GOLD analysis project Ga0209299, IMG submission 187326) | Freshwater microbial communities from Lake Simoncouche, Canada to study carbon cycling - S_140806_MF_MetaG (SPAdes) (version 2) | ecosystem: Environmental > Aquatic > Freshwater > Lake ...
GTGGGTTGGGTGGGTTGGGTGGGTTGGGTGGGTTGGGTGGGTTGGGTGGGTTGGGTGGGTTGGGTGGGTTGTGTGGCCATGCAAACTGACATTGCGTTTTAATTTACCAACCAACCGGACAACATATGCTGTGACTATTTTAATAGCAAGCATTAAAAAAAGCAGTTTGTACATTACATAACACGTCCACACGTCCACACGTACACACGTCCACACGTCCACACGTCCACACGTACACACGTCCACACGTACACACGTACACATTACAAAAAACAAACACAGCAAACACAGCAAACACAGCAATGCGCGTTGCTAGTTTGCTGACATGTTTGTTGGTTTTGGCTGGCATGTGTTTGGCCACGCCAACCAACCAGTACAACTACACAGTGGTGCGCCGAGCCAAGCCGACCAACCAGTACAAAGACACTTCGGTTGTCCGCCGAGCCAAGCCGACCGACCAGTACAAAGACACACCAGTGGTGCGCCAAGCCAAGCCAACTGACCAGTACAAAGACACACCAGTGGTGCGCCAAGCCAAGCCGACCGACCAGTACAAAGACACACCAGTAGTGCGCAAGTTCAAGCCGACCGACCAGTACAAAGACACACCAGTAGTGCGCAAGTCCAAGCCAACTGACCAGTACAAAGACACGTCGGTGGTGCGCCAGGCCAAGCCGACCGACCAGTACAGGGACGCGGTGGTCGTCCGCAAGGCCAAGCCGACCGACCAGTACAAGGACGCGGTGGTCGTCCGCAAGGCCAAGCCGACCGACCAGTACAGGGACGCGGTGGTCGTCCGCAAGGCCAAGCCGACCGACCAGTACAAGGACGCGGTGGTCGTCCGCCAGGCCATACAAATTTAAACCTGGTGATGGTATTGAATGCGTTTTGGCAAGTCTAAGTAACCCAGCGCGCCACGTTGACGTTTAGCAACGGTTAGTCGTCAGATCGGGCATAGTGCCCGATCTTTGTTGATGTGATGTTTGCACAAAATGGTCCCAGACTCGTTAATGGTGTTACACTTTAAAATGGTTGGTTAATTGGTTGGTTGCGCAGTTGTGCAGTTTGGGTTGCACAGTTGGTCATGCAACCACGTAGTCCTTGGCCGACTCGGATGCGCACATGTTGGTCATGAACTTGGTGCCCAAGTAATGGGCCCAAGTGTGTGCCTCATCATGTGTCTCGCAAACTAGCAAAACTGGAATCTTGCTGTCCAGAATGTGTTTTAGCTGGTTGCTGGCTGTCCAGTTGTCCAAAATTTTGTGGTATCTGGCATCATACACCACAACCAGCTTGGTCTTCCAGTACGACAAATCATCCAGCTGGTGCACACGCGTTGCGTCCAACAACGCCTCGATGGGTCGTGCATGCGGTTTGTGCTGTATGCACACGTATGCTCGGTTAGGCTTTTTGCACCACTGGTTAACCGCCTGGCCGATGCGCGTCATTTTTCCAGTTTCGTGTGTGCCATGCACCACCATGAACTTGGATGCATTGGTTTTGCCAACACCAGCCAGAAACTTTGTTGTTTCCTGCCTGACGGGCATCACTTGCTTGCAGACCATCTGAAACTTGCTTGGCAACCTGCATGCACGAAAAGCTTTTTCTGCCAAACTCATGTTTTGCTGGCTAGTTGGTTGCGCAGTTGGTTGTTTGGTTGTTTTAAACGGCCTGCGTTGCAAAGAACCACAACTGTGTTTGCTAAGAATTCAAAAACTGTTTCAAACTGCTTTGACACATGTTATACAACATATGTTAACCGACTGATTACTCAAATTGCGTAACAACTGGTTGGTTTGATTTGGTTGATTTGGTTTGGTTGGTTTGATTTGGTTGTTTTATGCCAGAACCAAATTTGTGCGCTGCCCCACCCCGGTGTTGTATGCATTGCTGAGCTTGGTCATCAAATCGTGTTGCTCTGTTGGCGTCGATGCACAACACACAAGCTGGCCAGGCACCGAGTCGGACCTGATGTAGTGTATTGCTTGCTCGGTGCTGCAAAGCAAAACAAGTTTGACCTTTTGGTCAACAATTTGTGCCATCTCATCAGTGTGGTAATCCGTGTTCCAAACGTGGTCGGCATGACAAACCATGACCAGCTTGGTCGTCCAGTTGGCCAGCTCTTCCACATGGCTGGTACTGGTAGCTTCCAGCAAGCTTTCTAGCCATGATGTCGCAAACCATTCGTTTGCCAGAATGCACCGGTGCGACTTTGCGGCTTGAATTGCTTCACCGACGCGCGTTCTTCGACCGGTGCGCGCATTGCCGTAGATGATGGCCACACCAGGTTGACTACTCTTCAAGTAGCTGCGAATGGTTTGCGTGACATGCGTCTGGGCACGTGTTGGAAACGCAGTTTGGCGCTTAACAAATGCTTTTTCGGCCAAACGAGCTGCCAGTTTGGACATTGCCTGGTTAATTGGTTTGGTTGGTGTGGTTGGTGTGGTTTGGTTTGGTTGGTTGGTTTGGTTGGTTTGAATCGACTAGTTAGGTTTGTAATTGTTACAATAAACTGTTACTCATATGTTGGTCGACAGCCGAATCACTGTGCGCATTGTGGTCGGACTTGGAAACCATCCGCAACGATGTCGACCAGTGCTTCGACAATCTGCCTATCGCTGGCAATGTTTTGCAGTGCTATGCAGGCCTTTTTAACAACCAGCCCAGACTGCCCAGACTGACCCATGTGGTGCTTGATGACATCAACCAGTGTTTGGAAACCACCTTTGTCCCAGCACTTTAGTCGGTTGTCCTCCCGGCACGGTGTGCTCGTAATGTTGCACAATGCTGTGCAGGCCTTTTCCAGCAGCACAGGCTCATCCATGTGTCGGCGAATGACGTCGAGCAGTGCTTCCACTCCGCGTGATAAGCCGCAATAGAACTGGTTGAAGTTGTGTTCATTGGTCATGTTGGCAAGTGCTGCACATGCGTCAATGAGCAAGTCGGTTGGTCCAGTCAAGTAGTTTTGAACAACGCCAACCACGGCCCGGACTGTATTGTGTTGGCACTTGGTTTGGTTGTTTAAAGTTGTGTTGCGCAATGCGCAACACGCCGCTTTGAGCAAAGCAGGCTGGTCGTGGTGCTGCACAATGACTTTGACAAGCGCGTCAATGCCTGCTTTGCCACACATCGCTTGGTTTTGGTGGATTTGTGTCAGGTTGCACAACGCTAAGCATGCATGTTCAAGCATACCAAGCTGTTCACATGCAACGTAGCGCTCGATGATGTCCACCAACGCTTCGACAAAGCCAGCATCGCCGTACTCGACTTGGTTGTCGCGGTTGTGCGTGGTGTTGGAAACCAACCAACATGCTTGTTCCAGCAAAACAGCGTCATTGCTGTGATGCTTAACAACGCAGGTTAGTTGTTGACGAATTGGTTGGTTTTTGACCAATTGGTTGCGCAGTTGGTTTTTTATATACAGTTATTATTATGATAGCACGACCACCAGGCGCCGTGCTGCCCGCGCAGTGTCGTTGGCGTAGCGGTTGGCCAGCTTGCCAGCAATGTCCGGCTGGCCCAGCTTGCTGGCATACTTGGCAATCTTGGCGTCCATCAAGCGCTGCTCCGAAATGGCGTTGTCAAACATCTGGCTGGCCTGGACTTGCAGCTGCTTAGCCAGCTGGCTGCGCAGCGTTGCCACGTCCTGGTTGACCTTCCAGTTCAGCAGCTGCACCAAGCCGTGCTTCTGGCAGTCGAGCTTGTCGCGCACAAAGTGCCACTCGGCAAAGTGGCTGGGCTGGGCTTTCTGCACTGCTTTGACCAGCCTGGCCATGACGTTGCGCAGCTGGCCAATCTTGGCTTGCTTCTGCTTGTCGAACTTGACGACCAGGTTACGCTTGGACTTGGCGGTGCTGTACATGCAGGCTGCTTGCAGCTGCCTGGCGCGCTTGCTCAGCTGCCTGATCTGCTGCTTGGCCAGCTCGGCGTGCTTGGTGTCGTTGCGCGCCAAGCAAGCCGTCAGGATCTGGCGCGTCTTGGCCAGCCTGGCAAAGCAGCGCTGCAGCCTGGCGTGCATGTCCGGCAAGCAGCCGTGCTGGACGCCCTGCCTGTCGCCTTGGTCCGGCTGGCCCGGCTGGTCCGGCTGGTTCAACTGGTCCAGCATGGCCGGCCAGTCCAGATCGCTTGGTTTCGAGCTGACAAACTGGTCAGTCATGTTGCCCAGACCCAAAAACGAGCTTCCGACCAGTTGGCGGTAAGCTTGCTGCACCAGGCGGTCGGCGTTGCGGCTGATGGACTGGTGCAGCCTGGCTTCCAGCGTCCGAATCTTGACGACCATCTGGCGAGCTGCCTCGATGCTTTCCAACAAGGCCTGGATGACAGTCTCGACCAGCTGGATGTATACCTGGGTGCGCAGCTTCATGTACTTGATCAGCCTTGCCAACACTTTTGGCTGGATGGCATTGGACTGGTTTGGTTGGTTTGCTTGCACCGAATTGGTCGGGTTGGCCGAATTGGTCGGGTTGGCCGAATTGGTCTGGTTGGCCGAATTGGTCAAGTTGGCCGAATTGGTCGGGTTGGCCGAATTGGTCTGGTTGGCCGAATTGGTTGGATCTTGCACTGAATCGGCAGAGTTGGCCTGGCAAGCCAGGTGAATTGCTCGCTCGTCGTCTTCTGTGAATGCTCGGCGCAGCTTGTTGATGCTGAGCACCATGCTGTTGGTGTCGGCCCGACCAAGCTGCTGGCGCGCCATGTTGGCCAAGCAGCCAACAAACCAGCGCTTGACGTCTGACAAATTAGAAGCATCAAACTGGTGCACTACTGGCGTTTCAAACTGAATCTGCATGTTAGGAATTCTGGCTTCCAGGTCTTGCAACTGGTCGAAAAACATCTGCATAGTTGAATTCTTTGCTGGCAAGTTGTCCAAGTTGAACAATCCAGCCAGCGAACCCAGCGAGCCATGTTGTTCTGGCAAAATCGCCTGGTGCAGCTGGTCCGGATTGGTCAAGTCGGCTGGTTCGGTTGGTTCGGTTAATTCGGTTTGTTTGGATGGTACGACAATCACGATTCTGTCTCGCTGGTCAGCCTGGTCGCCGTTGGGTTCACCAGGCTCATCCGGTTCATTGGATTCATCAGGTTCACCAGGTTCATCCGGTTCACCAGGTTCACCAGGTTCATCGGGTTTACTGGGTTTACTGGGTTTACTGGGTTTACTGGGTTTACTGGGTTCATCGTCAGGTTCGGAGGCTTCGCTGGGTTCGTCTGACTCGGATTTATCTACGTGTTTGTTGGGCTTGTCGGGCTTGTCGGGCTTGTCTCTTTTGAACTGGGATTGGTCAGATTGGTCAGATTGGTCACTATCTGATCCAGAATCGGTCTGGTCGGAATGGTGCTTGCGCTTTGCAGGCTTTTTGACCATTTGCAAGTCGCAATCAGACCAATCTGCAAAACTAGCCAACTAGCAAGCCAGCAAACCAGCAAACCAGCAAACCAGCAAACCAGCAAACCAGCAAAACCAGCAAAACCAGCCAAGCAAGCTGCTCTTTTACAATTCGTATGATTTTCCTGTTTGCTAAACTTGCACAATTAAACAAAGCATCTGTTTTGCATTTAATGCTGCTTGATCCAGACCTCTGTTGCACACTTTCCGTCGCAACCTTTGCCGGTATGAATTTTTTTCATTCGCAGCAAGTCAAACAGCTTGGCATACGAGTTGTCAAAGTCGTCGCGCTCGACCTGAATCATCTGCAAGCTGTCAAACAGTTTTGGATTCTTTTGGTACTCGCCCACCAAGCAGTTCTCGCAGTCGGCAACCAGCAGAGTCGGCAAACCGATCTTGGCAATGATCTGGTCTTGCTCACCAGCTTCCAAGATGTGACCAACAATGTGAAACTGGCAGCCAAGCTTGGCTTTGGTTGTTTTCAGTGCATCAAGACCGCCAAACATGCCGCGCTGGGGTTGAACCACTACGTGCTTGGTCTTGTCGGCCAGCTTTTCTTGGACGACTGCCGACACGCTGCCGCTGCCTCCGCCGAGTTCCAACACGACGGCGTCGCTCGGCGTAAACATCCTGGCAACACACCGCTCGCCCCATTCAGTGTCTTCCAAGTGCGGAAAGTTGTCGACTTGGCGACCACATACCTTTTTATGTTGGTCGCAAAACAAACATGCTTTGTGCAACACTATGATTAAACCAACCAAGCAGATTGCCAACACGACGACCAGCACGACCAGCAAGATGACTGACATGTGACCCACCAGTTGGTTTTTTATTAAACAGTTGCAAAATTAACATGTATATCAGCAAGTATACCTGTGCAACTCTGGGTTGCCAGATAGTGCGTCGGCGTGTAGTGTGATTGATTTATGTGCGGCGTTTGCCTTACTTTGCAACAAACTTGGCCAGCTGAAACAACTTTTTCACTGCAAAGCCAGCAGTGAATACGTAAGGCGTCATGCTGACAGACCACACGACTTTCGATTCGATACTTTTCCGACAACATTGCGCATCAGCGCGTCTGGAAGCCTGCGCCTTTCAACTGGAATGTTGTGCTGCTCTGCCACTTTGATGGCCGATAACATGCCGTCTAAAAACGTCAAAGTCGGTGTACACACAGACCTTTCTACAGCTTTGAATGCGAGCCAAGTTGGTGACTTTCAAGCGTCTTTTCGCGCCCAATCTGGCTACACACTGGACGTGCGTCGCCCAACTTTTTCGAATTCTACTTGTGCCAGCTCACCCAGTCGGCGCACCTCGTCCATGAACGCCTTGTTATCAACAACGCTTGGTGGTTGGCTTGATGACACGACGAATATTTTGTCGTGCATGACTAGCGTTACATTCGACCGGTGAACAGGCGACACAGCGCAAGTGGCGCGTTCTTGACGCAACATCTCTCTTGCCTGCTCGATAACATTCATGGTGCCAAACAAATCCAAACTATTTCTGTAAGTGGTATATATTTGCTTGCTGCCAACCAAGCGGTAATAACCAACTGGTATAAATGAAACATGATGTTTTAACATATAATATGCAACCTAGCCAGCAAATATCCATCCATCCCACCTGACCAACCTAGCCAAACTATCCCACCCGTCCCACATGGCCAACCTATCCCATCCCGCCTGGCCAACACATCCATCCCACCTGACCAACCTAACAATGCAGGCCTTTCGGCATTGCCAAAGCATGATGGTGGATGTCGCCGATCATGGCCAAGTGAGACGCAAACTTCAAGGCGTACTTGTCCCAGCTGGCTTGCGAAAATCGCTTGGTGTATGCCGGCGCGACAGTGGCAAGTCCGGCGTCACGAATGATGTAGAACAGCACCTGCCAGGCATAGTGCTGAATCGTCGGGTCTTTGCAGTCCGCGCAACAGTCCACCACGGCTTCAAGCAGCCCAGCATCAAGGAACATGCTCTGGTACTTGGACAGACCAGTCCGGATCGTCGTTTGGTCTGGTTGGTCTGTTGATGTTTGGTCCAGTTGGGCTGGTGTAAACCAAGCCTCAGCCGCCACCACGAGCATCGAGCAGCAACAATGAGCGTGGCTGCGCATCAGCTTGACCACCACGTCGTAGCCACCCATCTCTGCAAACGCTATCTGGGTTTTGTGGTTGACCACCAGGTTTGTTTGCGTCAACAAGTAGGCAAACTTGGCAAAATCTGCCTTGCATGCCATGGCTTGAAGCGTGTCCAGCACCGCAGCAATGCTTGCGCGTTGCAGGTCGCGGTCGGCGCGGCTCGCCATGGTTGCCAGAAAGCGCACACACTGGTACGCCACGTCCTGGTGGGCAGTGATGTCGCCGATCGGGAAGCGCGTCAACAGCTGCATGACTGGTTGGATGGCCTGGACGAACATGACGTCTGGGTTCATGACGCGCGGCGAGAATGGAACATCGCCTTTGACGTGTTGGTAGGGCTTCTGGGCATGCTTGGCCAGTTCGGCACACAGCTTGCACGCCAAGCTAGCATCTGGCTGGCTGGCCATGTCGGCCAACAGACTTGCCAACTTGGCGTTGTCCATGTCAGTGATCGCGTCAAAGTGGCCAGTGCCAGCGTCCACGTGGCCAGTGCCGGCGTTGTCCGTGCCAGTGCCAGCCATGTGGCCAGTGCCGGCGTCGTCTGTGGCCAAATTGGGCAACGCCTCGCTTTGCTGGTCAGCATGGTCAAGCTGGCTGCTCGGCTGCTCGGCTGGATCGGTTGGTTGTTCGTCATGCGAGTCGTGGTCGTTGTGGTTGGTGTGGTCGCCGTGGTTGGTGTGGTTGGTGTTGTCTGTGCAGCTAGCCTCGTCGGTTGCTGCAACAGTGGGACCAGGCAAAATGTCGTCACTGCTATGACCACCAAAGCTCGCATCGCTACATATGCTAGTCATTTTAGTTTTGCCAACCAACAGCGTTGCAACCAACCAACCAACCAACCAACCAACCAACCAACCAACCAACCAACCAACCCACCAACCCACCAACAGCGTTGCAACCAACCCAAAATTGGTCAACAACACTGCAAGTTGTGTTCGAACCAGAAAGCAAGTTGTGTTGAAATCAGAAACCAACAGTTGTGTTTGTGTTCAAACCAGAACACAACAACGACAGAACTTGCAGATTGGTCGGTTTGAAAACAATACAATGAACCATCATGGTTTCTTGCAAATTCAAAATCTTGTAAAACAGAATTTCAGCAAGTTTGCTAAGATTGGCAAGTCTAGCAGGCTTGGCGAACGTGCTAGTCGAGTCAACGGCTGGATGCGTGCCGCAATTGCCGACCAACAACGATACCGCTGCGGGCTGTGCAACCAACTGTTTGATGGCGGCTTTGAGATAGATCACAAAGTACCCCAAGTGCTTGGCGGCTCGTCTGAGCGCAGCAATTTGTGGGCACTGTGCCTAGCTTGCCACGCCAAAAAAACCATGCTTGAAAACAGCACACGCATCGACTTGCAGAACAAACAACCAACCAAAATAACCAAACCAACCAAAATACCAGTTTCACAATGTCTTGCCTGCCAGACGATTTACTCGACTGCGTTTAAACACGTGTGTTGTCTAACCAACCAATCCAACTATACTGTGCAATCTGGGCAGCAACGTGCAACCAATGCCAATGCAACCTTTGCAACCAATGCAACCAATGCCAATGCAACCTCTGCAACCAATGCAACCAATGCAACCAATGCAACCAATGCAACCAATGCAAGACACGTGGCTGCAAGCTCTACAATCTGAACTGGCGTGTAATCTTGGCAATTGGAGCAGGCTGCTTAGAGTACTGGCTGGTGCTTCGACGCTTGGCGCGGTTGGTTGCAATGATTTGCTGCTTGGACAGCTTTGACCAGGCCTTTTTAGGCAGGTAGCGCAGCTTTTGGTTGGACGGCTGGTGGTTCCAGGTCGTCCACTGCTGGCGAGTCCACTTTGCCAGGCTGTTTCGACTGTCTTTTTTCGTCAGGTATTTACCGCCTTGCTGTTTGTACAACAACACTACCAGCTGGGCTTTTCGAGCGCTCCATTGGCCTGGCTTGCCGCCTTTTGCATCTGACTTGACGCGCCTGACGATTCTTTCCCACAATGGTTGGTTTGACCGTGACGGCTTGGTCGATTTGGTCGATTTGGTCGATTTGGTCATGTTGGTCTTGGTCATCTTTTCTTTCATATGGTTAAATTACAGCAATCATGCATAGTTACAGGTTGGTTGCATGGTTTTGTTGGTCTGGCTTGGTTGGTTGGTTGGTTGGTTGGTTGGTTGGTTGGTCTAGTTGGTCTGGTTTGGTTGGTTGGTTGGTTGGTTGGTTGGTTGGTTGGTTGGTTTGTTTTCTGACATGCAAAACCTGCCTGGTAATGTGCCAGTTAAACATCACCAGTCGTTCAATGAACATCATGGCGTTTTGAAACGCAGAGCACCTCATTTCTTGCAGCTTTGCTTTGACAGCAAACAAGTCAATGACATGGCGCGCTGCCTGGTTTATGTCAGATGTTCCAACTTGCAGCAACTTGTCCAAGCTGTCCAACTGATTACGTAGAGACTTGGCCTGGTTGTATAGCTGCACCATGCGGTAGTGTATTCGCGCAGTTGGTTTCAGCACGACGTGGATCACCGACTGCTGGCAAATCGATTCCATCATGCAACTGTCGACCAACAGCCGGCCTGAATGCAGCAACACCAACTGACTGGGATGGACATGCTGGAACTCGGCGGCACAGGCTTTCATAGAATCAATGTCTTGTTTTTTGCACATCATCGACTGGCCGTCCAGACTGCGCAACACAATTGACATTGCTGGTTTCAGTGTCGTTATATTGCTGTGTTATCTTTCGGCTGGCTTGTTTTTGGATTCAAACTAGATTGGCGTGTTTGTTTGGACAATCATATGTAGCATAGTAGATTTTGTCAAACAAACCAACCATCATAACAACACCGAACCAAACCAACCAAATCAACCAAACCAACCTACCAAACCAAACCAACCAAGCCAAACCAACCAAACCAACCAGCCAACTTGTGCAACAAATTGATGCTGCTTTAAAAACAAGCATGCAGCAGTTTGTGTCGTGGGTGACCAGCGTCACCAGGCCCATACCAGTTGTGCAATGCTCAGAAAAATCAAAGTCGACCAAAACAGTCGCACAGACTGCACACACTGTCACACTATCACAACCAATCAAACCATACAAAGCTTACGAACCAGCCACACCGCCAACCGCGCTACATCAGCACGACTCGACGCTTGAATCGTCTAGTCTGGACAGTCATGAATTTTCGATCTTTGACGACCACATGGTTGACCATGCCGACCATGCCGACCAAACCGACCATGCCGACCAAACCGACCATGCCGACCATGCCGACCATGCCGACCATGCCGACCATGCCGACCATGTTAACCAAACTGATCACAACAACCAGAATCAAGTAAAACAAATTCACCGCTTCAACCAAAAAGTGTCCAAGCCAGTGTTGGTCAACAACAAAACTAGTCCAATTAGTCCAATTGGTTTAACTGGTCAAACCAGTCAGACCAGTCGGTCCAGACAAATCCAACCAGTTAGTCTGGCACCTGGTAGCTTCGTCGAGCAGCTACTGCCGAGCCAGCCAGCCTGGCAAGCCGACGACGCGGCCAACTGCTGCCAGCTCTGTTACACTGGCTTTACTTTTTTCAACCGGCGCCACCACTGCCGCATGTGCGGCCAGCTGGTTTGCCAGTCTTGCTCGGCCAAACACCAAACGATGCCTTACCTGGTAGAACAAAACAAACTGCTAGTCTTTCATACCTGCAACAACAACATCAGCCTGCTTTGCCACAGCTGTGCAGCCAAGCTGCCTGCCAACATGCAGGCCTACCGGCTGGTCGACCAGCTAAGCCTGGTGGCTGCCTGGCTGGGCGACCAACTGTTTACCAGCCTTGACAAGCTTGCACAAACCACCAAAACGTTCAACTATGCAGTCAAGCTGCTTCTCACCAAAATGGTGCAGCAACAATATGTGTTTTCCAATCCGTGGTGTACAACACGATTCAACTGTGCAAATGACGTTTTGAACCAATTGAACCAATTCAACCAATCAAACCATTCAAACCATTCAAACTATTCAAACCAGTGCCGCATTGCCAGACAAATAGTCTCGGCTGTTTGCCCGACCAACCACTTGTTCTACCAACTTGCAGCCAGCTACTACAACATTGAAACCAACCCAACAAAGCACGACTGTTTGGCGCTGCGCTGCCGCAGCCAGTGCGACCAACCCAGCCTGGCCCACCAAACTGAATTAATAACCAGCCAGATCTTTGCAGCCAAACTGTCGTTATTCAACGTCTATGCTGACCACGACGACCATGTTGACCACGACGACCATGCTGACCATGCTGACCGAACCGCGACATCCGACCCAGCCGCGACATCCGACCCAGCCGTGACATCCATCCCAACCGTGACATCCATCCCAACCGCGACATCCGACCCAGCTACGACATCTGGCCCAACCGCGTCATCCAACCCAACCACGACATCCGACCCAGCTACGACATCTAGCCCAACCACGACATCTAGCCCAACCACGACATCCGACCCAGCCGCGACATCTAGCCCAACCGCGACATCCGACCCAGCTACGACATCCAACCCAACCGTGAATGTTACCGATGAACAAAATAGCCAACACGACATGTTGGCTGAAACAACAACAACAAAACCAGTCAGTGTGTTGAAAGTACCAAATAAGCCGGATACATTTGTTGAAAGTGTCAAGACATTCCAGATGACCAGCCAGCGCGCGTGGTGGAGCAGTGCTGTTGCCGAGCTGCTGGTGCCCAGCTTGCTCTGCCTGGCCAAGCACGATGTCTACTATGCAAACTGGCTGGCCAAGCTGGCCAAGCAGTTTTACAGCCAGGCGTTCATGGGCAAGCTGCTCAGCTGGTATACCAGCTTTGACTTTGACGACTTGTCCATGCTGCATCTGCATGACAGCTTGCCGCCTGGCAACCCGGGCTTTGCGTCTCAAATCAAGCGTCTATTCCAGCCAGAAATGCTGGTCCAACTGACCAACCAGCTGGCGTTTTGGAAGCAGCTGTGTCAGACTGCTGCCAGGCACGACATGGCAGGCTTTGCCAGCTTGGCCGAGACTTGCCGCGCCAGCCAGGGCGTGGCTTTGCCAGGCTGGCCAGACATTGTGGTGGTGCGGCTGTGCGTGGACTCCAAGGACTTTCGCCAGGCGTCGTCGTGCGCCAGGCCGTACATCTTGCCGTGCTTGGTGAGGCGAAACAACGCCTACCAGCGCATGAACCTGCTGGTCAAGTACTGCCAGAACCTGGCGGCCGACGCGCTGTGCCAGTTGTTGGCCCAGATGGTGCCAGGCGACGACATGCTGACTTACCCGGTGGTGTGCACCAGCGCGACGTCGGGCATCATCGTCATGGTCAGCCAGGCAGTCGGTGTGGACCATCTGGACAAGACCGACTGGGCAGCCAGCCTGGCAGGCAACCAAACATTCGTTCGGTCCGTGGCGGCCCAGTCGGCGCTGTCTATGTTTGTCGGGCTGGGCGACCGCATCGACAGCAACATGATGGTCGACCAGATGTCCAAGCGGTTCTTTCACATTGATTTCGAGTACTTGCTGGGCAAGCAGCCGCCACTGAAAGAGTCGATCCGGCATGCTGGCAACATGGTCTCGTCTGTGCTGCCCAGACAGGCAAGCCGAACAAACTGTTCAAACCAGCACATCCAGCACAACCAGCAAAACCAGCACAACCGGCCGCACCAGCCAAGCCAGCCAAGCCAGCACAACCAACCGCGACATCCAAACCAGTTCAACCAGTTCAACCAGTTCAACCATTTCAACCAGACAACAAACCAGACAAACCAGCCAAACTGTGCGGTTAGTTCAATCCAGCCAGTCATTCCGGCCAACATTGTGCGGTTGATGAACGGCTACAAATCGCAGTTGTTTCGATGCGAGTTCGTGCCGGCCTTCAACCAAGTGTTTCAGCACTGCTGGGCCATTCGGCACTTGTTCTTCTACTCGACCAAGTGTCTGTGCTGCGTGCAGTCGACCACGCATGCTGGTCGGCCAAGCATTTCGCAGCATGCCAGTTTCTATGAAAGATTGTTTGGCAACATCAAGCGCGGCCAGCCAGTCTGTGCGTGGCAAGACCAAACCAACAAAACAATACAAACTGGCCAACCAGGCCAAACAGGCCAACCAGGTCGACCTGGCCAACCAGGCCAACCAGGCCAACCAGGCCAATCTGGCCGACTATCCCATTTTGTGTCGACAAACCATCTGGACGAGCCCGACCAGCCGGCCTGGCGCGTCGAGGCGCAGACCAGCAACTGGACAGACTACTTGCTGGCTAGCATTTCCGCACTGACACATTGATGTCATTGATGCACATGCAAACCACAAATGTGTGTGTTTTGTACAAGACAGGCAGTGCCGGCATGTTGTTGCCAGTTCGTTTGGTGCGTTTGGTTCGTTTGATGTAAAACAGAAAACCAACCATGTTACAAAAAAACGCAGCACAGTCAGCACAATGCAAACCAGTCCGTTCAAAGTTGCAAAGTTGAAGCATGAACCTGCCAGCTTGCCAAACCAACCGAGCCCTGCCAAACAAAGCCAAGTACTTGGTGCACCACACATGCCAGACATGCACGGTCTCGTCGCCCAGCTGAAACTGGCGTATCCAAACGACATGGTCGTCACAAACGACGTACTGGCGCGAGTCGATGTTGCCGAGCAGTACGAGTTGCCAGACTGGAAAGACTGGCCAGAACTTGAAAAGCTGCCAAGCTGCGACTGGCATTTCTGGACCTACGACCAGCAAGTCGCATGGCTGCTGCAGTTCAACACAGTTGCGCCCGACCGGGTCGACTGCCAATACCTCAACACCAGCCTGACGTATTGTGGCTACGACAGTGTGTTTTGCAGGTTCTGCCGAACTGAAATAGTTCAAGACTACTATCAGCACTGCATAATGTGTAGCGCCACAGCTTGCAAAGACTGTTGTTCAACCAGTTGTGCTGCACACCAATCCGACCAATCCGACCAATCCGACCAATCCGACCAAACCGACCAATCCGACCAAACCGACCAAACCGACCAAACCGACCAAACCGACCAAACCCACCAATCCAAGCATGTGTTCGAGCGCAGGTACGGCACAATGCTGGCACGATGCGATGTTTGTCAGAATTTGGCTTACAATTACCAGTACTCGAAAAAAGACGGAAAGCAGCAAGTCGACGTTTGCCTGAAATGCCAAGACACACCAGATGGCCAGCATCTGATCCAAACACACAACATGCTGCCTTGCGCAACGCCGCACTTGTCCAAGCACGACCTGCACGACCGGTTCGGCAGCCTGCTGGACTGGATCCCAGTCTGCAACGCAACAACAATTTCGACAAAGCAATGTGAATGTGACTACACTGATGATAGTGAACAAGACACTACTGGCATTTTGCTGCTCAACATCAACAAGTCCAGCAAGCTGTTTGGCAAATGCAGCATTTGGACAAACCAAAACAACTACATCTCGGTGAGCTTGCTCAACCACAACTTGAAGCATGTGTTGGCAGGCATGATCAAGCAGTACGAACAGTACCAGTTGTATTTAAAACTGGCTGACCAAATGAAACAGCCTGACCACTTGGTTAGGTACTATGCGCACGTTTGATACTGGTTATTACGTTTAACTCGTTACTATTTCTTTTTGCCAAACCGTTTCCAGGGAGATGGTTTTGATGTGGTTTTGGGTTTTTGGGATTGCAGTGCACCACTGCCACCACCGCCACCAGCGCCACCACTGCCACCACTGCCACCACCGCCACCACCGCCACCACTGCGACTGCCACTACCACCACCGCCACTGCCACTGCCGCCACCACTGCGACTGCCACTACCACCGCCACCACTGCCAATGCCGCCACCACTGCCACTGCCGCCACCACTGCCGCTGCCACCATCGCCACCACTGCCACTGCCGCCACCGCTACCACCACCGCTATGTTGTTGCACGAACAAATCGTAGTGACCGCCATCAGCGCTTCCAGTGTATAGCAAATTGATAGGTTTAGTCAACGTGTCATTGTTAGTTTGGTACAGTTCCCAACGTTTGTTGTCTTTGCGCAATCTAAAAATTGCTAGCTGTATGTCAAACAATCTGTTTAAAACTAAAGTTACAAAGTTCACAATCGGACCGGTTACGTATGCTGTAGTAAAGCCATTCGGGTCTATGGCCGCCAAAACAAGTTCATGCAAGTGCTTGTCCCGGTCGGCTTGGTTTACGCTAAGTGAGCCAACGTAGAGTCCCAGTGCATCTCTTTCAATCATGTCGCGATCCTCTTTGCTTATCGTATAGTTTAGCAATACAAGCTTTACTGCATCGCTGTTCTTGTTGTGCTTAAAGTATTTCCAAAACAGGTACCGTATGTGTTTGATGTTGGTTTCATTCACATTTTGACCAACTGCTTCGCACAAGCTGTTCCAAAAACAGAGACCGTTACCCAACACTGATGTTACCAGATTTTTGTTGCATAATTTGTTTCTTACATCGTACTGATTATAGTTAACAGGTATGCCATTCAGTACGTTATCGACGCTCGTCTTGTTCATCGGATGCCCATTATACGACTGAAACCACTTGTATGCTACGAATGTGGTCAAATTGGTCGAATCAAACGTGCTGTGCGTTATCAACGGCACAACTAACACGTTACACAACATACTGTTTCTAACTGTTTTAAAGTCTTTTGTAATTGGCAGAATCGCCTTAAGTCGTTGATCTATTTCGGTCACTTCGATGTTGATCTCAATGTTTGACTTTATCTTTACGTACAGACTTGGCAGGTGTTTATCCTCCTGTTGTAAAACTTCAAAACTGTACTTACTCAGCTGCCTAACTCGTTCACCGACCGACAAGTGTGTCAACGAATCGGTATGCCTCACAACATCTTTTTCATCGAAATCGTTTATGGTTGACCGACATTGCTGTACGAAATCCTCAACGTTGTTCAAGCTGGACAAATGCATGCATAGCCAGCCAGTCTTCATGTCACAACGCATAGTTACTGTTGTGGATGTATTACGACGACAAAATGCTGCGCATGCAACTGCTATTATGTGAGCCACGTTTGGTTTGCGCGCATCTGCGTCGAAGAACATGACGACTGCGTTATCACTGGTAGGCACTCTTGGTTCGTCTGTAGACTTGTTGAATGTCTGTACCGTTGCCACCACATTGTTGGTCGACCTGTTTGGTGGCGAGTTCGGCTCCACAGCGTTGTTTGGCTGCCCAACCATCTTGCAATGCACGATCTCTGTTTTACTGCTTGACAACACTGCGCGAATATACGCACCAACAACGTCGTATTTGATAATATTGGGTTCGTGGCACTGATTTGCAACATAGTCGGTCAACGGCTTTGTGGCACATGGTTTTTCATCCAAAACCTGAAAGCATGCCAGTACACAGCCAAGCAACGGCTGGTTGGTGGCTTTGGCTGCTTCAAATGCGTGTATGGCTTCATCAACAAGTGCATTATATTCGGGAGCAAGGTTTAGGCAGTGTTGCAGCATTTTGTTTATTTCGGACATCATGTCGTCATAACTTGCAAGCTCTGGACGAACGCCACCACCACCCGCGCCTGCACCACCACCACCACCACCACCACCACCACCACCACCACCACCGCTGCCCGCGGCTGCACCATGGTTACCACTACCCGCGGCTGCACCATGGTTACCACTACCCGCGGCTGCACCACCACCCGCGCCTGCACCACTACCCGCACTTGCACCGCCATTCGTGGCTGCACCACTGGCTTTGCCGCCGCTGTCACCATTGCCACCACGATCAGGTTGTGTTTCTCGCTTCGTGCTACTATAATCATCATTATCACCTGAACGGCCCTGCTGGCCTTCAACGCCACTATGCGGGTCTGCATCTGCCAACAAACCATGGGTGTTTGTACCACTTGGTGGCCATACGGTTGGTTCGGCCGAAGCATCTGATGCCATTCCAGCGATCGTCTGTCTTTCCAAGTGGTGTTGGTAAGCGTTTTGCCCAACGGCACACGCTTGCATATCTGTTTCAATCCACTTTACATTCATCGTTTCGCACATGACACGTGGTATGTCGTGTACTGCGTTTTGCGATACAGTGTGTCCATTCGGTCTGACTCCGTGCCCGTCAAACACAGCAAACACGTAAGTTTCATTCAAATTAAGTTTGTCGGTGTCGACCACAAAAGCCGTTTCATCGTCAGGTGGCGGTCTTCCTGGTAAAACCATTATTCCATGTAGTGTTGTATCGGTCGTTTTGTATATTTGGTTCAAAATGTTCAAATCTTTCAAATAGTGTTTTGTTCTAACAGCCAAGCCGTTAGTGTCGTTTCGATTGTCCTCAACACCGTCCGAGCAAACAACAAACTTGGTCTGACTTGCAAGACCTTTCATTGGAATTTCCTCGATGGTATGTGCGTTTTGCAAATCAAGCGCAGATGTGTCACCGATTGCACGGCTGACCGCCAAGCCTAGTGGGCCCCGGTCAAGGTTTTCGTGTTGGTTGCAATATTTAAAATGTACATTTGCTGTACCTGGAGGTTTGTTTGACAAAAACCCATGTGTAGGTTTATAGTCAGAGTCGCACACAACTAACGGACTGTCACCTAAGCACCACGCATATAAATCCACACATGTAGGTTGTCTTGTCGCAAACACGAGTGTCATAGTTGATCCAGACTTGCTGTTTACACTGTTGATGTACGTTTGCACTGCTGCCTGCATTTGCTTAATGCGTTCAAAAGACAAGCTCGTTTCGAACTTGCCACAAAACGCCGCATCTTCTCCTGCGCGGCCTCTGCGTGAAACAAAGTGCGCGGCATCATCCAGTTTGATACACATTACAACGTCTGCACTGTTTAACCACGATGATGGTCTAGTGGTCATAACGTGGTTTTGCAAATCCAACGTACTTATTTTTGACGCAAACGGTTCCATGTACCAAAAATGCGCCTCATTGGTGTTGCGCGGTTCTCCACTCATGTTGTCAGCGAGGCCTGATTGCATTTCAAGGTTCGGGTCGCCAAGTACGATGGCCGCAACAGCATCACTGGGTGTGTCGGTCGGCACACTGCTTGCATGGCTTTCGCCAGATTGCGCCAATGCGTGGTCGACCAGATGCACTGCTTTACTGCCGCCATCTTGATTCGGCAAGTGTTGTGGCACTGTGGTTGGCAACGACGTCGACGTGTTGTCTGTCGATGCACTGAACGATGTTGATGCAGGCGACTCAACAATCGATTCGTAGTCAGAGTCACTACCTTCGAAATCAGAACTAAGTTGTCGCGTGTCGTGTTGTGATTCGGATGTATCAAGTTGAACCATTGTTGTATTTTGCGGCACACCAAGTTGCACGCTACCCCTGTCTGCACCACCACCATCGGGTTTTGCACCACCACCATCGGGTTTTGCACCACCACCACCACCACCACCAGGTGTTAAATCACCGCTACTGCCAAGGCTGGCGAGTGCCTGTTGGTAAGCACGTTTAAATGCTTCATTGTGCCAGTTGCGTCTAAACATTTCTGGCAGCTTCTGCACAGCATCTGACGTTTGTTGAGATTCGTGTTGATCTGTCGGTGCTGGTGTTTGTGTTGGATGTGCCGGTGGTTGTGGTTGTATCGTTGGTTTGAGTGGTGGTGTTGTAGGTTGGGGTGGTTGTGCTGGTGTTTGTGGTTTATGTTGTGCCGTTGCCAGTGGATTTGTTGGTGGTTGGGGTTGTGCTGGTGTTTGTGGCGCCGGTGCCGGCGATGTTTGTGGTTTTGGTTGGGGT
>Ga0209299_1000678_pt1 | contig 19237 bp, 16 predicted proteins | sample S_140806_MF_Meta_FD_187326 | JGI IMG/M metagenome (GOLD analysis project Ga0209299, IMG submission 187326) | Freshwater microbial communities from Lake Simoncouche, Canada to study carbon cycling - S_140806_MF_MetaG (SPAdes) (version 2) | ecosystem: Environmental > Aquatic > Freshwater > Lake ...
AACAGTTCTCGGCAGGTTGGCGACGATGCACGACAGCCTCAGAACCACCTCCATGGGCCGGCCTCTCGGTGGGCACAAGCGACACTTTTAGCAGTCATAGTGTTTTTCTCGCTGCTCGCGATGCGGGGGTTGGGTGCAGCCTACTCCTACTGGAATGATGAGATTTTTGCTGTTTTTCCCACCACGCTTCCGTGGTCCAATCTCTATCGCCACTGGCTGCTGCCCGATGTTCATCCCCCGTTGTACAACTTCTTTTTGAAGTTATGGACGGGGGCTTTCGGCGTGTCTGAAACTCTCACACGCATTCCCAGTATGGCCTTTGCGGTGGCGTCGATACTTGCACTTTACAGATTCACACGTGATCGACCCTTCCCAGCCAGGCTGTTCGCCCTTTCCTTTCTGGGGAGTTTACCGGCGTGGGCCTACTTCGCCCAGGAAGTGCGCTCCTACTCTCTGGCTCTGCTCCTGGCCTCTGCCGTCACCTACCTGGCCTTGATTCTCCGCCGCCTCCGTCTGCATGGGGAGCGCTCTGGTGGGCGGGTGTTGCCGCTGCTGGTCGCCTACTACCTGTTGGCTCTGGCCCTAGGCCTCACCCATTACTACGGCCTGATCTTCGTGCTGCTGATCACGGCCATCAATTTCTTCGAGCGCCTGGTTGATGCTAATCGGCTACGCATTCTTGGCTTTGTAGCTGTCAACCTCTACTGGCCCTACCTCCATGCCCGAACCGGCAAGCTGCTCTCTCACACTGGCGGTCGATTCTGGATCAAGGTGGATCCCGTGGTCGGCACGATTCGTAACTACCTGGAAGCCAACTTTCCCCTCCTTCTTCATCGGGGCGAGTTTGTGATTCCCTTGGTCGTGCTGCTGGTCGTGCTGGCGGTCGCCGTGCTGGCCCATGCCCGCCCCTCCGCGGCCAAACTCCTTGCTCCCGCGGCGTCTTTGGGAAGGGACTGCCAGGAAAGCCGCTACCTGAGCCTGCTGATCGGCCTGTTTCTCCTGGCCACCACGTTGCTCGACCTCCGCTCGCCCAGTTCCACGGCGCGTAACTTCATTGTGCTCGTTCCCGCCACGGTGATCGTGCTCACCAACCTCTTCACCGGCGTCCTCGATCGGGCACGCTCCACCCCCTGGCTCCGCGCCGCGGTTCTGGGCCTCGCCCTCCTGCTGATCACAGGGCAGACAGCGCTCTCGATGCAGCGGCTCGAGGCCAAGAGCATGCCCCGGCAGAATTGGAAAGAAATGGGTCTGTTTGCACGCTCCTCCGATCTGTGCGTTGAAGGATGTGAGCTACTGGGAACGGATGATCTTTTCACCCGCCTTTACTTCGGTGACACCAAAAGGGTCTCCATCGCAGCCGAAGCCCTTGCCAGTCGCGGCCATCGCCTCGACCCGGCCCATCCTCTGATCGGCTTCCACGATGCATATCTGGAGCTGCCCGCCATCCAACGGGCGAACCCGGAGCTGCAGTGCTGGGAGCCCCGGCAGGCCGATGCCAATGCGGTCTTCGTGTTCCTGAACCCTCGCCAGGTGAAGACCGCTGACCCTGCCAGCCATGGCTTCGCTTCCTGCCGGACCGTGGCCGATCCCCCCTATTTCTGGACTGGCAGGTAGGAGGCCACCCCATGCCTTCCCCCTCCGCTTCATGGCAGGCAGCACTGGGCCGTTGCTAGGTTGCGTAGGTCACTAGGGGTGCCCAGCCCTCAGGTTGCCTCCTTCGGCAGCCACCGAATGAGGGCTCTAGGGCTGAGATCACACCCTCCGAACCTGATCCGGGTCATGCCGGCGCAGGGAAGTGCGGTCGAACTCAGCGCTGCGCCCCACCCCGATCCGTCGCTCCTTCCGGGAAGCGGCCCATCATTCGGTGATCGATCCCATTGGTCGGTTCGGTCCCCTTTTCTGCAGTCTGTCCTTCGCCGTCATCGTCATGCGCACTGCCTGGATCGAGAAGCGTCGCGAGACAATCTCCAGCGGCGGCAATGTCACCCAACTGCATTACGCGCGAGCGGGAGTGGTGACCGAGGAGATGGCCCATGTGGCGAGGCGGGAGAAGTTGCCCGAGTCCTTGGTGATGGAGGAGGTGGCCCGCGGCCGGATGATCATCCCGGCCAACATCAACCATGCCAACCTTGAGCCGATGGCGATCGGCATCGCCAGCAGCTGCAAGGTGAACGCCAACATCGGCGCCTCGCCCAATGCCAGCGACATCAACGAAGAACTTGAGAAGTTGCATCTGGCCGTCAAGTATGGCGCCGATACGGTGATGGATCTTTCCACCGGCGGCGTCAATCTTGATGAGGTACGCACCGCGATCATCAATGCCTCGCCGGTGCCGATCGGCACGGTGCCGGTCTATCAGGCGCTGGAGAGCGTGCATGGTTCGATCGAACGACTCTCGGAAGATGATTTCCTCCACATCATCGAGAAGCACTGCCAGCAAGGGGTGGACTACCAGACCATCCATGCCGGCCTGTTGATCGAGCACCTGCCCAAGGTGAAGGGCCGCCTTACGGGGATTGTGAGCCGTGGCGGTGGCATTCTGGCCCAGTGGATGCTGTATCACCACAAGCAGAACCCGCTCTACACCCGTTTCGACGACATCTGCGAGATGTTCAAGCGCTACGACTGCACTTTCTCCTTGGGAGATTCCCTTCGTCCTGGCTGTCTGCACGATGCCTCTGACGAGGCCCAGCTGGCTGAACTGAAGACCCTCGGTGAACTCACCCGCCGCGCCTGGAAGCACGACGTGCAGGTGATGGTGGAGGGCCCCGGCCATGTGCCGATGGATCAGATCGAGTTCAACGTGCGCAAGCAGATGGAGGAGTGCAGCGAGGCGCCCTTCTACGTTCTTGGCCCTCTTGTCACTGACATCGCCCCGGGCTACGACCACATCACCAGCGCCATCGGCGCCGCCATGGCCGGCTGGTACGGCACGGCGATGCTCTGCTACGTCACCCCCAAGGAACACCTTGGCCTCCCCAACCCGGAGGATGTGCGCAATGGCCTGATTGCTTACAAGATCGCCGCCCACGCCGCCGACATCGCCCGCCACCGCCCCGGCGCCCGCGACCGCGACGACGAGCTCAGCCGTGCCCGCTATGCCTTCGACTGGAACAAGCAATTTGATCTCTCTCTCGATCCCGAGCGGGCCCGCGAATACCACGACGAAACCCTGCCGGCTGACATCTACAAACAGGCCGAGTTCTGCTCAATGTGCGGACCCAAGCACTGCCCAATGCAGACCAAGATCACCGATGAGGATCTAGAGGGTCTGGAGCAGGTTTTGGCGGTGCAATCGATGGAGGAAAAGATGGCCCAAGAGGTTGGCTGAACATCTCGCGGCCGTCTGCTCACTCAAGGATTCGCAGGCTGTTTCTAGATGCTCAATGCCAGTTGAGAGAGTTAATGGTAGAATTAAACTGTTGTATTGAATTCACGTGAAGGCTGTCATTCTGGCCGGCGGGCTCGGTACACGCATTTCCGAAGAAACCAGCGTACGTCCCAAGCCCATGATCGAGATCGGTGGCAAGCCGATTCTTTGGCACATCTTGAAGATATACAGCCATTACGGTATCAATGAATTTATTATCTGTTGCGGCTACAAGGGCTATGTGATTAAGGAATATTTTGCCAACTATTTTCTGCATACCAGTGATGTCACGTTTGACATGAGCACCAATGCCATGGAGGTGCACTGCCGCAAGGCCGAACCCTGGCGCGTGACCCTGGTTGACACGGGGGATGCCACGCTTACCGGCGGCAGGCTGCGGCGGGTGCGGGAGCATATCGGGGATGAAATCTTCTGCTTCACCTATGGCGATGGCGTTGCCGATGTGGATCTCCATGCCCTGATCGATTTCCACCAAAGGGAGGGCCGTCGCGCCACCCTCACGGCCGTTCAGCCCCCGGGGCGTTTCGGCTCGCTGGCGTTTGAGCGGGGCAGGGTTCTTTCTTTTGAAGAAAAGCCCCAAGGCGACGGCAGCTGGATCAACGGCGGCTTCTTCGTGCTCGACCCATCGGTGATTGATCTGGTGGACGGCGACCAGTGCACCTGGGAGCAGCAGCCTCTGCAGACCCTGGCTGAGAGCGGTGACCTCTCCGCTTACCACCATCAGGGCTTTTGGCAGCCGATGGACACCCTGCGGGACAAGACCCTGCTGGAGGATCTCTGGCAGCAGGGCCAGGCTCCCTGGAAATGCTGGAGCTGATCGATGGGCGTCGTCTCCCCGTTCAGCGCTCCCGATTTGTCCTTCTGGGGTGGGCGTCGTGTGCTGCTCACCGGTCACACCGGCTTCAAGGGCAGCTGGATGGCGCTGTGGCTGCTAGAGCTTGGGGCTCAGGTCACCGGACTGGCACTGCCGCCTGACACCGAGCCCAACCTTTTTGCGCAACTGGGCCTTGAGCAGCGCCTCGACCATCGCGTTGGTGACATTCGCGATCCAGAACTCCTCGCACAGTTGGTGGCCGAAACACAGCCTGAGGTCGTCCTCCACCTTGCTGCTCAGCCCCTAGTGCGTCGCAGCTACGCCGAGCCCACGGCCACCTGGGCCACGAATGTGATGGGCACGATCCACTTGTTGGAGGCCTTGCGCCGCCTGGAGCAGCCCTGTACGGCGGTGCTGATCACCACCGACAAGGTGTACCGCAACAACGAGTGGCTCTACGGCTACCGCGAAAACGACCCCCTCGGCGGCCATGACCCCTATAGCAGCAGCAAGGCGGCGGCGGAACTGGCGATCGCCAGCTGGCGTGCCAGTTTCTGCGGCAGCCAGCCGCACCAGACCCCCCATCTGCTCATCGCCAGTGCCCGGGCCGGCAATGTGATCGGTGGCGGCGACTGGGCGGCCGACCGGATCGTGCCCGATGCGATGCGGGCCCTGGGGCGGGGAGAGCCGATCGGCGTGCGCAATCCGGCAGCGACCCGCCCCTGGCAGCATGTGCTGGAGCCCCTGGGCGGCTACCTGCTGCTGGCCGAGCGGCTCACGGCGGATGCGGCCCTGGCTGGTGCGTTCAACTTCGGGCCGCAGCTTGAGGCCAACCGCAGTGTGCGTGTGCTGGTGGAGGAGGCGCTGCACCACTGGCCCGGAAGCTGGGAGGATCAGAGCGACCCCGGCGCACCCCACGAGGCCAGTCTGCTCAATCTGGTGATCGACAAGGCCCACCATCAGCTGGGTTGGGCGCCTCGCTGGAACTTCGCCACCACCCTGGAGCGCACGGTCAACTGGTACCGACGGGTGCAACAGGGTCAGGCGACTGGTTTTGAATGCTGCAGGGCTGATCTGGCTGCCTACCTCACCCCCCCCTCCGCGTGACTTTCCCTGATCTCAAGGCCCAGATCCTGAGCCTCACGCGCGACTATGCGCGCCAGGCTCATGCTGCTTTTCGCCCTGCGGCCGATCCCGCCCGCACCCCCTGGCAGGAGGGCAGCGCGATCCCTTATGCCGGTCGTGTTTTCACCGAAGACGAGGTGGAGGCGGCTGTGTCCGCCACTCTGGATTTCTGGCTCACCCTCGGTTCCGAGGGCGCGGCCATGGAGAGCGAGTTGGCGGCCTTCATGGGCGTGCGCCACAGCCTGCTGGTCAATTCCGGCTCCAGCGCCAATCTGGTGGCGATCTCGGCCCTCACCTCCGCCAAGCTGCCTGAGGCCCGCAGGCTCAAGCCCGGCGATGAGGTGATCACGGTGGCGGCCGGCTTCCCCACCACCGTGGCGCCGATCGTGCAGGTGGGTGCGGTGCCGGTGTTCATCGATGCCGACACGATCACGGGCAATGCCCGCTGTGATCAGCTGGAGGCCGCCTATAGCCCCGGGAAAACAAAGGCCGTGATGATGGCTCACGCCCTGGGCAACCCGTTCGATCTGGCCATCACCCTGTCCTTCTGCCGCAAGTACGACCTGTGGCTGGTGGAAGATAACTGCGACGCCCTGGGCTGCAGTTATTCGATGCCGCGCTCGCTGGCGGAGAGTCTGGGATTCACGGAAAACAGCCCCGGTTTGGATGAGGGCCCCGAGCGGGTGGTGCGCTGGACCGGCACCTGGGGCGACATCAGTACCCAGAGCTTCTACCCCCCCCATCACCTCACCATGGGTGAGGGCGGCGCGGTGAACATCGTGCGCGACCAGAAGCTCAAGGTGATCGCCGAGAGCTTCCGCGACTGGGGCCGCGACTGCTGGTGCCCCAGCGGCATCGACAACACCTGCAATAAGCGCTTCGGCTGGCAGCTCGGTGAACTGCCCGAGGGCTACGACCACAAGTACACCTACAGCCACCTCGGCTTCAACCTCAAACCGCTCGATCCCCAGGCCGCCATCGGCCGGGTGCAGCTGCGGCGGCTGCCGGAGTTCATCGAGGCACGCAAGCGCAACTGGGAGATCCTGCGCCGAGGTCTTGCCGCCCATGAGGACGTGCTCGAATTCGCCCTCCCCACCCACGCCACCGCCTGGGACCCGGAGCGAGGCTTCACCTGGGATGCCTCAGGCTGCCGCACCGACTGCTCCTGGTTCGGTTTCAAAATCGCTGTGAAGCCTGGGGCTCCCTTCAGCCGCACCGATCTGGCCCGCGAACTCGACCGCAACCAGATTGGCAACCGCATGCTTTTCGGCGGTAATCTCCTGCGTCAGCCCGCCTTCGTGCAGCTGCGCGCCGATCGCCCCGAGGCCCTGCGGGTGGTGGGTGAGATGGCCGGCTCGGATGAAATCATGAATAGCACCCTCTTCCTCGGTACCTACCCCGGCCTCACCGAGGCCATGCTGGCGCGCGAGGTTGCTGTGATCAGCACCTTTGTGAGCCAACTTGCTGCCCCACTGGCAGCGTCGAACGCCCCGGGGATCTGAGCGGCCCATGCCTTCCGATCTGTTGCTCTTTGGCGCCGGTGGTGCACTGGGCTCCGCCATCGGTGCACATCTGCTCGGCCAGGGGTGCACTGTGCATGCTGCCGGTGGGTCCACTCTCCAGGGCGCAGAATCCCATCTGCCGCTCCGTTACGACGCCCCCCTGGAGGCCTCGGCCTTCGCCGCCTGTCCCAGCTTCGAGGCGGTGGTTTGGGCCCAGGGCCTGAACTGCAGTGATACGGTCGCATCCTTCGACACCGACGATCTGCAGCGCCTGCTCCAGGGCAACGTGCTGTTCATCGCCTCCAGCCTTCAGGCGCTGCTGGCCGCGGGCAAGCTCTCCAGCGGCTGCCGGCTGGTGGTGGTGAGCTCGATCTGGCAGCTCGAGAGCCGCCCCGGCAAGTTCTCTTACACGATCTCCAAGGCTGCATTGCAGGGCCTGGTGAAATCCGTGGCCCTCGATCTTGGGCCCCGGGGCATGCTGATCAATGCCGTGCTTCCTGGGGTGGTCGACACCCCGATGACTCGCACGCACCTTTCACCTGAGCAGATCCACGCCATCACCGCCCAGTCGGCCCTGGGGCGTCTGCCGCAACCCGCCGACATCGCCGCCGCCGTGGGCTTTCTCGCCTCCCCGGCCAATCGCGCCATCACCGGTCAGTTCTTGACCGTGGATGCCGGTTTTATCGGTCTCAAGCACGCCTGAGCTCTCCATGTCCGAGCCCCTCCCCGATCTGCTCATCCGCAGCGCCCACGCCGATTACACCGTGGAGTTTCCTGCACTCACGGATCTGAGCCAGTGGCAGCCCCATGCCGATCTGCTGCTGGTGGATGCCTTCTTCCGCGATCGCCTTGAGCTGCCGGCCGAGCTTCCTGTGATCTGGATCGAGGCCACCGAGGAGGCCAAGGCTCTCCAGCAGACCCTGCCGCTGTTCGTGGCCCTCAAGGATGCGGGTCTGGGGCGCTCCTCCCAGCTCACGGCCATCGGTGGCGGCGTGGTGCAGGACATCGCTACTTTCGTGGCCTCGCTGTTCATGCGCGGCATCCCCTGGAGTTACGTGCCCACCACCTTCCTGGGGATGGCCGACTCCTGCCTCGGGGGCAAGAGCTCGATCAACGTGGGGCCCTACAAGAACCTGATCGGCAACTTCCATCCCCCGAGCCGGATCGAGATCCTTCCTGCCTTCGCCCGCACCCTGCCCGCCGTGGAATTGGCTGGTGGTGCCGCCGAGGCCGCCAAGATCTCCTTCTGCCGCGGAGCTTCGGCCTTCGCCGTCTACGAGCGGCTCGCCGAGCCGGTGCTCAGCGGCGACTGGCAGGAGCGGCAGCTCGCTGAACTCCTGCACGTCACCCTGGCGGTGAAGCAGTGGTTCATCGAGACTGACGAATTCGATCAGGCGGAGCGGCGTCTGCTCAACTTTGGCCACACTTGGGGTCATGCCCTCGAATCGGCCACATCCTTCGCCATTCCCCATGGCCTCGCCGTGGCGGTCGGCATGCTCGCCGCGATCCGCTTCACCGATCAGCTGCCCGGCTCCACCTCCCTCTGGAACCACTGCCTTGACCTGTTGCGGCCGGTGATCGAGCCCGCTCAGCTGGAGGTCTTCGATGCCGATCGCTTCCTGCAGGCCTTCCGGGCTGACAAGAAGCACTCCCCCGGTCACTATCACCTGATCGTGCCGGCCACGGCGGCTCCCGATGCCCTCGGTGTCGAGGAGGTGCGGTTGCCCGCCACCCCGTCGTCCCTTAGCGCGGTGCTTGAAGCCATGCAGGAGGCGCTCGCGGTGCTCGGCCAGCAGATCAACGCCCCACACACCCACCCCGCTCCCGTCGCTTCCGCCGCCGCAGAATGAAGTACTCCGATGCTCTGATCGGCTGGCTCAAGACCAGCGGCTACAGCCACTGCTATTTCGTGGCGGGTGGCAACATCATGCACCTGCTCAATTCCGCCCGCCAGCAATTGGTGTGCGTGCCGGTGGTGCACGAGGTGGCTGCCGCGATCGCCACCGAATATCACAACGCCCTCGTGCAGGCGGGTGCCGCCGCCCCCGGCATCGGCAAGGCTCTTGCCCTGGTCACCGCCGGGCCTGGGCTCACCAACACCCTCACTGGCCTGGCCGGGGCCTGGCTGGAGAGTCGTGAACTGCTGCTGCTCGGCGGTCAGGTGAAGGTGGAGGATCTGGCCCCGCCAGGCCTGCGGCAGCTCGGGATTCAAGAGGTGGATGGGGTGGCGATGGCAGCCCCCGTCTGCAAACGCAGCCTCTGTTTGCGTGAACCGCTGACCTCTGCCGACCTGCTGGCGGAGGTGGCCGAGAGCTGGAGCGGGCGGCCTGGACCGGTTTTTCTTGAGTTGCCCCTGGATGTGCAGGCCGTGCAGGTGCCGGACACCTGGGCGGAGCCCATGGCCCTCCCGCCCCAAGCCGCCGCACCCGATCCTGAGCCGCAGGTGGTGGCGGAGCTGGCGGCGCGGATTGGCGCGGCCAGCAGGCCCGTGTTGCTGTTGGGGGGTGGTCTCTCCCATCGCCAGGCCCGCGCCCTGGAGCCGCAGCTCGCGGCCCTGAACCTGCCGATTATGACCACCTGGAATGGAGCCGATCGCTACCCGGCGGATCACGCCAACTATGCGGGCCGTCCGAATACCTGGGGGCAGCGTTCCAGCAACCTGATCCTTCAGCAGGCCGATCTGGTGTTGGCCGTGGGGTCCCGGCTGGGTCTGCAGCAGACCGGCTTCAATTGGCGCCAGTTCGTGCCCCTCGGCCAGGTGATCCAGGTCGACATCGACCCCGCTGAGCTGGCCAAGCCCAATCCAAACCTGGCCGCCGGCTTCCAGGCCGATGCCGATCGCTTCCTGGCGGCGCTGCTGGAGCACCCCCTCGGCGATCATCGTGACTGGCTGGCTTTCAGCCAGGAGGTGCGTGCGCTCCTGCCGCTCTCCGAACCCTGCAATCTCACCCCGGAAGGCTTCCTCAATCCCTTTGACATGGTGGAAGTTCTCTCCAGGCTGTCTGAAGCCGGTGATCACATCGTGCCCTGCAGCAGCGGTGGCGCCTTCACCGTGATGATGCAAGCCTTTCAGCTACGATCCGGCCAGACCATGATCACCGACAAGGGTCTCGCCAGCATGGGCTATGGCCTCTCCGGCGCGATCGGTGTGGCGATTGCCGATCCGTATCACCGCACCGTGCTGGTGGAGGGCGATGGAGGCTTCACCCAGAACCTTCAGGAGCTGGCCACCGTGGCCGTGAATCGGCTCAACCTGAAGATGTTCATCTTCTGCAATGAGGGCTATGCCTCGATTCGAATGACGCAGAAGAATTATTTCGATGGTGCCTATCTGGGATGTGATGTTTCTTCAGGCCTTGGTTTCCCGGATTGGCGCACCTTGGCGGCGGCCTACCGCATTCCATCGCTGGAGCTCGCTCAAGACTGGTTCTCTGATCCGGGCTTTCTCGACCTCTGGCACAGCGATGGCCCGGCCCTCTTTCTGGTGCCGCTGCATCCTGAGCAGACCTACTTCCCCAAAATCAGCAGTCGCATCAGTGCCACAGGCGGGATGGAATCAAACCCGCTGCATCTGATGTCACCCGATCTTGCTCCGGAAACAGCAGCATTCGTCATGCGCTACTTCCCATCGTAATCTCCCTGAATCCGTGATACTGTTTCCCCACTCTGGACCCTTTCGCTGAAGGCGGTAAACCATGAATCAGTACGAGAAGAAGATGCTCGAAATCCTCCGTCAAGGCAGGGAGGAATTTGGTGTTGTTGCCACCAAGGCCGAATTTGAAGCTGAGGGCACTCGCACCGACGAGCTCCTGCGCCTGCTCGAGATCGCCAACAAAGCTGATGTTGGCCTCGCTCTGAAAGTCGGCGGCTGTGAGGCCATCCGCGACATGCTTGAAGCCAAGCAATTCGGGGTTCGCTACATCATCGCTCCGATGGTAGAAACGCCTTATGCTCTGTCCAAGTACATCGCTGCCAAGGATAAAGTTTATTCCCCCGAGGAGCAGGAGGATGTCTGCTTCCTCTTCAATCTTGAAACGATCACCGCTTTCGAAAATCTTGAGCCCATGCTTGCGTTGGCCTCAGGCCAGCCGGGCTGTGATGGGTTAGTGTTTGGTCGGGTCGATTTCAGCGGTTCGATCGGAACCGGGCGCGACGGAATTGAATCCGAGCGTGTCACGGCCTCTGTGGAGACTGCCGCACGCGCCAGTCTTGAGCATGGCCTGCAATTCGTTGTGGGTGGAGCGGTCTCGATCGATGCCCTTGCCAATCTGCAGCGCTTCAAGGCCGTTCACCTCACCCGCTTTGAGACCCGCAAGGTGGTGTTCAGCGGTGCTGCGCTCGATTCCCCCAATCTTTCCCAGGCCCTTCGCCAAGCCGTGCACTTCGAGTTGCTTTGGTTGCTGAACAAGCGCGAGTATTACGGCCTGATGCATCGCGAGGATCAGACCCGAATCGAAATGCTTGAGAGCCGCTGGAAGGTACTGGAGCAGTCCTGAGCAGCTCTCTGACTGCACCTGATTGGGGATCACCATGACACTGCTGCTGACCGGCGGCACCGGCTTTTTTGGTCGGGCTCTCCTACGCCTGCTTCTTTCCTCCGAAGCGCTGCCTGCGCTCGCTGGGGAGTCGATCGTGGTGCTTAGCCGCAACCCGGAGCGCTTTCTGGCCGCTTATCCCGAATTCGTTGCGCCTGGCACGCTCTCCTTTCATCGCGGCGACATCCAGGATCGCTCCTCCCTTCCCTGGGATCAGGCCTTCAGCCATGTGCTGCATGCCGCCACCGATTCCACCGTGGGGCCCCGGCTGACCCCTCTGCAGCGCTTTGATCAGATCCTTGCGGGCACCACCAACATCCTCGATCTTGCCGTCACCACAGGCACTCGGCGTTTCATGCTCACTAGCTCCGGCGGTATTTACGGCCCCCAGCCCGCCGATCTCGAAGCCTTCCCCGAAGACTGGCCTGGCAGCCCGTCCCTCGCCGAGCCCGCCACCGCCTACAGCCAGGCCAAGCGTGCCGCCGAGCATCTCTGTGCTCTTTACCGTGAGGCTCATGGTCTCGAGACGGTGATTGCGCGCTGTTTCGCCTTCGTGGGTCCCGATCTGCCGCTGGATGTGCATTTCGCCATCGGCAATTTCATCCGCGATGCCCTCACGGCCGAGGCGATCACCGTGGCCGGTGATGGGACGCCGTTGCGCACCTATCTCGATCAGCGCGATCTCGCTCATTGGCTCTGGACCCTATTACTGCAAGGCAAGGATGGCGAAACCTACAACGTGGGCTCCGATCAGGTGATCAGCATCGCCGAGCTTGCTCACCTCGTGCGTGATCTGTTGGCTCCAGGAAAACCCGTGCGCATTCTGGGCACACACCAGCCTGCTGCCGCCCGCAATCGCTATGTGCCGAGCATCGCCAAGATCCAGGCGCTGCATGGGCTTCGGGTCAGCGTGCCCTTGGCCGAGTCGATCATCCGCGCCGCCAGCGCCCACCGCCTGGTTTGATCGAGCTTGGCTGCTGCACCGGCTGGCTATATACGAATCGGCTCCACAGAAAACCCACCACCAGGGAGATCAGTGCCCCCACCAGCGTCAGCGCCGTGCGGTCCAAGTGATCCCGCAGCAGGGCCACGCTGGCGAATCCGGTGAATGTGAGCGGCAGGGCCGACACCACATAGCGCGGCAGACTCACCCGGTAGCCCTTGCTGGCAGGAAATACCAGGCTGCGGAAGGTGACGAACCGAACGCTGTGCACGCCAAGTTCTGCGATTGCCACCGCTAGAAAGGGCCCCCATGGATAGGCCAGCCAGAACAGGGCCGGCCCCAGGATTGTGAACACCACGCCACTGGCGCCGAAGCGCAGGAACGCGTCGCGGCCCTTCTCCCGGCCAGGGTCATGATCCATAGGGTCTCTCCAGAGGCAGAGCTGAATCGCGCGCCTCTCCCCAGCGGATTTCAGGCCCTCCATCGCGTTCTCGTCCGTTGCCTGCGCCGAGCTCCCGGAAGCGCACCCTCGGCCTGAATCCGCCCATGCGCAGCGCTTCGATCTGGCGGGAGAGTAGGCCGAACATCAGCATCTGCACTGCGAAACTGAGCAGCACCAGGCCCATCACGGTGGGGATGCCGCCTTCGTAGCCGCTGGTTCCCCTCATGACGTTGGCCAGGAGCAACAGCCCCACCAGCAGCGAAAGCAGCAGGCCCCCAGTGCCGATCAGCAGGGCCAGACGGCTAGCGGCGGCATCGGATGACACAAGACTTCGGATCGCTTCCGTCCAGTAGCCCCAGCCGCGATAGGAGGACACACCATGCCGTCGCTCGCTCTGCTCATAGTCAATCAGCGTGGGCGACTGGGAGGCGTTGGCCAGGCATTGGCGGAAATTGAGGTCGGTGCTGTTCCAGAAATGAAGCGCATCATCAACCACCGTCCTCCGATAGCAGCCGAATCCATGAAAGCCTCCCGGAACAAGTTGCAGTCGTGAGGAATAGCCCAATGCCCTGTAGTAAAGCTTGCGTGCCATGCGTAGCAGAGGTCCTCCCGAAGAGCGTTTTTTCACAGCCAGCACAGCATCGAGTTCGGGACTTTCAAGCAGGGTCTGGCCCATGCCAACCACCAACTCGGGCGGATCCTGTAAATCGGAGCAGAGTAAAATCACGAGATCACAGTGACTTGCTCGCGCTAAGGCGTTCACCGCAGATGCTTCTGGGCCGTAGTTTGAGCGGTTGGCCAATGCCACCACAGCAGGATCGTCGCGGCAGATTCGTTCGAGCACATCCAGACTGCCGTCGCGACTGCCATTGTCAGCAACAATAAAGCTAAATTCAAGATGAATCTTCCCTGCTATCGTCTCCTGAAGCTTGGCATGAGCTAGGCGGCAGCGGCGATGCAGTTCTTCAAGATTGAGGACTTCGTTGAACGCGCTGGTTACAAAGCCTAGGGTAATTGTTTCAGACATTGGCTTCGTGGCGACCGCCTTTGTCTCCACACAGACTGAATAAACAGCTCATAGACTGAAGGGATAGATCCCGCTTCTTTTGTGTCCATCCTATTCTAACTTGTTTCTTTGCGCTGCCATCTTGTCCATGGTGCTCAGGCTGTTCTCTTGGTTGGCGTTCGCGGCTGCTCACATTCCTGCTGGTTTGCGTCTGGAGCTCAATGGAGAGAGTCATGGCTAGGCCCTTTGCCGCGATGATTACAAAGGATGTTTCCCAGGTTAGGATGCGGAAAGATCTTTTGTCGCGATGAAGCTTTCACTTCACCTCCATGATCGAAAAATCTGGTTGCCTGTCGCGGTGACCCTTGGTTTTTTTATCCTCACCGTAATTTTGATCTTCATGCAGAGTGGCGTGGTGCCACCGCATCCCCAGGATCAATCATTTGCAGGCACTGCTGACCTGCGGATTAGGCGAGTTGATGGCTCCTGGGTATTCCACTACCCCACCCTTGGCTATTCAGGAGGGATCACATCTAGCCTGATTGCTGGTATTTATAAACTTATTGTACCCACCACTCCAGAAACTCTAAACTGGCACATCAGGATTCTGGGCGCTTTCATGTGGTTGGGCAGCTCTCTCATGCTCATTCTGGGTTTCATCCCAACCCTCCCTGTGCGACTGCTTGCGACGTTGTTGGTTGCAACCTCCGGTTATCAGTTCATTCAGCCGACCAGTGAGCTTTTCGCTGGCGGGCTGTTCTCCCTGTTCATTTTCGCGTCAGCTAAGCGCTGGCCTTATTGGTTGACAGCATTATTCCTGGCCGCATTCGGACTGGCTAAGGTTGAAATGGTTGCTGCCGCCATCTTCTCCGCTTTTGCATGGTGGATCTGGGAATGGAAGAATAAGCGTTCAAAGCCTTATCTTGCCTTGTTTTGGACGGCTCTTTGGTTTGGGGTTTTTCTGTTTCCAGGATTTGTGGTGTCTGGCGCCGACCCCGCTTCGTTGAGCAGGAGCTTTTTCTGCTTTAAACTATCCTATGTTGATCTCTTCAGTCGTCATCAATTTTCGGGGCCGTTGACGGCTGACGAGGTGATCAGTAGCCACGCCTTTGCTGATCAGGTCATGGCCAGAAGGTTTCCAGGTGCGAATTCTGTTCTGCAGGTTATCCTTGGCTATCCCAAGCTATATGCCGAGTATATGCTTTTGTCATCCGCTACATCAATCCCGGTGGTGTTCGATGCGCTGAAACTGATGGTCATCCCCATGGGCTTGGTTCTGTTCAGGGGTAGAGAGCTTAAGGGCCTGGGTTTGCCACTCGTCTTACTGATCGGCACCATGCTGCTGACACTTGCCCCTGCGTTGATGTTGACTGTATTCCGCATTCGCTATTTCATTAAGGTATGGCCCGCATTCTCTGTGCTTGCTGCTGCAGGCTGCGACCAGCTCACCTGGCAGAGTAATCGCCGGGGGGTCGCCGCGACTCTATGGATCTGCGGTCTTCTGACAATCGCAATTCAGCTCTATTACTTTCAGGACATGTGGGTATACTCACATTATCGCTGAGCTTTGCGGAGGCTTTCTTTGATGGTTTGCTCTGTGGGCTTTGATCGGTTGGCATTGTCCGCAGGGCCTAATGCGGCGAAAAAATAACCCGCCCTGCATTGCAGGGCGGGTCAACAACTGAATGTAAGTAAGTGAGGTCTTTACCCCAGTGCCTTCGCCTTCGCCACCACATTGTCGACGGTGAAGCCGAACTTCTCCAGGCAGACAGGGCCAGGTGCTGAGGCACCGAAGCGATCGATCGACACGGTGTCGCCGTCGAAGCCGCTGTACTTGTGCCAGCCGAAGGAGCTAGAGGCTTCTACCACCAGGCGCTTGCGCACGGCAGCGGGCAGCACGGATTCGCGGTAGGCGGCGTCCTGCTCTTCGAAGAGTTCGACGCAGGGGATCGACACCACCCGCACGTTCTTGCCTTCGGCGCGAAGCACGGCGGCGGCCTTGGTGGCCAGTTCGAGATCAGTGCCGGTGCCGATCAGGATCAGGTCCGGGGTGCCGTTGCTGTCTTCGAGGATGTAGCCACCCTTGGCCACGGCGGCGGCAGAGGAATTGGCCTGGTTGGCCATCGCCTGGCGGCTGAGGGCCAGCACGGTGGGGCGCTTGCGGTTGGCCACGGCCACCTGGTAGGCGCCCATGGTTTCATTGCCGTCGCCGGGACGGATCACCAGCAGGTTGGGGATGGCGCGGAGATTGGCCAGGGTTTCCACCGGCTGGTGGGTGGGGCCGTCTTCACCGAGGCCGATCGAATCGTGGGTGAGCACATAGATCACCCCGAGTTCACTCAGGGCCGAGAGGCGAATCGCGCCAATCATGTAACCCGCGAACACCAGGAAGGTGCCGCCGTAGGGGATCAGGCCGCTGTCGTGGTATGCGATGCCATTGAGAATCGCCGCCATGGCGTGCTCCCGAACCCCGAAGTGGAGGTAACGGTTGGCTTCGTTGCCCTTCTGGAAGCTCTTCTCACCCTTGATGTCGGTGAGGTTGGAGTGGGTGAGGTCGGCGGAGCCTCCGATCAGCTCCGGCAGGCTCGGGCCGAAGGCGTTGAGGGCGTTGTAGGAGTGCATCCGGGTGGCCAGGCCCTTGTCTTCGGGGCTGAAGCTGGGGAGCTTGGCATCCCAGCCCTGGGGCAGCTCGCCCCGCAGGCGGCGCTCAAACTCAGCGGCTTCCGCTGGATAGGCGGCGCGGTAGGACTCCAGGACGCCATTCCACTCAGCCTCGGCGGCGGCGCCGCGCTCGATCGCCTGGCGCCACTGGTCGTAGGCCTCGGCGGGCACTTCAAAGTCGCCGTAGCTCCAGTCGAGGGCTTTGCGGGTGAGGGTGGCCTCCTCAGAGCCGAGGGCGGCGCCATGCACGCCGGCGGTATTGGCCTTGTTGGGGGAGCCGTAGCCGATCGTGGTGGTGATCTTGATCATGCTGGGCTTGTCGGTGACGGCCTTGGCCGCCTCGATGGCCTTGCGGATCCCTTCCACGTCGTGGTTGCCGTCGGCCACGTGCTGCACGTGCCAGCCGTAGGCCTCGTAGCGCTTCAGAACATCCTCGGTGAACGACACCGCCGTGTCACCGTCGATGGTGATGTGGTTGTCGTCGTAGAGGGCGATCAACTTGCCCAGGCCTAGGTGGCCAGCCAGGGAGGCAGCCTCGCCGGAGATGCCCTCTTGGTGGCAGCCGTCACCCATGATCACGTAGGTGTAGTGATCCACCAGGTTGTGGCCTGGCTTGTTGAAGTTGGCCGCCAGATGGGCCTCGGCGATCGCCAGACCCACGGCGTTGGAGATGCCCTGGCCGAGCGGGCCGGTGGTGACCTCAACCCCGGGGGTCTCGAAGGTTTCGGGGTGGCCGGGGGTCTTGGAGCCCCACTGGCGGAACTGCTTGATGTCCTCGATCGTCACCGAGTCGTAGCCGGTGAGGTGCAGCAGCGCATAAAGCAGCATGCAGCCGTGGCCGGCCGAGAGCACGAAGCGATCGCGGTTGAACCACTTCGGATTCTTGGGGTTGTGCCGCAGCACCTTGTCCCAGAGGGCGTAGGCCATGGGGGCTGTGCCCATCGGCAGGCCCGGGTGGCCCGAATTGGATTTGTTGATCGCATCGACCGCCAAGAAGCGGATGCTGTTGATGCAGAGCGTCTCGACCGAGGTGGTGGGAGCGGCGACCATGGGGGCTCGGGGGTGTGGGGCTAAGCGGTAGGTGGGGGGCTGGTTCCCGGGGACGGGAGGGGCCGCGGCGCGGCGCTCAGGTCATCCGGCGGAACGCCAGACAGACGTTGTGGCCACCGAACCCGAAGGAGTTGGAGAGCACGACATCAACGGGGTGTTCCCTGGCCTGGTTGGGCACGACATCCAGATCACAGGCGGGATCGGGAGTGCGGTAGTTGATCGTAGGCGGTACGAGGTTGTGGCCAATCGCCAGCACCGCCGCCACCGCCTCGATGCCGCCGCTGCCCCCTAGGAGGTGGCCGGTCATCGATTTGGTGGAACTCACCGGGATCCGGTGGGCGTGCTCGCCGAGGGCCGCCTTGATGGCTGCGGTCTCGTTGCTGTCATTGGCCTGGGTGCTGGTGCCGTGGGCATTCACGTAGCTCACCTCCTCGGCAGCAAGGCGACCGTCTGCCAGGGCCAGTCGGATCGCTTCGCTGGCTCCGACGCCCCCGGGGGAAGGGAGGGTGTAGTGGTAGGCATCACAGGTGACCCCGTAGCCCACCAGCTCCGCGAGGACCGTGGCCCCCCGGGCGGTGGCGTGGTCCAGGCTCTCCAGCACCAGCACGCCGGCCCCTTCCCCGATCACGAAGCCGTTGCGCTCCAGATCGAAGGGACGGCTGGCGGTGGCCGGATCGTCGTTGCGGAAGGAGAGGGCCTTGGCGCTGGCGAAGCCCGCCACACCAAGGGGGGTGATGGCCGATTCGGCCCCACCGCACACCATGGCGTCGGCTAGGCCGAGCTGGATCTGGCGGAAGGCATCGCCGATGGCATTCGAACCGGCGGCGCAGGCGGTGGCCACAGCGCTGCTGGGGCCGCGGGCGCCGAGGGCGATGGCCGCCAAGCCGGTGGCCATGTTGGGGATCATCATCGGCACGCAAAACGGGCTCACCCGGTCCGGGCCCCGGTCGGCCAGCACATGGGCCTGGGTCTCCATCATCAGGAGACCGCCCACGCCGGAACCGATCGACACGCCGACGCGGTGCCGGTTGCCGTCATCAATGGTCAGGCGGGCATCGGCCACAGCCTGCTTGGCCGCGACCACGCCGAACTGGCAGAAGCGGTCCCAGCGCTTGGCCTCCTTCGGTTCCAGCCAGCCAGCCGAATCAAAGTTCTTCACCTCAGCGGCGAAGCGGCAGGCATGCCGTGAGGCATCAAAGAGGGTGATCGGCGCTACGCCGTTGCGGGCCGTGCGCAGTCCCTCCCAATAGTCGGCAACATCGTTGCCGATCGGTGTGACCGCGCCCAGTCCCGTGACGACGACGCGGCGGAGTCCCTCCACCATGGGCGCCTCAGGCCTGTTTCTCTTGGACGTACTTGACGGCATCACCAACGGTGGTGATGCCTTCGGCTGATTCGTCGGGAATCTCGATGTCGAAGGCTTCCTCTAGTGCCATCACCAGCTCGACGGTGTCGAGGGAGTCGGCGCCGAGGTCGTTCTGGAAGTTCGACTCGGGCTTCACCTCCGCTGCATCGACGCTGAGCTGCTCGGCAACGATCGAGCGGACTTTCTCGAAGATCGCTTCCTGGGACATGGCCGCTGTGTGAGAAGTCGCATCCTACGGGTCGACCCCTTGCGGGTCCCCGCACCGTATGAACAAGGGTGACGGCCTGGCACTCCATGGAACCGCTGCCCGGGGGGGCTCGGTACGTTGGCTGCACGCCGGCCTTTCGAGCGCTCATGTCCCACGCCGTCAAGATCTACGACACCTGCATCGGTTGCACCCAG
>Ga0209299_1000681_pt1 | contig 19227 bp, 27 predicted proteins | sample S_140806_MF_Meta_FD_187326 | JGI IMG/M metagenome (GOLD analysis project Ga0209299, IMG submission 187326) | Freshwater microbial communities from Lake Simoncouche, Canada to study carbon cycling - S_140806_MF_MetaG (SPAdes) (version 2) | ecosystem: Environmental > Aquatic > Freshwater > Lake ...
ATTCTCGATCGCCTGATGACCTGGCTGCAGAAGCGCATCTCCGGCAATCACTGAACATTCCTTTTTCCCAGCATGCCGTTCCGCGCCCTTCCAACCCTGCTGCAGCCCCTGAGTCGCCGTGTCGAAGCGGTCGAACAATCGCTGAGCCGCCCCGCCAACGCCATCACCTTTTTGGTTGTGCGCTTCGTGTTGATGAGCGGCATGGTGCTGGGCTTCAGCTGGTTTGCCTTCCATTCAATGCCCTGATTCACCCACGCAAACACCATGACAACCCTCGTAGAAGTTCAGGATCTCGAGAAGAATTTTCCTCTCAATGGCGGTGGCAATTACCTGGCCCTCAAGGGAATTGACCTCGACATCCGCAAAGGAGAGTTCATCTCCTTGATCGGCCACTCCGGCTGTGGCAAGAGCACGCTGTTGAACATGATCGCCGGCCTCGATCTGCCTACGGGCGGCACGGTGCTGGTGGATGGCGAAACGGTGAAGCGGCCCGGGCCGGACAAGATGGTGGTGTTTCAGAACTACTCGCTGCTGCCCTGGCTCACAGTGGAGCAGAACATCGCCCTGGCCATCGATGAAGTGATCCCCGGCCTCTCCCGCGAGGACCGTCAATCCTTGGTGAATGAGCACATCGAGATGGTGGGGCTTGGCCATGCCGGCCACAAGCTGCCCCGCGAACTCTCCGGCGGCATGCGCCAGCGGGTGGCCATCGCCCGCGCCCTGGCAATCAAGCCGAAGCTGTTGCTGCTCGATGAACCGTTTGGGGCCCTCGATGCCCTCAGCCGGGGCAACCTGCAGGAGAAGCTGATGCAGATCTGCAATGAGCACCAGCTCACCGCCGTGATGGTGACCCACGACGTGGATGAGGCCGTGCTCCTCTCCGACCGGATCGTGATGCTCACCAACGGCCCCGGTTCGAAGATCGGCGGCATCCTGGAGGTGGACATCCCGCGGCCGCGCCAGCGGATGACCGTGGTGCACCACCCGAGTTACTACAGCCTGCGCTCGGAGATCATCTACTTCCTCAACCGCCAGAAGCGGGTGAAGCAGTGGCAGGCCAAGCCCCACAAGGTGCTGGCCCGCCACGGCCTGGAAAAAGTGAATCTCGACCTGGGTTTCGTGCCCCTGGCGGCCTGCGCGCCGCTGGCGGTAGCCGAGGCCAAGGGCCTGTTCGCCAAGCACGGGCTCGATGAGGTGCAGCTGGTGCGGGAAACCAGCTGGCGCGGCGTGACCGACGGTCTGCTCGACCGCACCCTCGATGCGGCCCTGATGCCCTCGGGCATGCCCGCCTGGATGACGGCAGGCGGCCACGGCGATCAGCCGGTGCCGGTGGTGAGCGCCCTCACCTTGAGCCGCAACGGCAACGGCATCACCCTGGCCCGTCGGCTCGCCGAAGCCGGCGTCCACAACGTGGACGAGTACCGCGCCTGGCTGCAGAGCCACAACCGCGAACCCCACACCCTCGGCATCGTGCATCCAGCCTCGATGCACAACCTGCTGCTGCGTTACTGGCTGGCCGCCCACGCGATCGATCCCGACCGCGACGTGCACCTGCAGACCCTGCCGCCGGCCCAGATGCTCGCCGACCTCAAGGACGGCAGCATCGACGGCTTCTGCATCGGCGCCCCCTGGCTCGATCGGGCCGTGGCCGACGGTCATGGCTTCACCGTGGCCGGCGATCTGGCGATCTGGCCTGGCCACCCCGGCAAGGTGCTGGGGGTGCGGGAGGACTGGGCCCTGGCCTACCCCAACACCCACATCGCGCTGGTCAAGGCCCTGCTGGAGGCCTGCGTCTACTGCGCCGAACCGACGCACTGGCCGGAGCTGAGCGAGCTGCTCAGCGATCGCCGCTACCTGGGCATGAAGAAGGAGGTGATCTGGTTCAGCGAGACCAGCCCCGACGGCGACACGACCGTGCCCCATCACCTCTTCTTCGGCGATGGCGTGAACCGGCCCAGCCGCAGTGAACATCTGTGGATCCTCACCCAGCTGGCCCGCTGGGCGGAGATTCCCTTCCCCCGCAACTACGTGGAGATCCTCGAGCGCATCTGCGCGGTGGGGGTGTTCAGCACCGCCGCCCGTGAGCTGGGGCTGAAGGATGTGAGCTACCAGCGCGGGCCGATCGAGCTGTTCGATGGCCGCCCCTTCAACACCGAGGACCCAATCGACTACCTCAACGCGGTGTCGCTGCATCGCAACTTCAGCGTGGCCGAGATCCCGATTGGCCAGCCCCGGCCCCTGGGGAGCTGATCGGGTAGGGCGGTCCCCGGCCGCCCCGGGCGTCCCAGCCCATCCCCCCCTTGCTGGCTGCCCAGCGCTGCGCTGAATGCGAAGGCTCGATGTCTTCAGGAGCGAGCGGATCTTCATCCGAGAACAGGCCAGTTCAGCGCTTTTTCTCGATTCAGCTCCTCCTTCATCCAAATCCTTCATCCAAATCCTCCTCTCCTTCCAACTCCTACTTCCAAATCCTTCTTCGTAATCCTTCTTCGTAATCCTTCTTCCACCCTCCGCAACCTGCCCCGATGACCACCACAGCCCCCCTCGCCTCAGCCCCGATGTCTGCCGCAGGCAACGCCCCTCCCCTGCTGCGCTTCGAGCAGCTCAGCAAGGTCTACGCCACACCGCGCGGGCCCTACCCCGTGTTGGAGAACATCAACCTGGAGGTGGCCCAGGGGGAATTCGTCTGCGTGATCGGCCACTCCGGCTGCGGCAAATCCACCCTGCTCAACATGGTTTCCGGCTTCGCCACCCCCAGCACCGGCCAGGTGCTGCTGGAGGGCAAACCAATCACCAAGCCAGGCCCCGACCGGATGGTGGTGTTCCAGGGTTACGCCCTGCTGCCCTGGCTCACGGCCTATGAGAACGTGCATCTGGCGATCGATGCGGTGAACCCCAGTCTGCCGGAATCCCAGAAGCGCGAGATCGCCCTGGAGCACCTGGCCATGGTGGGGCTCACCGAAGCGGCCGACAAGAAGATCACCCAGATCTCCGGGGGCATGAAGCAGCGGGTGGCGATCGCCCGGGCCCTGTCGATCCGGCCGGAGGTGCTGATCCTCGATGAACCGTTCGGCGCCCTCGATGCGATCACCAAGGAGGAGCTGCAGGAAGAGCTGCTCAAGATCTGGAACACCCAGAAGTGCACCGTGCTGATGATCACCCACGACATCGACGAAGCGCTGTTCCTGGCCGACCGGCTGGTGATGATGACCAACGGACCCGCCGCCGGCATCGGCGAGGTGCTCAGCATCGATTTTCCCCGGCCCCGCAGCCGCGAGGAGATCATGGAGAACCCGCGCTACTACGAACTGCGCAACAGCGCCCTCGACTTCCTCTACAACCGTTTCGCACACGATGAGGACGAAGCCTGAACGTTGTTCCCAGACCCCGGCCGCGCCAACAAAAAGACCCGGATGGTCACCACCAACCGGGTCCCTGAACCCACGCGTTGCACAGGAGCCGGGCATCAGCTACAAGGATGTGAAACCGGGCTGCCCAGGATTCGGAAGGCCATGGCGATCGGACGGAAACCGCCGGGCGCCAGGAAGACCAACAAAACCAAAGCAAACATTAAGCGATTTCGGGCGGATCGTTGGGCTCGACGTTCGGGCCCGCTTGTGGATCCGATCAGTGGGGCTGATGCCTCCAGCCCGATCGGAGCCTTAGCGGCCTCGGGTCCCAGGCCCTCCAGCAAGGTGATCGCGTCCCGAAGGGCCTCCTCGATCGAGTCGTAGAGGCCGTCGAGCTGGGGATGGGGCTGGAGCAGGGCATCGATCTTCGGGCCGTGGATGCCTGGCTCGGCCACCGCCTGGTGTTCCAGGAGCTCGAGCTGACGCTGAAGACGGGCGAGCACACGGTGATCCTGGGGCCCAATGGCGCCGGTAAGAGGGTGAACCTCTGGGAGCTGCGCCCCCGCCTGGGCCGGAGCCAGCAGCCCAGCCCTGCGGCTGGTGACCCACCAGATCGAGGCGAACATCCCGGAGATCAGCCGCTGAGTGCTGCTGCGCCAGGTGAAAATTGTGGGTGATGGGAGCGCCGCGGATCTGCTCCAGGCCGGCCGATGCAGCCACCTGAGCGAACAGAGCAAAGGGGAATGATGGCGCGGAAGGCAGGTAAGTCGCTGCATTCAAGGTTCAGAATGCGGCATAAATAACTATTCGATAACCATACAGCTCCATGAGCAGCATTACTATATATAGGAACGTTTTGGGGCCATTTCAATGCTGCCAACCATCCTCACCGGGGCCGACCTGCTGGCCAAAGTCAAGGAGCTCGGCGATGCCTCCAAGTCGGAGCTTGTGAGAGCAGCCGGCTACCTGAGCACCAAGAAAGACGGCTCCGAGCGTCTGAACTACACCGCCTTCTATGAAGCCCTGCTTGAGGCCAAGGGCATGAATCTCGGCGAGCGATCCAACAAGGAACATCAACGGCCCGGCCGCAAGCTCAGCTACGCCACCAAGGTGCAGTTCAACGGCAACCTGATGGTGGGCCGGGCCTACACCGCCATGCTGGATCTCAAGCCCGGCGATGCCTTCGAGATCAAGCTGGGCCGCCGACAGATCCGCCTTGTGCCCGTCGGCGGCAACGACGATGACGAATGAAGCCCCGCCATCGCTCCCAGCCGTTCGGCACCGCATGGCGATCGATCCAGCCGGTGGAGTGCTGGCCCTGCTCCTCGGCGGTGCCGGCACAGCGCCTGGGGGTCGCGGCTCCAGCAGGACCCGCCCCCACGCGGACCGTTGCTCTGGCGAAGGCGTTCAGAGGAGCGAGCGAACGCTCTCCAGCTTGTCGTCGAGGCTCTGCTGCCTATCGGTGCGGGTGTTGATGGTCACCGTGGTGAAGATCCGCGGGCAACCCATGGCATGGAGCGCACCATGGCAGGCCTCGATCGCCGCGAACACCGGAGCCCACTCTCCTTCGATAGCTGTGCCGTTGGGATGGAGCCGGAACGTGAGGCCGGCCTCGTTCAGCACCTTCTGGCAGGCGGCCACGTAGGGGGCCAGGTGCACCCCCACCCCGATGGGCACCACACACAGATCCACGATCACGTTCACGATCCAAGCGGCAGCAACGCCTCCATTGTGGAAGTTGCCGGCCCCGGCTTCAGGGTTGGTTCAGGAAGGATCGGTGAATTTGATGAACACAAACGTCTCGATGCCCCTGAGCAGAATCACCGGGCAGAAGACGCGGGCGATGAAGGCGGCGGCTTTAGTTGTCCATGGCCGTTCAACCCAGGCCGACTTGGTAAAGGATGCCCTGGCCGGTGAGCAACTCGGTTGCCAGACCAATCACGAAGCCGAGCATCGCCAGGCGACCATTCCAAGTTTCGGCGAAAGCCACGAAACCGAAGCGGGAAGAGGAGTCAGCCATGGGGCGCTTGAAAATGTTGCGATAATTGCAACTCAATGTGAAGCTCCCAAGCCGGTGCGGCTACCCGACCAGGGCAACGGACGAAGCCCATCAGCGGCACGGTGTGCCAAATCCGCAGCATCGCAAGGGGTTAGACAGACGCCGAGATGGGAGCTAAAATTGAATTATGTTGCCAAGTTTTTGTGATTAGCGCTCAAGCACGTCGATCCGGCCTGGCCATCAGCCTCTGCTTGGGAACGTTCTGTGCCACAACCCTAGGGGGCACGATGCCGGCGAAAGCCAAGATCAGAAGCTTGAGCAACCTCTTTTCCTTTGGCGACAGTCTTTCCGACAGTGGCAACAGTAAGTCCGTTAGCCAAAGCGCCATAGGTTCCACCTTTCCACCTGCGCCTTATGACGATGGCCGGTTTAGCAACGGACCCGTTGCTCTAGAATATCTCTGGCAGATTTTTAATCCGGGAAATACCAATTTCAAAAACTCCCTAAGCGGCAACAACGGCACAAATTATGCGATTGGCGGTAGCACTTCAGGACTGCAAAATAATCTCGAACTCAATCCGCCGGTCATTAACGCGGGCTTGAACAGCGCCTATCGCCAGAAAGGCAATGCCTGGCAACTCAACAGCTTCGCCAGCCAGGGTCAGACTTTTGATCCGAACACGTCGCTGTTCTCGGTCTGGTTTTTCCCAAACGACTTATTATGGTACAACAATTCTACCCCCAATGGCTTGGCTGGCACCTTTGACGGCACTCCAGGCGCCGCCATTGCGCCACCAGGAGGTTATAGCGCTGTTGTGGGCAACGCTGTTAGCAATATCATCGGGACCATCACTAAACTGGCGCTCGACGGTGCTCGCCACTTCTTGGTGCCTAATAGTCCTTTGATCGGGAACACACCCGAATTCGCTGGCACACCTCAGCAAACCGTGTTGAATCAGCTTTCCGCCGGCTTCAACGACTTACTACAGACCAACCTCAATCTATTGAGTTCGCAACGACCTGACTTAGATATCATCCAGTTTCAAACCGACGACGTACAAGAGGAAATCCTCAACAATCCATCCATCTTTGGTTTCACGGACGTGACGACCAGGTGCATCAGCAACTTGAATTGCGCCACCAACACGGGTGGTGCGGCCCAGGACTGGTTCTACTGGGATGGCACCCATCCGACGACCACTGGGCATCAAATCTTCGCCCAGCGCATGTATCAAGCCGTCTACGAACCAGCACCAACTCCTTTGCCCTTCATGGGTGTCGCTGCCGCCTTCGGCTGGAGCCGGCTGCTGCGCCGCCGCATCAAAACCAGAAAACCCGGCTAGCCCAGGCAGAAGATGGTCCGATAAGGCTTGATGATCGTGGTAGCGGCAGCTCGGCAGGCCTCCGAGATTGCCGGGCACCTTCAGCCATCCGATCGCCTCATGCCCCGTGGCGCTTTGGGCGCCGGGCGTGGCAGCGAAGCACAAACCGGAAAGCCTGGAATCAAATCAGGCACAAACACTGATTGAAGCCGCCGAAAAAGCCAGCCATGCAGTGATGCCATTTGCGAATGTCACCGGCCCAACACCGGAACAATCATGACTAGCCCGAATCTAGTGAAACCGTTAACCTTAGAAAGCGTAGAGTAAATCATCACGAGGTTATCACAGATGAGCATTTCCAGCGGCAGTCGACAGCTTCTCATCCATGGCATGGTTCTCGTTCTGGTCGGATTGGTGTGGGGCCTTGTTGTACCCGGCACTCCGCACCCAAGACTCGCCTTAGGAGCACACATCCAGTTGGTATCCAACGGCATGCTGTTCATCATTCAAGCGACCGCTCTGCTGGCGCTCCCCCACAGTGTGGGACTGAAGTCCGTCTGGGTGATGGTGGCAGCGGCTTGGTTGACATGGACCATGGCCCTCTCGGAAGTCGCCAATGCCTGGTGGGGAACCCTGCAGCCTTTGTCGATCGCTGCGGCTCAGGCAGGGGCCACCGGCGGCGAACCATGGCAAGAACTGATCCTTAAACTCACCCATATCGGCGCCGGGCTAGGGCTGATCATCGCTTGGTCGTTGCTGGTCATCGGGTTCCTAAAGCACGCTTCCAGCACAGCAGCAAAGGAAGCGTGAGGCCGCCCACGACGCATCAAGCCAAGTGTACAGCGCATCGATTTGATCAAGGATAAAACCCAGACAAACTCTAAAAACATTCTAAACCACGGATACAATCCATCCAATACTTGATGGCCTAGCAAGACGCGGCAGATTGCATTCCTGAATGCAGTTGTGCTGTTGGCGCCCATCCTGCTAGGCCAAAATATTGGGTTTGTGTTGATCTGCAAAGTTTCACATGGGGTGAGTTGCGTTAAATTTGCCTTGGCCTGAAAGCTCTTTCCAATCAACGATGACATTGAGTCGCTTTTACCTCCTTTTCTCCGCAGCTGGACTGCTGCCCATCGCCTTGAGCTATGGGATCGACCCGAATCAAATCCTGCCTAAATTCCTGCAAATACATCCCATAGAAGGAGACCTGCTACATATTTTCAGGGCCATTATGGGGCTCTACCTTGCAACACTCTCACTTTGGCTAGTAGGCGCGATCCGTGGCGGTGAACTGATGCGCACAGCGTTGGTTAGCGAGATTATTTTTATGTCTGGCTTAGCAACTGGAAGGCTTCTGAGTTTGCTACTAGATGGCTGGCCAAGCCCGATGCTGATTGCATATACGGTTGCCGAACTGCTGCTGGCCGCCTGGGGAGTTCTCTGTCTGAAGAAGTTTGACAGCAACTCTCAAGTCACCGAAAAATTGACATAAGCAGCTCTGGCAGAACATCTAGAGCAGGCTATTACCATCCGGCGGCTGGCATCACTGGAAGAGCCCCACGGGATGCACAATGGCTCCCGCCCCAGCAAGGGCCCGGCAATGGAGCGACTCCGCTCAGCTGGCCTTGAGCTGCACCGGCACTACGCCGGATCCACTGCCTGCTTGCCCAGCCGGGCGACCCTGTTCACGGGGCAGTACCCCTCCTTGCATGGGGTGACCAAAACCGATGGCCTGGCCAAGCCCCACAACGACCCGGCGATGCGCTGGCTGGATCCCACCGGCGTGCCAACCCTGGGGGACTGGTTTCGAGCCGGTGGCTACCGAACCCACTACCGCGGCAAGTGGCATATCTCCTACGCCGACCTGCCCACCCCGGGAAGTCACGAGGGGCTCAAGGCCTCCGATGACAGTGGGGCGGTGATCCCGGCGGCCGTTGAGGCTTACCAAAAGGCCGACCAGCTCGATCCTTTCGGCTTCAGCGGCTGGATTGGCCGGGAACCACATCGGGCCGCCAAGGCCGACAGCGGCTCGGCGCGTGACAGCGTCTATGCCGATCAGGTGGCCGACTTGTTCGCCGAGCTCAGCGGTGGGGGCAGCGACGAGCCCTGGCTTGCTGTGGCCTCGTTGGTGAACCCCCACGACATCAGCTTTGCCGGTGGCCTCTACGAGAAGCTGCTCGGCTTCAAGGGCCCCGACGACACGGTGCCCTCCATAGGGGAGGCACCCTCCCAGTCCGACTCCTTCACTGGTCGCCCGGCCTGCCAGGAGCAGTTCAAGGCGACCTGGCCGCAAATGGTGTCGCCTCAACCAACCGATGACGCCTACCGCCGCCTTTATTACTTCCTCCACAAACTGGTGGATCAGGCCATCACCCGCATCCTCGATGCCCTGGAGACGTTCGACGAGGCCATCCGTGTTCCCTTGCTGGTGAGCGGTCCTGGCATCGTGCCCCGATCGGGGGGCATCAGCACCCCTACAAGCCATGTCGACCTCATCCCCACCCTGTTGGGTTTGGCCGGCATCGATCGGGAGGAGGCCGCCGCTGTCATCCAGGCGACCCACAGTGAAGTGCACCCCCTCCCGGGTCGAGACCTCAGTGGCTTGCTCACCGCTCAGGCATCAGAGGCTGAGGTAGCCAGGCCGATCTACTTCATGAGCGAAGACGATGTGAGCCATGGTTCCCAGCAGATCAACCTCTTCTCAGGGAAACCGTATGAGGCAGTCCAACAGCCATCGAACATCGAGTCGGTGATCACCACACTCCCAAGCGGCCCCAGTGGCGCCGAAGAGATCTGGAAACTGAACCGCTATTACGAGTCACGCGACACAGGCGGCGAGCCGCTGTCTCCTGAGTCCGGGACCGTGTTTGAACTGCACAATCTCTCCACCAACCCCGAGGAACGAGCCAACCATGCAGATGAACATGCCGAGGTGCTCGCTCAGCTGCAGGCGCTCCTGGTGAGCGAACGTCAATCCAAACGCCGTCTTCCCAGCCGCCGCCACCGTGACAGAGTTGACGATCACCTTGGGGTGGAGTGAGCCATGGCTGTCGCTGAGCCTCCAACCTTGCCAACAGGGGAGCACCGAATCGGCCCCTTGCTGTTGCCAGGCTTGGGGGCCCTGTTCACCAAACCCTATGGCGCTGTGGCGCCCGCGGACCCGTGAGTGATCGGTGCCAAAGCCGATTGCATCCGAACAACAGCGCCATCGCAACTGGACCCGGTTCCGCTGAGGGGTGGCAGCCGACGGAGCCTCTGTGGCATCCACCACAGCTGATTACCGCAGTTTGGCAGCAATCATTGCCTCCATAACCGAGAAGACTTGGAGCAGATGCAACCAGGAGGTCCGCCATGAAGACCAACGGATCGATCAGCACAGGCTGCTGTCTGGGCCTCACTTGCCTGAAATGGAGAACTGACGGCGAACTCTCGGCCTTGGATCTTCGCCGGGTGATCGAGCGCCTGGCGCGGGTGGATCGGCATGTCGCCGCGATCTGGGGAAACAATCTGGATCGCGCACCCTGTCCCTCAATCAGCTGAACGCCTTGCAGGGATGGCTGCCGATGTCACCTTGACTCTCTCACCGGCTGGAGACCATACGGTGAGATTCTCCTCCCCAGTTGCGATGCGAGCCACCCCGTCCCCAGGCGCCTGTCTAACCCGTGGCCCTGGCGCGCGGCGTGACCCGAACAGCCTCTCGGGCCTGACCCGGATGAGCCTGACCCAGATTGATGGCGTGCCCTTGATGGGTAAGGGCTCCACCCGGGAGAACCGCGTCACCTGGTTCCTGGAGGGCATGCTCCACCTCCACGGCAGGGATTACGCAAGCCCCATGGATCTGAAGCAGCCAGGATGAACCCTTCGACGGGCGGCAAGGAACACGCCCAGCACCACGGCAAGCCCGGAAGCCACGGCCCGCCGCCCACCAGTGCCGGTGGAATGGGGATGGCCAAGGATCCCATCTGCGGCATGGTGGTCCCCAAGGCCACGGCCCTCTCCACCCAGCGCGGCGGTCGCGACTACTACTTCTGCAGCCAGAGTTGCCTGCAGACCTTCCAGAATCCCGACCACGAGCTGCGCGTCATGCGCCGGCGAGTGGGCTTCGTGATCGGCGGGGTGCTTGCCCTGGCTCTGTTGCGGGCCGGCGCCTTCATCGCCTTGGCGGCGGGCGTCAGTCTGGTGTCCTGGGTGCCGCTCCCGGCACTGCCCTGGATGAGCTGGGGGAAGTGGCTGTTCACGCTCGCCACCCCCGTGCAGTTCATCGGTGGCTGGTCCTTCTACAGCGGCGCCTGGGCTGCCCTGAAGCGCCGCGCTCTCAATATGGACGTGCTGATCGCCCTCGGCACCTCCGTCGCCTACTTCTACAGCGTGGTGGTGGTCTTTGCACCCACCTGGCTTCCGCTCGGCGTCAGTGAACGGGACGTCTACTTCGAAGTCTCGGCGGTGGTGATCGCCTTCGTGCTGATGGGCAAGTACATGGAGGAGATCATCAAGAAACGCTCCTCAGCCGCTGTGCGCAAGTTGCTCGATCTTCAGCCCGCCACAGCCACGGTGATTCGCAACGGCATGGAGATGACCGTGCCTGCCGATGCCATCGACAGCGGCGAAACGGTGCTGGTGCGGCCGGGCGAGAAGATCCCTGCCGATGGAGTGGTGCTGGATGGCAACTCCTCGGTGGATGAATCCTTGCTCACCGGTGAATCCCTGCCGGTGGCCAAACAGGCCGGTGCCGAGTTGATCGGTGGCACCGTGAATGGACTGGGGCTGCTCCGGTTTCAGGCCAGCCGGGTGGGATCCGACACCTCGCTGGCCCAGATCGTGCGCATCGTGGAGGAGGCCCAAGCCAGCACCGCCAGCGTGCAACGCCTGGCCGATCAGGTCACGGGCTGGTTCGTGCCGGCGGTGGTGCTGATCGCCGTTGCTGCCTTCGCCTTGTGGACATTGGCGGGGCAGTTCAGCAGTGGCTTGCTCGCCTTCATCGCCGTGCTGGTGATCTCCTGCCCCTGCGCCCTCGGCATCGCCACACCGGCGGCCTTGATGGTGGGGGTGGGCAAGGGCGCCGAACTGGGCATCCTGATCCGCAGCGGCGAGGTGCTGGAGCGGGTGGAGAAGCTCACCACCGTGGTGTTCGACAAGACCGGCACGCTCACCCTGGGTCAACCGATGCTCACCGATCTGGCGCCCCTGGCGAGCCTTTCGGAGAAGGAGGTGCTTCAGCTCGCGGGTTCGCTGGAGCATGGCTCGGAACATCCCCTGGCGGCGGCGATTGCCGAGGCCGTTGCAGCGCGCCATCTGGAGCTGCTGCCGCTGGAGCAGTTTGAGGCCCAGACGGGGGAGGGCATCACGGCCAGAGAGGGCGGCACCACGGTGTGGTTCGGCAACCGTTCCCTAGCGAGCCGCTTCCTGTCCACGCTTCCCGGGCCTGTGGAGGGCCAGCTTGCCCAGCTTGAGGCCCAGGGGAAAACGGCCATGCTGCTGGGGCGCGCCGATCAGATCCTGGGGGTGATTGCCGTGGCCGATACGGTCAGGCCCGAGGCCAGGCAGGCCGTGGCCCTCCTGCAGCGCCGTGGCGTGCGGGTGATCATGCTCAGCGGCGACAACCGCACCACCGCAGAATCCGTCGCCCGCCAGGTGGGGATTGAGGAAGTGATCGCCGAAGTGCGGCCGGCTGACAAGGCGGGAACGATTAAGACCCTGCAGCAGGCCGGGCAGGTGGTGGCAATGGTGGGCGATGGCGTCAATGACGCTCCAGCCCTGGCCACGGCCGACATCGGCATCGCCATCGGCTCCGGTTCGGATGTGGCCAAGGAAGCCGGCGACATCATCCTGATCCGCAACGACGTGCGGTTGGTGGTGAGTGCCATCGGGCTGTCGCGGGCCACCATGCGCAAAATCCGCCAGAACCTCTTCTGGGCCTTCATCTACAACGGGATCGGCATCCCGATTGCCGCTCTGGGCTGGCTGAACCCAATGATCGCCGGGGCGGCCATGGCCCTGAGTTCGCTGTCGGTGATCCTCAACTCGTCGCTGCTGCGTCGGTATCGAGCGACTTGATCAGGAAAGCTGCAGATTGATGACACCGAAGTTGCCGGTGTGCAGCTTCATCAACCAGAAGGCTTCGATGCCCCGCGCGCAACAGGTGATGGCGCTTCACTCGTTCTGAAGGGCCTTGTGCAGCACCTGCTCATTGGCGCAGGGCATCCACAGTGAGCCCATCGCGAACGCACCTTTGCACTTGAGCTCGGCGGCGCATTGCTCCGCCTCCTGCTTGGTCTTGAACATGCCCTTCACATGCGCCGCAACGGGTGCGGTGGGCAGGAGCGGGGCAAAGGTTGCTGCGGCCAGGGCAACCAGCAGGGCCCATCGGCGGCATGGCGGTAGATGGCTGGTGTGGCGCTGGTCCATCGGCTGGACGCCGGGAGGGTCAAAGAAAGAATCAGAGGCAGAAAAGGAAGGGTGACATCACTTCTCCTTGGAGACGGCCTTTTCATAGACACCGAAGTTCTTGCAGGGCATCCACTCCTTGCCCATCGCAAAGGCGCCGCTGCACTTCAGTTCCTTGGCTCGCTGTTCCGCTGCGGCCTTGCTCGGGAACATGTCGTTGGCCTGGGCGCGGACGGCGCCGGGTGCCAGGGCAAAGCCTGCCGAGAGGAGGAGAGCCAGAACGATGGGGTGCACGGAATTCCGGTGGTGGGAGGAAGGAGTAAACACCACTTTAAAGTCTCCTCCTAGCAGGAGAGTCAAGCGAATGGCTGCTGTCGGGATGAAGATCACGGCCCTGGGGCCGGCCGCAGCGAAGGCGGTTACCGCCTGTTTGCTGAGGAAAGCCTGCAAAGCCGGCTGGCAGAGCGAGCCCGCCGAGCAGGACGTGGTGATCTGCACCGATCCGATGAAGACATGATCCGGAGCCTCGTCCAGCTCCTTACTCCCTACCCATGCTGAAGACAGGCAGAAGCAAGCAAAGCAGATGGGCCATCACCACGCCGCGTTCAACCAGACAGCTTCGGTGGCGCTCAAGCTCGCGGTCGGAGCAGGACTGGGAGCGCTCGTTCTGTCGTTTGGAGCTCCAGCGCGCTCAGGTCCGCCCCAGGCGGCGGCCCCAGCTGGAAGCGGGACGGGAATGGGGCTGAGCGGTCCAGGGCGGATGGGCAACCAGTCGATGGATCAGCACTTCATCGTGATGATGATCCCCCACCACGATGGCGCCATCGCCATGGCTGATCTGGCCCTTACCCGCGCCAAGCGCCCCGAGATCAAGGAGTTAGCAAAGAGCATCAGGGCCAGTCAGACGCGCGAGAACGCCCAGATGCGCGCCTGGTACCGCGAGTGGTTCGGCAAAGCTGTGCCCAGCTGGGGACCGGGCACAGGCTGGGGTTGGCAGGGGGGTATGGGCATGGGTGGAGGCATGGGTATGGGCATGGGTATGGGTATGGGTATGGGCGGGGGCACGAATCTCTCGGCCCTGAGTGCAGCCCCGGACTTCGACCGTGCCTTCATCGAGCAGATGATTCCCCACCACCAGATGGGCGTGATGATGGCCTCGATGGCCCAGACCAACAGCCAGCATCCGCAGCTTCGAGCGATGCAACAGGCCATGGTGAAGGCCCAGAGCCAGGAGATCGAGCAGATGAGCCAGTGGTACCGGAGCTGGTACGGCACACCCTGAGACCAGCCGTGGATCCTTTCTTGATCCTCGACACGCCGAAATCCATCGAGGAGGCCAACGACGCATCTTCGAGGTGTGCAACCCCCAGCAGGCGGCCGCGGTGCTCAGCACCACGATGGGGTCCAATACCTATCCCGTGACGCCTGGGCACAGCCTGGTGATCTGGCGGCGGCATGGAGCCGATGGGTAGGCGTTACACCAGCCGGAATGGAACGCGCTGGTGGAGCTGGTTCATTCGATACAGGGGTGTTGAGATCAGCTGGCGGGAATCTCATGCCATCGGACAACAACGTCGGATTGAACCTCAAGCACCCGATTAACCATGTCAGGGTCACGGCTCTGCTTGATCAGCTGGATGGCTGACTGGACCCTGAGCCATTGCTCTTCCGCATTCAAACCCGAGCCATTGCATGGGCGAAGACATCCTCATCCGCAGCGGCAGCAAGACCAACATGCACGGCCGCCTCTGCTGGAATTCCCTGGTCACAGATGCTCGTATAGATGTCAACCCCCCTAGCAGACCGATTTACCGATGCCGAGAGGGTGCAGCGGCCGGCTCTTAATCCGCCAAGCAGCCCGCCCGCAATGGGGGAGCGGGCGGGCTGCTTGGCGAGAGCCTGGGCTTCTAAGATCCGGGCTCCTCAGGCCCTTCTAGTGCGTACCGGTGGGCTGCCCAGCAGAATCCGGTAGACCTCCCGGGCAATGAACCGTTTGAGGCAGCGCAGGATTTCTGGTTTTGAAAGGCCTTCCTCAGTGCGCCGTGCTGCGTAGGCCTGGGTCTGCTCATCCCAGCGGAGCCTCACTACGCCAATGCGGTGCAGAGCCGCATTGGCCTGGCGGTTCCCTCCCCGGTTCAGGCGGTGCCGATTCGTCTTCCCCGAGCTGGCTGGTAGCGGACTGACTCCACAGAGGGCCGCGAAACCTGCATCGCTGCGAAATCGTTCCGGATTATCACCGGCGGCGGTGAGCAGCGTGGCAGCGCTGTCGACGCCCACGCCGTAGGTCTGGCGCAGCCCCGGGCAGACAGCCTGGGTGAGGGAATCGAGGTCGCTGAGCAGCACCTCAATCTCCTGCTCCAGGGATTGAATCCGGCGGGCCAGGGTCGGGAGTGCACGCTTGGCCGCAGCCATGGGCCCATCAAGAACACCGGGGCGCAGAGCGGCGCAGGCATCGATCAAAGCCCGCCGGGTGAGGTTCCCGAGTCGCTCCCGCAGGGCCGCTGGTGCCGTTACCAGGAGTGCCTTGATCTGGTTGATCGCACAGGTCTTGCCTTCCGTGGCCGAATCTTTAGCCACCTTGAGCATCCGGATCATCTCCACCTGGTCGGCCCCGGTTTTCGGTGTAGCCGTGGCTGTACCCGCCAGGTATGCCCTTGCGGCCGCCTCCGCGTCGATGGCAACCGCTTCGCGGAAGACTGCGTCTACGTCCTTGCCGAGCCGTCGTCTGACAGATCGATCCGTTCGGTTCACTTCGACGACGGGGAAACCCGCATCCAGAAGCTCGCGGGTCAGACCGGCCCCATAGGAGCTTGTACCTTCAATCGCGTAGACGGGGTTGGAGCCAAACTCCTCGCTCCATACGATCAGATCGTCGTATCCCTAGTGCCTCCGGCACGCTGGCCTGCGGCCAGGTAGGCGAGTGGTGGGGATTCGGTGCTCTCCGAGCCTGCCGCCATTGGGGGCCAAGGCGACGGCCACGTGAACGTCCTTGTGGGTGTCGACGCCGATCACGACGTCAGGTGCTCGGCCCTTGCAGACTTGTGCCAGGGTTGGTGATGCCATCGCTTCTTGATAGTGGTGGGGAAGGAGCGATCAGCTGGGAAGCCGGACAGGACTGTGATGGGGCCTCTCGACCAGGCTCATATTAGGTCACTGGCTTCTTTGCTGATCGGCCCCATCAATCCAGGTCGACAGATCTTCCGGAAGACAACGACAGGGAGTCGTGTCGGCCTACGGAGGGTCAGACCTGAACTTCTGGGGTTCCCTGGATCATCACAGCCTGCGGCTACATGCGCGAGCAACGCAAACAGGACGGCCGCGCCGGCGGCCCCACCGAACCCTTCGTGTGCCTGGGGTTTGCGCGCTACGAAGGCCACGAGGGCGAGCGGCCGATGGCGTGGGGGAATCTCTGTGGCGGCTGGAGCGGGAGATCCCGGCGGCGTGGCTGCCGGTGATGGCGTTGGCGGTTTGAGGGGGTAGTCAGCATTCCTCGTAGGCCTCAAGAAATTCTTCCCTGCTGATTTCCGATTGTCTGAGAATCAACCTCAACGTCGACCCCTTGATCAGCCGATGATTGGGCATGGTGAGGGGCGTATGCGTGCCGTCCTCATTCGTCCGCGCCAGGGCGATGTGATTTCCTTCACGGATCAGCACAAATCCCAGGCGTTGCAAAGCCCTCAACACGCGATCCCGAGGCGCGTCGACTGGAAACTTTGGCATCAACCGGTAAGTACCGTTTCCGCCAGAAAGACTTCCTGCACAGGATCATCCTGATCCAGTGAATCAGGGCCGAATGCTTCGCGGTGGAAAGCGATCGCGGAGCGCACATCCTCCAGCGCCTCGTCGTAGGTCTCACCTTGGCCCACAACCACTCCATGGATGCCCAAGGGGTAAGCCACATATCCATCTGCGTGGCGCTCCACAACAACCTTCAGCCGTTGGGTTGTCATTGAACCTTGCCCTGCCAAGCTCTCCAACCCTAGGCGTGGTGGGCCTCAGCCGCTCCACCGCCGCCCTCGCCGCCGCCGCGCCCCCGGATCCCGATGCCCTGAGCGAGCGTGAGTGGCGCCAGTGGCTGATGCTCACCGCCCAGCTCTACTGCTTCTCTTCGAGAAGGCTGCGCCTACGCAGAACCTGGCGGCTACGGCACCGGCCGCCTGTGGCGGCCCCTCGATCAGGCCCTGGAGGTGCTCTGGCAGGCCTGCGCCTGGCGCGAGGAGCTGATCCAGCTGCTGCTGCTGTTGGCCAAGCGCCCCCTCAGGCAACCCCAATGCCGTCTCCACCCAACCCTTCGTGTGTCTGGGGTTTGCGCGCTACGAAAGCTTCGAAGGCGAGCGGTCGATGGCGTGGCTGCCGGTGATGGCGTTGACGGTTTGAGGGGAGCGAACCCCATGGGAGGCCATGTTCACACTCCTGGCTAAACGGAGCCAAGGAGGATCCTCAGGGCAGCCAGATCATGGATCTTGTCGACCTGCTGCCCACGCTGGATCAACCGAGCTTTCAGCAGTTTCTCCACGCATTGCTGGGCGTGAAACACCACCGCATCACGCAAGCCGGGGCTGTCCCTGGTCAGGAGGATCTTCAAGGCTTCCCAATCGCCCTCGGCCTTGGCCATCCACTCCGGAACAGCCGACCAGGGTTCAACTATGCAGCAACTCTCCATGGTCGAGTGCCTCGCGCACAACCGGATCACCCCCCCGGTAGCGAACCTCAACTTCCTCAGGCCGCCGGACTAACAAATCCAGGGGGAATCCCAGCGAGCCTCATCACGGGCCAAGGAACCGAACAAGATCACCCTTTCGGGGGCGTAGTGCTCCACCAACTGCTGCGTGAACGCCAGCAGCGCCTCGCGGGTCACCAGAGGGGTCGGCGTGGCGGTCATGGGCCCATCATCGCGAAGCCTCGGAGGACAGGCCACGATCCTCTCGGCCCGCTGCAGCAGAAGTCGGGTTGGTGGGCAGCAGGAGAGTCCTCGGAGGATGCGGCAGAGGATCAACGTCGGCACGGTTGGAGCCGGATTTCAGGACCGGCCGGGCCGAGCGCGAGCGGCGCCAGTGGCGCCCCCTCGATCAGGCCCTGGCGTTGCTCTGGCAGGCATGCGCCTGGCGCGAAGAGCTGATCCAGCTGCTGCTGCTGCTATTGGCCGAACGTGCCGATCGCGTCCTACGAAGGCCACGAGGGCGAACACCCCATGGCGTGGGGGAATCTCTGTGGCGGCTGGTGCACGAGATCCCGGCGGCCTGGCTGCCTGTTGGCCATTACCAGGCCTCCAGGTGCAGATCGGCCACATTGGCAAAGGCCTGATCCGCCGTCACCAGGGCGCAACCTTCGCTGAGGGCATGGCTGGCGATCTGCAGATCCATCACCGCCAACGGCTTCCCCTGGCGTTCGAGATCGACCCGCAGCCGGCCATACACCCTGGCGCAGGCTTCTGACCAGGGCAGGATCTCCAGGGTCTTGAGGGTGTTCTCCACCAGCGCCTGCAACCGAGACGTTGGCGGCAGCTTCTCCAGGCCGTAACGGAACTCCGCCACCACGATCGATGACAGGCAACAGCGTTGCTCACGCACCCAGGTATCCAGGCACGGCGACAGGCCTTTCAGAACGGCATTCACGGCGTTGGTGTCGAGCATCAGCCTCCCCTTTGCCGCAGCCATCAGAGGAACTCCACCGGTTCCGCAGGGCGCGTGTCGCACAACCCCTCGAAAAACGCTTCCAGCTCGGCCTCGAACCCAGGCTCCTGCAACAGGGCATCCCTTTGCTCCAGCAAGGCGCGGGCCGATGGCCGCACCGGTGTGAGCACCACCGCACCAGTCTCGGGATCGCGATGCACCTCCACCTCCGTGCCCTCGAAGCGGAACTCGGCCGGCAGCCGCACCGCCTGGCTGCGGCCGTTGCGGAACAACTTGGCGCGCATGGCACCCCCAAAGTTGATCGATATCGAGTCTAGATCAAGCCTCCGCTCTCATGCCGCCTTCCACACCGCATCCTGGAAGCGGTCCACCATCGTGATCAGCCCTCGCCATGGAGCCGGCCAACTTCTACGTGTTCGGCGACGATTAGGTAGGCGGGTCCGCGCAACTACATAGGCGGGTCTCAAGACGCGACAACAGGGTTCCCATTCCGGTATGGAGCCCTGCGATGCCCGCCCCTCTGTCGTTGCGGATCAAGG
>Ga0209299_1000688_pt1 | contig 19103 bp, 14 predicted proteins | sample S_140806_MF_Meta_FD_187326 | JGI IMG/M metagenome (GOLD analysis project Ga0209299, IMG submission 187326) | Freshwater microbial communities from Lake Simoncouche, Canada to study carbon cycling - S_140806_MF_MetaG (SPAdes) (version 2) | ecosystem: Environmental > Aquatic > Freshwater > Lake ...
CCCGTGCTCGGCTGCACTGGTGGCGCCATGACCAGCGATGAGTTCAAGCCCGGCCCCATCTATCTCCAAGGCGACCACACCAACGTGGACTACCGCAACATGCTGCTTCGCCCCGTCGTGAAGTAAAAACTCGTGTCTCGCCGCTGGATCAAACGCCTCGCCATACCTGCCGCGCTGCTCGCCGCAGGATGGTGGGGCCTTCCATGGCTCGTCGAGTTACCCGATCTCACACCGCCAGCGGCCTCGCCGGTGTTTCTCGCACGCGATGGCACGCCACTGCGGCATCTGCTGGATGAAAACGGCACGCGCCATGCCGCGCCGGTGAGTTTTGAAGAGATCCCCAAGGTCATGCGGCAGGCGATGCTCGCCGCCGAAGACAAACGCTTCTTCTCCCACGGCGGCATCGACCTCCTCGCCATCGCCCGCGCCGCGTGGGACAATGCTCGCAGCGGCAAGATCGTCTCCGGCGCGTCCACGATTCATCAGCAGCTCATCAAAAACAGCACGCCGAGCAGCGGCCGCCGCACCTTCACGGTGAAGGTCACGGAGGCACTGCAAGCACGCCGCCTCGCGATGAGTTGGAGCCGCGAGGACGTGCTCGCCGCCTACCTCAGCCGCATTTCCTTCGGCAACAACATGACCGGCATCACCACCGCTGCGTCCGGTTATTTTCACAAGCCCCTCACCGATCTCACACCCGCCGAGTGCGCCCTGCTCGCCGCGTTGCCGCAGAGCCCCACACGCTGGAATCCCTTCCGCGAGGTGAAAAGCATCCTGCCGCGTCAGCAGGCCATTTTGGAGAAAATGCACGCGCAGGGCTGGTTGAGTGCCGAGCAGCTCCAAACCGCTCTCGCTCAAGAAATCGTCATCCAGCGCTTCAGCGGCGGTTTTGCCGCGCCGCATGTCGTCGAGGCCGTGAAAGGCTCTGAAACGACTCGCACGACCATCGATGCGCTTTTGCAGCAGCAGATCGAAACCATCATCGCGCAACGCATCGCCACGCTGCGGGCCAAAAACGTCGGCCATGCGGCCGTCGTCGTGCTCGACAATGCCAGCGGCGATGTTTTAGCGCTCGCTGGCTCGCGTGACTTCTTCGCCAAGGATGGCGGGCAGATCAATGGAGCCTGGGTGCCGCACTCGCCCGGCTCCGCGTTGAAGCCATTCACTTACCTGCTCGCGTTCGAGCGTGGAGCCACGCCCGGCAGCATCGTCGCGGATCTGCCGATCGAATTCCGCGCCGCCACCGGCACCTACAAACCGGAAAACTACGCCCTGCGCAGCTTCGGGCCGATGACCTACCGCGCCGCGCTGGGGAACTCGCTCAACATCTCCGCCGTCCGCGTGCTCGACAGCATCGGCGGCGCCGAAACCCTCCTCGCGAAGCTTCAAGAACTCGGCCTCAGCACGCTCACCGAGCCCGTCGAGCATTACGGCCTCGGCTTGACCATCGGCAATGCACCCGTCCGCCTGCTCGAACTCACCAACGCCTACGCCACGCTCGCCCGCCTCGGCCTTCACAAGCCCTGGCGACTGCAAAACACACCTTCCGAGGAACAGCGCATCCTTCCCGAAAAAGAATGCTACCTCATCGCCGACATCCTCAGCGACAATCAGGCCCGCGAGATGGCCTTCGGTGCCCATTCACCCCTTCGCCTGCCCTTCCGCTGCGCCGCCAAAACCGGCACCAGCACCTCCTTTCGCGACAACTGGACGCTCGGCTTCACCGCCGCCTTCACCGTCGGCGTGTGGGTCGGCAATTTCGACAACACGCCCATGCAGGACGTGTCCGGCGTGACCGGTGCCGGCCCCATCTTCCGCGATGTGATGCTACACCTCCACGAGTACCGCGATGCCACCTGGCCCGCGCAGCCCGCCGGCCTCGTCCGCGCCCGCATCGATCCACGCACCGGCCACCGCCTCACCCCGCAAACACCCCCGAGCCGCCTCAACCGCGAGGAACTCTTCATCGAAGGCAAGCTGCCACCACCCGCCAGCGAAGCCGATTTCGACAGCCGCGGCCGCGTCATCCTGTCCCGCGAGTATGCCATGTGGGTCACCTCCCGTGAAAACTGGCTCGGCGACCTCGTCACCATCGCCGCCGAAGACTCAAAGCCTCAGCTTCGCATCACCCATCCCATCCCCGGCACCGTCATCCGCCTCGATCCCGACATTCCAGGCGGCGGCTCCCGCCTCCTCCTGCAAGCCGAAGGCACCCGCGACCCTCGCTGGACCTCCCCCACCCTCGAAATCCGCCTCGAAGCCGGCCACCCCATTGCCCACCTCAAACCCGGCCGCCACGACATCACCCTCGAAGACCCCGCCACCGGCCAAAAGCAGCGCACGTTTGTGATCGTGCATGAGGAATAGATACGAATCTTTGAAGGGAAACGTTAAGGCCTATCAATCCCCCGCCCCCTGACTGAGTGCCAGCATAGAGTCAGTTGCCACGTCTCCAAACTTTTCACGCATGACAATCAGATAATTGTCGCCGTGTTGTGCTTTCATTCGGGCGATTACATCTCGGTTCACATCAGCTACACTTTCCGTCTGCCTCCGCATTTCTGGCTGCTGCGCTCGATAGTTTTTGAGGTTCACCTGACCAATCAGATTTGTCATTTCATACAACCTCTGGGTAGATCCCAAAATGCTCAAGACTTCAGCCTCATATTGGATGCTAATGCTCTTTGAGCGGTCAGCCGAATCGCCTTTCTTGAGATTGCTGTCCATGGAATTATTAATCGCCATCTCATTTCGAAGCCCCCCTGCAGCAACCACTTTGCTGCGGATCGCGGCCAAAACACTTGCAAGGTCAGCTTGGCTCAAGCCCCACTTGTCGAAAAGATCAGCCAGTGGTTGTTCGAGCCGATCGATTTGCCCAGTCGCAGCTTGTTCAATAGCAGTCTCACTAATGGTGACTTTTGAGCCTACGCTTGTTCGACTTGTGATATTATGCGCCAACAAGTTGTGTGGCAGGCCAATAGCACTTTTCAACTCAGTCCTACCATTATCTTGTTTTATGGCAGGAGTTTGATGTGGTTCATGATATTGACCGTCCCAAATGAAGACTACCACGAGTAGCAAACCCAGCGCGAGGCCTAAAGGAAGAAAGTTTTTCATAAAATATGATGTTAGTGGTTGCGATAAAATGTAAACTTCAGCTGTTCTCGAAGGGGTTGCTACAACCGCAGTAACGATCATCAAATCCGCAAGTCGGACAATAGGAGATTTGGTTGCATGAACAATTCCCGAGGGGGTTATTGCATGTGGAGCATGTCTGACAGGAACACTGTTCCAACAGGTTGCCACATTGTTCGCAATTTGTGTCATGTTCGCATACATCACCGTACGATGCGATCAATCCACCAGCCGCAGCAATCGTGAGATTCAAAGAATCGAGACCCGATTCCAATCTATTTCTTTCCTGAATCATCGGAGATACCTCCGCTGCAACCCTATCACGTTCAGCTTGGTACCCATCCCTTGTTGCGTCGTCTTGAGCACTGCCAAACTGTCTAAAGAACTCATCAATGGTCCAATGTCTGCATTTAACTGCTCAATTGCTGATGTGCTATAGTTCAGCGCTTCAACGGCGAAATACTGCTCAACTTGAAGCCCGGCGAGCGCCAGTGAACACGATTCGCATAAAGCATATAGTCGTGCGCAGGTTAGGCCTAAAATCGCGCAGGCAACCCCACTTACCATCCATCGCGAGAGCTTTTCCACTACTGTCTTACATGCTGATTTCATATTGTTTGGAGTTCAACTGGTTAGTGTTTCATCTGCCAAAAAACTGATTCACGATGAGCTTAGCTTTCTTTGGAGGAATTCTAAGTTGGGTGGTTTGTTTATAACAGAACCGAGCTCTTGAAGTCCAGAAAATTTCTTGGCGTGTAGCTGCCATGAGTCGAAAGCACAGCATTCTTCCGTCATTAATGTATCCTGTATGAGTCACCAAGCCGTTGTTTGCCTTCCGGCCGGGACCTGCCATCATGCGCGGCGTGACTGACGTCGTCCGAATCCCCGGCAGGGTCTTCCTGCATTTCATCTCCTACATGGGCCAGATCGCCTTTCTGGTGCGTGACCTCATGACCGCGTTCTCCAACCGCGTGTGGCGCATCGGCCTGATCGCGGAGCAGATCGTTTCCATCGGCTACGGCTCGCAGGCGGTGGTCATTGTGACCGGGGCCTTCACCGGAGCGGTCTTCACCTTCCAAACCTATGCAAAGTTTAAGGACTTCGGCGTCGAATCCAGCGTGGGGGCCATCGTCTCCGTGGCGCTTTGCCGGGAGCTGGGGCCGGTGCTGGCAGGACTGATGGTGGGCGGCCGCGTGGGAGCCTCCATGGCGGCGGATATCGGCACGATGAAGGTCACGGAGCAGGTGGATGCCCTCCGGGTCATGGGCGTGCATCCGGTGGATTACCTCGTGCTGCCAAGGTTCATCGCGATGATGATCTCCATGCCCATCCTGGTAGCGGAATCGATCACCTTTGGCCTCATGGCCTCCTACGCGGTGGCGGTGTTTGGTTATGGCGTGCCGCACGCCTGGTTTGTGCATCACATGGTGGATCACACGAACCAGTGGGACATCGTCATCGGCATGACCAAAGGGTTCGCCTTTGGCATCATCATCACCCTCGTGGCCTGCCACCAGGGCCTGCGGGCGGAAAATGGCGCGGTGGGCGTGGGCATCGGCACCACGCGGGCGGTCGTCATCTCCTCGCTGGTGATGCTCATCGCGAATTTCTTCCTCTCGATCCTGCTGAACTACATCTGGCCGCTCGGCAACAACGTCTAGACCGTCCGTGACATGATCGACCGCACCGGCCAACCCTTCATCCGCATCCGCGGCCTGCATAAAAAGCTCGGCTGGCAGGAAGTGCTGCGCGGCATCGACCTCGATATCTGGCGCGGCGAGACGCTCTGTATCATTGGCCCCAGCGGCGAGGGAAAAACGGTGACGATGAAGCATGTCATCGGCCTCATGCAGCCGGACTTCGGCACCGTTGAGGTCGATGGCATCCAGGTAAACGGCCTCCGTGAACGCGAACTGGCCCCCGTGCGCCAGCGGGTAAGCATGCTCTTCCAAAACGCCGCGCTCTTTGACCGCCTCACCGTCGAGCAAAACGTGGCCTTCCCGCTCCGCGAGGCAGGCGTCACCGACAAAAAAGAGATCAAGGAGCGCGTCGCCGCCGCGTTGGATGTCGTCGGCCTCGGCCAGCACGGCCAAAAATTGCCAGTGAACCTCTCCGGCGGCATGCGCAAGCGGGCCGGCATCGCCCGCGCCATCGTCACTCGTGCCCAGTGCATCCTTTACGACGAGCCCACCTCCTCGCTCGATCCCGTCGTCTCCGATGTCATCGACACCGTCATTTTGCGCCTCCAAGAGCGCCACGGCATCACCTCACTCGTCGTCACCCACGATATGAAGAGCCTTTTCAAGATCGCCGACCGCATCGCCATGCTCAAAAACGGCCTCATCCACTTTCTCGGCACCAAAGAAGAACTCCGCGCCTGCCCTGACAAGATCGTCCAGGACTTCATCAACGGCCGCGCCGACGTGGACTTCTGATTTTCATCCCTTATCCCTCATCTCTCATCCCCCATCCCCATGGAAGAACGCGACAAAAAAAACGAACTGCTCGTCGGCCTGTTCCTGACCGTCGGGCTCGTCATGATCAGCCTCCTCGTCCTGCAATTCGGCAGCGTGAGGGATCTCTTCAAAGGCAGCTACTTTCTCAGCGTCAGCTTCCCAAATGCCTCCGGCCTCAAGGAAGCATCGCCAGCCGTGCTCGCCGGCAAGCGCATCGGCAAAGTGAAGAACAAGCCTCGCCACAACGCCACCTACACCGGCGTCATCATCGACCTCGAAATCTTCAAAGGCGAAAAAATCCCTGCTGGCTCCACCTTCACCATCACGACCGCTGGTCTCATGGGGGATGCTTTTGTCGATATCAAGCCGCCCAAGACCATCACCGAGGAATTCATCAGTGAGACCCTCACCGAGATCATCCCCGGCCAGGAAGCCAGCGGCCTCAGTGACCTGCAAAGCGCCGCCGAGCGAATCGGCAAGCAAGTCAGCTCCGTGCTCGAAGACGATCTCAAGCCCGCCCTCGGCGAGATCAAGGAGGCGATGACCAAGGTGAACAAGGACGCTCTTTCGAAAGAGACCATCGATAAGTTCAAGAACGCCATGACCAAGCTCGACACCACGCTCACGCGTGTGGATGAAAAGCTGCTCAACGAGGAAAACTCCAAAAATCTCAAAGAGGCCATCGCCGAGCTCAAAGACGCCTCCACCAGCTTTAAAAACGCCTCCAAATCCATCGAAGACAGCTCGAAGAAGCTCTCCCCTCTCATCGACAAGCTCAACGCCCCCATCGAAAAGGTGGACAAGGTCATGACCACGGCGGACGACGCCATGAAGTCCATCAAGACCGCCGCCGACAGCTTCTCCGTGGCCGCCAAAAACATCACCAACGGCAAAGGACTCCTGGGTGCCCTCATCAACGACGCCCAGATGAAGGCCGATTTCCACGACCTCATCTACAACGCCAAGGTAAACGGCTTCGTCTGGTATAAAAACACCGCCGACAAAGAACGTGCGAAAGAAGAACCCGCCCCCGCCCCGCAGCTCCAGCCCGCGAAGCGCAAATCCCTTTTTGGAAACTAGTCCGTGTTTGAAGACTATCTGGGGCACTCGTGTGACGCGACAGCATGGTAGATCTCGCTCCGTCGAGATGAGCACATCGCGTCAAAAGCCGGACTGCCATTGAGTTAGGATGCGTTGTGGCCTTGTGTGAACTCTCGGCTCATCTCGAGGAGCGAGATGGCTACTTTGCTGACGCACCAGTTGCAGGCTCCGGATGGCTCCCAACAAAGCCTGACATGAAGTTCCCCGAGCAAGCTGCGAAAGCCCGCCCCTCTCGCGAACGTTCACGCGGCATGCCTGATTTCCTCCACGCCTCCCGCCGCGATTTCTTCAAGCAGAGCGCCCTCGGCAGTGCCGCGCTGGGTTCCCTGCTGGCGAATGACCTGCCTGCGGCCTCCACCAGCCTTTCGCGACCGCATTTTGCGCCGAAGGCGAAGCATGTGATTTACCTGCACATGATCGGAGCGCCCTCGCAGCTCGATCTTTTCGATCACAAGCCACTGCTGAACAAGCTCGACGGCCAGAAGTGCCCGGAGGAGCTCACCAAAGGTAAACGCTTCGCCTTCATCGGCGGAGAGATGACGCTCGCCGGCTCGGAGTTTCAGTTCAAACGCCACGGGCAAAGTGGGCTGGAGCTTTCGGAAATCCTGCCGCACCTCGGCACCGTGGCGGATGACATCTGCGTGGTGAAATCCCTGCACACGAACGAGATCAATCACGCCCCGGCGCAGATGTTTCTGCACACCGGCTTCGGCCAGGGCGGCCGGCCCAGCATGGGAGCATGGGTCACTTACGGCCTCGGCAGCGAGAACCGCGATCTACCCTCTTATGTGGTGATGCTCTCCGGCCCGCCCGGCGGTGCGGGCACCTCGCTCTGGAGCACAGGCTTCCTTCCCAGCGTGCATCAGGGCATTCCGTTTCGTGGCAGCGGAGAGCCGGTGCTCTTCCTCGAAAATCCCGCCGGTCATGGCAGCAGCGAGCGCCGTCGTGTGCTCGATGCGGTGAAGGCGCTGAACGAGCAGCAGCTCGCCACCGTGCGTGATCCTGAGATCGCCACCCGCATCAGCCAGTATGAAATGGCCTACCGCATGCAGACCAGCGTGCCAGAGCTGATGGACATCTCCCGCGAAAACAAAGCCACGCTCGACATGTATGGCGCCACGCCCGGCAAAGCCTCCTTCGCGAACAACTGTCTGCTCGCCCGCCGCCTCATCGAGCGTGGCACCCGCATCGTGCAGCTCTTTGATTCGGATTGGGACCACCACGGCGGCCTGAACAAGCGTTTGCGTGAAAAAGCCAAGGACGTCGATCAGCCCATGGCCGCTCTCGTTCGCGATCTGAAGCAGCGCGGCCTCCTCGATGAAACGCTCGTCATCTGGGGCGGTGAATTTGGCCGCACCCCGCTGCGCCAGGGCATCAACGCGGACGGCACCAAGACCTCCGCCGGCCGCGATCACCACAAGGACGCCTACACCATGTGGATGGCCGGTGGCGGCATCAAACCCGGCATCACTTATGGCAAGACAGATGACTACGGCTTCAACGTCGTCGAAAACCCCGTCCACACCCACGACCTGAACGCCACCGTGCTCCACCTGCTCGGTCTCGATCACGAACGCCTCACCTTCCGCTACCAGGGCCGCGATTACCGCCTCACCGATGTGCATGGCGAGCTGGTGCCTGGCATTCTCGCGTGATCAGCCACCACAAACCTTGCACGGCTGACCTTCCGTAGGCTGGCAGGGATATTGGGCGTTGTAGTATCGACATTTCGAACTGTGCCGAATGCCGCTTTTGCTAAGGCTCCAACCTGCTGGAGGCGGATTCGCACCCGGTGGCATGTTGGCCGCAGGCGCGGCGACCTTCGGTGGGGTGATTTTGCGTGGTTTGTTGATCTCAAAGGTTGCCAGCACGAGCACGCTAGAGGCGAGAAGTGCTTTGCCATTCGCCTCCATATCTTCGGTGGTGACACTGGTCCTGAGTTCACTTTGTCCGGGAATCCTTTCGAGGAGCTTTGAAATGGCCTGCGTGCTCACGCAGGAGCCGAGAGCTTCCACGGCAGGTTTGTCATCGGAGCTGCTCTTCCTTCCGCTGCCGCCCGAGGTCTGCGTTTGGAAGAAAAAGCCGAGTACATCGCCTTTTTCACCCACGAGGTAGCCGCCGGGGTTTTCAGGCGAAAGACGGGCATCGTGCTGAAAACTGCCGTTCGATCCAAAGCGGCTCACGATGCCTCGCGTGAGGGTGGCCTTGCTGGAGAAGCCTTTTTTGCCGGTGTTGAGCTCAAAACCGATGGCGAAGACGTTTTGCCCCACCTCGATTATCTTTTTCGTGCCGATGCGGGCTGGCTCCAGTGGCACGGCACAGGTCACGATCTGCACATCGGGTGTTTTGAGGTCGGCTCCTTCTTTGTCCTTCGGTGAAATAAGCGTCGCGGGGTAGTCTTTGCCATCGTGGTGGATGACCAGGCTCTTGAAGCCCTTTTTGACAATCTCAGGATCGGTGGCCACAAGGCCGCCTTTGCCGATGACGATGCCGAACCCATGCCGCGTGGCGATTTCCACATCCGGCTCAAGCACATTCGGCGCTTGTTTGGCGACATCCCCTCCGCTGGCGGCCATGACATCCATCCACACCTTCGTGGCATGCTCCGCCTCCAGCGAAAAGGCCCGCACCATGGCGGGATCACCCACGAGCGGATGGTAAGTGCGCCCCCCCGCACCGAAGAGAGTCTGATTCTCGATCCGCTGACCTTTTTGATGCGCGAAAGCATCCTTCGTGACGAGAAAAAAGGCCTCGCCGGTGAAGAGCTTCGGTCCGCCAGCCTTCGGATCGGTCTTCAAAGCCATTCGGCAGATCCACCCGCTGCCATCTTCCGCCGGATGAGCGAACTCAAACGACTGCGGCCCGAGCTTCGCGGCCGTTTCGGCGATGACTTGGGCGTTTTTCGCAAACTGCTGATCTTCCGCCGCAAAGGAGCTGAGCGGAAACACGGCATTTTTACCTGCAACGCTAAGTGCGAGCTTGCCTCCCTTCACCGCGACGAAACCGGCATCGACCGTTTTGCTGCCATCGGCGCTTTGCCATTCACGGGCAGCAACGACGGTACAGGCCATGAGCAAGGCTGCGGTGAGGCGTGTCTTCATGAGCGGCGAGATTAGAGGGACGCCGCCGGAAGCGCAAGCTCGCCAAGAAGGCTACTGCTTCTGCGAAACAACCCAATAGACCACCAGCCAGATGATCGCGACGACGGGCAGCACAACGCGTGCGTCACATAGCCAGCCGAGGGTACTGCGCAGCCAAAACGGCGCGGAGAGCAGGCGCTCATGGTTCCGCCGACGTGCTGCCGGAATGTGTACAGGAGCCGTCATCGGAGGTGCGGACGAAGAGTTTCGCATACGGCGCAGTTCCGCATCGTAATCGCTCCGTCGGACCGTGTCCGAGAGCGTGGCGTAGGCATCATTGATACGCTGCATTTTCCGAAGCGACTGAGGTTTATCACCCGCAGTGTCCGGGTGATGCTTGAGACAAAGCACCCGATATGAGGCACGGATAACCTCGTCCGGCGCGTCCTCAGTCACATGCAAGCTTTCGTAATGCGTGCTCATGGCTTTTGGACGGCCAGATGATCAAAAGATCAATCGTCTCCGCCGAGATCTTCCTCGGCTTCGGCTTCGGTTTCGGCTTCGACTTCGACTTCCTCCTGCTCCTTCTTCTTGCCGCGCTTCTTTTTGCCGCCGGCATTGCGAAGGGCCTTCGGAATTGGGTCTTCCTTCTTCTGGAGGGCACGACGCAGTTTGCGAAGCGCGATGTTTTGAAGCTGGCGAATACGCTCGCGGGTGACGCCGAACTCCTGGCCGACTTCTTCCAGCGTGCGGGGCTTCTGGCCGGAAAGGCCGAAGCGGGCCTCAATGATCTTCAACTCGCGGGCGTCGAGCACGGTGAGCAGGCCGTCGAGCTGGCCGTGCATGTTTTTGTGCGAGAGGAGCTCGAAAGGCGTGAGCGCGTTTTCATCACCCACAATTTCGCCGAACTCGGTGCTGTCGTCCTCGCTGATCGGAGCGTCGAGAGACGCCGGGCGCATGGAGGCGACCTTGAGCTGGCTGAGCTTGGCACGGTCGATGCCAATTTCCTCGGACAGCTCGTCGTCGGTGGGCTCGCGGCCGAGTTCTTCAGACATGGCCATGGCCACGCGGCGCATCTTGCTGATCTTGTCCACCATGTGGACAGGAAGGCGGATGGTCTTGGATTGGTTGGCGAGAGCACGCTTGATGGACTGTTTGATCCACCAGGCGGCGTAGGTCGAGAGCTTGCCCCCTTTGTTGGGGTCAAAGCGTTCCACGGCTTTCATCAGACCGATGTTGCCTTCGGAGATGAGGTCCAGCAGTGGCAGGCCGTAGTTTGCGTAATCTTGGGCGATCTTCACCACGAGGCGCAGATTTGCGCGGATCATGTGGGAGCGTGCCTCGGGATCGCCGCGCTTGATGCGTTCAGCGAGTTCGACCTCCTGTTCGGGAGTCAGCAAGTCTGTCTTGCCGATCTCTCGCAGGTAGATCTTGATTCCTCCATCGAGTTCCATGTTGAGCATACTTTCTGTTTAACGGTGCAAAGGTCTAAATCTTTGCCCTCCCGCCAGATGCGGGGGGCAGGCAGTCTAAGCGAGGTTGGCGGCGTCTGCGCGGACTTTTTGGAGGAATTTCGAGCTGAAGACAGCGGGGGAAGCGGCGCAGACCGCCTTTCCAGACTTGTTCAACAAAACATTACGCCTTCCGTCAATCATGATTTCTCAAAAATCTTAGTTTTTGTTATCAAGTAGCGCTTTCCGGGCCAAAACGGGTACGCCTTTGGCTCTCCCTCACCTCATCAACCGGCTGATGCCGCCCAGCTTGACACCGCCCCCGGTCTCTCCGACTAACTGCTCCCTCAAAACCTGCCATGCCCCGCCGAATCACCTACCGCGACGCCATCCGTGAAGCCCTCGATGAAGAAATCGCCCGCGACCCCATGGTCGTGGTCATGGGGGAGGAAGTCGCCCAATACAACGGTGCCTACAAAGTGACCCAGGGCCTCTGGGACAAATGGGGTGACAAGCGCCTCGTGGACACCCCGATCAGTGAGGCCGGCTTCATCGGCATGGGCATCGGTGCCAGCATGCTTGGCGTGCGTCCGGTGATGGAACTGATGTTTTGGAGCTTTTACACCGTCGCCTGGGATCAAATCGTCAACAATGGCGCGATGGTCCGCTACATGTCCGGCGGCAAAATCAACTGCCCCATCGTCATTCGCGGCCCGGCCAACGGCGGCACCAGCGTCGGCGCGACCCATTCCCACACGCCGGAAAACATCATGGCGAACTTCCCCGGCATGAAGTGCGTCTGCCCCAGCAATGCCTACGATGCCAAGGGCCTCATGAAGGCCGCCATCCGTGATAATGACCCCGTCATGTTCATGGAAAGCACCAAGCTCTACGGCGAGGAGTGGGACGTGCCCGCCAACGACGAAATCCCCGGCGGCGATCTCTTCATCCCCCTCGGCCTCGCCGATGTGAAACGTGTGGGCACCGATATCAGCCTCATCGCCCACGGCAAAGCGGTCATCACCTGCCTCGAAGCCGCCCGCATCCTCGAAGAAGAGCACGGTATCCACGCCGAAGTCGTCGATCTCCGCACCATCCGCCCGCTCGACGAGGACACCATTCTCGAATCCGTCGCCAAGACGCACCGCGCCATCTACGTCGAAGAAAACAAGCCCTACTGCGGCATCGGTGCCCAGATCGCCTACATGATCCAGGAGCGCATCTTCGACGAACTCGACGCTCCCGTGCAACGCGTGTGCAGCCTCGACTCCCCCGCCATCTACAGCCCGCCGCTCGAAGCCATCCAGCTTCCGACCGCTGATGTCGTGGTGGCGAAGGCGCTTGGCATTTGCTGATCGCGGGGACGTTTCAAGTTTCAGGTCACAAGTTTCAAGTCGGGGCCGCGTTTTGCCTCCACGCATGAAACTCGGAACTCTCGCTTGCCTCCTTTCGTCATTCCTCATTCTAGTTTCGTCATTCGCGGCGGAGCCGCGCCCCAACATCGTCGTCATCCTCTGCGACAACCTCGGCAACGGCGACATCGCGTGCTTCAATCCGCAGACGAAGCATCGCACGCCGAATCTCGACCGCATGGCGGCGGAGGGGCGGAAGTTCACCAGTTTCTACTCCGCCAGCGGCGTCTGCACACCGAGTCGTGCGGCCTTGATGACGGGCTGCTATCCGCGCCGCATCGGCCTGCACATCAGCGCCATTGGCGCGGCGGTTTTGCAGCCCGTCGCCACACGCGGCATCCATCCCGGCGAGGAGACGATGGCGGAGCTTTTGAAGCAAAACGGCTACGCCACCGCCTGCTTCGGCAAATGGCACCTCGGCGACCAGCCTGAGTTTTTGCCCACCCGCAACGGCTTCGTTACCTTCCTCGGCATTCCCTACAGCGAGGACATGGTCCATGACAAATTGCCCGAGAAAAACTGGCCTCCGCTCCCACTGATGCAGGACGAAACCGTCATCGACGCTCCCGTCGCCGCCGAAACGCTCACGAAACGCCTCACCGAAGCTGCGGTGAAATTCATCAGCGAGCATCGCGAGCAGCCCTTCTTTCTCTACTTCCCCGAAGCCGGACCCGGCAGCCGCCAGACCTGCTATCCCGGTCCCGAGTTCCGTGGTAAATCCGCCAACGGCCTCTATGGCGATTCCATTGAAGAACTCGACTGGTCCGCCGGCGAGATTTTGAAAGCCCTCAAAGACAACCATATCGACGACAACACCCTCGTCATCTGGACCAACGACAACGGCGCCGTGAACCGCAATCCGCCGCAGGGCAGCAACGCGCCCTACCAAGGCATGGGCTACAGCACCAGCGAAGGCGGCCAGCGCATGCCCTGCATCGCACGTTGGCCTGGCAAAGTGCCCGCTGGCACCACCTGCACCCAGCTTTGCACCATGATGGATCTGCTCCCCACGATCGCCGCCATCACCGGCTCGAAATCACCGCAAAAGCTCATCGACGGCCACGACATCCGCCCGCTGGTCTTTGATGAAAAAGACGCCCGCTCGCCCTACGACGGCACCGGCTTCTACTACTACAACGTCACCCAGCTCCAGGCCGTGCGTGAGGGCGATTGGAAGCTCTACCTCCCGCTCGACGGCAAAACCGGCCTCGGCAAAGCCGCCAAAAAACCCGCCCCACAAAAACTCGCCCTCTACAACGTCCAAACCGACCTCACCGAGCAACACGACCTCTCCGCCACCCATCCCGACATCGTCCAGCGCCTCCAAACCTACGCCCAAACCGCCCGCCAAACCCTCGGTGACGGCGTAATTCGAGGAAGCGCGCAACGCGACGCCGGGCATGTCGAGAATCCGACACCACGGGTGTCTGCGCCCACCAAGTGATGTGATTGGAACAAACGTTCACCGTGCAGTTCCATCTACAGCCGTTCCCACGGTCTTGGGCATTCATGGCTCACCTGGCCAACTGGAGAAGCTTGCGTTCCTCAGGCAAGATCGTCGCAGATTGGATGCGCTCGGCGAGCTGGAAGGCTTTGGCGGTTTCTCCGCTGCGGGCGAGCAGGGCGGCGAGGACGGCACGGGGGCCTGGGGGCCAGTTTTGGGCCTCGGGGAGGACGGTGAGGAGGTTTTGCTGCTCCAGGGGCATGCCGAGCCGGTAGGCGCTGAAGGCGCGTATCAGGTTTGCTCGTGCGGTGTCCTGCTGCGGACCTCTTACGAGGCAGTTGGCGGCGATGACTTCCAGCGATTCGCCAGCGAGCAAGGCGAGGTAATCGGCGCGAAAGGTGTTCGATTCGTTGCCCGGTGTGAGGGCGGCGATCTCGCGGGCGGTGGCTGAGGTGGCGATGCAATCGCCCGCCGCGTGTTGAAACTGCAGCACGCGCTCCAGCAGCGCCGCCCGTGCGGGCGTGTTGGCGGCGTGCTGTGCGGCGGATTGGCAGAAGGAGGCGGCGAGCTGCCAGTCCAGCATCTTCGCGGCCACAGCAGCGGCTTCGAGCGCGGTGGTGCTCTTCTTGCCGCCCTCTGCGGCATTCATAGCGATGCTGAGATGCTGGCGGGACTGTTCGTAGCTGTCTGGAGCCAGGGCAAGGAGGCGTGCGAGCCAGAGATGATAGTCCACCAGACCCAGGTGCTTCTCCGCCGCCGGGGTCATGAGCTGGCGGATTTCCTCCCATCGGCCCAGGCGGCCCAACGCGGCCAGTTTGGTGCGCAACAGCTCGGGAGGCAGGTCTTGCGCTTTGACGAGCGTTGTATCGGGCAGGTATTTCACCAGGCGGTCGTATTCACCGATGAGGGCGAGCCAGCGTGCAAAGGAGAGCAGCCCTGGCTCTCCATCGGCGACAGCCCGGTAATGCTCCTGCTGGATCAAAGTGTCACGTTCATCGGGTTTCAGGCGCAGCAGGGACGCTAGAGCGGCGTGGCGCACAGTATCGGGCCGGTTCGTGGCGTGGTGGAGCAGCTCCTCGGCGGATGCCGCAGATAGATCAGGCAGCGCGGAGAGTAGTCGGATGGCGTCATCGGTGTGAGCACCGCCCTCGCGGGCATGCTGCCATAGGGCCTCCACACCGCGCTGGTGAGGGACGGGCTGCGACAGTTTGAAATCGAGCACAGCGAGCTTGAAACGCGCCGCAGGGTCCTGGGCGGCCTGTGCCTCCAGCACGCTGCGCAGCATGGCTTCGGCATCCGCGCCGCGCCCTTCCTTTTTGAGCATGATGGCTTCGAGCTGACGGGTTTCGGCGCTTTCGCGGGTTTCGGCGGGCAGGGTTTCGAGCACGCTTCGTGCGGCGGTGAGATCACCCCGGCGCAGGTGGGCATCAGCGAGGGTGGCGAGGTCGGCCGTCGTGGCCAGTCCGCGATCGGCGAGTCGTTGCAGGAGCTGCACGCGGTCAGCGGGATTGGCCCCGGCACGCTTGAGGAGTTCGGCAAAGGTTCGCAGCACCTCCGCGTCGTCCGGCGCGGTGCGCAGCGCCTCGGAGAGCAAGGACGCGGCCTGCTCCCACTCTCCATGTTCCATGAGGCTGCGGGCCTCGCTCACCTGCCCCGAGGTTTTCGAGGCAAGCCAGAATCGCTGCAGCGGTTGTTTGAAAAGAAACGCCGATGTGGCGAGCAGGGCGAAGAGGACAAACACGGCGATGATGCGCCTGCGTTGTTTGCGCGACGAGCTGGAGCGGCGGCGCCTTCGTTTCCGCAATTGCGGCATTTCCTCCGTTGTTGGATCCTGATCGTTCACGGAAAGAGGGGAAATGGGAGGCAAAGAGTTGGCTAATGCTGTGGTGCGACTTTTATGTCACCGGGCTGTCTGACGTGGCGATATCGTCGCATGCTATTTTGCCGGAACTGCGGCAGGAAAAGAGCATGAGCCTCCCGCAATGCCTCACCTGCCCGAAAGACAAGCCGCAGCCGTTTGTTTCACGCCGAGACTGGATCAAACGCTTTGTCCTGGGCACGGCGGTTTCGAGTTCGGGCGCGGCGATGATGCTGGCTGAGGTGGCGGAGGCTTCGACGGTGAAACCAGCTCGGCTGAGGCTGCGTGTGGCGGATTATCCGGCGTTGCAAAACACGGGCGGCAGCGTGCAGCTCCAGTTCAGCCAGATTTATGATCCGCTGACGGTGAACCGGGTTTCGAGCACAGAGTTTGCCACGCTGGACTCCATCTGCACGCACGCGGGCTGCACAGTGGACAAGTTTGAGGCCAGCCTCGGTGTGATGCTGTGTCCGTGCCACGGTTCGGCATTCGACGCGCGAGGCCGGGTGGTCGGTGGCCCTGCAGACCAGGACATGAAGGCGTATGCGACGACTTTTAATGCTACCACAGGAGTCATCGAGGCCACGGTGCCTGGCCTGGGGCTGAATGTGAATAGCTTTCAACCGCATGCGCAGACGGGCGGGGTGAAACGGCTGCGGTTGGCGTTCCAAGCGACAGCGTTTGCCACCTACCAGGTGCATTTCATGGCCACGCTGGGTGCGACGCCCGTGGTGCAGCCCTTTTCACGCACGCCTGCCGGTGCGGCGAACCAGACCTCACTCACGGCCAATGATGACGCGGAGTTCACCGTGTATGTGGATGCCACGGGTGAGCGCGGCTTTTATGTGATCGCGCTGCAACTGACGGCGATCTAATCACACCTCAATCCCCCCTGTTCTGGAAGATGTGCTCGATGTCTGCGGTGTCCCAGCCGGCTTGGGAAAGTTCGTCGCGGGTGACTTGGCCGTTGCGGGCGCGGAGGGAGTAGAGATCGAGGACGGCGGCGCGTCGGGCATCGGGATCAGGGATGGTTTCGATCACGACGTGGGCGACGTCAAGATGGCCGCGTTCTCCGAGGCTGGCGGCGATGGAGGCGAGCGCGGGGCCGAGATGTTCGAAGCCTTGGGTGCTATTGAGCCAGTTTGTGGCGGCGGCGGGGTCTTGATCGAAGTAAAGGATGGCCTGCTGGTTGTAGAGCAGGATGTTTTCAGCTGTGACGGGTGCGGATTCGATCTCGCGGAGGCGGGCGGCGGTTTTTTGCGCAGCATCGGCGGCGGCGGGAGTACCTTGGATGGCGGCGGCGGTGGGGATGCGGGGTTTTTCCGGCTCGGGTACGATGGCGGATGTCCAGAAGGCGTTGTCGTCATCGGATGGCAGGCGCATCTGATGGTTGAGATCACGGCGGAGCTGCTTTCTTGAAAGGCTCGCGGGGACTTGTTTTTCGACCCCAGCGGGCAAAACGGTTTTTTGAGGCCAAAAAACAGCCGCCGCCGCGAGGAGCAGCACGAGGGCAAAAAGAGCAAAAAGTCGATTTTTCATGCCAAAACGGGCTGGAGGGCAGTTTCAGGCGTTGCGGCGACTTTTTCGTCCTCCAGGCCATCGAAGCGCAAAAGTCGAGCGCTGTTGAAGATCACGAAAAAGGCGCTGAACTCATGCAGGAAGGCGGCGAGCACGGGATTGACCAGACCGAGACTGGAGGCGGTAATGGCGAGGATGATGAAGAGGAAACCACAGAGGAGGTTTTGATTGATGATGCCGACGGTGCGTGCGGAGAGGACGAGGAGATCGGCGAGGCGGCGCAGGTCGCCGGACATGAGGGCGACGTCGGAGGTGTGGACGGTGATGTCGTTGCCCAGTGCCCCCATGGCGACGCCGAGATCGCCCTCCTTCAGCGCGGGGGCATCGTTGAGGCCATCGCCGACGACGAGCACGCGCTTGCCTTGTTGCTTGAGGGCGCGGATGCGGGCGACTTTGTCCTCCGGCAGGCACTCGGCCTGGAAATCGGAGATGCCGATGCTGTTGGCGATGTGTTGGGCGACTTCGGTGCGGTCGCCAGTGAGCATGACGAAGTCCGTGATGCCCAGGGAGCGCAGGCGGTGGAGCGTCTCGGCGGCCTCGGCACGGATGCGGTCGGCCAGCAGGAAGGTGGCGGCGTGACGGCCATCCACGCTGAGGAGCACGAGGCTGTGTCGCGTGAGCAGCGTGGGATCGAGCGCAATCTCCATGCCATGACCACGCAGCCAGGAGAGACGTCCGATTTGAATCTTTTTGCCTTCCACGATGCCTTCGAGGCCGAGTCCGGGATGCTCAATGAGGTCGGCGACTGTCGGCAGTGTCAATGACTCGCCTGCCTGAGCGATGGCGCGTGCGACGGGGTGATTGGAGCTGCTTTCAAGCGCGGCGGCAAGCCGCAGCGCTTCGTCTTTACGGATGGTCGCATCATGCAGCAGCACATCTTCGAGATCGAGCCTGCCGACGGTGAGTGTTCCGGTCTTGTCAAACACGACGGTATCGACGAGGCGGGCCGTTTCGAGATGGCGCACGCTTTTGATCAGCAGCCCCATGCGCGAACCGGCGGCGATGGCGGAGACCATGGCGCTGGGGCTGGCGAGTACGAAGGCGCACGGAATGCTGACGACGAGCACGGCGATGGCCCGCTCCATGTCCTGCGTGAAGAAAAACACGCTCACAGCGATGAGCATGATGAGCGGCGTGTAGTAGCGGGCGTAATCCTCCGCGAGGCTGATGATGGGAGCCTCACTGGTCTTCGCCTCTTCGATGATGCTCTGCACGCGGCCCATGACGGTGTCCGCGCCAGCGCCGGTGACGCGGGCGGTGAGAGCGCCGTTGAGATTCAGCGTGCCGGCAAAGATGTCGCTGCCAGTGCTAGCCTCGACGGGGGCGGATTCGCCCGTGATGCGGCTTTGATCCATCATGGCGCTGCCAGTGAGGATGACGGCATCCGCAGGCACGACTTCACCGGGACGCAGCACGATGATGTCGCCGAGATGCAGCTCCGCAGCTTCGACTTCTTCTTCCACTTCATCACGCCGACGACGGGCGGTGAGACGGTTGAGCTGGCGGAGCTTCGAGAGCGCCATCTCGACACCGACGGTGGTTCTTTCCTCCAGCATCTGGCCGAACACGAGGATGACCGCGACGATGC
>Ga0209299_1000691_pt1 | contig 19050 bp, 3 predicted proteins | sample S_140806_MF_Meta_FD_187326 | JGI IMG/M metagenome (GOLD analysis project Ga0209299, IMG submission 187326) | Freshwater microbial communities from Lake Simoncouche, Canada to study carbon cycling - S_140806_MF_MetaG (SPAdes) (version 2) | ecosystem: Environmental > Aquatic > Freshwater > Lake ...
CTTTAATGCAGAAAACGCACAGGCACTAGAAGGACGAAAGGAAGCCGACGTAGCCGAGGGTAACCAAGGCCGTGAAGCCGCTATGCTCGATTGGGCTACCAATGTCCTTCAGAGTTATGCCCCTGATAGCGGAGAATACAAGCAAGCCAAGCGTACCATCGACATGATTAGCGGACGCAAGAAGGGCAACACCTCTCACGACACCAGTTACCTAGACTACATTGAGGATTACGGAATCAACGACCCCTTTAGCCAAGGCACCCTCGGCGGTCTTTCCGCCCAGTATGAAGGTGGCCCAGCCATCCCTGCCACAAAGCAACCGCCCAAGGTTAAAAAGCGTTCAGGCGTAGACTCTGAATTTGACGACTAAAATTTATGCCAATCGCAGATAAACTATTAAAATTAGCGATGAAACATGCCCCTACGCTAGGGGCTAAACTTGGTACTGTCGTTGGAGGAAAGACAGGGGCAGTACTAGGAGCCGTTGCAAACAACCCAATTAAGACTGGGGCGGCGGCTCTTGGCGGTAAGTATTTACTTGATAAATTCACTGGTACAAACCACGAGGCTAAACTTTTGGCTAAACTGAAGGCTGAAGGAGTCATTGGGGACAAGCCAACACAAATGAGTGAGGATGAGTTTAAGCAACACTTTGACAGGTCTAACAGTACTCCATTTTCTCCGCTCGAAACAGGTTTAGAAGTGTCTGGAGTTGGAGGTTTGCTTGGTTCTCTTGTCACTCCTTTTATTAACAAGGATGAGGAAATGGCTAAACTAAGTGGTGACAGGATTAGGTCATTTCAAGCAGGTAGGGCTGGTCGTGCTAGGGTTAAGGCAGACACTGGATTTGACCTTGAAGGTGAAAAAACCTTAGACGAACTCTATGGGAAAGAAAATGGGGCTGGAATGGCCGAAGGTGTCGATTTTACAGATGACCCTTTGGGCTATTTTACTGGAACCAAGAAAAAGCCAACGGCTTGGAACAGTGATGTAGATAAAAAGAATGACCTTGAGTACAAAGATTGGCACACAAATGTGTGGAGCAAAGTCAAAGACTCTAAAGACCAGAAAGAAATTGTAAGTGCCTTAAAGACAGTTCCAGCGAGTGCTAAAAGAAGTTCTCGGTACCTTGACCTACTCCACAACACCTTCAAAAAGGGTTACAAGGGAAGCGACATTACCTCCGAATCTGGGAAGGCGGACTTTAAGTCTTTTGTTCAGGGAGTCGTGGCCACGCCGAGTTACGACACGGCGACTGGGACGACAATCGCCGCAACAGTTGACCCAGCCCGACGCACCCCTCAGGCCTTGTTAAGTAACTACCTTGACCCACAAGGAAATGAATGGGACTCCGAGGATGCCTATAAACAAAGCGGAATGGCACCTGTCGATGTGGCTGGAAATCCGTCTGCGGTTCCCACTGCAAGCATTACACCTACTGCAAGCATTACACCTACTGCCACTACTCCAGATGCCGTGCGTGCCAGTGCCGCCAAACCCCAGCAACTGTCTATTGGAGAACAGCAAGCCGCTGACATTAGGAAAAGTGGACGAATGACCGCCGCTGACCAGTCCGCACAGGACCTTGATTTTGGTAATCAAATGTACAATAAGGCTAATCCTAAAGCACCTGTTGGTAGCCTTGCGGCTAGAGAAGCCGCACTCGCTAGGATTAGGCCCAATGTCCTTCAGGGTAGTGAATTGTACGAATACAAAACCAATGGCGGAGGAACGAACCTTGCAAGCACGAGCCCAGATGCGATGACCCCGTATTCTGGTCAAACCAATCGTGAGGTTGCATACCAAAAGCACTTTGGACAGGAAGATGGACCATGGGTTGGAGACAATCCTTTGACTGGTAAATTTAAGGACAACAGGAATCAGATTTGGGGCTCTCAGGATGAAGGAAATGCACAAAACTATGCCAATGACATTATTGACGGCATTATGAAGGCTCAAGACCCAGAAGCATTAGCAGTTACAGACAATTCACAGACTCCAACTGGACAGGAGAATGAAGCACAAGATTTTGCTAATAACGCAGTTGCAGACGGATTAAGGTCATCAAAGGATGCTAGGGTTAATTCATTCCTTCGTGCTCGTGTAAAGGCCAATAGCATTGGCGACCAATCGCTGGATGGAATGTCGTCAGACCAATACCATGCTGAATCATTTAATCATTTTACGAAAACGCCAAGGATGGTAACTCGTGGGGCTGGACCAAACGTTAACCAATTACTTCAACAGCAACAGTCCAGCAGACAGCAAGGCGTAATAGACTCTTTGAGGGCAATGCCCCAGACGACACAAGCCGAACGCCGCACAACCAACGGCGTAGACGGATTACTTCAACAGCAACAGTCTGGAAGGTACCAGAACGTGATAGACTCTTTGAGGTCACCTCAGCAGTCTATACCATGGTCGCAAACCAACGGCCCAGTCAATCAATGGACCCCACAGGCAGGAGGAGTCTATAATGGCCAAAACATGTCACGTGCCGACAGCGAGCCCTCTGGACCTTACGGAAACCCTAAGTTGATTAGGCGTCGCAGGTAACCTTTACAATTTACTAACATGGGAATTCTAAACTCAGCCGTAAAAGGCCTCAGGCAGGGACTTAAAAAGGGGAAACTTGGCAAAACAATTGCCGATTTTCTATCTGATAATAAACTAAATCCTGGCTCTTATACTGAGGACATTGCTCGTGGACTTGGCATCCGAACTAGGGGTGCACGTCCAAGTTCTTACAGGTTTAACCCTCATTCGACTGGATATGAGTCTCACACCGACCTCCCAATCGACCCAAATGTCCTCAGGCCTCTTACTGGTGCTGGCTATGCCGCACAGGGAATTGGACTTGCTGGTGCTGGTACCCTTGGTGCTCATATGATTGCTGGCACTGAACCTTCTCATGACGAGAACGGCGTGAAAACTGGTAAGCAGAACGAAGAAGCACTTAAGGTCCGTGAGAAGTTCCAGAAAGAGAAACTTGGCGGTGCCAACAAGTTCAACAACGCACTCCTTGAGCACAACTCCAAGAACTCTCAGTGGGTCAAGACCGCCATCAAGGGCATTGGCTTGGAGAAATACAAAAAGATGCGTGCCGCTGTTGCCGAAGACCCATCCAAGGCTAGTGCACTTCATACCGCACTTATTTCTGAATTGGCTAAGGTCGGTGACGAGGAAATGATGAAGCAAGCCGCTTCGGAACCCTATGTTCTTCCGGGACTTGCGAAAGTTGGAGATAACGCAAAGCGTGTAATTGTAATGAGTCCTCAGAAAGGCAAAGACAAGAAGACCTCCTACACCGCACTCCAATACGAATACGACGAGGGAGAAGACCAGTAATGGAATCTGGATACAACGACGACTTTGGCGTTAAGCCAGAGGACGTCCTAGGCCAGTCACAGCAAGAGGGCTACTATTACCCCGAGCGAGCACAAGCCGCTAAAGAGGCTGGGTTCAACCCCCTTGCCGAAGCCGCCCCGCTGTTCCAGAGCAAGAAACGCAACAAAGGTCAGGCTTATGACCCCTATGGCGATTTCATGACTGCACAGGCCAAGTCAATGAAGGCGGCGAGTTCCAAGGAGCCTTCCCTGTTTGCCAAGGACGCTGAGTTTTACGCCAATGCCGCCGAAGACTATGGTGCGGCTCAGGCACTCACCAGTTCCAAGGACGGACGTGCTATCTTCCAGATGTACGACCCCTACGACTTAGACGACGGCTTTGCCGATGACAAGAAGACCAAGAAAAGCACTACTTGGATGATTGTCCCTAAGGGTTCCCGTCAGGTACCCACCCCTGAAGGCGTCAAGGACCTGCCAATGCATGCCCTTGCTCGTCAATACGGGGTAACTAATGTACCCTTCAAGGCTGGCGGCGAGGAAGCCGACAAGTTTAGGGGCCTTATTTCGGACAGCCAGTTGCTCTTGGGTAACCTCACAAAACTAGAGGACATTTACAACAAAAACGCAGTCCTTACTGGCTTTGGCTATAGTGAGGCTTCCACCGAGGCCCGTGGCCTTGAGGCTAAGATTACCCAAGACTTCATGCGTGTCATGAGTGGCACCAAGGGCCTTGGCGGTAACGTGTCCGAAAGGGACTTAAGTTTTGCAATGTCTATGACCCCTCAGAGGGCTACCAATTGGGTCACACGTTTCAAGGGCAACGAAATGGCACTCATCAAGAGAGTCAGGGCCATGACCAAGGAGAAGTTAAAGAGTTCCGCTCAAGCAAACGGGTTGGACTTCCTTGAACAAGACAGCAATGGTGGCGAATCCTCTAAGCAAGAGTCTTACGAGAACAATAGCATCTCCCTTTAAATGGAATCTGATACCCCCGCTCGGGACCCTAATGACATTAACCAAACTGCCGCTTATGCGGCGGCTTTGCGTTCGGCTGGAGGTCGCCTAAACCTTACGCCAAAACAGCCCAAGGAGGACGTCTTTAGTAAGACTCCTGTAGACGAGTCAGAAGAACTCGCTACGTGGTATCAGATGAATTCCAACAAGGGCATAGACCTATCTAGCCCTGACGCAAAAGAACACTGGCAGAAACTTGTTACTGGAATAAACAAGCGTCATACCGATTGGGGCGAAACCATCAGTGAAGTGGGCGGAATGATTGCACATTTACCTGCTGACTTAATTGAAGGCATGGTAGAGACGCCTAACCCCCTTAAGTGGGGTGCCTCTGCCGCTGAAGGCGTTACAAGGATGATGCGGGACATGTATGGCATGGTTGCTGAGTCGGAGAATCCAACCTCTCCAGTATTCCATCTACGCTCATTATTTAGGGCTATCAAGAGCGGCAAAATTTCCCAGAATTGGGAGGAAGAAGTCCAGCAGTGGAACGAAACTAGGAAATTCTTATACGACAGTCAAAAGGTTCAGCAGGGAGACATGTCTGTATTTGAGACACTTCCCTACGTGAACATGTCTGAGTCAACGGCTCAAAAACTTAGGTCATTCAGTAACCCTAAGATTGCCCATGCTATGTCCTTTATTGGACTTGAACTTGGTTCCTTGGCGATGGCCCCATTTACTGGAGGTGCCTCTCAGGCACTTGCAATTGGGACTGCGTCGAACATGGTAAGCAAGGGTGCCAAAGCGGCTCAGGGAATGTCGGCTATCCGCAAAGCCATGGGAACTCTTACCGAGGCTGGGAAAAAGTTGGACGCATTGGCCGCTGGTGCCACTCAAAGGGCCGTAGGCCATGTGGCCACTGGACTATCAAAGGCCATCTCCATCCCTGCTAACGCTGTCGAAGGTCTAGTCGGTGGCACTATCCAGTCCGTTGCCGCTAGGAGCGGTTATGGTGCCGAGCACATTAGGAACATTGCCGCCACTCAGGCTATCAACGGCATGGCTGACATTGGTGCTGGAGAAATTAGGCAGACTGTTGGTTACCTTGGCTCCTTGGGCCTTAGGACAACGGCAGAACTGCTTGGTGAAGTCGGCGAGCAAAGCCTTAACCTTGCCAATGGTATGGTTACCGCTGAGCAAGTTAATGGACTTACTATCCTTGAGAGGATGGCTAGTAGCAAGACGCTAAGTCCTTCTGCCTCCAAGGCCGCTAAAGCCCTTAACGTCATCGTTGACCCGATGCTCCAGATGTCCACTGCGGCTATGAAGCACGCCTATAAGGACTCACTGCTATTTGCTGGCTTGGGCTACATGAACGACAGGGAGCGTGGTATGGTCAGCGGTGCCACCATGGGCATGGTCTGGGGTGGCTACAGTGGTGCATTCAGGCACATGTGGGGCAACGTAAATGGCTTTGTTCAGCACGATAATTTTATCAAGGATTTCGACAATAACTTCCTGCCTAAACTTGATGGGTTTAACCCTGACTTCGCAAATTTTGCTAGGGCCGTAATTAAAGACGTAGACTTAGGTAAGTCTAGTAGGGCTTCTGCCAACACTAGGGTGGTGCTTCAAATGGCACACATGATTTTAGACCCTAAACAAAAGAAAGCACTTATTGCCAGTACGCTACCTTACAAAGAAATGATTACCTTGTTAGAAAGCAAGGGCGTTTCAGACCCAGCAAGTGTTCTCGCAGGTAATGGTCAGGGTCAGTTTAATCCGTTTGTTAAGACTTCGGACGGCATGGTCCCAATGATTTGGCTTAATCCTGACCTCTATAGGCCAGCCGATTTTGGACACGAAGCACTTGGCCACATGCTCATCCACACGCTTCATGAGCGTCAGCAGATGGGAACGCACCTTCTTGAATTCTTTGGTAATGCCGCAGACAAGGGCGTGTGGTCCGACAAGTACATGGCAGAAACTGCGGCCCTTAGAATGTCTCTTGAGCAGGCCCTTCAAATTCACGGCAACTCAAAGGGCAGAGATTACGTAAATTCTAGAGCACTTGAAATTTACAACGGGAATGAAAGCCAAGTAGGTAGTGTAAACTATTTCAAAAAAGCACTTTTACAACTTAGGCAAGGGCCTGAAGGCTCTGGGTTTTTTGATTTCCATAAATTTGACACAGAAGGAAATAACCAAGTCTTTAGGGTTGGAGAAGTTGTCGATGACTTTGGCGTAGTTCAGACCCCTGTTAGGTACATCTTTGAGGAAATAATGTCTGCACATGCTGAAAACATGTTCATTCACACTAACCTTCAGGACCTCAACATTCCTGCCGACCAGAAGCCTCTCAGGATGTACTTTGAGCGTAAGTTCCTTGAGCGTCTTTCTAGGACTACGACTGAACTCGAAATGGCTGGCGTCAGGGCTAAGTATAGCGGCCCGTTAGACAAATTTGGTAAACCAAGTATTCAGGCAGAAGTCTACGATGATGGAATTTACAGGAGGGCTCCGCAAATGGACAACATGTTGCGTAACATGGTCGATGCGGCAAAGAACACCAATGACGCCCCAGTACAAAACCTCTCCCCAGAGATGCAGTTGGCAGTGGCCAAGAAGCATAGGAAAGAACACCTGTTTAACATTCGTGGCACTGGTGCTACGCTAAAAGGCGAGAAGGAACGCAATGAGATGTCCACCAAGTCATCCAAGGGTGCCTTCGACATCATTGACCAACTGCCTGACGAACTTAAGCCCAAGATTAGCATAGACGAGCACGGCAACAGGACTGCCGACGTCTACACCATGAAGGATGAGGTCCTCGACTCCCTCGCTGATAGCGGCTTCCTTGACCCTGAGTCTGTCCGTGTAGCCAAGGCATTTAGGGATACCTACATGGCCTACGAGGCCAGCGGCTTCACGAGCGGCAACATGTTTTACGGCCAGAACCTTGGCAGTAGCCATAGGACCGCCGTCGGTAACCTCTTTAAGCGTATCTTTGGTGAGGACGTTCCAGTCACCCACAGGGTGTTCGTTCCGTTTGAACTTAAGTTGTACTACAGGACCACCGATGGCAATGGCAAGCAACTCAGGCAACCCCGTGGTGGCTATGTAGCCACTGTCATGGACTACACCGCAGTGCATCGTCGTGAGATGAAGATGTGGTCTAGGCCTGACGTTAAGGCATTTTTCAGTGGGCTCCAAGAGTTCAACGAGTTCTTCCACATGTACATGATGAACATGCTTAGGGAGCCTTCCGCTAGGGTAGACTCCGCTTCGCTGTTTAGGCCTAAGTTTGGTGCCAACGCTGAAAAGGTCAGGGACATCATGTATGAGACGTTCGGAGCCAGCAAGAGGTCCGACGAGTCATACATCAACCCTCCCCGTGAAGGCTACTTCAGCAGTCACGAGAACCCGAACTTCCCCATCCATTCCCTTAGGTTGGAGAATCTTGTTGGGGTTGAAAAGGTGGCCTCCGCTCCGTTCCCATACCATCACGGCAGGTCCTACGAACCCCTTAGGCGTAATCTTTCTGTCGCTGGGTTTGAGGAAATCTCAGCCAACGTTCATGCTAATGGTCAGGGCTATAGGGTAATCCGTGAGCGTGCTACCGAATCCAGCGGATGGAAGGTATTTAGTCCTTTTGGTGCCATGATTGGAAGGTACAAGGAAAAGGACAAAGCGTTCAAGGCCGCTCAGAAGCACCTTAGGACTTCCATGAACCCTGCCGACGTGCTCGCCCTGCCTACGGACGAAGCATGGACGCAGATGAACAGGACCGAGCGTCTCCAGCAGATGCAAGCCGCCCAGAACTCATACCATCAGGCGACGACGGCTAGGGCAAAAGGCTCCCTTAGCGTCGGTCCAGTGCGTCAAGGTGGTACTGGAATCAGCCCAGAGAGAATTGAAAATAGGGATTTCCTTACACTACTTCTTGAAGCACCCCAAAAAACGCTGGGTCTAAATGTATCGGCTCTTTACTCCAACTGGGGTAAACTCACCGAGCAGTACGAAACTTCCAACGGCTTACCCAAGGGTCTTCTCGGGAATTTGAGGTTTAGGCAGGACGACTTTAGGAAAGTATCCTTTAAAGACAATGGTACGGCAATGAGTATCGAGAACCATCACGTTGATGGTCTTCCTACGATTACTTACGATGGTGATTACTTTGGTTCACTTAATCCGCAATTACGCCAAAAGATTTTCCATGACCTACTAGAGTCGCATGCAGAAAAAATTGCTAGGGCTTACAGTCCAGACAATGCAGGAATTTCATTCTGGACTAGCAATAGCGACGCACGTGCCCTTGAATTAAGGGGTCAAAATGAGGATATAGCCAAAAGCACTAAGGTTTTATTTGATTACGTCTCGGAGAAGAAAGAACTTCCGCCAGAGTATAAAAAGGCAATGGAAGAAACCATTGCGAACACGGAATGGTGTAAGGACAATAAAGAGCCGAGGTGGGAGCAAATTAGGAAATCTACAGACAGTAATGAAATCAGGGAACTCCTTAAAGGGATTCTCGTTTCCAGTCCAAAAGGAAGTAAGTCAGGAAATGGTGCTTCAATTTTTGCAAAAGCATTTGGCAATGACCTTGCGTCTCCAAAAGCCAAAAGGGCGTTAGAACTTCTCAGGCAACTTAATTTGCCAGACGAAGATGGAGTTATTGCACCAGTGGTAGGTCAAAACGGACCGCTTGTTCACTTATCCCTTAACAAAGACTTTGAGCATTTAGCACAGCAACTAGACGAAATCTCCGACGGAATGACTCCTTTCAGCAGGGACTTCTTAAACGAAGCCGCTCGGACATTCTTTAACCATCAGTTGCATCAAATGTATTCCGACAAGCAGTATGCGGACATTGGTGTAACAACTACTGACATGCACGTGGGCAAGATTTCTTCCCGTGGAGGCAAGTCTGTCTACCCAAAGGCGACTAGGGTTGCTGGAGCAGTAGGCCTTTCTGGAACCAACTGGGTTTCTGTAAAAATCTCTGGTCAGGGAGTTGATGCCGCAACGAATCGTGGGAGCATCATCAAGATGCAGTACGGACCAGATGGAATCTCCACTAAGCCTTCTATTCGTGGAGGCACTGAGGTTGGCTCTGATTTTGGCTGGGATACGTCAGGATTAAAGAAAACTGTAGGCGTTCCAGTATCAGCACTACCTAACACCATTAGCGACTATGTCTTTGGCCGTGGTTTTCCTAAGTCAGAATTCACAGACATTGCTCGGGACCTTTCTTATGAGGTCATTACTTCCGCAATAAACCATGACCAAAACGTGGTAGCAGTCTGGGAGCAGTATTCAAAGACTAAGAATCCCCTAGAGATTGCTTCCGCACTACACGACATCGCAATCAATTCTGGGAAACAGAGTGCCATTGAAATGTCGTTCTCATTACTCCAGTTAGCGAAATCGCTAGACAAGGAGACTATTGAAAGACGTTTTAGGGCAATTTATGGACCCAAGGAGGCCGCAAACCCTCAATTGTTTGCACAGGAACTAGCGATTGCTGGAGACAGGTACTGGGATGAGGCAGTAGCCAACTACAACACCGCCGCATCAACCCTGTGGGATGTCGGTGGCGAAAAGACGCTGATTGAGTTGCACTACGACTATGGAGTCTCCTCTCAATTCCATGCAAAGTTTGGCTACGACGCCAAGGCACTTGAGGCACGTGTCGCTAAGCACAGGAAGATTCAGGCCGCTACCCATGACATGGCCAACAAGAAGTGGATGTCCGTTGGTGGGGTTGATTCCCTCAGGCCTAGCGTTCGTGATGAAGTGCTCCGTGCTGGCCTAGCCAAGGAAATCATCATCAACGGTAAGAAGGTTCTGACCTTTGAGTTCTCTGACTCGGAAGCCTACCTAGACACCTCGTCCGTCCAGAACCAGCCTCACCTGCTTCCGTTTGCTGGAATGCCCGACGCAGAGAAGGCATACTCTGACTACGCCTTTGAGGTTAAGCGTAGGAACGCCGACCCGCAGTCCCCTAAGTACATCCCTAGCCACATCCCAGTAGGCAAAGAAACTACGCTTGGTAAGGTCTTCGGCCATGAGTCGATGTACTACTACTACCCCGAAATGCGTGACGTTAGGGTTAAGTGGATTGATTCTCATGGTGCGTATGCGACTACGCTCCCCTCTGGAGAGCCACAGATTGTGCTCGGCATCAGGTCCTTTGCGTCTGCCGAACTCAACATGAAGAACGACCCAGAGGGCATGGTCTTCAATGACGCCAAGTCTCTGGCTAGCAGGTTCATTGGCGAGAACCCCCTTACCTCTATCATTCTCCATGAGGCCCAGCATGTCCTTCAGGACAAGGCCAACATGCAGAAGGAGGACGGCCACATCTTCAACATCAACAAGCAGGTGCTCATGGGTCACTACGCCAACCTGCTTGGCATCAAGAGCAACTTCGCCATTTCTGACGTCATCGCCAAGGCCACCAAGGGTGATGCCGTGTGGAGCGACGCCGCCGCAACCGCCGCCAAGGACGTCAACGTTCTGGCCGACAGGTTAGCCCTCGCAAAGGATTCTCCCGTAGTCAGGCATCTAGCAAACAAGGCTGGCCCCTTGATGAAGACGGCCCTCAGGAACTTTGCCGCCTTTGTGGCACATGAAGCCTCTGCTGGCAGGATTGACGACACCTTTGGGAGCATGATTCTAGACCTTCAGGAGGTCCACAAGCACGCCGAGACGCTTGATGAACATCTCCATGCCTACAATGGCATGATGAAACTGAGGGCGGAACTTGTGAAGAAGTCTCCTGCATACTCCATCAAGATGCATTTTGACTCGGACTTCCGACAGGCTACCAATGCACTAGGACTAGTCAGGAACGTGGTGGCAATCGAGCACTCGACGCCGACACAAAAAGCCCTCCTCGTTCGCCAGTCCTTAGAGGACTACACGGACATGTACTACATGAACACCCCGTCCGAAAGGATGGCCCGTGAGACTGAGGTACGCAGGACGCTTACTCAGGACCAAATCAACAAGAGCCCTAGGAAGTACTCTGAGGACTTGCTCCCTGACGGCTCCGTCATGGACATTATCGACAGGGCCATGGCCCAGTCCAGCGTTGAGACTCCAGACAGCCTGATGAAGCGGCAGACTGTCGCCATCGACTCTTACTTGCAGTACAGCAAGCACAACCCAGTTCAGGCTATCATGAAGTCCATTGGTGGCATCGCCGCCAAGGAGGGAGATAACAGTGGGTATGAGATGCTTGGTAAACTTTCCTTAGTCAGGTACGTCCTCGCCAAGGCTGGTAACGAAATTGATGCCCTTGGAAGATTCTCTCTAACGGAACGTGGCTGGGTCCTTGAAGAAGGGAAACTGGTCTTCAAGACTGGAAACTACATCGTCCAAGGCGACTTCAGGGACGCAGTCGAAAAACTTTCAAACAAGATGGAGGGCCTGTCCACCAGAAACTACAATCAGGACACTAAGGGCTATGTACCTAACGAGTACGTTACGCCCAGTGCCCAGAGGGAAAACGGCACCTACAGCCTTCAGGACATTGTCGAGATTGCCAACCTGAAGGTTACAGCCGCAGACACGCTTAGCATAGGCAACAGCGTTATCGACGCCATCTTAGACGACTCGTTCCCTCCTGTGTTCAAGGTAGGGGATGTGATGAGCAACCTAAACAAGGAAGGGGTAATCTTTACTAATGACGCAACGACTGCCGTAATGCTTCCTGATGTCATCGGGGCATTTGAGCCAGAGACAGTCATGACGAAGAATGACCTCCTAAACATTCTTTGCTTCAATCACTCTAAGTTTACGGCGTTGTTCAACGCATCTGATTCTGGATTTGGCATTAACGCTATCCCTGCCGAAGTGTTCAGCAGGAAGGCATCCAAGGAAACAATGAGGAAGGTAATGGAAGTCTTCTCTAATTCCTCTGAGGCTCACATTCAGGGAATGATGGCACAGAATGGAGGATACAGCCCTTACCAACTTAATTCGAGGGAATACAGGTATGGTAAGTTTGAGTTAAGCGGTCAGGAAATTAAATTCTCTGTACCTGAACTTGAAGCGTTCATCACTGCCCCAGAAGACAGGGTAGAACTACAAAAAATTAGGGAGCGTATCGCCAGTGGCTACATGTCTACCCTTGCCGAGCACAGCGTCTTGATGGACTCAAGGAAGGGACAAAATCGTGTGAACGCTCTGAACAACCGAATGTACAGGCTAGCCACGCTTATTGAGCCAGTTCTTGAAAAAGCGTATGCTCTGGTCAGGGATTCGGCGTCAGCAAATCCGAGGGAGAAGTCAAAACTTGCCGTGCTCTTGTTAAACGAAGTCGAGAAATCACTTATACGAGTAACTATTGTTGAAGGTAACAAGGGAAGAAATGCAAACGAAGGACAGGTTAGCATGATAATTGGTGGAAAAAGAGAGTTTTCTTCCTCTGGTTACATGGAAGCAAATGCCCTTAGTCGTATACACGGGAAGGGCTCTGTTGTTTCCAATCTGGCCAACGCTGGAGGTATTTCACGCAACAGCAGGTACAGTCCGCTATCCGTCGAGCAAATGAATACAATTGGAACCTTGCACGGAGGCTTCCTACTTGGTGAGTCTGCTTTCGTTAAGGGAACGCCTCACGATTTGTCATTTGAGCGTGCCGAGAGCGGTATGAGCGTAGGCATTGGTGGTACCTCAAACGTGCTATTAAGCAGGGCATTAGTGAACCAGCAGGAATCTCTTACGATAAGGGACAGGTTCATGCAGGATAGCACTACTGGAACTGGCGTTGAAACGACGCTTAGGGCAATGGCACATGTTGACCAAAACTGGAACAGTGAAGATTTTAATGCAGTTGTCGCAAGGCTTAGGGACCGAAGTGAAATTTTCGAGCGACGGGTACAGGAAATTGCTAACCAGTTAGACGAAATCACTGACCTAAGGTCGGCTTACGAAGGTGGCCAAACCGACCTTACCTCTTACAGGTCTGGCGGTTTTGTCCAAAAGTTCCTCAACGACAAGTTAACGCAGGGAATGACCGCCGATGCGGCGTTCGACATGCTTACTAGCATGCTGGAAGCCAAAAAGACTGCCTTCAAGGGGCAAGCCGCCGACATGGGCAAGGTGTTCCAGATTCAGTTAGGCGTTGCCAGCAGGGTTAGCGGAGTTGAGTCGTCCGTTTCAGTTCGACGTACTGACACCTATGTTGGCATGGACGCAGTCGTCCCTCACCATATCGCCGCCCGTGGCTCTAAGCGTGAGGCAGGTGCGGCAATTATCAAGGTAGGCGAAGATTCATTTGTTGACGTTGATACGTCGCTTGCTGACCCAGATGCCGTCAGTAGTGCAACTGTTCCGTCTTTCGGCATGGAGACGCAAATCCCCAAGTGGGTCTTGGTTAGCATGAACACCAATGCACACAACCTTGAGGCTGTTGTCACTGGTATGATTGGTGGAACTATTTTTGACGGCGAAGGAACCATCGTAAACAAGCCTAGCACCCACGCCGACCATGTAGCATCATTCATTGAGCGTGGAGCACTGCCAGATGACGTAACTACTTCTTCCCCCACCGATAATGCGGTAATTTCTGTCGTTAGCGGCCAGTTGTTTGCCAGCCAGAATGTGTTTGCTGGCCTTAGCAGGAACGTGCCTGACACGGGTGCTAGTTTTGTGGACTGGGCTCTAGCCAACAGGGGACCTCAGATTCAGGCCGATTACCAAACTGGAGGTTTGTTTGCTAGCCCAGACATAAGCGGAAACCCATTACTTAATCCACGAGGCAGGGGTATCAACACTGCTGTGCTTGGCATGATGGTCGCTCCATTCGTCCTTGCCCACAATAACATCGGCTTCCCAGTAGTCAAGCAGGGTAGGATTATGCACAGGGCCAGAGTACTAGAGGTAGGAAACTACCACGAGATTGTGGCTTTCGCAGAGACTGCCGACATGCGTAACCCTGAGCACAAGGCTAAGATGAAGGCCATGATTGACGAGTGGTTTACGCAGGTTGATAAATCTGAACTCGACAGAATTTTGTATGAGTGCTCCTCGTCTCAGGCTGTTGACGGAACCCTCCTTAGGTTGAACATGGCACAAACCCATGCACTCGCCCTGCGGGTGCCAGAAAGGACTGCTGAAGTCATGGAAGCCCATGACCTAGGAGCCACGTTTGGCTTTGACCAGCAATACGGAGACAGTGGTGTTTACGGAAACGACCAAATGGTCGGACATGGAAAGGCTGTAATTTCCTATCTGAGTAACGAAATCAAGTCCCACGGAGCAAGTGACACTTTCTGGAGGGGTTACTTCATGGGCGTTGCTTCGTTAAAGGGGATTAAAACCCAACCGCCTAAACAGCATGGCTGGCGTAAATATGGCGTCAGGGCTCACGACGCTATAGGTACGGATTCATGGTTGCAGTATGACAGGCCAACCATGGGACAAAGGCGTTCAACGAATTTTGGAATGGACGTTTCGTCTGTGCCTTTGGTTGGAACACGTGAGGTTCCAGTCATCGGTAGTAGTTTTGCCCAGCAGGGAAATCGCAAGTCCTTTAAGGACCAGAACCCCCAAAGCCGAATTCTGGCAAGGACTTACAAGACTCCATTAGGTGAGGAAATGAGCATGTACAAAGCAATCGAGATTACTGCTACAGAACAGAAACTTCAAATCGAAGGACTCGACACCGAGGGTGCCTATGGAACCGCTAACGTTTGGTTCGATGTAAACTCTGGGGCAACCGAACCAATCATCCTTGGCTCTAATTCTGGCGATTCTACCTCGGCTACGCTCAGGACAAGAAAGTCTGAGTTCTCCTCTAAGGTAAGGCGTGAAATTATTGTGAACAGGCTAGCCAATCTGGCCAGTCAGTTGGGCACAAGCAAACTGGCGGTACAACCAGCAAGGTTTTCGTCCGCAAGAAAGCCAAACTTGTCGTTCATTGGCATCACATCAAGTGACGTTAGGGCTTCAACTTTTAATGACACATCTGCTTCAAGTATTGCTTGGAGTGGACAGCCTTTCGTTTCTGCAATGCTTGCCGAAAGGGATAAGCCTAGGGTCGGCTTTGCATGGACTAGGCTAGAAGACGGAAGAATCATGGTGAACCTCGCACCAGACACTAACCTAGGGTCGTACCTTGATGCCGTACCTTCCGACAAGTATGTCGCACCGCTTGGCTTCTCCCATAGGCGTTCGCTTGGCTGGGACTCCAACACTAAAACCCTTATCCCGATGTCACACGGACGAATGCTTGGATTGCAGGACGCCGTCGGCGACGCCGCCAAGGGCATGCGTACCCTAGACAGGCGTATTGCACATAACTCTGACCTACTTCACCCAGTTGCACTTAAGCAGTATGAACTTGCCGCAAAATCTATTTCTAAGCGTGCCTTGCTTGGTAGGCTTACTAATGAGGTTGAGAGTGCCGAGTTCACACGCTACCTGACCCAGTTCGGATACGGAAGTAATGCCATCAAGAGCGTAAGGGAGTTTGGTCGTGCATTAGACTTCTCTGAATACACGGGAGGCGACGCTCAACTTAAACAGTTACTTGACTTGAATGACTTGATGAGGACGTCCTCACCAGAAAACGGATACCACACTGTCGTTCTTCCTAAGGATGCCAAACTCTCGGACATCCAGTCTGCTTACTTCACCCTCGTAGCCTACCACTCGCAATCGCTAATCTCAAATGACAGGGCAGGTTCCTACGCTAGGTCCTCATCCTATAGGGAATGGGCTGGTGGTGGTACTGGCGAAACGCCATTCTTTGGCCACATTGACGAGTTTGGCGGAATCACTGGAACGAGCAGAAACACTTTTGTTCGAGCACTAGACAGTCATAGGGTCTTGCGTTCCGAAACCTCTGGCACCTCTGGGGGCACACCAAACCTAGTCGGCTACCCCAATGACCCTTCCTCTGGCTCTCGTGGTCCTTACAACTTTGCCAAGGAAATTGAGGCTTCTGCACAGATTGCTTCATACATTAACCCTGACCTAATTCGTGACCTTACTGGTGCACACGAAAGGATGATGTCCTCGGAAAGCGGTTACTTCATGCCAGACGTTGAACGTGCTATTGCCATGAACGGAGACAGGTCTGCGGTCATCGACATGCTAATGCCTGACGCCAAGCACCTGCAAAGGTTTGCTTGGGACGACGCCAAGAAGAACAACGTGAGCGTTATCAGGAAAAGCGACAAGACTGGCTTCATGGTTGGCCATGACGTTGTCACTGGTGTCAATACCTCTGGCATGCCCATTAAAAACAGGAAGGTCATGACCTTTAGGACTGAATCGGAGGCACTGGCTTATAGGGACTCCGTAATGTCTGGCGGCGTTGAGGCTGAAATTCCTTCCATGCTATTTAAGGAAGGCGGCTACGCCATGAAGACCCTCGACCAGCAATTCTCGCACGGCAAGACGAGCGGCAAGGCAAACATTACCAAGGGAATACAGGTAAGCGACGCCTTTATTGGCGGCGAAGAAGGCACCACGCTCAAGGTCTATTCCCATGACGGAACCTACCACGTAGGCAACCTTGATACCCCGTTTGCTACCCTTCCTGAGGCCAAGGCGGCACAGGAAATGCTCCTCAGGATTGAGACTATCACTGGCAACGCACCTAAGGTTGAGAGAATCAACCTCTCTACTGGTGGCGTTGGCATGTATGAGCATGACATCAGGCGTGGCCTCCAGTTCGGTATCGGAGGCTCTCCTTACCAATTTGCACCTAGGGCACTAAATGTCCTTAGGACTGGCCTCGTACCTATGCTTGAAAGGAATTCAAGCGGAGCCACGAAGAAGGTTAAGAAGGCAGTCGAGGTAGCCAAGGGTGGCGAGTGGTATGAAATGTTCATGGAGAACGCCGTGTCCAAGAATGAAATGCGAGTCCTTGGACTTGCTGACTTCTTGCACGACAACAGGGAAAACAAACTTACTAAGACTGAGGTGGCTAAGTTCCTTTGGGCTATGTACCCAGTCACTGGACGCTTGTCAAACCAGCCAGTCAAATCTCCTTATGTGGCTAGCGTAAATAGCCCAGAAGCGGCCATCAGGTCTACGGCTCGCAGGTTCCACGAGGAACGCATGCGTCAGGTTAAGGAGATTGAGGACGCCATCGAGAACACGCCTGAAGAAGAAAAGGGCATGATGGTAGCCTACCTTGCTACCATTAGGAAGATGCACGCTGACGCACTTCAGTCTGCACTTGAGCAGTTCTACGAAAAGGAAACTGCGGTTGCCCTTATCGGTAGCGTCGAAGACGTCGTGAATAACGCAACAACTGGCTTCCTGCCAGAGTCTTTAAGCAAGGGTGGTAGAGGCCCCGCTGCTGCCGCAAGCGAACTTTCCAGTTTTCCACATAACGCTATCACCCCTGCTGTCCTTGAGACTTACAGGTCTGTATTCAATGATGCCTTCGCAAAGGCAAAACTTGAAGCCGCATCTAGGGTGGCAGGGTTCGATTTTGAAATCCCAGATTTCCGTTCTGACAGCGTGCCCGTTGACCTAATCATGGACTGGGGCAAGGAGTCCGCTACCACTACGAAAAGGACAGGCACTGGCTCTAATGACACTGTCGGGTCGTCAGCACAGACATCCTTTAACATTCAAGCACAGGCTGGTCAGCCTGACTACGGAAACTACACCAGTGGCATTGGCTCCTACAGATGGGACACTTTGCACACTGGCATGGGCCTCGGTAAGGCCGAAGGCTACCTAGGTAGCCTAAAGGAACTTCAAAGGAGAAGCACGGAAGGACGAACCGCTAGCCCAGAAGAACAGGCTCGCATGCAAATGCAGATAGATTCGCTTGAACGCATTATCAGGGTGAAGCGTATTGCGGAAAGTCGCATGAGTCATTCTGGACATAAGAACACTCCTGCTGGGACCATGCAACTTGGCCACGCTCGCCATAGCGACGTTATTGTCACCGCATACCATAGGGCTAACGCACCCCTCGAAGAACTGGCTAACTCCTTGAAGATGAGCCGTGACACCATGGCTGTACTTGGCATCGAGGAACTCCAATCGGACAGGTACCAAGGCTCGACCTTTGGGCCTATGATTGACTCATACCTAGGCTCGTCGTTCGAGCAGGTTGAGGGAGGAAAACTCCTTACTGAACTTACTACCCTGAAGGAGAAAATCTTAAGCGAGGAGCAAAAGCAGGGTCACCTCGCCGCACCAATGGAAGCGGTGCAAAGTTCAGTTAAGCAGAAACACTCCCAAGCCATTTACCACGTCCTTGCCGCCCGTGAGATGGAAAAAGCATCTCCCCTGCTTAAGTACATACTTTTCTCTCAGACCAGCGAAACTGAAAGAATTGGCATTGCGTTAGACCACAGCGTCAAACACCCAATCACAAAAGAAACCGCCGAGAGATACGGCATCAAGGAAGGTTACGTCCCTGAAATTAAGTTTAACCCTGAATACAACGGCGTTCTCCACTCAAACCTTAAGGACCTGATTGTGCTGAGCCACTCGGAAGGCGGTTCTAACCTGAATAGCCAGTACTGGCTTCAGCCTTATGGCTTTACACGGGAGGCTAAACAAAACGGCCTATTGCCAATGAGCCATGCGGAATACGTAAGGTACATCGACAATCCATCCCCAGACAACGTTGGACGCCTCATCGCTTCCTTCGGACTTCAGTTCAACACTGAGTTCATGTCTAGGCTCGATGAACTCGGTAACTGGTACGAAATGGACAGCGACTATCTTGGAATCGAACACGGGGTTAACTTCGACCGAA
>Ga0209299_1000693_pt1 | contig 19044 bp, 19 predicted proteins | sample S_140806_MF_Meta_FD_187326 | JGI IMG/M metagenome (GOLD analysis project Ga0209299, IMG submission 187326) | Freshwater microbial communities from Lake Simoncouche, Canada to study carbon cycling - S_140806_MF_MetaG (SPAdes) (version 2) | ecosystem: Environmental > Aquatic > Freshwater > Lake ...
GTTCAAATAGCAGTATGGTTTTAGATGCAGGAAATCCAGGTTCGGTTTATTTATGGTCTACTGGTGAAACTACTCAATCAATTATTGCTTCTGGCTTTGGTACTTACTGGGTGTTGGTAAATAATGGTTCATCAGTTTCAAGTGACACTGTTGAATTTACGGATGCATCTGTCACGGCTATTTGCAATGTTCCGGATACCATTCCTTCCTTTAATTCAACATTTATCTACCAATTTAATAATACATCCGTAACTAGTTGTGGTACAGTCCAGTATTTTTGGGATTTTACTTTCACAACCTCTGCGGATACCAGTCCTATAATTACTTTTCAGGTTCCAGGAATGTATAGTTATACCTTAATTGCTACAAACTCCTGTGGTTGTTCTGATACACTAACTGATTCCATTTACTTTGATTTAACAACAGGTATTGAAAATTCTCTGTCATTGTCTTCTGTAGTAATTTATCCAAATCCTACATCTAAAGAATTTAAAGTTGATGGGATTGGTTTTGGATCATTAGAAATTGTACTATTATCTGTTTCCGGAATGGAAGTGTATAAAGAAAATAAGGAAGTTTCTGGTAAATTCTCCTTACCAATCAATAGCAACGCTACCCTTCCTAAAGGACTTTATATTCTTCAAGTAAGAAATCAGGATAAGTTATTCACTAAAAAGTTAGTTGTTGAATAACATTTAAAAATTATTAGAATTCTTTCTGAACCCGGAGTAATTCGGGTTCTTTTTTTATCCAAAAGGAATTATTGTCTTTTAAGCAATTTGCAAGCAAAAAATCCTTCGCCTGGTCCTTCGCCTGGTAGTTGCAAAAAAGTGGCCTTTACTTCAAATTCAGGATGTCGATTAATGAAACTGCTTATTAATTCTTCCCCTTCCTGAGGTAAAAAGCTACATACTGCATAAACAAGTGATCCTCCATCAGAAACAATAGGGGCATAATTTTCAAGCAAGTCTGACTGTTTTATAGTTAACTCCTTTAATGCTTCCATAGTAAATCTCCATCTTGCATCTGGTTTAGAGGCAAACGTGCCACTACCGGAACAAGGCGCATCAATAAGAATTGCATCTGGCTTTCCTGTATTTGCAAGGATTTTTGTCAATCCGTCAGTATGCACTTCTATACAATCTGTACCTGCTTTAACTGCTCTGGTTTTAAGTTCTTTTAACTTAAATGGGCTTTGATCAGATGCAAAAACTTTTCCTTTATTTTTCATCAATGCAGCTAAATGAAGGCTTTTTCCTCCTGCTCCAGCACAAACATCCCAAACTTTCTGGCCTGGCTGAGGATCTAACAATCTTGCAACCTTCTGAGAGCTAATATCTTGGTACTCAATCTTTCCTTCTTTAAAAAAATCTAGCCTTGTAATTTCATATTTTCCGTCCAGCAAAATGGCTTCTGGCAAATCCGGAAAAGTCACAATGTTTTCAGCGTAGCCTTTAAAAAACGATAATACTTCTTCAGGATTGGCTTTATAGGTGTTAACTCTCAGGGATGTTGGTGCAGGCAAGTTCAAGGACTTCAAAAGTTCAAGATATTTATCTGGAAAAGCGGCTTTTAACGCATTTCCAAATTCGTCCGGAAAGGATTCCCAAACCAGAGGAATATTCTGCATCTTCAAAATTCTTTGATCCAGTTCATCAGGCTTTTCGTAATATATTGAACTCCAATATCCTCTTGATACGTATTGAGACAATAAATACAATTGGTAAAAGTACTCCTCAGTCAATGTCACATCTTGTCCAAGAAGTGACCAATATCGTCGCCAATACCGGATCAGGTGGTCAGCAGTTTCAAGAACACGTAGTCTTTCTTTTACATTACTTACCTTGTATCCTTTGAAAACTTCATTAACTGCGCGGCTAAAATGAAACCCTTCTCCAAAAACAAGGAAAAGAACAGCAGCTGTTTTTTCAAAATCTATCCGGTAATGTTTTTCGCTCATTTTATCAAATAAAAAGCTGGAAAAATCCAGCTTTAATTAAAATTATTTTTCTTTAAACTCGACTTTTGCATTTAAATTGTACAATAAAAATGAATATATGTCTGCTGTTTCATCCAGAATTTTAGCGGTTGGTTTACCTGCCCCATGGCCAGCGTCTGTTTCAATTCTGATTAGTACTGGGTTATCCCCTTTATGTGCAGCCTGAAGGGTTGCTGCGAATTTAAAACTATGTGCAGGAACAACTCGGTCATCATGATCACCAGTTGTAATTAATGTTGCCGGATACTGTATGCCAGGCTTAAGATTATGTAAAGGAGAATATTTGATCAGGTTATCGAAATCCTCTTTTTTATCACTAGAACCATATTCAACAGCCCAACCCCAACCAACAGTAAATTTATGGAATCGCAACATGTCCATTACACCAACTGCAGGTAAGGCAACTTTAAACAAATCAGGTCTTTGTGTCATACATGCGCCAACAAGCAAACCGCCATTAGATCCACCCTGAATGCCGATTTTTGCAGGATTTGTATATTTTTCATTAATAAGAAATTCTGCGGCAGCAATAAAATCATCGAATACATTTTGCTTTTTATCGAGCATACCAGCCTTGTGCCATTCTTCGCCATATTCGCCTCCTCCTCTCAAATTTACCATGGCATAGATACCACCCTGTTCCAGAAATAATATCCTTGAAGCACTAAAATTTGGAGTAAGTGGATTATTAAAACCACCATATCCATAAATAAGTGTAGGATTGTTACCGTTTATCTGAATGTTCTTTTTGTGCACAAGAAACATTGGAATGGCGGTTCCGTCTTTACTTTTAAATTTTACCTGTTTTGTTTCAAACTGATCAATATCAAATTTAACTTCAGTTTTTCTGAATATTTCCGATTTTCCTGTACTTGGATCATATCTGAAAATTGAAGGTGGATAGGTAAACGAAGTGAAGGTATAAAACAACACTTTATCTACTTTTTTCCCAGAAGGTGCTCCTGCTGTTCCAATTCCAGGAAGTTCAATTTCTTTACTATTTGCTCCTGCACGATCCATTTCAAAGATATGGGTACTTGCATCTTTCAAATATGAGGCAAATAATTTTCCACCTGCTACAGAAACACCTTCCAATAATTCATTTCTTTCCGGAATGATTTTTTGCCATTCGGTAGGATCTGGCTTTAATGGATCTATGAGTACCAAATGATAATTTGATGCTCCCAAATCGGTAACAACCATAAATTTATCTCCTTCATTATCTACGACATACGCGTTATTTGCAAACCCTTTGAACAGCAATGAAAAGGGCGTCTTTTCAAAATTGTTTTCAAGTTTTTTATACATTAACTCTGAACCATTTGTTCCTTCAGAAATATTAATAATCAAGTACTTTTCGTCTTCAGTGACAGAACCAAAAAAGTACCTTTTTGGATTTGCTATATCTTCATAAATCAGGATATCCTTTGATTGTGGAGTGCCCAGTTTATGGTAATATACTTTCATAAAATCATTGGCATTACTGAATTCTTTTCCTTTTACAGGTTCGTTATACCTTGAATAAAAAAAACCGTCCTTATACCAACTGGCTCCCGAAAATTTCACCCATTTAATTTCATCTTTCAGTTTATTTCCAGTTTCAACATCCAGGACAGAAATTTCGGTCCAGTCAGAACCGGAAGACGAAATACCATATGCCAGGTATTTATTATCGTTTGAGAAACTTACAATGGATATTGCAGACGTACCTTTTTCAGAAATTTTATTAGGATCCAGAAAAACTTCAGGTGTACCTTCAAATCCTTTTTGTCTATACAGAACTGATTGGTTTTGTAAGCCATCGTTTTTAAAAAAGAAAACATAATCTCCAACAAGGTAGGGTTGGGAATATTTAGGGTAATTAAAAATATCCTCTATTCTTTGGCGTATTGCCTTTCTAAAAGGAATTTTATCTAGGTATCCAAATGTTACCTGATTTTGTTGCTTAACCCAATTTTCAACTTCAGCAGCAGTATCATTCTCCAGCCATCGGTAAGGATCGCTAACCTTAGTACCAAAGTAGTCATCAGTTTGTTCAACTGTTTTTGTTACAGGATACTGCACGGATATTACAGGGTAATTAACATTTTCTTCACTACAGGAAAACAATAAAAGGCAAAGGCTTGTTCCTGCAAAAAATCGTGAACTATTTAACATGGGAAGTTTTCCAAATCTAAAAAAAATTGCCGTTTGATTATCAATAAACCGTGAATTTAAAAATCTCCTAAAATGCTTAAATCTTCAAGCTCCTCAGGTTCATCATCTACTTCATCACCAAATGTAGACATTCCATCAAAAACTAAGGCTGTTGAAGCATCTGGCAAATGCCTTTCCTTAAAACTAATCTGAGCAACCCTGAAACCATCTTCCCGCATTGCTTCCTGAATTTTCACATACTCAAAAATGAAATAATAATGTGTCATTTCTTCAGGAGTGAAGTTCTGCTTTTTAAAAATGGTAATGATTTCTTCAAAATCCTTCCTTGCCAGAGAATCATAAAGTTCAATTATTTCAAGGGCTGTATATTTTAATTGAGCTTCTCCCTGAAAAAGTGGCATTGATCGAAGGTTTACAAGGGATTTAAAAGTTTGCTCCTTCAATTGCTCATTTGCGTACATCATTTGGTTGGTATCTGAAGTTGCAAAGGCTTCATACACCAATATCATTCTGGCCTGGGCACCAATAAGTTCCCGTTCAACCATGAGAAAATAAGTCTGCGGGTTTTTATAATCTACAGATTGTGCAATAACTGGCCTAAAAAAAGCTAAAAAACAAAGAATCAAAAAAGTTAGCCTTTTTTGATTCTTTAAACAGAAAGTAAAACCTTTGAAGTTTAACAACCGGGAAAAACCAGATTCAGAAATCGTAGAAAAAACCGGCGAAATATGCAGAAAGTTTTACTTTACTAAAGTATAGCAGAGGCCACCAGACAAAGTCAAAGTTGCCATTTTTTGACGATATGATCTAAACGTAGGTTTTCCATATCCATTATCGGTTTTAACACCATCAAATGAAGGTGCTGCATAATTGTAGTCCAAATCCAGTGACAGCTGGATTTTTTCGGCTAACCGAAGTTTTGTGCCCACACCAAAATTCATTGCAAGCGAAGTGGCTCTTACAATTGGGGTAAGACTATATTCATAAGCACTATTAACAGTCTCTTCAAGAATTCTAGGCGAAACACCCCTACAAACTCCAATCAAAAAACGTGTTTCCAAACCAGCCCATTCGTCCGTTGTATTTAAGGTAATTCCACCTAAGTAAAAGTTTTGCCTCCAGGGATCTGCAGTTACGGAATAGTTTCCTGGTTTACCCGCAGAAAAGTCTTTTAAGTATTTCTCAGAATTAAAGGCGTTTCTGTAATATGAATATTTGGCTACTACCCCAAGAATTTTATTAATCCTGTAGTTAGTAAACAAATTCATTGCAGTACCTACCTTGGCATATCCTAAATTCTTTTGATCCAAGTTGGTTTCAGCAAATCTGCCCATAGGTATTACAGGGCCAACTGAAAATCCAACAGTTACCTTTGGTGCTTCCTGTGCCTGTACACTAAAGGTTAAAAGGGTAAAAACAATTAGGAAAGCGGATATTAAACGTTTTTTCATCGGGGCGTTATCTCTCAGAGTTCAAATTTATCAATTTTGCTAATACTCATAGACGATTGAGGTCAAAAGAATAGGAATTCCTTCTGCAGTCCGTTCTGCTATCTGAATACAAAGTCCTTGAGTATCATACTTATAGTCTTTTGTAGATTCTGGCTGTGTACCTTCAAATAAAACCTTTTCCTGCAATATTTTACCTTCAGAATCCGATGTATATTCATATGAATACTGTATAACTCCCTCAGCATTAAGCAATTTCCTATATCTTAGGAATCCTCTGCCATTATATTGAAATACTGTTTTTTCAACAAGCTGATTTGTTTCGTTATAAGCAGATTCTGACAATATTTTTTTCTCAGCATCAAACTCAGGGATAATTTTACCAACCTGTTCCCTGTCAGTATTTAAAATCGAGGTTTCTGTTAAAATATTTGATTTGTCATAGGAATATACTGTCATTCCAACCAAATTACCATTTTCATCATTTTTTTCACATAAAGCAGGGTTATTAGCTTCATTATATTTAAAAGTTTTGTTGTAATTCATCTTTGGATCAGAATAATAACTTTTTTCAACCATTACATTTCCGTTCTTGTCAAATTCTTTGGAAAAAGCTAATTGCATAGAACCAGTTTTTTTGCCGGCCTCATCATAATAAGTTCGAAAAATTTTCATCCCTGAAATTTTTTCTTTAACAATTTGAGCTTTATCAATGGGTATTTCTTGAGCTGCTAAAAAATTAACAGCGAAACATATGAGTATTAAGCATACCGCACTTTTAATTAACTTTAGTATCACCTTACAAATATATAGCCTGAAATGAAAAAGAATCCAACTCAGGAGAATAATCATCTTCTAATTGAAACTCCAAACAAAAATTTATATCTTGATGCAGGAGTTTTTGAATTAATTAAAGAAAATGTGTTTCGAAACAACTGGCTTTTGACTGGAGATAACTGGGACTTCAACCATACCGGGTATATTCCTTATTTTTTACTAGAAAGTTTTCTAGATGAACCCCTCATTTTTTGCAAATCGGAAGAAGGTGAAAAAAAATTATTAAGCAATGTTTGTACTCATCGGGGTAATCTAATCATTAACGATGCCTTAACTGCCAGATCAAGTCTGGTTTGTGGATATCATGGAAGGTCTTTTAGTCCTGGTGGGGAATTGCTAAAAGCTCCTGGTTTTGATAATATGGTTGGTTTTCCTCGTGCCTGTGATCATTTAAAATCTTTTCCGATTAGGGAAAGTGGCCCTTTTGTTTTCACTACACTTGGAGAGAATGAAAAAAACTTTGACTTGACAAAAATGATTTCAAATAGGATTTCGGGATTAAAGTGGGACAGTTTGGTACCAGAATCCTCTCTAAACAGGTCTTTTTTCGTTAAAGCCAATTGGATTCTATACATTGATAATTACCTGGAAGGACTGCATATACCATTCGTACATAAAAGTTTAAATCAGGTACTTGACCTTAGTGATTACCCTATTGAACTATTTGATTTAGCTGTCCTACAAGTAGGTCATGGTAAACCCGGGGAATCTGTTTTTGATAAAGAAACCAGTATGGTAGATATCGGCAAACCCGTTGCAGCCTATTATTGGTGGATCTATCCAAACATTATGATAAATATGTATCCTTGGGGCATTTCTTTGAATATTGTAAAACCAATCAATCTAACTCTCAGTAAAATTGAATACAGAACATATTTTTGGAACAAAAGCATATACAACTTAGGTGCTGGCGCTGACCTTGACAGAGTTGAACGCGAAGATGAAATGGTAATCGAACAGGTTCAAAGGGGTTTAAAGAGTTCGGCTTATTCCAGTGGCGTCTATTCACCCAAACATGAGACCGGTATCAAACATTTTCACTCTTTATTGTTGGCGGACCTTGAAAGATGACAATCACTGTGAAGGTTTTCTGGTTTTTTTCAACCAATTCCTGGTAGGAGATTCGGCAATTTTGTAGGAGACCACTGCTACTGCAATTGAGGGGAGAATTGCAATTAACCAGAAATAGGGATTTGTAATTCTGGGTTCACCATCTGGTTTAATGATGTAGTGATAAAACGAAAGCGTTAATAAAACGGTTGCAAGATGTGTGGTATATAAAGAATAACTTATTTTTCCTAAAAATGGAAATATTTTGATTTTATAGATATTAAAAAATAATATTAAAGCAATACTTAAAATGACTGTTAATAAATTACCTGAGCAACTTGGTTCACCAGTTACAATATTCAAACTTAATATTACTCCAAAAAACAAACAACAGATAATTATCCATTTAATTTTAGTGATTTTGAATAAATATTGTTCTATTTTGTGGATATTAAAATACAAAAAATATCCAGCCATAAAATAAAAATTATATTCGAAAAAAAACCTAAACATAACTGTATCATTTAATCCAAAAAAGACTCCAGTAACAAATAAAATTAATGAAACTAAATAATATAATTTTCTATTTAATGCAGCAATTGGAATCAAACAATAAAACAAAATTTCATGCTGTAAAGTCCAGTATTGCGCAATTGGCACGCCATTAGTATCGTAGACAATATTCTGGAGTATGTTCTCTATGTTTCCAAAATTTATTGACTGAGCCAATTCGGGATAAGGAGAAAAGTTCCATTTTCCGGTATATATCTCTGGTGAAAGATAACTGGTGAAATAAAAAACAATCAAAGCCCAGGCAATCCCAAAAAGAAAGGGTGGGTATATACGTACCAACCTTCGCATGTAAAACCCGGAAATAGAATTCGATTTACTGAAACTATGTGCAATAGATAATCCACTCAAAACAAAAAAGACAATTACTGCTTCACGTGACAATCTGGTAAAAGAAAATACTCCGCTAAGTAGCCGGTCTTGAAAAGTAGGTTCTGTTAATGGGGATGATTGTAAGATATAGGTAAATCCTGCAAACAACCATCCTCTCGCATGATTCAATAAAATATAGAAAGCTGCAAGGCCTCGTATGCTCTCCAGATTTTCAAAATTTATCTTCAATGTTTAAAAGTGAAAAAAAATTTTTAATTTTGCCCTATTCCTTGTTCAGTTATTATGATAAGTTTATTACCCTCAAATAGTTTATTTAGGCTATTTGTCAAGAAAAAGTTTTTTGCTTTTTGTCTACTATTTCTATTGACTATACAAAGTATAGGTCAAACCACAAAATTTACCGGAGTAAATGGTTCGAAAACGGTTACTGAAAATTCGGTTGTCTGGTTAGCATGGCTCAATCGTGTCAGAATATCGGACAAATTTTCCGTACATATGGATGGTTCCTATCGTACTATTGATTTTATGGAACATTCTTTTCAGTGGGTAGGTCGTGTTGGGATGATTTATCACCTTCCAAAAAATGTTTCCCTAAGCGGCGGTATATGTGCTTTTTGGCACTATCAGTATCCAACCAATGCAGAGCCCTATTATAGATTTGAATACAGACCTTGGGAAGAGTTAATGATTCCTCAGGAAATGGGTAAACTGGAATTAAATCATCGTTTCAGATTTGAACAACGTTACAATAAAAATGTTGTAAACAATGAAGTTCAGGATGACTTTGTCTATAACATGAGATCAAGATACAGAATTCAGGCTCAGTATCCTTTAGGTAAAAAACTTATTAAAGAGCCTGGATCTTTATTTGCATATTTTTCCGAAGAAATATTTATTAATTCCGGAATAAATATTGTGTATAATTACTTTGACCAAAACAGAATTAGCATTGGACTAGGTCGGCGATTCAGTAAATCTTTACTACTACAGGCTGGATACATGAATATTTACGCCCAGAAAACATCGGGAAATAAATTTGATCAAATTCATACCCTGGTTATTGGATTGCAAACACAATTTGACCTTAGGAAGCCTAAAAAATAATCAGGAAAGCAACGATTCCATTTTCTCCCAGTTGACAATATTCCAGAGTGCTTTGATATAGTCAATCCTTCTGTTTTGATATTTTAGGTAGTAAGCATGTTCCCAAACATCTACGCCAAAAACAGGTTTGCCAAACTCCTGATATGCAGGCATTAAGGGATTATCCTGATTTGGAGTAGTATGTATTGCGAGTGTTCCATCACTTTTTTGGGTTAACCAAACCCAACCTGAACCAAAAACAGATAATGACGCTTTTTCAAAAGCCTGAATAAAACCATCAAAGCCTCCAAAAGCTTTTGTCATGCCTGAAATTGTTTTCTTACCGGGAACTGTTTTCCCTGGAATGGTAAAGCCATTCCAATAAAAAGTGTGATTCCAATGTCCTCCGGCATAATTTTTTAAATCCTGAGCAACCATTGGTTTTAATCCTGAATCTAAAGTCAATAAATATTCAAGCGTTTTTCCCTGAAGAATTTTCTCCTTCAATACTAAGGCATTCAACTTATCTACATACCCTCCATGATGCTTTGAATAATGTATTTCCATTGTTTTAGCATCAATCATAGGCTCAAATGCAGCATATGAATATGGTAATATTGGAAGTACAAAAGGTTTTGGATCTGTTAATATGGCATCGTTTTTTATTAATAATCCTGCAAAACCAGCCATTGCAGATATTTTTAAAAATTTTCTTCTGCTGTTCAGAGATTCTAAATTATTCATAACTTCTTGGAAGCGTTTGCGTTATTTTGATGGATTATCTAAAGTGCTAATCAGGTCAAATTTACTTTACTGTACGTTGGTTCTGGCCATATGTTTTCCATGGAAAGCAATGGGCCAAAACTTTACAGAGAATAAAATTACTGTTTTACCTTCTTATGCCATTGAAAAAAAAGATTTAAAAGGGCTTCTAACCGAAAAAGACAGTAGTCTTTTAGTAGAAAAACTAAGAAAGTACTCTAACAAAGCATTTTCTAAAGGATTTGCATCTTTTTCTGTAGATACTTTTTATAGACTAGATTCAGGATATGCAATTGAATTATTTTTTGGATCGCGTTATTATTTAAAAGCCTTTGAAATTGATAGTTTGCCTCCTGCGGATCATTCAGCTATTGAGTATAACTTTACGAAGAAAAAATTAAATATATATGATAAAAAAAATATAGAACTAAAGTTAAATCAGATTTTAATAAATTATCAAAATAATGGATTTCCATTTGCAACTTTTAAACAGCCAAAAATTAATTTTTCATTAATAGGAAAGGATAGCATTGGAACTGAAATAAACTATACCTTCAACAGAGGTCAGTTAATTGTATTTGATTCATTAGAAATTGTTGGGAAAAAAAAGGAATCTGCCAGATTTATTAATAATCTGGTGAGATTTAAAAAAGGTTCTCTTTTTAGTCAGGAACAAATTTACCAGATACCAGTATTGCTAAATAATTCAATTTATTTTGACAATGTTGATACCCCAAAGGTTGTTTTTTCAAAAGACAAAGCAAATCTTTTGTTAACCGTAAATCAAAGAAAATCAAACAGATTTGATGGTCTACTTGGATTTTTACCTCCGCTGAGTCCCGGAGAAAAGAGTCAGATAGTAGCACTATTTGATCTTCAACTTGTTAGTGCGTTTCACGGTGGTGAGGTAATTGGTTTCCGATACGACAGGTTGCCCAATACATCACAAAAGCTTAATCTGTCTTTCATCCAACCCTTTTTTCTGCAAACACCCTTTAGAATTGAAGGAGAGTTTTTTCTGCAGAAACAAGATTCTTCCTTTTTGTCTAGATCCTTAAAAGCAAGTGGAGGTATACCATTTGGTGCTTTTATTTTATTTAAAGGAATATACAGAAACTTGAATTCAGGAATAATTGATGCCAGGCCTTTTAATACGAACACAACACTTCCTGCAGTGCTGGATTCAAAAAGCAATATGTTTGGTTTTGGATTTACTTATGAGAACCTGGATTACAAATACAATCCTAGAAAAGGATGGGTGGTGTCAACAGATTTTACTTTAGGTCGCAAAAAAGTAAAACAAAACCCTGGATTGGACAGCTTGAGTTACACAGACATTGTACTGGATCAACCGAAAAGAGAAATGTCGCTTTCTGCTCATTATTATCATAAAATGGGAAAATATTTAGTGTTATACATAGGAAATCAAACATTTTGGATAGATCAAATTCAATACTTCCAAAATGATCTCAGGCAGGTTGGGGGTGCCAGAATGCTACGGGGTTTTAATGAAAATCAGTTTTATGCTTCTTTTTTTTCTATGGCTACTTTAGAATTCAGAATGATTCTGGATAGAAATTCCAACATTTACACATTTACTGATATCGCATATCTGGAAACAAAAGTGGGCACTTCGTTTACACATTATAATCCTATAGGTCTTGGTTTGGGAATGAATCTTGATACCAAGGCAGGAATTTTGAATATAGCTTTTGGTACTGGTCAGTATGGAGATACAAAGTTCAATCCCGCAAGACCAAAAGTGCATATAGGTATTACAAATGTTTTTTAATTATTTTTTTCAAAAGTAAATGTCAATTGACCCTAAAATAGATCCTTCATGGAAAATGGTATTAAATAATGAGTTTAATAAACCTTATTTTACCCAATTAAAAGAATTCCTGCAATCAGAAAAAGCAGCAGGTAAAATAATTTTTCCTAAGGGTTCCGATATGTTTAATGCTTTTAACTTATGTCCCTTTGACGAAGTTAAAGTAGTGATACTCGGCCAGGATCCCTATCATGGTGTAGGTCAGGCACATGGGCTTTGTTTTTCAGTACCTGATGGAATCTCTAAACCACCTTCCTTAGTCAATATTTTTAAAGAAATACATCAGGATCTCAATCAGGAAATTCCAAATTCCGGAAATCTTGAATCATGGGCTAAGCAAGGTGTATTGTTGTTGAATTCAATTCTTACAGTCACTGCTTCACAGGCAGCATCTCACCAAGGCAAAGGTTGGGAAATTTTTACAGATGCTGTGATACATGTGCTGAATGAACAAAAAAATCAACTTGTTTTTATGCTTTGGGGAAACTATGCAATAAGAAAATCTTCCTTTGTTGACCGCAAAAAGCACCTCGTACTTACTGCTCCGCATCCTTCTCCTTTGTCTGCTTATCAGGGTTTTTTTGGTTGTAAGCATTTTTCAAAGTGCAATGAATGGCTTCAAAACCATAAAATGGAGCCGATTTCCTGGTAATTCTAAAAATGTAATAATCAAACATCTGTTTTCGTAATTTACTAAATAGGTATTATGGAAACATTGAGTAATAACTGGTATACGGAAGGTTGGATTGATTTTGAATACAAGCAATACATACTTCTTGCCTATCTCGAAAATGTAAAAAAGAAGTTTTTGCAAACCAGAATTTATCCAAGTTTATCCGAACTGGTCGGACATTTTAACAGGCTTGATTCCTTTAAAAAAGGCAAACAAGATATTAGTTCTGGATTTCATAAAAGAATAACTGGGTACAACGCAGAGGATAAATCCTGGATTTATTCCAGTTTGGAAAGAGAAGATGAAACTATACAGGAATTAACAGCAATTGTAGATTTTGCGTTGCCAAAACTTGGTGATTATATTCTTGAAGGAAAAGAAATATTTGATTTTATATATCAAAATCTTAGTATACATCCAGTTGGGATAATGCCATTGTATAATCGTGAAGGATATTTTCTTCTTAAAATTGAAGATAGTCCTGAATTAAAAGCTTACAGATATACGGTCACTGTTTTTGGAAATGAAAATGACAAATACAGATCTATAGAAACCAGTTTATTCTATGAGTTTTCTAATATTACCTTTGAAAAGGCAAAAACCGAACTCATCAGGATTAATAAAGAATTACCCAATCCATCAACTTTTGCGATAGAATCAGAATATCGTTTTCCTGTTGAGGATGCTATCCTGCCTGTGTCTAGAAGAAAACTAATAAGGGAAATTGAATCCGACTAAGAAATGCTATTTCGGACCTTATTTACAAACAATCTCAGGCATTCATTCATTGATTTTCCTTCTTTTTGCATCTCCCTGAGAATCCAGATTGCGCCTATCACATGCGTTAGTTTTTCTCCTTCATCAGCACCATGGATATCTATTTCCGGTATTCCCTCTTCCAGTAAAATACTTTCTGCTTGTGAAAGTTGCTCCAAAGAATAGGTTGTGACTAATTTTTTAAGTTCATCAGTTTTCATGAATTTTCTTTTAAGTCATGAATCAATTTGCCAACAAACTCAACCTTTGAAGCAGAATCGCCTTTTTTTAAGGCTTGATGATCAAAAGTAGCAAAAAAGGGCAAATTTGTAACTCCTGCTGCCTTTCGTGCAATAGGATTTTTTTCAGCGTCAACCTCGATAAATGCAATTTCTGAGTTATCTGGATCTTCAGCCAGGTTTTTAAACTTAGGTGCAATTAATTTGCAAGAACCACACCAATCAGCAAAATATTTTACTATTACCTTTGGATGATCCTTTAAAAATGCTTCAAAATTCTGATCTGTGATGTTTTCAACTTGCATGTCATTAAAACAAACAACAATTGTTATTAGTTCGGAATAATTATTGTTTGGTTCAAGAAACAAGCGTTTTAATATTTTCAAGCATATCAGCTACCATTTTTTCGAGCGTAAAGGTGGGCTTCCATCCCCAGTCCTTTTGCGCAAAAGAATCATCTATACTTTTAGGCCAGGAATCAGCAATCGCTTGCCTGAAATCCGGGGCATAATCAATCGTAAAATCTGGAATATGTTTTTTTATTTCCTGACTGATTTCTTCTGGAGCAAAACTACATCCCGCAAGATTATAGCTACTTCTAACCGAAATCTGCTTTGCCGGAGCTTCCATTAAATCTATGGTAGCACGTATTGCATCCTCCATATACATCATAGGAAGTGTAGTTCCTTCATTTAAAAACGATGTATAGTGAGCGTTTTTAAGGGCATCGTAAAATATATGAACGGCATAATCAGTTGTTCCTCCTCCCGGTGCTGCTTTCCAACCAATTAATCCAGGATACCTTATGCTTCTAACATCAACTCCAAATTTTTCAAAATAGTATTCGCACCATCGCTCACCTGCCTGTTTACTGAATCCATAAACGGTATTTGGATCCATCACACAATACTGAGGGGTATTTTCTTTTGGCGTATGCGGTCCAAAAACCGCTATAGTAGAAGGCCAGAATATTTTCTCGATTTTAAACTTTCTTGCAGCATTCAAAACATTTAACAAACCATCCACATTTAGTTCCCAGGCTTTTTCGGGATATTTCTCCCCTGTTGCAGAAAGTAAGGCTGCGAGATGATAAATTTCTGTGACTTTTTCTGAATCTATAATCTGTTCCAGATTATTATTATCCAAAACATCCAATTGTATAGACTTAATACCAGCAGATGGTTTTGGCAAACCAATATCTGAAGCAATTACTTGTTCTGATCCAAACTTAACTGCTAATGCTTCAACCAATTCAGAACCTACTTGTCCTGATGCGCCTATAACTAAGATTTTTTTCATCTGGATTCAAAATTAGCGGAATTCAACCTGATTTACATTGAATAACTCTGGCAAAAAGAAGAATTCAACTCTTACTTTTTAAATAATGGCACCGTAGAACAAGGTTCACCATACATAATCTTTTGAGCATAAGGCATCAACCTTCGGGAAGCTTCAACATAAACTGAAACGGGAACTTCTACTTGGCTACATCCTTTGATAACCACTTTTCGATCCTGATAGACCGTAAAATCATGATTGCTCAACGCATGAAAAAACAAAGCCTGATTTAAAAATTCAGCCGAACCAAAACAAAAGTATTCTGCAATCTGCGATAACTTAGTCGCTATCAGCATATATGCCCAAGTAGGGACAATTGCATCTGCAGAACAAATAATTGAAACTACTTTTCCCTGATAAAAACTCCAGTCAAAGGCTTCAACCCAGGTTCTGAACTCCTTTTCTTTTAGAATCAGACCCATAAAAAGAACATCCTTTATATCAATAATTTCTCTCTCACCTCTGAAATAAAAGTCTTCGAGGTTAAAAGTTATTAAGCCACTATTGGCCACTCTATTTACTGGTTCATCCTTCAATAAATCCATACATTTTATTTTAACGAAAAAGAATAATTAACGTTTTCAAAGTTCATTGGTTTCATAAAATCCAAGCGTATAATTAAGATTAGGGTATTTATTTCTATAGATTTCTCTTACTTTTTTAATTAAAAGAATTCTTAGCTCTGCAATATTATTTCCGGTAAATGCAGAAACAGGCAAACCATCTCCGTTCATTAGTTTTAACTGTTCAAGCCGTTCATCCAAACTTTCAGGATCCAGTAAATCTGACTTATTTAAAATATGAAGTAACGGTTTTTCGCCGGCTCCTATTTCTTTTAAAGTAGTTAAGACAACCTTATTGTGTTCCTCAACAGCTGGATTGGAAATGTCTGAAACATGAATCAAAAGATCTGTTTCTCTAACCTCATCCAAAGTGCTTTTAAAACATTCAATAAGGGTATGTGGTAATTTTCTAATAAAGCCTACTGTATCGGACAACAAAAATGGAGTATCCTCTAAAACCACCTTTCTTACTGTTGCATCCAAGGTTGCAAACAACCTGTTTTCTGCCAAAACATCGCTTTTTGAAAGGATATTCATAAGCGTAGACTTACCCACATTCGTATAACCAACTAAAGCGACCCTTACCATAGTATCTCTTTGCTTTCTTCTGGTAATACTTTGTCGATCAATGTGTTTTAGCTCTTCTTTCAGCTTGGTGATTTTTTCCCGTATAATCCTGCGGTCGGTTTCAATTTCCTTCTCTCCGGCACCTTTTAATCCAATACCGCCCCTTTCTCTTCCCAAATGTTGCCACAAACCTGTTAATCTGGGTAAAAGATATTGCAACTGTGCCAGTTCAACTTGTGCTCTTGCCTGTGCAGATCTGGCTCTTTCGGAAAATATATGGAGAATCAAACCGCTACGATCCAGGACTTTAACACCTAATATTCTATCAATATTCCTAACCTGAGAAGGAGATAAATCTTCATCAAATACAACCATATTCACTCCCGTTTCAACAACTCTTAACCGGAGCATTTCAAGTTTTCCGGAGCCGATAAATGTGCCTGCAATTGGTTTATCCTGCTTAAAAATTATTGTATCCGCGACATCAGCACCTGCCGTGTCTGTAAGTTCTGATAATTCATCAAGGTATTCCCTGATTTTAGTAGGCGGGGTTAAAAAATTACTCACGCCAATAAGTAATGCTGATTCTTTTTTTACAGCGGTTTCAAAAAATTCTGGTTTGGGCACTGGTGTAAATTTCTATTATAAAAAGTAAATTTTGGCATCAGAAAAATGGTTTTTTATTTCCTGCTTCTGCTGAACGCTAAGTTGTTTGCCTGAAATTCTCAACATTTTAAGAGACTCAAGACCATACAAAGGTTTAAAATCTGTTATTGGATTGTTAAAACAAAACAATGATTGCAATTTATTAAGGTTTCTAAGCGGTGTAAGATCAGTTATTGAATTATTATAAATCACAAGTTTAATTAAGTTGGTTAAACCAGAAAGTGGCTGTAGGTTCTTTACATTATTTGAATGAATATCAAGATACTCAAGTTTCTTAAAATTAGACAATGGTGAAAGATCAGAAAGTGAATCATTTAGACCCATTGTTAGCTGTTTCAGATTTACAAGACCTGAAATATACTTGAGCTCTGCATTATTTTTTACCATACCTTGAATTCTGAGATTTTCCAAATTGGTATAACTTTTTATCCATGACAAAGAAAATTTTGCCTGATTATTTAAAGAAATATTAAGGTCGTTTAACAATGGAAAATTCTTAAGTACAGACAAGTCCTTGATCATTGGGTTTTTATACAGGGAGAGTGCCATTAACTTATTCATATTCTGTAAGTGGGTAACCTCTGTAATTTTATTTGCAGATAAATCCAGATGAATAAGTTCCTTAAGATTTGCAAGAGGGCTTAAATCTGATACCTCATTTTCATATAGTTTGAGGATTTTTAATTTTTTAAGGTTTTTTAAAGGTGTCAGATCCTTAACATAAGCATAGTTTATTACAATTTCTTCCAGATCAGTTAATTCTGAAAGGGAGCCAATATCCGTAATTCCACAACTATAACATTCAAATATTTTAAGATATTTAAAAGTTAGTAAAAAATTTAAATTGGCAAGTTTTACCTCTTGAATTCTTAAACCTTTAAGTCGTGGGAATTTTTTCAGTACAGCCCAATTTGTACAAGGTTCTGTTAATCGTAACAATTGTACCGTATCCGGTTTCTGTAAAGCGACAGTTAATCCGTTTACCCACCCTGATTCTGAAACACTATCCCAGTCATCCTCATTAAAAGCGGGATTCTGGGCATAGGATTTTAATCCGGAAAGGATAAAAATGAAATACAGAAAATAATAGCACTTCAATAATAAATGAGCCTTAAAATTCTAATTTAGCATTTAATTATGCATTTTCAAACCTCAGAGAAAATAAAAACTTTGCCTGCTCTCTCTTACAAGATAAGTAGTTTACGATTTCTTGGAAAAAAAATAGTTTTTACGAATGGGTGTTTTGATATTCTTCATTTGGGGCATGTTGAATATCTGGAACAGGCTCGATCCTTTGGAAATATTCTTGTTGTTGCCTTGAATTCTGACCAATCTGTAAAAAGATTAAAAGGTGAAAACCGTCCTGTTAACAATCAGGAAGTACGTTCCAGAATTATTGCCTCCCTCTGGTTTGTAGATTTTGTTTGTCTTTTTGAGGAAGATACTCCTATTGAAGTAATTAAAACTTTAAGACCTGACGTTTTGGTAAAAGGAGCTGATTACAGCATCGAACAAATAGCCGGAGCTAAAGAAGTACTTGCATATGGGGGATCTGTAGAATTAATCCAGCTAACCGAAGGATATAGTACAACCGGATTAATAAAAAAACTTTCCTGTTAATCTATGAATCTGGAATCTCAGATAGGCAATTGCAGGTATGATGTAACCATAGAAAATGCAGTTAGCATTGCTATTCCATTATGCTTTAATGAGTTACAACCAGTTAATTACGGTGTTCCGTTTGCTCAAAGTGAGCCTTGTATTACGGGTAATTTTATAGGAGATGTTCGACAGGGAGGAAGCTGTAATTTTGAAAAGTATACTTTGATTCCGCATTGTAATGGAACCCATACTGAATGCTATGGACACCTTACAGAGCAAAGAACTTCGGTACATGATTTAATAACAGTAGTGCTTGTTCCATGTACACTTATTAGTATTCTACCCTCAGAATCTTCTAAGGTTATTGAAAGTTATAACCCTCAACCTGAAAAAAATGACCTCATAATTTCCCGCTCTTTGCTCGAAGAAAAACTAAAAGATTCCACTTCTGATTTTTTTAACTCTTTAGTAATCAGAACAATGCCAAACTCTATAGAAAAAAAAACCAGAAACTATGATAATATTCAAGCACCATATTTTAGTAACGAAGCTATGCATTTTCTCAACGAA
>Ga0209299_1000694_pt1 | contig 19016 bp, 18 predicted proteins | sample S_140806_MF_Meta_FD_187326 | JGI IMG/M metagenome (GOLD analysis project Ga0209299, IMG submission 187326) | Freshwater microbial communities from Lake Simoncouche, Canada to study carbon cycling - S_140806_MF_MetaG (SPAdes) (version 2) | ecosystem: Environmental > Aquatic > Freshwater > Lake ...
GCTATCTCTATCGTGGCGTGTTGCCGGAGAACAAGATCATCGCCGACCGTGATGGCATGGTCAGCTTCTGCTATCAGGACAACAAGGGAAAACGCCAAGTCCGAACCCTACCGGGTGGAGAGTTTCTCTGGCTGCTGCTTAAGCACGTGCTGCCCCGCCGCTTCCGGCGGGTGAGGGATTTTGGCATCCTCCATGCGAATGCCAAACGTTTGATCCAGCTTCTGCAGCTGGCCCTGCACATGCGTGTGCCACCACCTGAGCCACTACCACCGCGCCCGCCGGTTCACTGTGATCGCTGCGGGGAGGTGATGAGCATCCTGGCCCGGATGGTTCAGGTCAACCAACACAGCCAAGTCAACCCGCCCAGGCTGTGCTGACTAGACGGGCGTGTCAATCATACCGATAGTCCTTAGCAAGAAGCTATCCACAGCGAACCGCATTAATGCTGTATAAATTACAGCAGTGTTGAGGCTGACTTTGTCATGCTATAAATTAAGGGCCCCACAACAGAGGCATCCTTGCATAGGCCCGAAGGCCTGCTGAATTCAACCAAGATTCGGAAGAGAAGCTGAAATTCGGGCCGATGTATCTACCGTAAGAAACTGATTAATAGCGATAAAGGGCTAGTCCAACCACCGGATAAGATTGTGGCTTCGCACGATCTATCCTTGTTCGTTAGATTGCCACAGATGAACACTGGAACTTAGTCACAGAATCCGTACCCCCATCCATTTGAGGACGGGTTGCTCATGCATACCTTGCGACGAATACTTCCATCTGAAAAGCGGAACCACTCAATCCAATAACCAGACTTCGCAATGCCAATACCCACTATTGATACATCTTCACAGCTTTTCATAAGAGACTTTGCATAGGAGTCTGTGAGCTTTGGGCTCGAGAGGATGTTTGATGCAATTGCTTGCGCTCTTTTGGGGTCTCTAGCCGATTCGGCATTTCCATCCAAGCCTATTCGAATCCTCTTTGACCTAGGAAAAGGGTTGTCATCATAGCCCTCAATAACATTCTTGTCGACAAAGGCTATAAGTGCACCTTTATTGCTGCCTATATCTGTAAGTATGCTGCTGAGTGCCGCCTTGCAGTCACTATTCGCTGCCATAGCGGCACCAGTGGCTGAGTATAGTATAAATACAAAGATTCCTGCCGACCAGTAGATTAAGCACTTTATGCCTCGATCGGGTTTTGTGGGGCTCATAGAGATTGCTGGATGAGAAATTAGATTCAGTACTGATAGAACCCTGGCCTATCATGGCAATCCCCTTGGTCAATCTAACGCTCCGGTTCAGCGGCGGGCCGCGCAGCGGAGCGTCCGCTGCAACCGGATGTTCGGCGGCCAAGCGCGCTTCTCCTGCTAGAAAGCGGCGCTCAGCTCATCACCTCGTCGGAATGAATCCGGCTCTGCCAGTGGTCGATCCTGTGAACTGAATCCTCGTAATCTGCTCAATCTCGGCCAAGTCCTCCGGAGGCTCCTCGTTCTCCAGCACAATTGCTTGGCGACCCGAGAAAGTCGTTGCGAGATCCCGGAAAAAGGCCCGCTTTACGTCCGCTGACATAGTCGGATCACTCGCATCGGGCTCGCGGTACACCACGAGTGGCGAATCAATCACCACGAACCCAGGGTGGGGCAATTGGCGTCGATCGCAATAGGCGAGCAAGGCCACTGTGAAGGCCGCATGCGTTACAGCGCGCACCCCTTTGCCGTGGCTAGTTCGTCGCCGTCCCGAAATTACGATATCCCAGTCTGCTTCGCTGAAAGTGACGCGATCAAGGCCTGGGAAATTCCAAGCTCGCAGTCTTTGCTCTGCCTGCTGAGCGAATGATTCAGCGTCCGGGGCAGAAATATCGGCTGACGCTGGACGTGCGCCAGATGTCGCACCATCATCGAGCCCTTCCGCGAGCGCCTCGACTTGTTCAAGCTGTGCGTACAGCTCCAATGCTTGGCGGATTCGGTCCCTCGTACCTCGCGTCATGCGCATTGACTCAGTCAGCTGGCGAGCCTGAGGTCGGAGGGTAGCTGCTAGTTGTGAGGCCAACTCAGAAACAGTCATTTCTAGGGTTTCCTTCTCCACGGAGAGGCTTTGTGACTCCTCTGCAACCTCTCCTCGGGTTGTGTCAAGGTCCCCCAGGAGCGAGCGAATTCGGGCCGCTTCCGAAGCCGAGGCGCCAACGACGGAATTGGGGCTTGCTCGATCAGAACGATGGGATTCGTCATGGTGCTCTGGGAGAGCGCCGCATACTGGGCAACGCTCGACACCCAGCTGATCAAGTGTGCGGCCGGCCTCCGCGATTGCTTCAAGGCGTTGAAGATCAGAATTGTATTGTGTTCGAAGTAGTGAGAATCGCTCTGAAAGGGCACGAAGGACCTCAAGTCGGGTATCGATCTGACGTAGCCTCGTCCAGGTATCTCTGCGACTGGTTTCAAGCTCACCAACTGTCATACCCAGAATCGCTAATCGTGACTCTGCTTCCGCATATGCCGTGTCTAGTCGGTCATGCTGCTCGCGAAGCTGAGCTGCTTCTTCGTTGACGCCCATCTCCGAAAGCTTATGTCTTGCGTGCGCCGCCAGCTGCTGCAACACCTCTTCCTTGGCATCCACACGTGCACGCGACATTCTTGGTTCCTCCGCAGCCACTACTGCAGAATCATCAACCCCTGACAGGAGGAGTCGAAAGACCGACTTCTCTACTGTCCGCGTCATGTACTGACCCGAGAGGACTGGAGACATCGCTCGTATGATATCCTCCTCCGCGATCACAATCAGGTGTGCAAGATCGCGGAAACTCAAAGTGCGCGTCTCGCCGCGTGCATTCTTACGAACCTTTTTTCCCGATAATCCAACTATGTCTAATAAAAACTGCGAGACCGTGTCATCTCGGTCCGCCGAATGACGTTCGTAGAGCACTTCCTCGGAGTCATCCGGTCGCCGTAGGCGAAAGGCACCGCCGCGAAGTGCGCGGGATAGGACGTACGTCGCGTCATCCGCAAGCGCTTTGATTTCTAGGAGAATGGTCTCGTAACCATTGACCTCAGGGATGTCATCAGGAGCATCTCGGGCGCCAAGCATGTAGTCGATGCTCTGAATGATGAACGTCTTGCCCGTATCCGATGGTCCAGTGATGACGTTCAGGCCTTGGCTGAACCGCACTTCAGCATCGGCGACACTGGCACCAGTCAAAGCAAGACGAACAAGATGAAATCCAAATTCGCTCAACGTGTGTCCTCCGTCCAAAGGACAGAATCCATTTCAAACTCTGCACCCCACTGTCCGAGGTGCTCCTTGACATACACATCCAGCTGATCGTCTGTCAGAGCCGAGAAGCGTGACTGGACCCACTCGGCTCGATCTCGGAGAGCTGCTATGTATTTCGACGTCAACACGTCCAGAAAGGAAGCGGCCCGTTCCGTTGCGGCGTAGGCCAATCCGGAGCTGAGATATAAATCGTTTATCAACCCTCGACTCATGTACAGGATAATTCCGCGATGCATCGTGTCTCTTCGGACAAGCAATTCACCGCTGCGGTATGGAGTCCTGGGATGGAGCCCTTCCGGTCCATCGGGAACATCATCTGAGTGAATGAGCAGGTAGTCAAACACAACCAAGCGCTGCAGTGAAGCAGACGTCGGAAAGAGTGAATAGAGCAGAACCAACGCTCGGAGACCGCTTTCGACTGGGCTATTGAAAGGGGAAAAGATGTGATCCGCGCTGGCAGTCATCGTTGAACCCACTCGACGTCAGTACGATCATTCGCGAGTTGATGGCAGACACCGCCTCGGTCCCGGATATGCATACGGGGTACAAGCGGATGGCTCGTGAGCTGGAGCATTCTCGCCAACCGTACGACAGCGAGCAGCCGTTGGAATCCGTGGGGGTGCGTTTCCCTGAGCGTGTCGCGGATGCCCGCGTGGATCTCGTTTTGGAGTTGCTCGAATGATCCGGATGGCAGCGTGTCGCGGGAAAACCCCCTGAGGGACTCGGCGCTGTAGAACTCAAGGCGGCTATCAGAGTAGTGGCTGGAGTATTGCTGTTCTGTGGAGATGTCGGCGAATCGTGATGCCGCGGTGCCGCGTGCATCCGAATACGCTTCGAAGAGTTTACGGAGATAGACCGCCTCATTGGAGGCAGGCTCCGCTGGCGGCGTCGTGAAATCGGGTCTTGGCGGCAAGCCGCCTCCAAAGCGTGCAATGTGCCAAGTGGTGGTCCGATGTTCATCGATGAGCCTGAGAGGGGGGATGTAGCCGAAGATTGAGAAGTCAATCGAGTTCAGATGAGCCTTGAGTTCGTCTGTTAGCGGAACGTCGCCGGTTCGAGTGATCGAAGGGCGGCATTTCGCGTCCCAGCTCTCTATGAGCTTGGTCTTCATCTCAGCTGGCTTATTGAAGAGCTTGCTCAGCGTTGACCCTGCACCCTGAGGTGCCACGAACCTGTACGCTCGTGGCACGGTAAATTTGCCGAGATAGGTGTAATAGACCAGCTTGCCTAACTCAAGCCAGATGTCCGAAGGCATCAGAGGATGGTCATAGTGCTTGCATTGGTAGTTGTCCCAGACACTTGCATCGTCCTCGACGGGGGACGCGATGACGTCCCGGCCCATGTCGCCTGCACCACCACATCGCTCGACCCGTGCATAGTTATCTCGAAGCGAGTAAGCCCATTCAAGAACAAACTCCTCCCATTGCTGCGGGCTGAAGAGTCGAATGCGCTCGATGGCTGGAATAGCGGGTCCGGCGGTGACCGTATCGGCAGTGGGTGAAGCGGTGCCTAGCGGATTTGGAAGAGGTACGGTTTGTCTCACACCGCTACCTCCGCCGACATCAGCCAGGGATTCATTGGTATGGTTTCCATTTTGATCGCCACGATCCTCGAATTGCCTTTCTGCCGGAAACAGTTGTCTGATGTTGAATTATACATGACCTTAGCAAAAATCCACCAAGCCCGTCGAACGCTGTATGGGCGGACCGCGTAACATCCCGTCAGGTTAGTCTCCATTCAGCCTATCATGCTTAAATCTGTTTGCACTGATGCCTCAAATCGATTGCACTACAAGGCTTCTCAGGGATGGGGGCGTTCCGGCCAATCATGATGGACGGTCCGCATAACATCCCAAACTTAGCCACGGTTTTCCCGCTGACCTGGACCTTAGCGCTTGCCAGGAAAAGAAAAGATCTGCAGGGCTCATAACACTATTCAATCCACGATTGAGTACGTTGGTGTAGATCATAATGGTTTTTACATCGCTATGACCAAGCAGCTCCTGGATCGTACGGATATCGTAGCCCCGCTCCAGAAGGTGGGTGGCAAAAGAATGGCGTAATGTGTGACACTTTGCGGGCTTGTGGATGCCTTATCTGCCTTACCAAGCCAATCGGGCTGCTAATGCCTGGATTGCTACTGACTCGCCATGCAGATGGTTGTGTTGATGCAGATTATAGTGGCATGGCTGCGATCCTTCGAACATTCGCATTCAATGGCCGGCCCTAGCCAAGGCCAGGCCGATGGCCTCACCGGCCAGCATCAGTCCGCAGAGCAGGGCCAGCAGTCGGTAGGTCCAGGGTGGGCTGATCCTGGCTACCGTTGAGGTGTCGAGTCCGGAGCGCACGGCGAAGTCTTCAAGGAAGGCCTCGAAGCGTTCCACCCGCTGGGGCAGCAGGAACGCCCCACCCCCTTGATCTCGCACGTAGTACACCCTGCCGCCCTGGCTGGTGCCCACCGGGGTGAGCGACTGAATCGTGCTCCAGGGAAGCTGCCAGCCGCGGCGCAGCAGCCAGGCGCACCAGGGGGGATGGCCCACCCGGATCCCGCTGTCATCGAGTTCCACCCGTTCACTGGTGATCGCCACCACGAGCACCAGCCCCAGGGGCACCGCCGCTAGCAGCAGGGGCCGCAGCGATTCGGGGGCCATCAGCGGCAGGGGCAACACCAGAGCCAGATAGAGGGCCAGCAGGGTGAAGCGGATCAGTGGGGCCATGGCGTGGATGGCCTTCTCGGGGGAAGGGGCAGCTTCGGCCCGGGACATGCTGGGGGAAGGAGATTCCGGCACGGCCGATCAGCGGTCTTCCGGGGAGCCGGGCAAGGGTTCGATCACGCTCGCGGGGCGGTAACGACCGCCAAACACCTCCTCCTCGCGGCCCTTCCAGAATTCCCCGAGCCGCATCAGGTCGGCGTGGGCCTCCTGCACCCGCTCCAAATACTCCTGGGGATCCATGGTGTCCTTGGCTTCACGGATCTTGGCCAGCCGCATCAGGTGCCAGGTCCAGGGCTTGGCCATCTCGCCGCGCGCCTCGAAGAAGCGGGCCAGGTCCTCGGAGGCGGGCAGGGGAGGAGTGGCCATCGCAGGGCAAAACCGCCGTAAGGCATCCACCCTATGGACAGGATGCGGGTTGTCGTGGGCGGGGGCCAGCCCAATCCAGGCTTGGTGCCTAGCTCCTTCGTTGCGAGCTATAGAGCTCTGGCCGCAGGTCCTCGTGGTAGCGGGTGCCGGCCGGATGGGTGGGGCCGTAGTCGGAGGGGATGCAGTCGGCCAATAGCAGGCTGGATTCGGGGCGGGCGGCCACCAGCACATCGCCGTGGGGCCCGCAGATGATGCTGTTGCCCAGGTAGGCCGCCATCACCGTGCCGTTCACCGTTTCCTCGCCGCAGCGGTTGGCATAGGCCACGAAGCAGTCGTTCCCGAAGGCGTGGGCGGGGATCAGGGTGCGGGAGACATCCGGGTAGGGGCGCTCGGTGCGCTGGCCATTGCTGAGCAGGGCCCAGGTGTCGGCGGCGGTGGGGATGAGCACGAGCAGGGCCCAGGTGTCGGCGGCGGTGGGGATGAGCACGAGCTTGGCGCCCAGTAGGGCCAGGTTCCGGGTGAGTTCAGGGAACTCCGCCTCGTAGCAGTTGAGCAGGCCCACGCCGATCCCGTTCACCGCCTGCACCGTGAACGCCTCGCCTTCCTCCGGATGGAGATAGCCCGGGCTCCAGCAGAGCTTTTCATCGGGACCCCAGAGGTGGGTCTTGCGGTAGTTGCGCAGCAGGGAGCCATCGGCGCCGAACAGGGCGATGGCGTCGTAGAAGCGCTCCTCGCCGGCCACCCGGGCTCGCTCGGGGTAGGGGCAGGCCACCGCCAGGCCGTGGCGGCGGGCGGCGGCGGCCACCCGCTGCAGGCTGGTGCCATCCACCGGCTCGGCCAGGCGGCGGGCCAACTCCGGGGTCACGATGTAGCCGCTGAGGTAGAGCTCCGGGAAGGCCAGCAGTTGCACCCCCTGGGCGGCGGCGAGGGCGCAGACGGTGTCCAGGCGTTCGAGGTTTTCGGCCACGGCCTCGGGCGTGGCCGCCGTCCCTGTGCCCTGCCAGATCCCCAGCCGCAGGCCCTCTCCAGGGGCCGGTGGCCTGGGTCTGATGAAGCTGTGGAGGCGGTAGGGGAGGTCCATCGGGAATCAGGGGGCCGGCGATGGGGCCGTGGCGGTGTGATCCATCCTCCGACAGCTCTTGGCTGGGCTGCCGATTCCGTCTGGGTTTGCCTGTAGGTCTGCTTCGATCAGCCAAGACGTTGCCTTGCATCGGTGCTCCCTGCTCCGGGCATCTGGGCCCTCAGGTCCGCAGGGCGTGCCTTGAATGACCGTGAAGGCCTTGCCTTGAATGGCCTTGCAAAGAGGAGAGGATGGCGGCCCTGCCTAGCCCCGTCAACTGCGCCGGGACCATCCGGCCCTCGGTTCCGTTCTCACTCCGCCGGCCCCTGTGCCTTTTCCCGCCATGACCGCGAGCTCCATGCCGCCAAAACGCCGCGCCAGCAACCTCGGGATCAGTGCCGGCCTCAGTGCCCGCTTGGCCGCCGCCAACCTGCCCGCCGAGATCCCCCGCGATTCGCTCCCCGCTCGCGGCCTCGACGCCCCGTACGCCTATGAGCTCATCCACGACCACCTGATGCTCGATGGCAACGCCCGCCTGAATCTGGCCACCTTCGTGGGCACCTGGATGGAGCCGGAGGCAAGACAGCTGATGGAGGAATGCGCCGACAAGAACATCATCGACAAGGACGAATATCCCCAGACCGCCGAACTGGAGCAGCGCTGCCTGCGGATCCTGGCTGATCTCTGGAATGCCCCCGATCCCGCCTTGGCCGTGGGCACCTCCACCACCGGCTCCAGCGAGGGCTGCATGCTCGGCGGCCTGGTGATGAAGTGGCACTGGCGCCAGCGGCGCCGGGCGGCGGGCCTTGGGGGCGGCACCCCCAACCTGGTGATGGGCAGCAACGTCCAGATCTGCTGGGACAAGTTTTGCGCTTACTTCGATGTTGAGCCGCGACTGGTGCCGATCACGGCAGATCGTCTCCAGCTCGGCGCCGAGGAGGCCGTAGCCCGCTGCGATGACAACACGATCGGGGTGGTGGGCATTCTGGGCAGCACCTTTGATGGCAGCTACGAGCCGATCGAGGGGCTGCAGCAGCAGCTCGATGCGCTGCAGGAGCGCACCGGCCTCGACATCCCGATCCATGTCGATGCGGCCTCGGGCGGTTTTGTGGCGCCCTTCAATTCCCCTGATCTGGTCTGGGATTTCCGCCTGAGCCGGGTGGTGTCGATCAACAGCAGCGGCCACAAGTACGGCGGGGTGCTGCCCGGGGTGGGCTGGGTGCTCTGGCGCCACGACGACCTGCTGCCCGAGGAGCTGCGCTTCAACGTCAACTATCTCGGCGGCCAGATGCCAACGATCGGCATGAACTTCTCCCGCCCCGGCGCCCAGGTGGTGGCGCAATACTTCAACTTCCTGCACCTTGGCCGCGAAGGTTTCGCCCATCGCATGGCCACCCTGGAGGCGATCGCCTGCCACCTGGCCGATGGCCTCCGTGATCTGCCGCCGCTGCGGCTGGTGAGCCATCCGCTCGGTCAGCTACCGGTGTTCGCCGTGGAGATCGATCCCGCCGTGACGAACTGGAGCGTGTTTCACCTGTCCGACAAACTGCGCGAGCGCGGCTGGCAGGTGCCGGCCTATACCCTCCCGGCCGACTGCCAGGAGAGAGCCGTGCTGCGCTTCGTGGTGCGTGCAGGCTTCAGCCGCGACATGGCTGACGCCCTGCTCGATGACATTGAGCGGGCGGTGGGCTGGTTCGAGAGCCTGACCCTGCCGATGCCGGAGCCGATCACCAGCAGCGCCTTCCGCCATTAGGAGCATGTCGTACATTTCTGCAGACAGGCAGCCCCTCTCTCAGCCTACCCTTGCTCTTTCGGGGGGATCTTAGAACGTTCTTCTCGGCTCCGCTCCTGAGCTGCCCAGATGGGTGGCCGCACCCTCAGGCGGCTGCCAGGGCTGTTCATTTCATTTTCCCGATGTTGGGGGTGATGGCCATCAGCGCCTATTCACCATTCACTAATGATCTTGTGTAGGGCGTAGATCGCCTGGCCGTCTTTGGATCGGATCTTGCGGTCCATACGGCCCCGTGCATCCAGATCCCTGGCTGCTGGCCCCCTTGATGGCCGAGGCCGCTTGCCGTGCGCCTGCCGGCTGGTGGAGTACTAGGCATCCAGTTCCCGCTGCTCGTTTGTCTCGATGTTGCCTGTGCTGCAGTAGCCCGCAGCGGATCCCTCGCCTCGTAGACTGCATCAATCGCCGAGAGATCCAGCTCAGTCGCCAGGTCCAACAGGAAAAAAAACGCCAGATGGTTCGCAGGCAGCCACTCCATCGGCGAGGGCGGCAGCAACAACGTCTGCACCAGGTTCCAGGGATGGAAGGCTTTGGGCTTGCTCATGCCCAAGTGTTTCGCCCGGATCTATTGCTGTCACTGGGATCTTGGCAGATTGGAGGGAGTCTGTGGAGAAGCGGGTGGCGAGTGGGCTATGTGCGACAGGCTCCTAGTCGACGGCAACTCGAATCTTGACGCGATGGACCACCGCAAAGAGGTCTAGAATTTCCTTTGGACTCAGGCCAGCATGGCTTAGCGCATTAAGTTGTTGGGAGACCAAAAGATGTTGTGGCAAAAATACAGATTCGCCCGCCGAGAAATAATTAAAGTAGCCTAGCAATTGATTGTGATCAAAGCTTTCGCAGAGACCGGAGAGACAAGTTGCGGCCTGGCATTCGTCAATAATCACGTCGTAGGTTTGCCTGTTGATAGGAATCCGGGAATGGCTAGCGTTGCCAAGAAACAAAAACAGTATTAAGGATGCCACTGGCATTGTCTCTTCCGGATTAAAACTCGAAGATCCCAGAACTTCCTGAAAGCAATTCATCAGTACGTCGTATGCGATGGCAGCCTGATCGCTCGCAAGAAAGTGCAATTGGTTCACATCGTCGTGACATGCTGCGTGCGCCGCCGCACACAGAGTGGGATGCAAACTAAGTTGCTCACTTTCTGGCAAACGTGTGTTAAGTTGATCAACTATTGGCTGCATCTTGTTCTTAATAAGTTCAACAAAATCCTCGGAATAGTTTAATTTAGCAGGCGAGAGATGTGGTAGTCGATTGACCAGATCATCGGAAACTTTTGCACCTGTTTCGACACCAAAAGCAAAATTTATTAATAGCAATAATTGCAATTCTGCAGCATCTAAGGACCTGTTGACAATCGCGTTCTCGGCTATGTGGCAATCAGCTAGGTCATTAATATTTAAGGCCGCTAGAACTCTAGATCCAATATTGCGGCCAATAGCAGTGTAATTCAAAAGATTCACTTTAATCTGCGATGCCTCCAATCGCTCCAGAATTGTCACGGCTTGAGCTGCGTGAAATTCTAGAAAATCCTGTTCAACAAGATATTCGTCAAAACCCATTGTGACGCCATTTCGTTTAACAACCTGCTGATATGTTGAGCGAAGCATATCAAAAGGGTTTCTCACGCTCAAGATGATTTCGAAATCAAAATGTTCTCTGTAGTTCTCAACTTCCGAGAAAAATTGATCCATGTACCAGAAGAGATTCTCGTTAGAAAAAATATATGCCTTGTAGTTGGGCTGCTTTTGGATGACTTGCATCATGCAATACTCAAACCAATTAGTGATACCATGTGGAGGTATGTTCCCCGAGCTGATGAACCCCTTCCTGGCATCCTCAAAGCTTGCGTCGAAAGGATAAAGGATATTGGCGGCCTCGAGATCGGCTTGGGCTTTGGCCAAGACAGATTGAATGCTTGATGTGCCTGTTTTTCCGTGGCCGATGTGGAGGAAAATCTTCTTTTTAAGCGACAACTTTTCTAGCAATTCTCCATGGCAAGCTTGAGCTTGATGGTGGTTTAAAGGAGTGTTATGATGGCAAGTTTCCATTAAGCGCACTGGCATTTCACAATCCGGAATGAATGCCCAACCTCGTCTCGAAACGTGGATTTCGCCCTCTCCCCCAGATCAATAAGCCTGTCCTCAGCTATCATGCAAAACATCCCGATCCCGCCTGGCTTCACGGCAAACTTGTAATCGATGCGACAACTGCTCAACTTTTGACTCTTTTGAATACAAATGTGCTCCACAACACCTTATCATGTATTTAAGGATGCCAACGCGGGCAAGGCATGTTCAGCAAATGTGCGTTGGCCGTGCTGTTTGCTGCTCGACGGGCGGGGTTTGAGTAGGCATTCCCTCCTAAGGAGAAGGAGGAGTAACTCCAAGGGCGGCGGTTTGTGATCCGTGGGATGGTTTCAGGGTCAGCAACGCGTCCCAGGGAAGAGCTGGGTGAAGGTTTTGCCTCAGGCTGGCAGCGCCCACGGATTGAGTCCCAGATCGGCGCCGATGCGGTGGGCGCAGGCAAAGCCGCTGAAGGCCACGGCGTTGAGCCCCTGGCCGGGGAAACAGGAATCGCCCACGCAATAGAGGCCGCTGATGCCGGTTCGGTTGAAGGGCATCGGCAGGAGGCCCGGCAGTCGCAGCGCCGGGATGGGGCCGTAGCTGCCGCCGCTGCGGCCCAGGAAGCGACGGTGGCTGCGGGGGGTGCCCACCTCCCGGTGGGTGATGGCGCCCGCCAGGCCCGGCAGGATTGTCTCGAGGCGGGCGATCAGGCGGTTGGCGTCGGCTTCCTTCTTGGCGGCATAGGCCGTTGGGGAAAGCCCTTGCCAGGCCTCCATGGAGGAGGGGGTGAAGGTGTGCACGATGTGGTGGCCCGCCGGGGCTAGGGAGGGATCGAGCAGCGAGGGCATCGACACAAACACCGTGCCCTGCTCGGCTTCGATCTCCTCCCAGCGCTCCAGCAGCAGGTGGTGCACGTGGGTGCCGGCGGGGATCAGGTCGGCCCGCACGCCGAGGTGGAGCGAGAGAAAGGAGGGGGAGGGCTTGTAGCGGCGGCGCCAGGTGCGCTCGGCGGCGGGGGTGTCGGCGCCATCGACCAGGGTCTGGCTGGGCATCCCGCTGACGCCTCCAGGATGTTGGGCGGTGCCATCCGCCTCCCCGAAGGTGTCCCAGCGGGTGGCGTTGCTCACCACGCGGCGGGCGCGGAGCTCCTCGCCACCGACCAGCCGCACCCCCACCGCCCGACCTTGCTCTAGCAGTACCTTCACCACCCGCGAGCGATAGCGGATCGCGCCGCCATGGCGCTCCAGCCCCGCCACCAGCTTCTCGGCGATCACCCCCACGCCTCCTTTGGGGTAGTTGATGCCGCCGGCATGGCGATCGGAGAACACCATGCCCGCATTGATCATCGGCGTGCGATCGGCGGGCATCACGCTCCAGCAGAAGCACTCCATGTCGATGAAGCGCAGTAGGTCGGGATCCTGGATGTGGGCGCGGGCCACCGATCCCACGTTCACCGGCAGCCAGCGGGCCAAACCCAGGCAGGCCAGCGGCGCCTTGAAGAACACCTTCGCCAGGTAGGCCGGATCCTCGAGCGACAGCAACGGCATCGCATCAAGGCAGTTGAACACCTGCCAACAGGTGTCGTAGAAGGCCCGGATGCCCTTCGCCTCATGGGGGAAACGGGCGGTGAGCTCGGCAATGAAGCCTTCGTAGTTGCGGTCCACCGCCAAGCTGAGACCGCCGGGCAGGTGGTATTCGAGCTGGGCGGGGTCGGGGATGGTGGTGCAGTGCTCCCCCACATCGGCCAGGGCGCGGGTCAGCAGGTTGGTGTGCCCCTTCTGGCCAAAGCCGAAGATCATCGAGGCACCCACATCAAAGGTGTAGCCCTGGCGCTTGAAGCTGCCGCCCGAGCCCCCCGGAATCAGGTAGCGCTCCAGCACCAGCACCTTCGCCCCCTTGGCCGCCAGCTGGCTGGCGGTGACCAGCCCGCCGATGCCGGAGCCGATCACGATCACGTCCCAGGATGTTGGTGTCTTGATCGCGGTGGGCTCGGACGGGTTCGGTTCGCGATCGAGCGGCGGTGCGGGGAAATCGATTGAGGTCAAGGCTGGGCTGCCAACCGATGCAGCCTAGGAATCGGCCTGGCCCCCCATGGCAAAGGCCAGGCCGTGAAGGAGTCATGTCAGTTGGACAGCGTCGCTGGCTGGCATGGCTTGGGTACAGGAAGGAAAAGAATTCCCTGCGGGATCGTTCCTTCCCCCTGACGGATGTTATGGGAGAAACCGCTGTTGAATGCATAGCCTTCACAGCCCTGCGTTCGCCGCCTTTGGCCAGCTTCGGCACCACCTGGGCACTGTCGCCGTCAGCCAGTTGGGCGTCGATCACGGTTTCCACCGCGAAGCTAAAATGATCCAAGGGTGGCGATCGGTGTTCTGACCTTCCGGTTGCTGATGGAAGACGAGGTGACTTCCATTGGGATGGATGCAGGAAGAACTGGATAGGGCTGATCATCACAGCCGGGGAGTGGGTCCTGTTTGGGTGATTAGGCCACATCAAAATTCTGTCCGGAAATTCAAATCTGTCTGCGTTTGTTCAGAGTGTGATCAACTTGTTTCTATGAAGATTATCGCGCCTAGAGATGAGCGATTAGGAGGGCAGTAGCTCCCCATCTTCGTCAAAACGTTCCACGGCCACCACTTCCTTGCGCAGGGTTACTCGTTGGGGGTCGTGGTATTCGCTGTGGTCGCGGTGAATGCGCACTTCCTCCACCAGCACCAGCTCGGTGTGGGTCACAATGCGCTCTTCGAGGATCGGAATCACGGTGACATCTCCTTCTTCGCGCACCTGGGGAACATCGCCCGTCACCACTTGGTTGATCGGCACGTGTTCGACCCGCACGGTTTCGCGCTTGAGGGGGTCGTCGATCACCACCTCGCGGGCTTCCACTGATTTACGAATCCGTACCCGGCCGGTTTCCACCCGCTCGCGGACCACCTCGAGCCGTTCTTCCACCACCGGAATCACCAGGCCACGGGCATCGCGCACGCTGTCGGTGAGCAACCAGGTGCCCGCACCCTTCCAGCTGAGATCGGTGAAGGGGAGAGTGATCTGGGAGCCATCGCTCCGGCCCAGCACAAGGGTTTCGATGCCGTTGTCGTTGCTGCGCTGCAGGAGGCTGTAGGGCTCGCCGTTCTCACCGACGACCACGAGATTGTTGGTGGTCTCAAGGGTTTCAGGAGTGGTCACGGTCGTACTCCGAGGGCTGGCGGGGGCGGAGGGAGAAGGCAGGACGGCAGGATCGTCGGCAGGGGACGAACCGACACCCAGAAGGGCGCGCAACATGCGACGAATCATTCTGAGTTAGGGAGAAATAGGGGACCTTACGGTCCCCTTAAGGATGCCCCAAGGGGCCGTGAGAGGAGCAGCTGGGGCCGGAGCCCCAGCCAGCGGAGATCAGCCGCGCTCGGTGGTCTGAACGGTTTCGATCACGCGGCCATCGGCATCCACCCGCTCGGCACGCACATCGGAGCGACGCACGGTTTCGGTCACGGTTTTGTCGCGAGTTTCGGCTTGCTTGGCGAGGTTCACTTCCTCCACCACCTGGGCGCGCTTGCTCACGATGGCGCGCTCGTCGAACTCGGAGAGTTCAAACACGCGCTCCTTGAAGGCATCGGCCAGGGCGTCGCGGCTCACGGTGCGGCGCTGCACGGTCACGGTTTCATCCACCAAGGGGATGCTCTTGGAGACCTTCGACTCGGAGACCACGTTGTAGATGCGCAGACGGCCGGTTTCGACCTTTTCCTTGCCGAGTTCAACAACCTCTTCCACCACTTCCAGCACGTTGGGATCGCGCTTGGCGTCGATCAGTTCGGCCTTCAGTTCGGGGTTGTGAGCCTTGAGGGCAACGGCGTGCTCGCGGATGTTGACCGGGGTGTTGGCACCGATGATTTCGGCCGCGCGGGCTTCGCGGTCGAGGGGCACTTGGGCGGTGAGCAGGGTGCCGCCCTGACGGACGCCTTCGAGGTAGATGCTGAGATCGGGCTCGGGCACCAGATCGGAGAGGGCGCGGAGCTTGGGAGCATCCGAAGCATCATCGGCGCTCAGTAGATCGAGGGCATCGCGATGCAGGCCAGCGGCGGCCAGATCCTCAAGGGCCTTGGCGGCGTGGGCATTCTCGGCAAACAGACCGATGACGGTACGAGTAGCCATGGGGTGGTGTTGAGTGAGGGAGAACGATGTTGGAGCACCAAGAAATAGTCTTTCTGCATGATTACAGAAAGATTGGATCCTTTGGCTCTTCTGGATAAGTAAGAATCCGGTACCCTGGTTACGGTGCACCAACCGGCGCAGTTGCGCGCACCTTGAAACCCTATTCGCTTGCCAAAGGCCTGACAAGTGTTCTGGAAAACCTTGCTTTGATCTTACGGCAACCTGATTGCCTGGCACGCATGCTTTGCACTGTTGCTTGCGCCTTTTGAGTTTCTTTTCGCGGTTTTGCGTTGCTTGTTTTGGTGGGCAATCCTTCGCAACCGGGCCTCAATTCTTATCGCCAGACCTAGGCATTATTTGGCTTGTCAGCCCGAAGCCTCTGTCGGTCGTTGCCGTTGCAGCGGAGCCGGCAGCCGGCTGCTCACCAGCGCTGCGGCGGCCACCAGCGCCGTGGAGGTCCAGAGGCAGGCCTGCATCCCGCCCAGCAGGAACATCGCCCCCGAGAGCAGGGTTCCCACCAGCCGGCCTGCGGCATTGGCCATGTAATAGAAGCCCACGTTGAGGCTCACTGCATCGGTATCGCTGTAGGCCAGGATCATGTAGCTGTGGATCGAGGAATTCATGGCGAATACCACCCCAAATGCCGCCAGACCTGCCACCACAACCACACCGGGCTGGCCCACCTCGCGCCAGAGAGACATCGCCATCAGGGCGGGGATGGCGGTGAGCACGGCGCTCCAGAACCGCACCGCCGCCACCTCCGGTGGCGCTGACTGCCCCCAGGCCCGCCTAAGGGCAGGAGCGGATCCCTGCACGATCCCGTAACCGATCACCCACAGCCCCATGAAGCCGCCCACCTCCCAGAATCTCCATCCCAGGGCGGCCTCGAGAAACACCGGCAGCGCCACCACAAACCAGACATCGCGGGCGCCGAACAGGAAGAAGCGGGCCAGGGAGAGCACGTTGATGCCGCGGCTCTTGGAGAACAGGGCGCTGAAGGCGGGTTTTTGCTTCATGCGGCCCATGTCGGCCGGAAGCACCAGGGTGCCGCAGAAGGACAGCAGCAGGCCGGCGGCCATCACGGCCACCGCAGCGTTGAAGCCGATCGTGGTGAGCAGCACGCCGCCGAGGAAGAAACCCACCCCCTTGAGGGCGTTCTTGGAGCCTGTGAGGATCGCCACCCAGCGGAACAGCTGTCAGCCGACATCGAATACTGAGCCAGCGCCGACACCAAAAGTGAGCCACCCGGAAGCGATGGGGGAGCGGTTGCCGGCCGCGTCAGCGGCGGGTAACGGCTCGGTATTTCAACGGTCATCGGCGGCGGAGAAACGAACGACAGGTGGTGTGGGCTTTGGGGTGGTCAAGGAGGCCAGCGCCCATAGAGAGGGGGGGATGGTCGCGTTGGAGGGCGTGATGGAAACCCCAGAGGAGCTGCTGGTGATGCGCCAATTGCTGGAGAGAGGCTGGAGCCGACGGCGGATCGCGACGGAGCTGGGCATCTCGCGTCACACGGTGAATCGTTACCTGGCCCTGGGGGAGTGGCAGCCGTACAGCACGGCCAATCGCGCCGGCCAGCTCGACGGCCACCTGGATTGGCTGCAGCAACAGTTCGAGCAGCACCACGGCAACGCCGAGGTGCTGCGGCAGGAGCTGTTGAAACAGAAGGGGATCAGGGTGAGCCAGCGGACGGTGGAGCGGGCGGTGCAGCCCTGGCGGGAGGCGTTGCGGCAGAGCGCCCAGGCGACGGTGCGCTATGAGACGCGGCCCGGCAAGCAGCTGCAGGCGGACTTTGGTGAGCTGTGGGTGGCGATCGGCGGGGTGCAGACCAAAGTGCACCTGTGCGTGCTGACCCTGGGATACTCAAGGCGGCAATTGATCCGGGTGTTTAGGCAGCAGCAGCAGCGCCACTGGCTGCAGGCGCTGGAGGAAGCGTTTCGCTTCTGGGGAGGGATTCCAGAGCAGGTGCTTGTCGACAACGCCAAGGCGCTGATCACCCTGAACAACCCCAGAACGGGAGAACTGGTGGTTAACACCACCTTTGCCGCCTTTGCCCGCCACTGGGGTTTCACGGTCAAGGCCTGCTGGCCGCACCGGCCCCAAACCAAAGGAAAAGATGAGCGCGGCGTGGGGTACGTGAAACGCAGCGGCATCGCCGGGCACTGCTTTGACACCTGGGGCCAGATGGAGAGCCATTTGGAATGGTGGAACCGGGAGATCGCCGATGTGCGGATTCACGGCACCACGGGCGAGCAGCCGCTGGTGCGGTTTCAGCGTGATGAGGCCAGGGCGCTGCTGGCGCTGAACGGCAAGCCGTCCTATCTGGCGGAGCAGGAGTTCAGCCGTCGTGTCGCCAAGGATTGCTGCGTTCAGGTGGAGGGCAACTGGTACAGCGTGCCGGTGGCCTTGGTGGGCCAGAACGTGACGGTGCAGGTCCGCGATCAGCAGGTGGTGATCCGCCAGGCTGGCCGGATCGTGGCGCGCCATAGCCGCCAGGCGGCGAACCATCGGATCCGCCAGGTGAACGCTGGCCACTGGGCCGGTCTGGTGCCGCAGCGGGTGATTGAGGCCGCCCAGGCTGATGGTCTGGCGGAGGTGGTGACGCTGGATGCGGTGCGGCGCTCGTCGCTGGCGCGGCCCCTGAGCGACTACGCGGCGGCGGCAGCGGAGGTGGGCTGATGGCGCGGACCAGACAACAGACGCCAGCGCCTTCCCCGGCTGGCCTCGCTGCTGCCGAGCCGGCCGAAATCCAGCGCCTGGTGGAGGATCTCGATGGGATGCTCAGCCGGCTGCGGCTGGGGGCAATCCGCGAGCAGCTTGATGGGCTGCTGGAGGAGGCGGCACGGCGACAGCTGAATCTGCGCGAGGCCTTGGCCTGGATCTGCGCCGCCGAGGTGGCGAGCAAGGAGCAGCGGCGGCTGTCGATGGCCATGACCATTGCCCACTTCCCGTTTGTGCGGACGCTGGAGGGGTTTGAGTTCGAGGCGCAACCCTCGATCGATCCAGGCAAGATCCGTGATCTGGGCACCTGCCGCTGGGTCGCCAATGGCGACAACCTCGTTCTGCTGGGTCCGCCAGGTGTGGGCAAGACGCACCTGGAGGTGGCGCTGGGCAGGGAGGCGGTGGCCCGTGGCTACACGGTGCAGTTCACCACGGCGATGGAACTGCTTGGGGCCCTGGTCAAGGCGCAGCAGCAGGGGACGCTGGAGATGCGTCTGGCGCAGTACGCCAAGCCGAAACTGCTGATCATCGATGAGCTGGGCTACCTGCCGCTCGAACCAGCGGCGGGGCACCTGTTCTTCCAGTTGATCTCCCGCCGCTATGAGCAGGGCAGCGTGCTGATCAGCTCCAACAGGCCGGTCGATGAATGGGACGAGGTGTTCGGTGATCAGGTGGTGGCAGCCGCCATTCTTGATCGGCTGCTGCACCACAGCCACGTGGTGACGATCCGCGGCGACAGCTACCGGCTGAGAGAAAAGCGCCGATCGGGACTATTCCGCCCGCAGGCGGGCGGGTCCTCCTCAGCTGGTATCGGCGGCGTACCGCCACCGATACCAGCTGAGGAGGCCTGAGGGGTAACAGCCGGAGAAGTCCCACCGGCATC